>Ga0181533_1000171_pt1 | contig 83127 bp, 45 predicted proteins | sample PEATcosm2014_Bin_45_FD_119772 | JGI IMG/M metagenome (GOLD analysis project Ga0181533, IMG submission 119772) | Peatland microbial communities from MTU Mesocosm Facility, Houghton, MI, USA - PEATcosm2014_Bin11_60_metaG | ecosystem: Environmental > Terrestrial > Soil > Wetlands > Peat | place... | reverse complement strand
GAGGGGATTTGCAGTGGGTTTGGTAAGTGTGAGGCGGGTCCAAGGCCTCTTTGTCAGTTACCGTTCGGCGAAAAATCGGCCCGCGCCCAGTTTCGGACCCCAATGCGCTTGTTTCAGGACTAGACGAGGAGCGTTGACTGTCGGCGCCCTGGAAGCATGGTTGATGTGGACAGGGGTTCGTCTCTGACAACCTGCATGGTCAGCTCGAAGTCCGATTCACCCACCGGAAGTTGTTGCTTGCAAACAGCGAATATGCTCAGGAAGTTGAAGAAAGCCTCGCCGAAGAAAGCGTTCACGGCTGTTTGCATCTTTTCATCTTCGTTGGCAAGGGCGGCCAATGCCTCAAGGTGAGCTTTTAGCCCAAATGCGTGCATTTTGATCGCCTGCTCGTGACTCAACGGCTTGCCGAAGAACAAGCCGATCCGCTCACCCGTGGCTTTTATATACCCACTGATTTGGCCAAGCGTCAGTTCGTCATCCAGTCCGCTTTCAAGTTTGGAGATCGCACTCTGCCCGAGGTTTAGGCGTTTACCCATATCGTCTTGCGTAATTCCGGCAGCGTGTCTCAGTTCGGCGAGTTGCGTGACGACGGATGTCTGAGCGAGGTTCTTTTTGACGGCGGACCGAACACCCTCGGATACGCCTTCCCCATCCATAAGATGGGCCACAGAACGGTACTTCTGTCCGGTCGGCACCGCCCGGCTTTTCTCATTCTTATCGTTCTCAGTGGTCATGGTAATGGTTGTCTGTTTCATGGCGTTTGACCCTCTCCGCTCCGAAGCTGCTCAACAAAATTCTTGCAAAATTCTATATCGGCATGTTGTTCGTTCTTGCTCCCAATGGTAATCAGATGTACCGTTTTTGTCACGTCCACCGCAAATATATATAGCCTCGTTTCCTGCAAATTGCCAGCAAAACCCTTCTGGTCGAGGGCAACAACGCCGCCAGGCTCGTGGTGTAAGAACCCTGCTTCCAAGCACTTAGAATTTTTTGACGCCTTCAAATATTTCATGTACCGTGACAAATTGGCAAGCACCGCAGCCAGTTCATTTGGGCGCTTCTTTTCGTACCATTTCTGGTCTTTTTGCCACTGTGTTGAGGGCTCGATCTGCCACATGAGCCACGACTATATTCCAGCATGGAATATCGTCAAGGAAAAACGACACCTTAGGGATATTTTTTATTCCATCTCGCCCGGGCAGCCCTTTTTGCAATGGCCTTGCGCCGACTTTCTGTTAAAACCTCTGCCCTCGCCCTACCTCCTTCCAAACCGCCCAGCCTGCCGAGCGCGACGGCTCTGGACAATCGAAGGGGTTCTGAGAGGATGAAGAAAAGTAATCAGCGGTTGAAAACCTTCGCGGCCGGCGAGCGAGCCGAACTATTGCAACTTGAACGGCATGGTGAGCAAATGGGAGTAGAGGGCGGAAAGGGTGGCGCCGGTGTGTTGGGCGCGGACGTCGTCGCCGAATCGGAATGTGGCCTCGGGGGAGAAGTTGCGCAGCATCAGGCAATAGCTGCTGTTGGCCATGACGCCGAGGACCTCGCCGGTCTTGCTGAAGACCAGGTCCCCGCGCGAGGGGTTGAACTTGCCGATCAAGCCCTTGAGAAAGTTCCGGTCCAGTTTCACGTAATCCGGGGTGGACAAATCGATCTGGAACCGGCACTCGCCGTAATAATCTTCGCGGGTGCCGATCAGGACGGCATCCTGAAACTTGTACGGCTCGGTGGAAACGCGATAGACCTTGCAGCCCAGCCGGAGGGCTTCCTCGGCGGTGACGGGGATGAGGAGGACGCGGGGGTCGGTGAGGCAGAAGGAGACGGAGCGAATCGGGCAGGAGGCGGTGTTCCGGTTGAGGTCGCCGCTCAGCGCCTCCCAATCGATGCCTGGCTCCCAGAGGGTCAACGGGGTGTCGTGCACGTGGCAGAGGGCGTAGGTGGCGGAGCCGTCGCTCACCAGCACTGTTTCGGTCTCCTTGATCTTGGTAGTTTCGCCGAAGAGGGAATTGCGGACGGCAGAGAACCGGGCCCGGATGCGGTTGGTGGCGAATTCATAGAAAATGCCGTTGGGGACCATGCCGCGGTTGTCGCGCACTTCGCGGGCGATGTCCCCGGACTTGGCAGCCAGCTCTCGCACTCCTTCGGCCAGGCGGGCCTTTTCCTCGCGCTCGATCTTGACCTCGTCCTGCATGTGGGTGACCTGGTCGGCAACGATGCGTTTTTCCGCCTCGGCCACGGCAAGCTGAGTGCCCAGGCGCTGTTTCTCGGCCAGGACCACCTCGTTGGTTTTGGCCAAAGCGGCCAGTTGCTGCTGCAGGTTGCTGGACTGAAGGGTCTGTTTGGAGAAGAGGTCTTCGAAGGCGGCGAGTCTTTCCCCGGAGATGACGGACTGCACGGCATTGTCGTGCAGTTGCTGGCTAAGGTTGGTGAGGCTGGTCTCGGCGGCGGCCAACTGCTCCTGCAGGGCCGCCTGTTGCTGCGCCAAGAGGGCCCCCTGCTGCTGGCGGGCCGCCAGCTCCTGCTGGAAGGTCTGCACCTTCTTGTCGCGTTGGGCCAGCTCCTCCTGGGAGGCCTGGAGTTCCTTCTCGCGCTCGGCCAGTTCCTGCTGAACGCTCTGGACCTGCTTGTCTCGCTCGCTCAAGAGGGACTGCTGCCGGGTGAGGCTGTCGCGGGCACTAGCCAGCTCGCCGAGCAGGCGGTCGCGGTTTCTGCGCTCTTCATCCAGCACCAGTTGCATGGCGGCAGTAAGGTCTTTGCTGCTGTCCACGCGGTTGGTGCGCATTTCCACCTTCAGCCCCCGCGGCCCTTCTTCCGCCACCTTGTTGACGTCCACCGTGGTAAACATCACCAGGCTTACCAGGAGGAAATCACAGATGACGATGAGGATCGAGCGGTTCATGAGGGTGTGGCCAGGGTGGGAGCGGGGGTGGGGGCGGGTCCGAGCGCCTCAGGCCCCAGGGCGGCAGAGCCCTCCGACTCCAGGAGGTAGAGGCGGCGGAGGGGCCGAAGGTTGAAGATCTTGAAGATCGAGACGAAGATGATGCCGAAGGAGGTGGACGAGTAGGCGACCATGATGCTGAATTTCCCCACGTTCATTGTGACCAGGATGAAGGAAACGATGGTGCCCACGAAGCCCAGGTAGAGGCCGGCATCGAACAGATGGTCTTCGTTCTCCAGGAGCTTGATCTTCAGGCGCGCCGGCACTCGCTGGCGGCGGATCTCCGCCAGCTTCACCAGGCAGGCCGTATAGACCAGGGCCTGAAGGACAAAAAACAGCAGTAGTGTCAACATGTTTTGTTGGTTCATAAGCGATGACTTTAGGTTGCTGACTGCAGCCGGCAGCGCGCGGCCAACCAGCGGCAGGCGCGCTAGAAAGGGGACCTCCACTTTCAGGCTTTCCTGGGAGAGATACGGCTCGCTCAGGATAAGGACCACCAGCAAAAAACCGAGGGCGAACAGGACCTCGCGGGCGATGTGAACGCCGCCCACTTGCAGCGGCAGCTCGAGCGGTGAGACCGCCGGGCGGCCAAAATGCATGGCCGAGGCCAGCAGAAAGCCGCTGCCCAGATAAAGAAACCATTTGACGGCGAGGGCAAACCAAGGCATGAGCAGGCAATAATCGGAGGCGGTCCGCAGCAGGGCGCCAAAAGGGGCATAGGCTGCAAGCTGCCGCCGGAAACCCGCGCTGTAACAGCGTTGGTTGCGCAAGAGCAGCTCCTTGACTCCGCCCGCCCCGAACTGCAGCACCGAGCCCAGGTCCGCCAGCCCGTCCTCGCCGAACTTCACCCCATAGCCGGCAACCGCCCCCGGCTGGCCCGAAAGCAGCGTGGCCGCGAAAAGCACGGGCACTTGCGCATCGAACTTGCGAACCAGGAAAGCCATGCGGCGCAGGGCCTCGGCATCCTGGATCGAGCGGGTGAAGACCTCGAGCTGGCCCCAGTTGAACCGCTGGCCAAGGGACATCAAGTCGAGCAGGACCTGTTCCAAAGGTCCTGAGTTCCAGGACGGCCCGGAGGGGCCTGCGCTCGAGCCGGGCAGAGAATGGCCGCCATGATTGGCCGCCCAGGCCAACTCATAGACGGTGTTGCTCAAGGCGGGGTTGAGCTTTTTCTCCTCCAAAAGCAGTCCGCAAACCAACAGGGCGGTATCGAAAACCTGGCCGGAAGAGGAAGAGGAGGGCGGGAAGATGGCGGTATTAGTCAGATCGCGGCAGCGCAACAACTCCTGGAGGGCGGGATTGAGCGAGTTCCCCAGCAGGCCGAGGGCCCAGTCGTGTATCTCCATGGGCACCAGGAACTGGGTGAACGGTTGGGAGGCGTTGGTGATGCTGTAGGCGCCGGCATCAACCCGCGAGTCTGCGCCGGCGGGCCGCCCGGCAGGGTGGGCGGCCAGCTTCTCCAGGCGCGGGTTGGGGCTGCCCAGGGTCCTCCAGCCCGAGTGCTGCGCGGCCAAATTCGTGACGGCCAAGCCGAGTTGTTCCCGGTCAGGCAACCGTTCCATTTCGGCGGCCTGCCAAAGCAGCCGGGCTGCGCCCAGGTTGTTCTCCTCGGCCAGCTCAAGCCCCCGCCGGACCAAGCCCGGGGTCTGCCTCCCGGCGTCTTGAATGACGTTGACATCCACGGCCCGCAGATGCACCGGCACCAGCAAACCGCAGACCAGCATCACCAGGCCAAGGATGGCGCAAATCAATAAGCAGATCCAACGGCGCATCTTATGGTTGCCAATCTTTCTTAGACGTTGCCGGTTCCACTCGTGTTCAAGCGAACGTCTGCCAAGGCCAAAGCCCAAGCTGCAAAAGTCGCCGGCCGGCCCACCGAGGGCTTGCCAGCACAAATCGCGCCAAGGAAAAACGGGGTTTATCCCGTTCAAAAACCCGACCCGCCGGCCATTATGGCAGGAGCGCCCCTGGCGCAGAAGGAAAAAAATACCGTTCCCCGCAATGGATGCGGAAAAACCGCTCGTCCGGTTCGGAGGGAGGGGGGGGCCGCATCCCCCGCTCCTGGCCCTATCCTGCTTTGGAGGCCGCCTTGCCTTGGGCGCCGCAGAGTGTGATCCACCGTCCCACGACCTTGGCGATGGCCGGTTTGGTGGCGCCCAGGCAGGTGGGGAGCCAGCCGTTCTTGCCGTTGGCGTGCTCTTGGGCGTAGGCGTCGCGGAAGGCCTTGCAGAGTTCGCTGGCGATGTTGACCTTGGCCATGCCCAGGGAGATGGCCTTGCGGATGTACTCGGGTTGCGTGCCGGAACCGCCGTGCAGGACCAGCGGAACCCGGACGGCTTGGCGGATTGTCTCCAGGCGGTCGAAATCGAAGACCGGCAGGCGGGTGTAGATGCCGTGGGCGTTGCCGATGGAAACAGCCAGGGCATCTACGCCGGTCATCTCGGCATAGCGGGCCGCTTCGGCCGGGTCCGTGAGGGTGGAGGTCTTGCCGCCCTCGGCGGACCCGCTGTCCACGCGGCCAACCGAACCGATCTCCCCTTCGACGGTTACGCCCCTGGGATGGGCCTTGGCGACGACGTCCCTGAGAGCGGCGACATTCTCGGCAAACGGACGGGTCGAGTAATCGAGCATCACTGAGGTGTAGCCGGCCTTGAGGCACTGCTCCACCAATTCCAGGGAGTCTCCATGGTCCAGGTGCAAGGCGGCGGGGCCGGGGTAGTTTTGGGCGACCGCCTGACAAATCCGCGCCAGCGTATCCGGCGGATTGAGCGGGAACTCGCCGGGACCGCTCATGAGAATCACCGGCGCCTGCAACTCCGTGGCGACGCGGAGGATGACCTCGGCGACCTCGGCATTCCAGGCGCAAAAGGCCGGCACCGCGTATTTGCCACGCCGCGCAGGCTGCAACAGTTGGTCCATTGGCACAAAGTTCATCTCGTTAGTCCGTCCGGCCTTGTGGCGGATTCTGCCCGGCGCCGGGCAGGCGTCAACGTTAAAACTGCCGATTGTGATTGACTGGACACAGTTTTGTGTATTAACTTGGCTCATGCAAATCGAAAGCCTCAAAGTTTTTTGCGACCTGAGCGAAACCCAGAGCTTCACCAAAGCCGCCCAGCTCAACGAGGTCACGCAGTCCGCCGTGAGCCAGACAGTCAGCGCGATGGAAAAACAGTTCCGGGCGCTGCTGGTTGAACGGAGCAAGAAGAACTTCCGGCTGACGCCCGAAGGGCAGATGGTTTATGATTCAGGCAAGGAGATTCTGGAGGCCTACGCCGGCCTGCACAGCAAGTTGCAGGAACTCAAGGAGATCATCTCCGGCACGATTCGCCTGTCCACGGTCTATAGCGTGGGTCTGCACGAGTTGCCCCCTTTCGTGCAGCGATTCCTCAAAGACTTCCCGCATGTGAACGTCCACGTGGAATACCGGCGCGCCAACCAGGTCTATGAGGACGTGCTGGGCAACGTGGTGGACCTCGGCATTGCGGCGTATCCGACGCGCGACTCGAAGCTTGAGCTGGTGCCCCTGCGAAAAGACGCGATGGTCCTGATTTGCAATCCGCAACATGCCTTTGCCAAGCTCAAGACCATTCCGCTCAAGGCGCTGGCCGGCCAGAAGTTCGTCGGCTATGAGAGGGACATACCGACGCAGAAGGCCCTGGACAGGCTCTTTCGAGAGCACGGTGTAAGCGTGCAAACGGTGATGGAGTTCGACAATGTCGAGACCATTAAGCGAGCCGTGGAGATCGATTCCGGCATTGCGATTGTCCCGGAGACCACCGTCCGGCAGGAGGTAAAAGGCCGGACCTTGGTGGCCGTGGGCCTGGAAAACGCGAATTTTGTCCGGCCTGTGGGTCTCATCTACAAGAAAAGCAGAGTGTTGTCCCCGGCGATGAAGCGGTTTATCGAACTGCTCAAGAAACCCACTCCGGCTTGATTTCTACAGGGCCGGCCCAGTGTGTGCAGGGCCGGCGCCCTGAGCGGGCGGGCCGGGTGCTTTCCACGGCGTCAGGGGTTCTGAGCGCGGCACATTCTGGCGCAACTCCTCGAGCCAGACGGTGGCCTCGGCGTCGCTGGGCGCGCGCCAGTCCCCGCGCGGCGAGAGGGAGCCGCCGGAGCCGACTTTCGGGCCATTGGGAATGGCCGAGCGTTTGAACTGGCTGAGCTGGAAGAAGCGGAGAAGGAAGACCTGGAGCCACTTCGCAATGGTGGGGAGGTCATAAGCCAGGCGTTTGTCGGCGGGCAGCAGGTCGGGCCAATCCCCGCGGTTTTTGTCACCCCAGGCCTGCCAGGCCAGGAAGGCAATTTTGCTTGGACGGAAGCCGTAGCGTGTGGCGTAGTAGAGGTTGAAGTCCTGGAGGTCGTAAGGGCCGAGGGTTTCGGCTGTTTTTTGGGCCGGGCGGGTCGAGCCGCCGGCGCCATGGGGCACCAGCTCCGGAGAGATCTCGGTGTCGAGGATGGCCTGGAGAGTGGCGTTAGTGGCGGCGTCGAACTGGGCGGAGGAGATGACCCAGCGGATGAGGTATTGGATGAGGGTTTTGGAGACCGAAACGTTCACGTTGTAGTGGGACATCTGGTCGCCCACGCCGTAGGTCATCCAGCCCAGGGCTAACTCGCTCAAGTCGCCGGTGCCCAGAACGAGGGCCTGATGGAGGTTGGCCAGTCGGAACAAGTGCGAGGTGCGCTCGCCGGCCTGCACGTTTTCGAAAGTGACATCGTAAACCGGTTCCCCACGGGCGAAGGGATGGCCGATGTCGCGGAACATCTGAAGACAGGCGGGACGGATATCGATTTCGGCGGCGTTCACGCCCAGGGCGCGCATGAGTTGGCGGGCGTTGGTGCGGGTCAGGTCGCTGGTGGCGAAACCGGGCATGGTGTAGGCCAGGATATTCTGGCGGGGCAACCCCAGCCTGTCCATCGACTTGGCGGCCACAATGAGGGCCTGGGTGGAATCCAACCCGCCGGAGACGCCGAGGACCACGCGTTGGATGCCGGTGTGGGAGAGCCGCTTGAGGAGGCCGTGGACCTGGATGTTGTAGGCCTCGAAACAACGCTGGTCGCGCTCCACCGGGTTGCTGGGCACGTAGGGGAACCGGCCAATCTTGCGGCGGAGGGGGACTTCTCCGTCCGGCAGGCGCAGCTCGAAAGGGAGGCGGCGCACCGCTTGAACCCGCTCCCGGCCTTCGGCCAGTGAGTCCTGAAAGCTGGTCATGCGCATCCGATCCTGCCCCAACCGCTCGAGGTCGATGTCGGCGGTGATCATCTGCTCGCGATTGGCAAACCGCTCCGCCTCCGCCAGCAAATCGCCGTTCTCATAGATTAGAGCGTGTCCGTCCCAGGCCAGGTCGGTCGTCGATTCCCCGAGCCCGGCGGCGGAGTAAAGATAGGCGGCGATGCACTTGCCGGATTGGGAGGCGCACAAGGTGCGGCGGTAGTCGGCCTTGCCGATGACGATGTTACTGGCCGAAAGATTGGCCAGCACGGTCGCCCCCGCCAGCGCCGCCCAGGTGCTGGGCGGGATCGGCGACCATACGTCCTCGCAGACCTCAACGTGGAGCTTGAATCCCTCCACATTGACCGCGTCAAAGACCAGGTCGTTGCCAAAGGGGACGGGCTTGCCCAGGAAAAGGACCTCGCGGCTCAGGGCATCCCGGGCGGAGGTGAACTGCCGCTTCTCATAGAACTCGCGGTAATTGGGCAGGTAGGTCTTTGGCGCCAGGCCCAGGACCCGGCCGCGGTAGAGAATGACGGCGCAATTGAACAGCTTGGCGTCGAATCGCAATGGCGCCCCCACGATCAGCACCGGCGCCAACTCCTCGCTCTCCTTAACCAATCGCGCCACGGCGGCCTTGGCAGCCTCCAGCAGCGCGTCCTGGTGAAACAGGTCCTCATCCGAGTAGGCTGAAAGACCCAGTTCCGGAAACAACGCCACGACCGCCTGGGCCCCCGAGGCCTGGCGCGCCAGCTCGAGAGTCCGCTCCAGATTGAACTGCGGGTCCGCCACTCGCAACGATGGGATGCAGACGGCCGCCCGGATAAACCCGTGCGCGTAGATGGAATTGAACCGCTCACGCATGCCCAATGACTACCGAAAACCGGGGCAGGTTCCAATGATGAAATTATGAATTATGAATTATGAATTATGAAAGTCGTCGTAACCATACCTCATACTTCATACTTCATGCTTCATACTTCCCCCCCGCAGCCTGGCGACAATGCCCGGCAGGCATTGCAAGAGATGCTCCACCTCGGCTGCGGTGTTGTAAATCCCCAGGCTAAAGCGGATGCTGCTGCGCGCCCGGGCGCAACTGCAGCCCATCGCGTTGAGCACATGCGAAGGGTCCAGGGCGCCGGAGGCGCAGGCCGACCCGCTCGAGGCGCAGACGCCGGCCTGGTCCAGGAGCAAAAGCAGGCCCTCGGCCTCGACGCCCTCGAAGGCCAGGTTGGCAGTGTTGGGCAGGCGCGGTTCAGGCGCGCCGTTGCGCGCGACTCCCGAGATGCGTCGCAAGACCCCGTTCTCCAGCCGATCGCGCAAGGCGCGAACGCGTGTATTCTCCAACTCCAGGCTCGACAGGGCCAGTTCGGCGGCCCGGCCGAAGGCGACAATGCCGGGGACGTTTTCGGTGCCGCCGCGCCGGCCCCGCTCCTGGCCGCCTCCCAGGAGATAGGGGTGGTATTTGGTGCGGCGCTTCACGTAAAGCAGGCCGATGCCCTTGGGGCCGTGCAGCTTGTGGGCGGAGAGCGACAGGAAATCCACACCCAGCGCTTTGACATCGATTTTGAGCCTTCCCGCCGCCTGGACGGCGTCCGTGTGGCACAGCACGCCTTTGCTGCGGCAGAGGGCGGCGAGCTCGGCTACGGGGAAGAGCACGCCGGTTTCGTTGTTGGCCCACATCGCCGACACGATGGCGGTGTCGGGCCGGATCGACTTTTCGGCGACGCCCAGGTCCAGCGCCCCATCCGAGTCCACGGGCAGCCTAGTGACCGCACAGCCCTGTTTTTCGAGGAAGGCGCAGAATTTGAGGATGGCCGGGTGCTCGACGGCGGTGGTGACCACGTGCCGGCACTCCGGGCGGGTGCCCAGGGCGCTGTGCAGGGCGGCGTTGTTGCTCTCGGTGCCGCCGCTCGTGAAGACGATCTCCTGCGGTTCGGCGTTGATCAAGGCGGCGGCCTTGGCCCGGGCGTCATCCAGGCGCCGGGCAACCTCCTGCCCGAAGCCGTAGGCGCTGGAGGGGTTGCCCCACTGCTGCCGCAGGAAGGGCAGCATCGCCTCGATCACCTCGGGCGCAACCCGGGTCGTGGCATTGCAATCGAAATAGCAGAACGGCCTCTCGTTCATACTGGATTGACCTATCACCAATATGCCTATAAGACCAATAGATTATGAAAACGGCGATTTGGTTGTCGCAAGCGCGTCCCTATAGAATGGTGCGATGAAACGACAAGCCGGATTAGCGCGGCCGGCGCCCTCGAGATTCCGCCGGTTTTGGGCCTTGGCGCCGGGCACGGTGTTTCTGAACCACGGCTCCTTTGGGGCTTGTCCCCGGGCGATTCTGGATTTGCAAGCCGAACTGCGGGCGCGGATGGAGGCCGAACCGGTCCAGTTCCTGTGGCGGCGCTACGAGGAGCGGCTTGAGGTTTCGCGCGGGGCCGTGGCGCGGTTTGTTGGAGCGCAGCCGCGCGACCTGGTTTTTGTGGCCAATGCGACCACAGCGGTCAACGCGGTGGTGCGCTCGCTCAAGCTGCGGCGCGGGGACCAGTTGCTGACCACCAACCAGGACTACAACGCCTGCCGCAATGTGCTGGTGGAGGCAGTCCGCCGTGCCGGGGCCCGGTTGGTGGTGGCTCCGGTGCCCTTTCCGTTGCGCAGCCCGGACCAGGTGGTCGAGGCGGTGGTGGGTTGTCTGACCGCTCGCACGCGTTTGGCTATGATAGACCATGTGACAAGCCCGACGGCACTGGTGCTGCCGGTGTCGCGCCTGGTCCGGCAGTTGGAGGGGCGGGGGGTGGCCACGCTGGTGGATGGGGCGCACGCGCCCGGTATGGCGCCCCTGGACCTCGAGAGATTGGGCGCGGCCTATTACACCGGCAACCTCCACAAATGGGTCTGCGCTCCCAAGGGCGCGGCCTTGCTCTGGGTGCGACGGGACAAACAAGCCGGCCTGCAGCCGGCGGTCATCAGCCACGGCAACAACACGCCCCGCCCGGGCCACACCCCGTTCCAGGACCGTTTTGATTGGCCGGGCACCTTCGACCCCGCCAGTTGGCTCTGCGCCGGGGAGGCCCTGGCCTGGCTGGGGCGGCAGTTGCCCGGGGGCTGGGAGGCGCTCTACCGGCGCAACCATCTGTTGGCCGTGCAGGGGCGCCGCCTTCTGTGCCGACGATTACATCTGGAACCGCCTTGCCCCGAGGATATGCTCGGGGCCATGGCAACGCTGCCCTTGCCTGAACGGCTCCAGGGCCTGCCCCGGAACGGAAAGATCGATGCCGACCAATTGCGGCTCTATGACCAATTCGGCATCGAGGTCCCCTTCCTGCGCTTCGGCCAGCCCGAGAGGCGCTATTTCCGCCTCTCGGCCCATCTCTACAATTCCCTGGCCGAATACGCGTTCCTGGCCAGGGCATTGGCGATCCTGTAGAGTGGCAAGAGCGGCCTCTTGGCGGCTATCTGCGGGTTTTGCAAGTTCCCCTGTAATCCCTCGGTTTCCGGCCCGCCTCCGCCCGTTCAACGATTCTTGAGCAGGGCGATTCCGTAGTCGCGATTCATCCTGGCGATGAAGTTGAGGCTGATTTCCTTGGGACACACCGCCTCGCAGGAGCCGGTGACCGTGCAGTTGCCGAAACCCTCGGCGTCCATCTGGCGGACCATGTGGAGGACGCGGCGGTCTTTTTCGGCCTTGCCCTGGGGCAGGAGGCCGAGGTGGGAGACTTTGGCCGCCACGAAGAGCATGGCGGAGGCGTTCTTGCAGACCGCCACACAGGCACCGCAGCCGATGCACGCCGACGCGTCCATCGCCATGTCGGCGATTTCCTTCGACACCGGGAGCGTGTTGCCGTCGGGCGCGCCGCCAGTGTTGACGGAGATAAACCCGCCGGCTTGGATGATGCGATCCAGGGCGCTGCGGTTGGCCGCCAGGTCCTTGAGGATGGGAAAGGCCCGGGCGCGCCAAGGCTCGATCGTGATGGTTTGCCCGTCTTTGAAGTGCCGCATGTAGAGCTGGCAGGTGGCGGTGCCGTGTTGGCCCCCGTGCGGAACGCCGTTGATGACCAGCGAGCACGACCCGCAGATGCCCTCGTGGCAGTCCGAATCGAACACAATCGGTTCCTGGCCGCGCTCGATCAGCCCTTCGTTGACCGTCTCGAGCATCTCCAGGAACGACATGTCCGGCGAGACGTCTTTGGCCTCCCAGGTCCCGAATTGGCCGGGGGCCTGGCCGTTTTTCTGCCGCCAGATTCTCAGTGTCAGGTTCATGCGAAAATCGTCACTTGTAGCTCCGGGTGCTCATGTGGGCCTCTTCATACACCAGCGGTTCGGGGTGCATCACCGGGGGCCGGTCCGGACCCTGGCGCTGCCAGGCGGCCACATAAGCGAAATGCTGGTCGTCCCGCAGCGCCTCCCCGTCTGGGGTTTGGAACTCCTCGCGGAAATGGCAGCCGCACGATTCGCGGCGGTCCAGGGCGTCCAGGCAGAGCAGCTCGGCAAACTCCATGAAATCAGCCACGCGGCCGGCGTACTCGAGCGCCTGGTTCAATTCGCCGCCCTGGCCGGGGACAGAGACATTGTTCCAGAATTCGGCGCGCAGCTCGGGGATGCGTTTGAGCGCTTCCTTCAGGCCGGCCTCGTTGCGAGTCATGCCGCATTTGTCCCAGAGCAGTCTGCCCAACTGCCGGTGCAGCGACGCCGCGCTGCGCTTGCCCTTGACCGACAAGAGCCGCGCAGTGAGGGCGTTGGCCTCCTGCTCGGCCTTCTTGAATTCAGGGTGGCTGGCGCTGGTCCTGGCCGGCTTGACGGAGGCAAAGTAGTTGCCGATGGTGTAGGGCAGGATGAAGTAGCCGTCGGCCAGGCCCTGCATCAGCGCGCTGGCTCCCAGGCGGTTGGCCCCGTGGTCCGAAAAGTTGGCTTCGCCGATGACGAACAGCCCGGGCAGGTTGCTCATCATGTTGTAGTCCACCCACAGCCCGCCCATGACATAATGGGCCGCCGGGTAAATGCGCATCGGCGCCTTGTAGGCGTTCTCGCCGGTGATCTTCTCGTACATGTCGAACAGGTTGCCGTAGCGTTCCTGGATGACCTGCTCGCCCAGCCGCCCAATGGCGTCCCCAAGGTCCAGATAGACTCCGCGCCCGCCGGGGCCGACGCCCCGGCCGCTGTCGCAGACCTCCTTGGCCGCGCGGGAGGAGATGTCGCGGGGGGCCAGGTTGCCGAAGCTTGGGTACTTGCGCTCCAGGAAGTAATCGCGGTCTGCCTCGGCAATGGCGCCGGGGGCCTTGCCGTGGTCCTCCGGGCGCTTGGGGACCCAGACTCGCCCGTCGTTGCGGAGCGACTCGGACATGAGGGTGAGCTTGGACTGGTGCTCTCCGGCGACCGGGATGCAGGTGGGATGAATCTGGGTGAAGCAGGGGTTGGCAAAGAGCGCGCCCTTCTTGTGCGCGCGCCAGGTCGCAGTGACGTTGCACCCCTTGGCGTTGGTTGAGAGGTAAAAGACGTTGGCGTAGCCGCCGGTGGCCAGCACCACCGCCTCAGCCGGGTGAGAAGTGATTTCGCCGCTCACCAGGTTGCGGGCGACGATTCCCTTGGCCTGGCCCTCGATCACCACCAGGTCCAGCATCTCCATGCGCGGGAACATCTTCACCGTCCCGCCGGCGATCTGCCGGCACAGGGCCTGGTAGGCCCCCAGCAGCAGTTGCTGGCCGGTCTGGCCGCGCGCATAAAACGTGCGCGAAACCTGCGCCCCGCCGAACGACCGGTTGGTCAGCAGACCCCCGTACTCCCGCGCAAAGGGCACCCCTTGGGCCACGCACTGGTCGATGATGTTGGCGCTCACCTGGGCCAGCCGATACACGTTGGCCTCGCGCGACCGAAAATCTCCGCCCTTGAGCGTGTCGTAAAACAGCCGATAGACGCTGTCGCCGTCGCTCGGGTAATTCTTGGCGGCATTGATGCCGCCCTGGGCGGCAATGCTGTGGGCCCGCCGCGGGCTGTCCTGGAAGCAGAAGCACTTGACCCGGTAACCCAACTCCGCCAGGGACGCCGCCGCCGAGGCCCCCGCCAGCCCGGTGCCGACCACGACGACCTCGAATTTGCGCTTGTTGGCCGGGCTGACCAGCTTCATCTCGAACCTGTGCTTGTCCCACTTGCCGGCCAAGGGGCCCGAAGGGATGTGTGCGTCCAATGTCATGTTAGCGCCAGTTCCAATTTCCTGTGCAATCATCTTCCGTAGCCGAGCAGAATCGCCACCGGGATCGAGATGTAGCCCGCAAACACCACGACTGCAATCACGCGCGCCAGGTTGTCCAAACAGGGCCGGTAGCCCTCGCTTCTCCAGCCCAGGGACTGGAACATGCTGCTCGCCCCGTGACTCAGGTGCAGGCACAGCAACCCGATGCCCAAAATGTAAAAACCCGACACCCACCCGTTGCTGAACCCGATCACCATCATCCGGAAGACGTCGTGCCGCTTCTCCGAATCCATCAGCTCCGCAAAATCACGCCCTGTCAGGTTCACTGCCTTGGCCTGGGCCGTGTAATGCAGGAGGTGGTAGATGACGAACACCAGGACAATCAGCCCGCTCAGCAGCATGTGGCGCGACGCCCAGGTCGAGCCCAGGGGGACATACCGGGCGTAGCCTTGCGGCCGGGCTGCCCGGTTCTCCAGCGTCACCGCTCCGGCGGCCCACAGATGCACCCCCGCCATGAGCAGCAGGACAATCCGCGCCGGCCAGAGCAGCTCGACGTTGGATTGCAGGAAATGGCCGTAGCGATTGATGGCCTCCGGTCCCAGGAAAATCTGCAGGTTGCCCGCCAGATGCCCCAGGACGAACAGGAACAGGATGAATCCTGTCGCCGCCATCAGGTACTTCTTGCCCAGCGACGACGTGAAAAGGTTCGTAAATATTCTCATCGGCAAAAACACCGGGCGCCGCCCCCGTTTTGCCCAAGGCGGCGCAACCCAAAGAATCTAATGACATTCCGGCCGGGGTCAAGCAAACTAAACTCATTTTTGGCAGAAGAAGCACTATAAGTTACCTTTCTTATCCGCGCCATCAGCATTGGGTGCGCTCTCTGGTGAACGAATGCAATGACTGCGGCGTCTATTCGATAATGAAAACCAATCGAAGAGAATTCCTGCGTCGGGCCGGCGCAGGTTGCGCCGGCGCGCTCGCGCTCCGCGAGCGATTCCTGCGCGCAGCAGAGCCGGTTTCTTCAGCGGAGGTCCTGCCCGGACGATTCACGATACGCGCCTACGGCATGAACGGGGAGCCGCTGCCGCAAAACGCCTTGCAGGGCTTGTTCCTGTTTGAGTCCGGCAGGGACCGCAACCCGCTGCCGAACCCCAAACGCGAGGTCACGAGCGGTTGCGTCAGCCTGGATGCGCCGGCGGCGCCCTTCGGCTGCTCGCTCCTGACCCACGTGGACGGCTTCGGCTCGGTGAGGCTGTATGCGGACGCGGAAGGGCGGGGATACCGCGCGGGGCAGGAGATTGTTCTGAACCGCGAGTTGGCGTCATCCCGCCTGGCTGCGGTGGACAAGGCCCTGCAGCAGGCCCGCCAGGAAGGCGCCGTCCTGCCGCAACCGGCAGCCGAGCGAATCGAGAAGGCCCGGGCCCTGCTGCGCCAGGCGGATGAGGCAGGGGCGGACCCGAAACGCGCAACACCTTTGGCGATGGCGTCACTGTGCGAACTGCTCTGAGGAGCGGAGGAGGTCGTTCTGGCCCGGGCCAGGCGGGCCGTCGCGCGGCGCGGCGCGCGCAAGGGCTTTCTCTTTGGCTGCAATTTTTTCGGGTTCCCGGAGCTAGGGGAGACATACGCCGAGCCGTTTGCGGCGCTCTTCAATTTTGCGACGCTCCCGCTGTATTGGCGCAGCTTTGAGCCGGAGGAGGGCAAGCCGCGCTATGCCCCCGTGGACACGAAGCTGGCCCGCCTCGAGCAGGCCGGCATCACGGCCAAGGGCCATCCGCTGTGCTGGTTTCACGAGGCGGGCTGTCCCGCGTGGATGCAGGGCCGCCCCTTTGAGCAGTGGCGCCAGGCGCAACGGCGGCGCATCACCGGGATTGTGGGCCGCTACCGCGGCCGCATCCGCGTCTATGATGTCATCAACGAGGCCCACGATTGGGGCAACGAGCCGCAGTTCTCCCAGGACCAATTGCTCGAGATGACCCGCCTGGCCGCCGAGGCCACCGGCGCGGCGGACCCGAAGGCCGTGCGGGTGGTGAACAACTGCTGTCTGTTCGCCGAGTACGCCGCCGAGGGAGGCGCCTACAGGGGCAAACAACCGCGCCCTCTGCGCACGCCCCTCCAGTACCTGCGGGCGGTCCTGAAGGCCGGCGTGGACTTGGACGCTATCGGCCTGCAAGTCTATTATCCCGAACACGACCTGTTCGAGATTGCGCGCATGCTCGACCGCTTTGCGGCGCTGGGCAAGCCGCTGCACGTCACGGAACTGGGCGTGTCCTCGAGCGCCGCCCGCGACGAGCAGTCCATGGGCAAGGAGCCCACCAAATCCTACTGGCACGCGCCCTGGAGCGAGGGCATCCAGGCCGACTGGGTCGAGCAGTTCTACACGCTCTGCTATGCCCATCCGGCCGTGGAAGCCGTGACCTGGTGGGACTTCTCGGACGCAGGCGGACATTTCTGGCCGCACGGCGGCTTGCTGCGCCCCGACGGCCAGCCCAAAGAAAGCTACCACCGCCTTCAGCGGCTTACTCGAGACTGGAGCTTGCTCAGCACGAGATAGGCGGCGGTCGTCACGCCAACGGCCTTCCTCCTCTTGTGCGTCAATCCACCTTTTCGGCGGGTCTGATGGGCCTTCCTTCCCAAAGCCAGACACCGTCGTTTTTGGCCAGCACCCGGTCGGAGCTGCCCGGGGCGGGCGGGGCCGGGGACCTCGGCAGCCAGCGCGCCAGTTGCAGGCGGGTGGCAGAGAACTTGGCGTCCGCAACCACGTTGGTCCACTCGTTGGGGTCGTTGCGGTGGTCGTAAAGCTCCTCGGAACGGTCGGCATAACGGATGTAGCGCCAATGTTCTGTGCGCACCGAGTCGTTGCCCTGATTGAGGGTGGTGATGGCCGGCCACGGACGGGGCGCGCAAGGGTCCTTCAACTGGGGCACAAGGCTGTGGCCCTCGATGCCCTTCTTGGCCGGCAGGCCGCAGAGTTCCACGAGCGTGGGATAGATGTCCAGAAGTTCGGCTGGCTGCGAGCACTGGGTCCCGCGCCCCGTGCCCGGCCCGGCGAAGATGAGCGGCACATGCGTGGAGCGATCCCACAGTGAGCACTTGCCCGTGATACCCTTTTCGCCCAGGTGCCAGCCATTGTCAGACCAAACCACGATGATGGTGTTCTCCTGCCGGCCAGCAGCATTGAGGGCGTCGAGCACTCGGCCTATCTGGCTGTCCATGAAGGCGGTGCTTGCCAGGTAGGCCCGCACAAGGGGTTGCCATTGGCCGGCTTGCTTCAGCCAGGAGAGGCGCGGGTCGGGCACCTTCCAATGCAGACGCCAAGCGAACTCCGGGACGTCATCGCGGTCCCCGTCCTTCACCGGGGGCAGAATGATTTGGTCTTCCGGAGGGAACCGGTCGAACCACTTCTGAGAGGCAAAGCAAGGCACGTGCGGCAGGCGGAACCCGACGGCGAGGAAGAAAGGCTTGCCCGGCGGCAACGACTTCATCTGTGCGATGGCGGCATCCGCAGTCTTCCAATCCGCCTGGTCGTGGTCGTCCGTGGGATACACACCCCAGTCCATGAACCGTATGGCCGAGGGAGTATCAACCAGCTTGTCCTTGGGCAGCGGCATGCCGGGAGACCGTCCCCAGAGGTTGAACTCCGATGTTCGCATCCGTAGCGGGATGGAGAGGTCGTGAAACACCTTGCCGAAGGCGGCGGTGACATAACCGTGCTGGGCGAAGTATTGGGGGAGCGTGACGCACTTGCGGGTGCGCGGGACATCGCGGATGCCCGGCGCCAGGCCGTAAATGCCCATGGTGGTAGGCCGCAGCCCTGTCAGCACGCTCGAGCGCGAGGAATTGCAGAGCGGCGACTGGCAATGGGCGTTGCAGAAAAGCGTGCCGGACGCCGCCAGGCGGTCCAGGTTTGGCGTCTGCGCCTGGGGATGGCCGGCGAGGCACCCGACCCAATCGTTCAAGTCGTCGATGACGATAAAAAGAACATTGGGTTTCGGCCCGGCGGGGGCAGGGCCGAGGGCGTTCGATTGCGCGAGAACCAGAATGAGGCCAGCGCCCAGCAAGCCGCGAGCAAGGCGCCGATTGGGGCGGAGCTCCTTTCCGCCGGCCTGTTCCTCATTCGGATGTTTCAAAGTTGGGTCGTCGTCGGCAACCAGTATGCGGCTGTGGGCCGCGTTCGGGGCCCCTGGCTGCTCGGCGGCGGCCGGCAAAGGCGCGCTGGGAAAAGTGGCCTCGTGCCGGAACAGGGAACACCATTCACGGGCCGCAGCGTGGTCCGTGGGCGCACCGCCGCGAAGTTCCCACCGGCCGCCACGGTGGCGGATGAGGTTGGCTGCGCCGAAGGAAGCGACTATTCCGCCTTCTTTCCTCAGCAAGGCTAACAAGTTCGGTTTCATCATCGTTCACCCGATTATCGCCCGTCCACCTCTGCACAGGCCATGCCAGGAACCGTGAGTGTTGGTTCCCAGGGGGTTGCGACGGCGTCGTGGGAGGCATGAGCGGCATTTGGATAAGCCGCTTGCCATGCCCGTGGTAAGCGGCTGACCTGGCCGGACCGGCAAACAGATGCGGCTTCGGCATCCGGGCCTGGTTTTCAAGGTGCTGCGACGGCGCGATCCTGCTATGATTCCTGGAGCGGCGTCTGCGTGCTTTTCAAACGAAGCGCCGGTGGCGGGATCGTCTGCCGGCGACGCAGTGTGCGCGTGTGATTATGAAATCTTTAATCGGACGCTTGCTATTGGGCTTATCGCGATTACCCGGACCGCGGACCACGGTCCTGGCATTGGTGTTGGCGGCATTGGTTGGCGTGTTGGACTATGCCACCGGCTATGAGCTTCACGTGACAGCCTTTTATCTCCTCCCGGTATGCTGGGCGGCCTGGGCGGCGGGACGGCAGGCGGGCCTAATCCTGGCAGCGGCCTGCGCGGTGATTTTTGGGGCCGCCAGCTTGATGACACGTCCCCCCGGCTTGCCTCAAGTGATTCTCTTGTGGAATGCGCTGATGCTGCTCGCGATGTTTGTGGGGGCGGTTTATCTCATCACCGTGGCCCTGGACTTGGAGCAGGCGAAGGTCAAGGCCCAGCGTCTGCTGCAAACCCAGGAGAAGCTGGCTACGCTCGGCACGCTGACGGCCGGCATTGCGCATGAAATTCGCAACCCCCTCACGTCTCTCAAAGCGCGTCTCTATACGCTCGAAAAGCACTTGCAAACCGTGCCCGCCGCGAGAAAGGACATAGACATCGTCGGCGCGGAGATTGCCCGCCTCGATCGCATCGTGCAGGACGCCTTAAGTTTTGCGCGGCCTGCGGACCCCAAGCTCGAATCCCTGGCCGCGGACTCGCTGCTGCGCGAAGTTCAGGGGTTGATGTCCTCAGACTTGGGGAACCGTGCCGTGCAACTGGTGGTTGAACCCAACCCGGAGCTGCACGTCCGCGCCGACAGCGGCCATTTGAAGCAAGTGCTTATCAACCTTGTGCGCAATGCCGCTGAGGCCATTGTGGGCGCCGGCACTGTCACGCTTCGCGCGCGGGAGGCGCGCGCTTCCCTTGGCGGGCGCGAGACCGACGCCGTGGTTCTTGAGGTTAGCGACACCGGCACAGGGATTCCGCCCGAAGTGGAGAGGCGTTTGTTCGACCCGTTCTTCAGCACGAAGGAAACGGGCACCGGCCTCGGCCTGCCGATTGCCGCTCGCATCGTTGAAAGGCACGGCGGGACACTCCAGTACCAGACCCGGCCGGGCCACGGCACGACATTCGGAGTTGTCTTGCCGCGTGAAAGCAGGGACATTGCCGGGAGTGCAGACTGCAGCGAGAATCCTTCTCATTGAAGACGACATCAGTTTGGCCGCGAGCCTGAGCGACGTCCTCAGCGAGGACGGTTTCGAGGTCATCATGTGCAACCGCGGCGACGAGGGATTGCGCCGCGCCAGCAAAGACGAATGCGATTTGGTGTTGACTGACATGCGCCTGCCAGGGCTGGGCGGCCTGGAACTCGTGCGGCAGCTTCACGACGCCCAACCGCGCCTGCCCGTCGTGCTGATGACCGCGCACGGCACGATCGAGACCGCCATCGATGCCACCCAGCTCGGCGCTTACGACTACCTCCAAAAACCGTTCGAGATGCAGGCCCTTATCGGGGTGCTGCATCGCGCCGTGGATGCCGGACGACTCATGCGGGAACCGGTGACGCTGCCCGACGCCCCGGCCGTGGGCCAAACGGCCCTGGTCGGCGCCAGCGGCGCGATGCACGAGGTGTGCAAGGAAATCGGCCGCGTTGCCGGCATGCCCATTACCGTGCTGATCCGGGGCGAGACGGGGACGGGCAAGGAGCTCGTCGCCCGAGCCATCTATCAGCACAGCCCCCGCGCCAAAGGACCGTTTATCGCGATCAATTGCGCCGCGATCCCGGAAAACCTGCTGGCCAGCGAACTGTTCGGCCACGAACGAGGCGCGTTCACGGGCGCCGACCAGCGGCGCATCGGCCGCTTCGAGCAGGCGAACAAGGGGACGCTCTTCCTGGACGAAATCGGCGACCTGCCGCCCGACACGCAGGTGAAGCTCCTGCGCGTGCTCCAGCAGCAGAGGTTCCAGCGCGTGGGCGGGGTGGAGGCGATTTCCGTGGATGTCCGCGTCATCGCCGCTACGCACTGTAATCTGGAGGCGATGATTCGCGAGGGGAGATTTCGCGAAGACCTCTTCCATCGCCTGAATGTGGTGTGCCTCCGGCTCCCGCCCCTGCGCGAGCGCCGCGAGGACATTCCGATGCTAGTGCAGCACTTCCTCCGCGAATACGCCCGTGATTTCGGCCTTGAAAGCCCGACGATTTCTTCCGAGGCCCTGGCCGTGCTGCAAGCCGATTCGTGGCCGGGCAACGTCCGCGAGCTGGAAAACATGTCGCGCCGCTTGTTGCTCTCCGCGCGCGGACTTTCCATCAACGCTGACACGGTTCGCCAAACCCTGGCCGCCCGCAATGCCGAAGAGGCCGCGCCCGGCCACTCCTTCACTGCCTTGGCTGGTGAGTTGCTGGCGCGGGCGCAGAAGGGCGAGCTGCTGGACGCTCATGCCCGCATGCTTGCCGAAGCCGAACGCGAGGTCCTCACACAAGCCATCGCGTTGGCCGAAGGCAACCAAGCCAAAGCCGCCCGCTGGTTGGGGTTGTCTCGGCTCACCTTGCGCGAAAAACTCAAACAGCTTGGCTTGCATCCGGCCTCCGCCGAGACTGGCCCGGAAACGGGCGGCTGAACCCAAATTAGGATTTACGAGCGAGGTTCGGGCGCTTATGTTCGCCTGGTGAGCGATGCCACGCGCCTCCTGGAACGGGTGGGACAGGGCGACCCCAAGGCCGCCGAGGAACTGATGCCGCTGGTGTATGGCGAACTGCGCCGGTTGGCCGCCGCCAAAATGGCGCGGGAAGCGCCCGGCCAAACGCTCCAGCCCACCGCGCTGGTGCACGAGGCCTGGCTGCGCCTGGTCCGCCAGGAGGACCGCAAGTGGGTCGACTCCAGGCATTTCTTCTTTGCGGCGGCCACTGCGATGCGTCGTATCCTCATCGAGAACGCGCGGCACAAGGGCCGCCTCAAGCATGGCGGTGCTCTCGAGCGAGTTGAGTTTCTAGAGACCGTTCTGAGCAGCCCGGGCAGATCGGAGGAGCTGCTCGCTTTGGATGAAGCCTTGGACCGTTTTGCCGCCCAGGAACCGGAAGCCGCCCGGTTGGTAGAGTTGCGCTATTTCGCCGGGCTGGGCCACCAGGAGGCCGCCCAGCTCCTCGGGATTTCCCGCCGCGCTGCCGACGGGCTCTGGGCCTATGCCCGGGCCTGGCTTTTGGCCGATATGCGCCGTGAGCCGGGGCACACCAAGCTGGCCGGAGGCGCCGAGACGCGCGTCTGACAACCCACTTCCGCGGTGAAGACGCCCTTGGTTGGCGAATCCCGGTGCAAACCGGGGCCGGACGGCGCCTGAATGGATGATGAGCAAACGATTCTGCACGACACTTGCCCCCCATGAGCGAAGAAGCAGACAGACTGCTTAAAGAGGTCTTCATCGCCGCTGTCGAAAAGCCTGACGGCCCCGAACGCGCCGCCTACCTGGCTGCGGCTTGCGGGCAGGACGCTCAGATGCGGCAGCGCATTGACAATCTGCTCCGCGAGCATCAACGCGCCGGCTCGTTCCTGGAAGAGCCGGCGGCGCCCCCGGCCAAACCAGCCACCGTCCTTTCGGCGCAAGTGATTGAGCGGGCCGGGGACCGGATCGGGCGATACAAGCTGTTGCAGGAGATTGGCGAGGGCGGCTGCGGCGTGGTTTATATGGCCGAACAGGAGGAGCCCGTTCACCGCCGCGTGGCCCTGAAAGTCATCAAACTGGGGATGGACACCAAACAAGTCATCGCCCGGTTCGAGGCCGAGCGCCAGGCGCTGGCGCTGATGGACCATCCCAACATCGCCAAGGTGCTCGACGCCGGGGGCACCGAATCCGGACGGCCATACTTTGTGATGGAGCTGGTGCGGGGCGTCAAAATCACCGATTACTGCGACCGGGAGAAGCTGGCCACTGGAGGGCGGCTGGACCTGTTCATCCAGGTCTGCCACGCAATTCAGCACGCGCACCAGAAGGGGATCATCCACCGGGACATCAAACCCTCGAACATCCTGGTCACGGTCAATGACGGTTTGGCGGTGCCGAAGGTCATCGACTTCGGCGTCGCCAAGGCGACGGGACAACGGTTGACGGACAGAACCCTGTTCACCGCCTTCGAGCAATTCATCGGCACGCCGGCCTATATGAGCCCCGAGCAAACGGAGATGACCAGCCTGGACATCGACACGCGGAGCGACATTTACGCGCTGGGAGTGTTGCTCTACGAATTGTTGACGGGCAAAACGCCGTTCGATGCGAGGACGCTGGCGGCGGCGGGTCTGGAGGAGATGCGGCGGATCATCCGGGAGAAGGAACCGGTGCGGCCCTCGACGCGGCTGAGTGCGATGCTGGCGGAGGAGTTGACCACGACCGCCCAGCGTCGGCAAGCGAACCCGCCAAGGCTGATCCACCTGGTGCGAGGAGACTTGGATTGGATCGTCATGAAGTGCCTCGAGAAGGACCGGGCCCTTCGTTACGACACGGCCAACGGGTTGGCGATGGACGTGCAGCGGTTCCAGAACAGCGAGCCGGTGGTGGCGCGTCCGCCCAGCGCGGCCTACCGGGTCCGGAAGTTCGTCCGGCGCAATCGGGGGATGGTTACAGCGGCGGCAACGGTTGGGGCAGTGCTGGTGTTGGGCATCTTCGTGAGCGCGTGGCAGGCGGTCCGCGCGACCAAGGCCGAAGTCGAGCAGAGGCGTTTGCGCGAGGTGGCGCAGAAGGCGCAGGCGGACGAAGCTCGAGAGCGCCGACGAGCCGAGGGCCAGGCCTACGCAGCCGACATGAACCTGGCGCAGCAGGCCTGGGAGCAGAACCGTGTGCGCCGGGTGCGGGAGTTGTTGGAGGAAACCGCCGCGTATCCCGGGCGTGGGTTTGAATGGTATTACTGGCATCGCCAAACGCACCTGGCGTTGAAGACGCTTCGCGGTCACCTCGCAGGGGTTGTTGCCGCGGCCTTTTCCCCGGACGGCAAGCGGATTGTCAGCGGCAGTTTCGATGGCACGGCCAAGGTGTGGGAGGCGGCCAGCGGCAAGGAACTGCTCGCCCTCAAAGGGCATAGCGCTGCCGTCTGGTCAGTGGCCTTTTCCTTGGACAGCCAGCGGATTGTGACCGGCAGCTTTGATCAGACGGCCAGGGTGTGGGATGCCGCCAGCGGCAAGGAACTGCTCACCATCAAAGGCGACCGCGGTGTGTTCTGGTCAGTGGCCTTTTCCCCGGACGGCCGGCGGATTGCCACGGGCGGCGGCCCTCGGGCGGCCAGGATATGGGATGCGGCAAGCGGCAAGGAACTGCTCACCCTCGAAGGGCACAGCGATTGGGTCAACTCCGTGGCCTTTTCCCCGGACGGCCGGCAGATTCTGACCGGGAGTCGGGATGAAACCGCCAAGGTGTGGGACGCGGACAGCGGCCGGGAACGGCTGACCCTCCAAGGGCATAGCGGCTCCGTCGAGTCAGCCGTCTTTTCCCCGGACGGCCAGCGTATTGCGACCGGCAGCCGGGATAAGACGGCCAAGGTGTGGGAGGCGGCCAGCGGCAAGGAACTGCTCACGCTCAAAGGGCATAGCGATGCCATCTGGTCGGTGGCCTTTTCGCACGAGGGCCGGCGGATCGTGACCGGCAGTTTGGATTGGACGGCCAAGGTGTGGGAGGCGGCCAGCGGGAATGAACTGCTCACCCTCAAATGCGACAGCGGCGCCGTCAGGTCAGCAGCCTTCTCCCCTGACAGCCAACGGGTCGTCACCAGCGGCGAGGATGGCACGGTGAAGCTGTGGGAGGCAGCCAACGGCAAGGAACCGCTCACCCTGGAAGGGCACAGCGATGCTGTCTGGTCAGCGGCCTTTTCCGCGGACGGCCAGCGGATTGTCACCGGCAGTTGGGATCACACGGCCAAGGTGTGGGAGACTGCCAGCGGCGGGGAACGGCTCACACTCAAAGGGCACAGCGACCACATCGAGTCAGCGGTCTTTTCCCCGGACGGGCGGCGGATTGTGACTGGCAGCCGGGATCGGACGGCCAAGGTGTGGGATGCGGCCAGCGGCAGGGAACTGCTCACGCTCAGAGGGCATAGCGATGCCATCGAATCAGCGGTCTTTTCCCCGGACGGCCAGCGGATTGCGACGGGCAGCCGGGATAAGACGGCCAAGGTGTGGGACGCGGCCAGCGGCAAGGAACTGCTCACCCTCAGAGGACATAGCGCTGCCATCTGGTCAGCGGCGTTTTCGCCGGAGGGCCGGCGGATCGTGACCGGCAGTTTTGATCAGACGGCCAAGGTGTGGGAGGCGGCCGGCGGCAAGGAATTGCTCACCCTCAAAGGGCACAGCAATTGGGTCGCCTCGGTGGTCTTTTCCCCGGACGGCCAGCGAATTGTCACCGGCAGTTCAGACGGGACGGCCAAGGTGTGGGAGGCGGCCAGCGGCAAGGAACTGCTCACGCTCAAGGGGCACACCGGCCAGGTCGGCTCAGTGGCCTTTTCCCCGGACGGTCGGCGGATTGTCACCGGCAGTTGGGACCAGACGGCCAAGGTGTGGGAGGCGGCCGGCGGCAAGGAACTGCTCACGCTCAAGGGGCACAACCGTCAGATCAGCTCAGTGGCCTTTTCCCCGGACGGTCGGCGGATTGTCACCGGCAGTTGGGACCGGACGGCCAAGGTGTGGGAGGCGGCCACGACTCGACAGGTTGCCGCCTGGCAAAAGGAGGAAAGATGAGCCGCACCGCCGTCACGCTGGTTGCGCTGGCCTGGGGGAGCCTCGCCTTCTGCGGCGAGATTCATGACTCGGCCAAGAGTGGCGACCTGGCAAAGGTCAAGGCGCTGCTCGAGGGCAATCCTGATTTGGTTTTCAGCGGAGACAGCAAAGGCAGGACCCCTTTGCAATGGGCGGCACTTCGCGGCAAAACAGAAGTGGCGGCATTGCTCTTGGCCAACAAGGCCGAGGTCAATGCCAGGGACAACGCCGGCTTTACAGCTTTGCACAATGCCGCGATGGCGGGCCACAAGGACATGGTGGAACTGCTGCTGGCCAGCAAGGCCGAAGTCAATGCCAGGCACAGCTACGGCTGGACGCCGTTGCATTCGGCGGCGCGGTTGTGTTGCAAGGACGTGGCAGAACTGCTGCTGGCCAACAAGGCCGAGGTCGATGCCAGGGACAACAACGGCCAGACGCCTTTGCATTGGGCGGCGTTGGAGGGCTGCAAGGACGTGGCGGAACTGCTCCTGCTCAACAAGGCCGAGGTCGATGCCAAGGACAACAACAGTACTACGCCTTTGCATTATGCGGCGGCTTGTGGGTTCAAGGACGTGGTGGAACTGCTCTTGGGCAGGAAGGCCGAGGTCAGTGCCAAGGACAACAACGACTGGGCGCCTTTGGACTGTGCGTCGAGGGGGGGCAACAAGGAGGTGGTGAAATTGCTGCTGGCCGGCAAGGCCGACTACAATGTTCGTGACGCCGCTGCGGTTGGCGACCTGGAAAAAGTGAAGGCGCTGCTCAAAGACAATCCTGATTTGGCTTCCAGCAAAGACAACAACGGTATTACGCCTTTGCACGATGCGGCGGCTTGTGGGTCCAAGGAGGTGGCGGAATTGTTGCTGGCCAACAAGGCCGAGGTCAATGCCAAGGACAACCAGGGCTGGACCCCTTTGCACCAGGCAGCGTTGACGGGCCGCAAGGACATGGTGGAATTGCTCTTGGCCAACAAGGCCCAGGTCAATGCCAGGGACAACATCGGCAGGACGCCCCTGCGCGTGGCGGGGGAATATCGCCACAGGGACGTGGCGGCATTGCTACGCCGGCACGGCGGACACCAATAGACCGTGCCGGTGCAAACCGGGGCTGGACGGCGCTTTAATGGATGATGAGCAACATCGCAAAGGATGAAAATCTATGAAAAAGAGCATTGTGGTTTTAGCCGCGGCGGCCATTGCCGCCGGTGGCGCGGGAAAGGTCTGGTCGCTTGCGCATGAGAATGAGAGCCTTGCACGTTCCCTTGACGAGGTCATCTCGAGTGCCGGAAACCGCCATCAGAAGCCAGGGCGGCAATTTCGTTCAGAGGATTTGCCGCTGGTGATGAAGGCCCTCTCCAAGGAGGATGGCGCGTTCGAGAGAGCTTACATCTGGCTGTCTTCGAGAATGCCCGACCGCCTCAGCGCCTGCCTGCCGGACATGTACCCTTCTGCAATGATCCGCCTTAATGCGGCGGCGGTGGTTGGCCAGTGGGGTGCGGCAGCCAGGCCGGCGGTTCCGCAACTGGTGCGATTGTTGAAGGACGATGAGGCCGACAGCAATGCCGCCTTGAGTTTGGGGCTGATCGGAGCCGGCGCTAGAGAGGCGATCCCGGCGCTGATCCTCGCCGTAAGGGAAGAGCGCCCGCTTGCTGCCACCGCTCTGGGCATGATGGGGCCTCGAGCAAGGGCGGCCAGGCCAACCCTGCGCGCCGCTGCGCAATTGGGTCCCGATTGGTTGCGCCTGGAGTCGCTGCATGCCTTGAAACGTATAGAGACAGCGGCCCTCTAACCCGAGTCTGCGCCCGGCTTACCGTGTGTCCGGGCTTCAGCCGAGGGACGCGTGGCAAGAGGCGAAGGCCTAACCCCGCGCGCATTGGCGCGCGGGGCCAAAACGCTTGCTGCGCATTCTACAAATCCGCCAGCCGCACGGAAAAGAGAATCGGGCCCCGGTCATACACAGACCGGGGCCGCTCCTTTTCTGAGGCTCTCCATCTCGCGTCGCCGCCGGTCTCGGTGCAAACCGGGGCCGGAGGGCGCTTTAATAGATGATGAGCAAATCTATGAAAACAAAATGTATGCCGACAAGACTCTCAACATTCATCCGGTTCCCTTGCGCGCTGTGCCTCGCCCTTTGGGCGGCAGCCCCAGGCGCCTCGGCCCAGACGTCTGCGGGACTTGGCATCCAGACGTATGCGGGGCTGACCATCACCGGCGCGGTCGGCGCCGTTTACTCCGTTGAATACGTCGCGGACCTTGCCCAGACGAATACTCCGGGCGCCTGGCGCTGCCTGGAGTTTCTTCAACTCCCCGCCAGCCCCTACCTGTGGGCCGACAAGTCCGCCCCGGCCACCGGCAAGCGGTTCTACCGGGCGGTGGGGCTTGCGGCCCCGACCAACCTCGTGTTCATCCCACCGGGGACGTTCAGGATGGGCAGTGCGACAAACGACCCGGACCATTACAGCTACGAGGAACCGCAGATGGCGGTGACGATCAGCCGAGGGTTCTGGATGGGGAAGTATTTGGTGACCCAAGCCGATTATCTGGCGGTCACGGGCAGCAACCCGAGCCATTTCACCACAAACCATGGGTATTCGGAGGGGCTGAGCATGCCGGTGGAGAGTGTAAGTTGGGTTGATGCGACGGCCTACTGTCAGCAACTCACGCAGCAAGAGCGGGCGGCGGGGCGGATTCCGGCCAATTGCCTTTATCGGCTGCCAACCGAGGCGGAGTGGGAGTATGCGTGTCGGGCGTGGACCTCTACCCAGTTCAACTATGGGGACGACCCGGCCTTCACGAACATTTCCAATTACGCGTGGACTTTCGATAACTGCCTCGGCACGCCGCATCCTGTGGGGCAGAAGCTACCCAATCTCTGGGGCTTGTATGACACGCAGGGGAATGTCTGGGAGTGGTGTCAGGACTGGTATGGCACGTATCCCGGCGGCATTATGCTCGACCCGCAGGGGCCTGATGCGGGCTGGGGCCGCATGATCCGCGGCGGCAGTTGGCTCTGCTTGCCGCAGAACTGCCGGCCGGCGCAGCGCGGCTTCTTCTCCCCGGACTACTCGTACTACGACATCGGTTTTCGGACTGTCCTGGCCCCAGGTCAACCTTGAGCAGGCCGGCGCTTTAACAAATGAGGAGTAAACGAGCCATGAAAAACAGCACACCCCTAAAAATCTGCCGCTCTCTCTGTTTCGGCCTTGCGGCTTCAACACTATTCGGTACAGCCGCGGCGCCTTTCGCCGCGGGTTCGGGCATGAAAGCGCTGCCGGGCCACGTGCCGGCGGCGGCGCATTCACTAGCGACGGGGGTCCTCCCGCCAACAGCGCGCCTGAGACTGGCCATAGGTCTGCCGTTAAGGGACGCGAGCGCCCTGGATGATTTTCTGGCGCAGGTCTATGACCCGGCGAGTCCGGGTTTCCGGCGGTTTTTGGCGCCGGAGCGATTCACCGAGCGGTTCGGTCCGACGGCGGAAGATTACCGGGCGGTTTCGGAATTCGCGCGGACCAATGGTCTGAGCGTGACCGCGGTCCATGCTAATCGGCTATTGCTGGATGTGACTGGTTCCGTGGCGGACATCCAGCGCGCGTTTCATATCACCCTTCGCACCTACAGGCATCCTTCCGAGGCGCGGGATTTCTTTGCGCCGGACGTCGAACCCAGCGTGGAGGCGGGGTTGCCGATATGCGACATCAGCGGCTTAGACGACTACAACTCGCCCCGTCCCATGAGTCTGAAGCGGGCGCGCCCCGTCTCCGGGTCCGGGGCGCTCCCATGGACCGTTTTGGGTTCGGGTCCGGGAGGCGGCTACGTGGGGAAAGACCTCCGCGCAGCTTACTTCCCCGGTGTTACCCTGACCGGCGCCGGGCAGATGGTCGGGTTGTTGGAGTTCGACGGCTTTTACGCCAACGACATTACAGCCTACGAAACGGCGGCGGGCCAGCCCAGCGTGCCGATTCAAACCGTTTTGCTGGACGGTTTCGACGGAGTACCGGCCTCCGGCCCGTTCGGCGGGAGCCAGGAGGTATCGCTGGACATTGAAATGGCGATGGCCATGGCGCCGGGACTCGCCAAAATCGTCGTGTTCGAGGCCGGACCCTCCGGCATTGTCAACGACGTCCTCAACACCATGGCGGCCAGCAACCAGGTGAAACAGTTCAGTTGCTCCTGGGGATGGCCGGGAGGTCCGAGCACGACCACGGACAACATCTTCAAAGAGATGGCGGCCCAGGGGCAGTCGTTCATTGCCGCTGCCGGTGACAGCGATGCCTATACGACGGGAGCGGATTCGGTCAATGGTGTTGACAACCCCTCGCTGGGGAACGCCCCGTCGAGTTGCCCGTTCATCACCATCGTCGGCGGAACGGTCTTGAGCACCACAGCGCCGGCTGGCTCCTGGGGGTCGGAAACAGTCTGGAACGCCGGGTCCCAAGGCGGCCAATACGCTGGCAGCAGCGGCGGTATCAGCTCCTACTATCCCCTTCCATATTGGCAGGCGGGCATCGACATGACAGCCAACGGCGGCTCGACCAGCCAACGGAACATCCCCGACGTGGCAATGACTGCCGATAATCTCTATGTCACCGGCGGCAATGGCTGGAGCGGGCCGCTGTGCGGCACCAGTTGCGCGGCTCCCTTGTGGGCCGGTGTGGCCGCCCTCATCAACCAACAGGCCGTGGCTGCGGGGAGTGGGACCGTTGGATTTCTCAATCCGGCCCTCTACGCCATCGGCAAAGGGGCGGCCTACAGTTCAAGTTTCCATGACGTCACCAGCGGCAATAACTGCTCGCAGGACAGCCCAAGTCTGTTCTATGCGGCGGCGGGTTATGACCTGTGCTCCGGTTGGGGGACCCCGGCCGGGCAAGCCCTCATCGACTCGCTCGCCGGCGCCGCCAACCCGCTGGCCATTGCGTCCTCGAGCGGCTTTGCTTGCTCCGGCCCGGTCGGCGGTCCGTTCAATCCGAGTTCCGGGACCTTTTGGCTTACCAACACGGGGACCGCCCCCTTGACCTGGTCGCTCGTCAACACCACGAGTTGGCTGCACGTCTCGGCCACCGGCGGCGCCCTGGCGGCCGGGATGGGAACCCGGGTTCTTGCCAGCCTCACGACCGCGGCGGACCGTCTGCCGCCAGGGACCTATGAGGCATCGTTGCTGGTGAGCACCGACAAAGGCGGCGCGCTCACCGCAACGGTCACGCTGATGGCGGGCCAGTCCGTGGTGCAGAATGGCGGGTTCGAGACCGGCAGCTTTTCCGGATGGAGCCTGGTTGGGAACACGACCTCGTTTAACACCATCTACAACGCCGTCGTGGGCCCGGGCTTGGGATTCGACGTCGTGCATTCCGGGAATTTCGGCGCCTTCCTGGGCGACATGCAGCTCGCCTCGCTCTCGCAGACCCTCGCCACAACGCCCGGGCAGTGTTATCTGCTCTCGCTATGGCTGGACAATCCCGTCAGCGGAACCGGCCAGCAGTTCATGCTCAACTGGAACACCGACGCGACGGCCACGACCACGCTCTTCAGCATCCCGAATCCGCCGGCCTTCACGTGGACCAACCTTCAATTCCTCGTGTTCGCCACCGATACGAACACCACCCTGGAGCTCCGGGCAGAGAACGTCGCCGGCTACTTTGGCGTGGATGACATTAGCGCAACGCCCATACCTGCGCCCAACATCCAAGTCTCGGCAGCAGGCGGCAAAGGCTTGCAGCTTTCCTGGCTCGCCGCGACCGGCCTGGTGTACCAGGTCCAATATAAAACCGACCTCTCGCAACCTGGCTGGATTGACCTGGGCGGCTCCTTTGTGGCGACAAACTACGCCTCAAGCCTGTTGGATACCAGCGCCGCCCGCTCCACTCGCCAGCGGTTTTACCGCGTCACCCTCTCCATGCCTTCGCGGTAGATATTTCCTGCAACCCTCGACTTGCCGTAAAAGCACTTTATGAAACCCACAACTCCGACTGGCCGCATTCTCTGCGTTTTCTTTGCAACTGCTTCCGCCGGTCTGGCCTTCGGCCAAACCTGGATTCCGACGGGCGCGCCCTCCAACTCCTGGTCTGCCGTTGCCTGTTCGGCCGACGGCTCGAAGGTGGTGGCCGCCACAACCGGCAACTTTCCAACCGGGCAGATTTTCATCTCGAACGATGGCGGCGCGAATTGGGCCCCCACTGGCGCGCCGTTGGAGGGTTGGACGTTGGTGACTTCCTCCGCTGACGGGACAAGACTTGCTGCGCTGGCTGCCGTAGCAAAGTTCGGCGCTTACACGTCAACTGACTCAGGGGCGGCCTGGGTTTGGCATAAGGGACCGCCTTATGCTTACGGCACGCTGGATTGCTCCGCCGACGGCTCGACCTTGTTAGGGGTTGAGGTCGACTACAACGTCTATCTGTCCCCGGATTTCGGCGACACCTGGGTCGAGCGGCGGACTCCGATATTTGATATCAACACGGCCGCCTTTTCGACGGACGGAACGACGATCGTGGCGATGAGCAACGGCGGAGAAATCGCCAGTTCCACTAACGCCGGAGCCACTTGGTCCCAGCCAGTCGGGCCCGGAAGCGCGGGGAATTGGGTCGCTGGTTCGGCGGATTTGAGAAGGCTTATCTGTCTGACTTCGACCTTGCCTTACCCTGCAGTTGGGCAGTCAATTCTCACCTCCGCCGATATGGGCCAAACCTGGGTAACCAACCCTGTGCCTGCCGTCGATTGGCTCGCGGCTGCCGCCTCGGCGGACGGGACCAAATTCGTCGTGGGCTCGGGGTGCGGGTTGATCTACTCATCGAGCGATTCGGGGACGACCTGGACCTCAAATAGCGCCCCCGCACTCCACTGGTATCGTAATTGTCTTGCCTCAAGCGCGGATGGAAACACGGTTTTCGCGGCCGCCTCCGCCGGAGGCATTTGGGTGCGGCGCACGACTCCCGCCCCCGTGCTCCGGGCCGGCGCCCTCAGGAGCGGGCTGAAACTATCCTGGCTTGTGCCTTCGGCGACGTTCCAGTTGCAGCAAACGCCCAGTGTCGGCGCGCCCGTTTGGTCCGATGTAACGAATCTGCCGGCGCTTAACCTTACGAACTTGAACCACGAGGTGTTCCTGCCGCAACCGCCTGCCAATGTCTTTTTCCGTCTCGTGCAGCGGTGACCGGCGACTCAGTTGTCGTCTCGGAAAAAGGGCAGGGACCACCTGCTAGAAGACGCAGAGGTCCAGCGGTTTGGCCGTGAAGGCCGTGGCCCGCGAGGGCGGCCAAGGGAGGTGCTTGTAAATGAACATTTCGCGTGCGATAGGTTTTAGTAATATGGCGAGTATCGCCGACATCACCTGCAAGTCAGCCCGGAACGGGAAGCCACCAAGCGTAACCAAGCTACGAGGGGAGAAGCTGATTATTTTTGGCTGGTATGGGGGCAAATTCTCCCATTTGGAATGGCTCCTACCGCTCCTCCCGATGACCCCGTATTACTGTGAGCCGTTCGCCGGAAGCGGGGCCGTCCTGCTCAATCGTCCGCCGGCGGGGGTCGAAACCTATAACGACCTGGACGGCGAGGTTGTAAACTTCTTCAAGACCCTGCGCGACCTGCCCGAAGAGTTGCAGCGCCTGATGGCACTCACGCCGTTTTCACGGGAGGAGTTTGCCCTGGCCTGCAAGCTGGACGATTCCCTGCCGCCAGTTGAGCGTGCCCGCCGCTTTTACGTCAGAGCCCGTCAAGTCCGCACTGGACTGGCCCAGACCGCATCCGTTGGCCGCTGGGCTAATTGCACCAACACAATCCGGGCTGGCATGAGTGGGGTGGTCAGCCGTTGGCTTGGCGCAGTGGAGCAGTTGCCGGACATCGCTCTTCGGTTGACACGCGTCCAGATCGAGAACCGACCTGCGGTTGATTGCATCAAGCTCTACGATTCCAAGGATACCCTATTCTACTGCGACCCCCCATATATCCATGCGACACGCGGCGACAGCAAGGCCTACGCTTACGAAATGACCAACGAACAGCACGCCGAGCTTGCGGAGGCGCTCAATGCCGCCAAAGGGAAGGTTGCTCTCTCGAATTATGACTGCGCCTTGATGGACAAACTGTATCCTGCAAGACATTGGAACAAGCTCCACTTCAAGAAGACCAACCACTCGACCAAGGACATTCGCACAGAAACCCTTTGGATGAACTACGACCCGGCGGACATAAAAATATAGACTCCGAAACGACCTGCCGCTCTTGCGCCTCACGGCATGGTAAGGCGGTAGAAACGGGTTGGACAACTCTTCCACTGAGCATCGTTGAAATAGGCAGAGCCGCCAGCCAGGGTGATAGTTTGGATTGGAGACCACGTTGGATTGGCTAGATTGGTGCTGGTTTCCACCACGACGACCAACCCGCTATTCCCGGTAATGTTAAATCCAAATTGATTGGTTCGCACGCCGAAGCTCCCATCGCTGGTCTGTACCTGAGGGCTCCACAGCACGGCTGGGCGACTGCCAAACGTCGAACCCCAGCCCGTGCTCCCGGGCAGGTAATAGACCGTCAGATTGTCGTCACTGAACACATACGAACCCCCGAGGCTGGGGGCATTCCCCTGGAAATAGATCGACCTGAGGCCCTCCTCCGCAAACGCCCAGTCGCCGATGCTGGCAACGCTGCTGGGAATCGTGACGGTGGTCAGGTTCGCGCAATCCTCGAACGCCTCCTCCCCGATGCTGGTGACCGGCAGGCCGTTGATGGTGTCGGGGATGGTCACCGCCCCGCCGGGTCCGGTGTATCCCGTGATGGTGATCGCGCCGTTATTGGTCGTGTAATTAAGCCCGTTAAAGACTGCCACGTAGGTTCCCACGGCTGTAGTCGTCTGATTAGCACTGACGACGACAATTTGGCCTGTCGGCGTGGTCCAGCCTGTCACAGTTGAGAAGGCCATCCAATGACTGCCGGCCGACAGGTTGGATACGACTGTGCCGCTATTCTGCCACGCACCACCATCCACCTGCCACTGCGCTCCGGCACTGACAGCGCCGGGTGGACTAATCGAGACCTGCAAGGCACCGAAAGGCCCGCTAACGACCCCCGGCTGGTAGGTTCCTGTGACTGTCAGCGTCTGCGCAGCGCCGGCCCAGCCCAAGACGGTTTGGCTTGGGGGCGTGATCCAGCCTGTTACAGGCGAGAAGGCTACTGTATAAAGGCCATCGGGCAGGTTAAGTATTGTGCCGCTATTCAGGTACTCAGGCGTACCGAACCCCCAGCGCGCTCCGTCACTGACAACGCTTGGTGGACTAATAAAGACCTGCAAACGGAAGTTTAGATAACGGCTTTCAATAGCGGGCGTCATGACCAAGTCCCCAATTGCGCCTGTCCACCCAGTGAGGTTTGGAGGCTCGGGAGTCGGACTAACGTCGGGGTTGGCGGTGGGCTGCAGAAAGGCAATCACGCCGCAGTCGGCCGTTGAAGGAAAAAGCGGATTCACGGGATTCCCAGACCGGCAGTTCAGCATGTCAACCCAACTCGGATCGGATGTATCCCAAAAGGCAAGCGCGAGGACGACCGTGCTGCCTGCGGGAGTGACATCCGGCATGGTGAGATTACCCAGCGTGAAGGCGCCGGGAATGGTCATCGTCTGGTTGGTAAAGGTCGCCTCCTTCTTGAACCCGACAGCTACCATGTCGCCGTACGCCACTTGGCCCGAACCAGGGCCCAGGTTGATACCAAGAGGAACGTTGGTCACTCCGCTAAGTTCCCAGACTTCCATGCCGTACGTGCCGGTGTAGTAATTGCCAGCGTTGGTAATTGCCACGCCATTCGCGTTCGTAGAGTTGTCCAGGTCAATCGATCCTTGGGCAAGAGCACCCAGGGCCAACGCGAGGGTTACAGTGCCTGTCAATAGGAGTCTTTTCATAGTCGGTTTATAGTCTTGGGTTTATCCTTGGATAACGAGGTCGAGAAGAACGCCAACCCTGCGGAACCCGGTGCAGTTCATCCCTCTCTCGGGTGATGCGCGCAATTCAATCACCCAATTCGCCCAACCCCTAAATGGGCTGTTCATGTCACCCTACAGGTTTTCCGCACGCGGGTCGTTGGCTGAAACAGAAGCGAGTCAGCGGCTCGTGATAGACCAAGAAGTGTCAACCCAGCGGCGAATGAAAGCAAGGCTAATTTTGGCTCGACTTTTTTCACGGGGTAAGCACATCTCATGCCAATCATGCCAATAGACGCCTCGCCCCAATCCAGAAGCCTCAACCAGATGTCCTCCAAACTGCGAACTGGTTAATGATCGACAGTTTGGGATTCCTGTGCCATTGCCTGCCTGTCGAACATGAACACGAACACTGGTGAATATGCAGCGGGATGGTTTACGCTCTCCCTGATCAATGCAGGTCTCGCACAGTCCAAAGGCAGAAGTGGTCTGGCGTGGTGGCTTCTCTCCCTGCTTCTGGGCCCGCTCTCCACTTTTCTCATTGTCGTTTTGGAGCCGATAAAGAGGACGTGAATATTCCGGCGTTAAAGGCATTACCACAGACCTCCTGATGAAATCCCTCCTCCTCAATCAACTGTCGGACGAGCAGCAGGTCGGCTTCCCGAATAACGCGGCGCCTCGTTAGATCCTGGTCCACGGCCGTCCACTCAAACCAGGGCCGCTCGGTGACGCCAGCAAAACCTACGCTCCGCTCAGATCATGCGCTCATGCGATGCCTCGAAACCCGTGAACGGCGTGTTTTGTTCATGGGTTTTCGAGCAGAAAGGCCCCGCTTTGGTTCGTGCCGAGGAAATAGCCTGCGGCGTTGGTCTGGTCCTGGAGCAGGACGCCCTTGATTGTGATGCTCTGTTTCGGGTTGGAGGGGTTGGCAAAGCTGCCGCTGAGGGCGCCGGTGGTCATGGTAATCTTCAAGGTCAGCTTGTTGGTGTTCGGCGGCGAGACGGTGAGGGCGCCGTTAGGTTCCAGGGTGATTTGGTTGGTGGTGGCAAAGTGCAAATTGCCACCGTCGAGGATGACTTGGCCGCTGGTCAGCCCGAGTAATGGCTTGTTGGCCGGATTGTACCGCGAGCCTATCACGGGCAACGCCAGGTTGGTGAAACCACCCTGATAAGCGATGGGAGTCTTGCCCGCCGGGCGGAACCAATACAGGGTTCCGCCCAGGTCCGAGGCGGGCTGGTTGCTGAAGGTGATCCAGCCGAGCGCCACACCTCCGTTGCCGGCCGGGGGGACAGCATAAGACGCGTAAAACGGCCAGAGGCCATCCTTGGACACGCTCACGGATTGGCTTATCGCCGTGCCGTCGGCCAGGTTCCCCGCCATCTTGATCAGGCCCGCGGAGCTTATGGACAGGGTCGCACAACCAAACCCGCCAGGGCTTGCGGCCGGGTCGTCGCTGCCGTCTATGGCCAGGGTGTATTGGCCCTCGTAATCGAGCGCCTTGTCGGTGCTGGCGCTGAAGACGGCCCGGTCGGCAGTCAGCGCCGCCGTCCAGGCGCCGTCGGAGACCGTGCCGGTGATTTGCTGGCTTGCCGGATCGGTCGTGTCCAGTTGGAGATTAAAGGTCAGGGCGTTCTGCCGGGTGGGAACCGAGAACTGCACCTGGCCGGCGGGGCTGAATGTTGCCGTGGTCGGGAGGCTATAGGTGCTGGCTGAAGTCATGATTTTCCCCGTGAAGGTGCCGCGGGTCGTGAGGTTGAGGGTGAAGAACCCGGAACTGGCCTCCGTTACATCGTTGGTGCCGAGAAAAAGGCCGTTGAAGGTTCCTTGTTCCGCGATGAACGGATTGAACGTGAGGGTGACTTGGTTGGCGGGTGAGGCGTTTCCGCTGGTGTCCAGGGCGTACACGCTCACGGTGTTCGCGCCAGGGCTCAGAGAGACGCTGGCAGTCCAGTTGGCCCAGTTGTTCGTGCTCGTGGCGGAGGTCCGCGTGCTGGCCTGATCGTTGACCTCACAATAGACCCCGGCCAAGGCAACATTGCCGCTGGCGGTGCCGGACACCGTCACCGGGTTCGTGGCTACGACCAGGCCGGACTTGGGGGAGGTGATCGCCACCGAAATCGCCGGGGGCGCTACAAAGCTCGCAAACGCCAGTTGTTCGGTTTCGCCGTTGTCGATGAGCTTGACGGGGCCGACCCCCTGGGCCCACCACTGCTCGTTTTGACTGAGGTTCACGCCGGGGATGTTAGCCGTGAACTTGACATGCAGACAGTCGCTGTAGGTTCCGGCGGGAACGGTCACGGTGCTCAGGCCCAGAAGCGTAAAAGTGTACGTCGCCGTGCCGACATGCACTCCGTTGAGGTACGCGTCGGCGTGGAGGGTGGCAGTGTGGCCGACTGCGATCCCGTTGTTCAGGGCGAGAAACGCGTTGGTAAGGCCTCCAGTTGTGTCCCAGCGATACTCTTTTGTCCCGCCGCCCAGGTCGAGCCCGTATTCCCCCCAGCCGCCGCCCAGCATGCAGTACTCATCCACAGTGTAGCCCGAATCGTTGTTGGTGGCGAATGTGGAGATGTCACCTCCTCCCCAAGTGCCGCCGTAGAAGTCCACCACTTCCGCGGCCGTGCCGGTATAGCCTACCGGGTTGGCCCGGCCCGTGAAGCAAGTGATCAAATCGGACACCGACTCCACCTGGCGCAATAAGTCGGAGCCAGGGGCATCGCCCTGGTAGATCCAGTAATTCCCCGGATAAAGTGGCAATGAGTAACTCCAGAGCGCGTAGGTGGCTGCGCCCTGGCTCTGGGCGGCTTGAAGCGCCCAGGCCAAAGTGATGAGAATAGAAGAAAGAGCGCCGTTGCGGCGCGCCGTTGTAATAGCTGTTTTCATGATTCGTGATCTCGTGACTATCGTGATGGTTCGGTTTATGCTTGTTTGAAGTCGGTCCCTCAGCGCGGCACCGGCCAGGTTCCTGTCAGACGGTCTTGCAGGCCGCGCCGGGGCAAGGCGACGGAGAGGAAGGCCAGGCCGAAGACCCCGCCCAAAATCAGCCACAGGCGCCCCAGGCTTATTCCAGGCGTGGCAAGAGCCCACAACACCATCATCGCGGGGCTCCAGGCCACGATTGCGCGCCAAAACAGCCGCCCGCGCGAGGCCGGTGTGCCGTCGCGCCTGACAAACGCCACGCCCGTGGCGAACAGGATCGGTCCACCGCGAAAGACCAGGGCCACTAAGGCGGGCAGGCAGGCGAAAGCGGCCAGCGTGCAATAGAATTTGTTGGTGAGGATGCCGTTGTCGGCGGGTGCCAGGGCATCTGAGACAAGGCACCCTACGGTTAAAGCGACGACGAGGCAGGCGGCGGCGGCGGCCGCCCGCTGGAGGCGTGTGACCACCACTGTGCTGTGCAAGAGGGGCTGGAGCGCGAGCAGGAGGCTGCCCGCATCGGGAAGCTGCGGCAGGCCCCAGAGGAACTTACGGACGTGCAAGGGGAGCGAAACGGAGACCTCGCCGGGCGGTTTGGCCGCGGCCTTGGCCCGGCCTTCCAGGGCGGCGGCGGCGATTTGGCCAAGGAAGCGGGAGGCGTCTGCGCTGTTTGGCATCGCTGGAGAAGGCAAGCTGGCACCGGCAGCCAGGGCCGGGGCGCCTGGCGCCGGGAAGTCCAGGAGTTTCGCCCGGCCATCGCCAGTGATCCAGACGCGGTCGAGGCCGAGGAAAGGCGGGAGGGTGCCGTCTTTCTGTGCTGCGCTCAATTCGGTGGCCAGGTCGCAGAGCCAATAGCGGACTTGGGCCCACGGCTGGGGGGTTGATGGAGGGGCGGCGTCCTGGCCTGACTGCGGTTTGAACCGGAGCAAACGCAGCAACGGCTGGCCGTTGAGGGCCTCGAAGGCGTCCCAGTTCTCTTGCGGGGAACGCCGGCCGGCGAGCCAGCGCAAACGGCCAACCCGGCCGAGGTTGCGCAACGGGGGCGGGACGGGCGGGGTGCCGGCGGGTACAGAACGAATCCACACTTTGCGCAAGAGGCGGATGTCGTAGCCGAGCAGCCAGACCGTACCCGCTGAATCCTCGAGGCTGTCCAGGATGTGATAAGGGCCTATGCGAGGCTTGGCCTCGAGGGACGGAGGCGATGTTTGGGCAAGAGCGGGCGTTGGGCGGGCCTTGAGGGCTGCTCTCGAAATGACTCGAGTGTTGGCGAGCAGATCGTGGACGGCAGCAAAGCCGTTTTCGCGCCGCGCGGTACAGAACAGCAGCGGCGCAAGGCCGGACGCCATGCCAAGCATGGACCGGGGCAAAGCGCGGAAGAAGCCGGGAGGACTGTTGTCCGGGCCGACGACACGCAGGCCAAACGCGAGTTTGCCGAGGCTGGCACCCCTGCAGCCCTCGAGCAGGGCGTAATAGAGCAGGAGGCAAACGAGAGGCAGCAGCCAGAAGGTGCATGACAGCCACTGCTGGATCGCGGCTGAGCCCGGGAAGAGCCTGGACTTGAAGTGCTCGAAGATAAGGGGTATCGCGATGATCGGGCACACCACAAACTGGTCCACCATCGAGGCAGCAAACCGGCATCCGAGGCTGGCGGGAACCCGGGCGGCGGAGCTGTGGAGAGCGATGGCCTGACGCAGTTCCTCGTAGTTTTTGAAGCGGTCACCCGGCTGCTTCTCCAGGCAACGGAGCACGCCGTTGGAGAGGCCGCGTGGAAGATTTGGCCGGAATTGCCCGGGTGGTGGAACGGGCTGTTCGAGGACGGCGGCGATCAGGGCCAGGCTGTTTTTCGCCTGGAATGGGGCGCGCCCGGTCAGGAGATAAAAGAGCGTCGCCCCGACGGAATACATGTCTGACCGGGCGTTAGGTTCCTCGCCGCGCACCTGTTCGGGGGAACAAAAGGCCGGGGTGCCGAGGAAGGAACCGGCGGCGGTCAGGGCCGGTTCCACGCGCACGGCGGTGGAAATGGAAAGGCCGAAGTCGCCGATCTTGACCGTGCCGTCAACATCGACGAAACAGTTCGAGGGCTTGACGTCGCGGTGCAGGATGCCGATGCGACGCGCTGCCTCAAGCCCCGCGATAATCTGGAGCACGGCATCGACGGCCTCGGCGGGGGGCATGGGGCCGCAAGTGCGGACGCGGTCTTCAAGGGTGCCGCCGGCGACCAATTCCATCGCGATGGCCGGGGCGCCGCCGAGTTCCTCGGTGCCAAAGACATAAACGCTGTTGGGATGATTGATGGAGCCAGCCAGACGGCCTTCGCGGATGAATCGCTCGCGGGCCTGGGGCGAATCGAGGGCGTGGCTCAGCACCTTGAGGGCGACGCGGCGGCCGGTCTCGAGCTCCTCGGCCTCAAAGACCGTGCCCATCCCGCCGCCGCCGAGGGATCGGACGATGAGGTAGTGGCCAAGCTGTTCGCCGGGTTGAGGGAGTCCTCGGGAACGGCTATCCGCGGAGACAAGGGCTGTCCCTATCGGGCCGGTTTCGGGTTGGGCGGTTAGACAGGCGTTGAGGAGGCATTTGGGGCAGAGGTCGGGCGGCAGATTGTCCGGCAGTTCCGAGCCGCATTCGGGGCACCGACAGCCCTCTGGAGTATTATTTTGAGGCTCAGGCATATCTCATGTTCTGCTCGCCCATTACTTAAGCAAGACCTGCCGGAAGTAACGTGCAAAAAGCAACCACCAGCGCCAAGCTCCACTCATCACGACCCAAAGGCCGCGAAAAGGTGGCGGATTTCCTCTTCGATTTCCTCGGGGGTGGAGACGGTCTGGGCGATCTCGTGCCGGAGGATTTCACGGTAGCGGCTGCGGAGGCGGTGAACTGCCATTTTGACCGCGGCCACGGTGAGGTTGAGCCGGGCGGCAATTTCGCCGTGGGGCAAGGTCGACTCGTGCTTGGTCAGGCAGTGGCGCAGGTAATTGAAAAGCTGCGCACGGCCCGAGGTGACATACTCCCGCTCAAGCTGGGCCATGGACCGCTCCAGCAAGGTCATGGCCCATTGGCGGTCGAAAAGCAGGTCGGCAGGCAGGTTGTGGGCCGGCTCGGAGGCAAAACGGGACTCGGCCAGGTCCTGGTCAATCGGGACAAAGGGGGCAAAGCCGCCGCGTTTCATGGCATGTTGGCGGTGCCATTCATTAGCCATGTAGCGCTTCAGCGCCACGAGCAGGAAGGTGCGGAAGCGGCCTTTGTCTCGCGCGACCGCCTTGAGGTAATCTTTTTCCAGCAGGACGGCGAAAAAGCCCTGGGTGAGATCCTCCGCATCGGGCGGAGAGTGGCCGGAGCGGCGGGCGTAAGAGTAGAGCGGATACCAGTAAGAGCGGCAGAGGTATTCCAGCGCGTCGCGCGAGCGCGGGGATTGGGAGTCCTGGGCGCAAAGCACCACCGACCAATGCGTGGTCCCAAACCACGACTCGGAGCCTTGCGGGGCCGTTGAGTTGCCCAAACCCATTCTGGCCGCCAACCTTAATCGGAGTGCCAGCCAGAGTCGAGCGGAATCAAACCCGCGCTTTAGGTAGCGGCCGTCAGCCATCCAACCGCAGGCCCAGTTCCTCCCGCACCTCCCCCAGTCCTGCCTGCAATGGGGCACAGTGCAGACCGGGCGGCGCCTCCGTTCCATTGCGATAGCCCGCCCGCCGTTAGTGACCGGTTATAGCGGGTGATTTCGGCGGCAGGGGGGCAGGGGGCGCCTTCTCAACGGGAACGGGCTTGGGGTCGCCGATTCGCCCCTGGGTCCACTCATAGATATAGCCCAGCTTGTTCAGCACGAGACAGGCGGCGATGACCAGGAGGACCACGACCATCACCTTGGGCCAGAGGCTTTTCTTTTCGGCGAACGGATCGACCAGGTCCCGTTGGGAGCCGGGGGGCAGGGCGGCGACAGCGGTAAGGGCGCTTCCGAAGGGCACGTTCATCCTGGCCTTGGCGTTGACGGCCCAGCCGTTGGCGTCGAGGATGGGGCCGAGATTGCGGCGGCGCAGTTTGAGGTAGGCCATGGCCATGGATGGCGTGGAAATGACCAGGAGTAAGGCCAGAATGGCCAGTGGGATCTGCCACCAGGCGAGCCCGGCGATGCGGCCAAAAATGCCTCCGAGGGCGGCCAGCAAAGTGGTCAAAACCAGGCCGATCGCGGCGAGTGTCCCGGTGTCGATTTTCTGCTTGGGCGGCTCCGGCGGTTTGGGCAGTGGTCCGCCGGTGACGGCGGCGGTTGCCGCCGCCACCCTGGCATCCACGGCTGCGTCGGCTGTGGCAGCGCGCTTGGCCACCTGTTCTTCGATCAGGCGCACGAGCTTTTTGTAGGGCGCGGAAAATGCCTGGCGGATGCTGATCGGGTTTTCGATAATCCGGGTGATCGTGGCATCCCAATCGCGGCCCTTGGTGTCGAGGAAAATGCCGTTGCGGCCGACCATGAGGTTGTCGGAGTCGCCGCCCGTGAAAGCGGCCACGATCTGCATCTTTTCGCCTGTGCCTTTGCGAAAGCAGTCGCAGTAGGCAAGGTGGGTGCCGGCCAGGCCGGCCATGACGGCGTGTTTGGCCGCATCCTCGACGATCAGGCACAGGTCGCAGCTTCGCTGGTCCAGGTAGAGCGTCCCCGCTTGGAAGACAGCCTTCTGCTTGCGCCCGTAGAAATCACGGAAAGAGACGAAGTTGTAACAGAGCCGGATGAGGTCGCGGTGGTAGCGCACCAGCCGGTTGAGGCCGAGGAGGGCCGCGGCATTGCCTTCCTGGGCTTTGTCTTTGGAGATGAGGGCGGTGAGCGTCTCTTTGGCCTTGCCGGCGAGGATTTCCCGCACGCGCTCGAGCCCGATTTTCTCCACCGCTCCGCCGGCCTTGGTCTGGCGCCACGCCTCGTAGGGCTGGAGCCTGGCGACCAGCGCGGCCCAGTCGGCCTCGGTGAGGGTTTCCTTGTCGCCCAGGAGCGGCTTGACCGCGTCCACCCGAAGGGTCGCCACCACCCCTGCCCAGGCAGGGTTGATTGCCTCGCCCAGGGGCAGCGGCCTCTCGGCTCCGATGCGAGCCAGTGGAAACCCGGCGATCTCGGGCGAGGCGAGGGTAAGGTCTTTGCCCGTCAGGACCAGGAAGTCCTTCTCGTCGCGGTTCAGCGCGTTGAGCGCCCGCGGATCGAACGCCGCAAAGCGGCAGCGGGCGAAGTAGTCATCCACCTTGGTCTTGGCGGCCCCGACGGCCGCCCCAGCCAGCGGAGTGGCCAACCCCAGCGGGAGTATCGTGGTGTTTCCTTCCGCCTGCTTCCACCCGTCAGAGCAGGCAACCGCTTCCTTGAAGAACAGGTCCACCTTGGCTTGACCGACGCCGGGCTTGCCGCTGGCATCGGTATCGGCCCCGAAACAGGCAATGATGTCATTGATGAGCGCCCTGGCCGATTCCTCCTCGGCCGAGTCGGCGGGCACGATCCCGTCGCCGTTGAATGGTTTGGCCGCCAGGGTTTGGGCGGCAGAAGCCGCTTCGTCAGGAGAGATTACGTCGGACTCGGCTTTGCCCAGGACATGCCGGGCGAAGGTAGCAATCGCCTTGCCTTCAGGCGTGGAATCGTTCACTGCGGCCACGGGCAGTGTCGGCGCGCCCTTGAGGAGGTCATCGGGGTTCTTGAGCAGGCTGCCCGCCCATTTGACGGCCGCAATCAGTTCCGGCGCGCGAATGCGGCCGTCCTTGTCAGTATCAATCAGGTCGAGGGTTGTCTTGTCGAATTCCAGCCCCGAGGTGGGGCAGGCCAGGGCCACCCAGAGTTTGAGGTCCAGTTGATCCAGTGCCAGGAGGTCGGCGCCGGTCTCCAGCTTCACCTGGTCGACGCCTCCCGCGCGGAAGAACCGCCACGGTCTAGCCGAGGCTGGAGAGTTTGCCATAAGAGAATCCTCGAACTTCATGCCCTCGTGTTCCAGGGTCAGAACTTGTGCTCATGGCTGCGCATTGTATTCCTGGGGCAAGAAAACTCAAGGGCACGATTGGGATTGATTTCGGCGGGGAGAAGGGATATTCCGATGCCCGGTGCTGGTGAACTTGCAAAAAGGCTTGGGAGACTCCCCATGGCTGCCGCTGGCGGCCCTGCTCATCGCTGCGGCCAGCCTGGCCGCGCGGGCTGATGACGTCCAGATCAATGAGTTCATGGCCTCTAACCAAGGCGGAATTCGCGACGAGGACGGGGATACGTCCGACTGGATTGAGATTCACAATCCGGGGGCGGCGGCCGTTGAAATGGGCGGGTGGTATTTGACTGACAAAGCGGACGAGCCTGCGAAGTGGCAATTCCCCAGCTTCGCGCTGCCGGCAGGCTCGTATTTCATCGTATTCGCCTCGGGCAAGGACCGCACGAACTCTGCCGCGCCCCTGCACACGAATTTCAAGCTTGCCAAGGATGGCGGGTTTTTGGCGCTGGTGCGACCCGACGGCGTCACCCTGGCTTCGGCGTTTGCCTTCACTCCGCAATTGACCGATGTATCTTACGGATGCGACCCTTTGAACCCGTCGCAGACGGGGTTTTGCGCCTATCCGACGCCCGGGCGGCCCAATGCGCCCGTTGCGGCGGAGTTCGGCCCGGAAGTGGTTTTTTCGGTGACGAGCCGCACCTTCCAGACGCCCTTTTCGGTCGCCTTGTCCACCACCGATCCCAACGCGGTCATCCGCTACTTCGTGGTCACCAATTGGGTCTCGGCGGCGCTGACCAACGTGCCGGATTTGACTTGCCCCATCTACTCGAACCCGATAGCGATCAACGGCCCCGCCATGGTCCGTGCCCGGTCGTTCCCGGCTCAAACCAATTATTTCCCCGGTCCGGTGCAGAGCGAGGTCTATTTGCAGATCGCCGAGGACGCCGCCCAATTCACCTCCCTCCTGCCCGTGGTGTTGTTCGACAATTTCGGCGCGGGGGATGTCCCCCCGACAACCGACCAGTTTGCCGCGATGATGGTTTTCGAGCCTGCCAACGGGATCAGCTCGATGACCAATCCGCCGGACCTGGTGACGCGCGCGGTTTACCATCGCCACGGGAGCTCCACGCGCGGCGACCCCAAACCCAATCTACGGCTGAAGATGCAGGATGAATACGGCGGCAACAACAGCCAACCCCTGGCCGGCATGCCTGCCGACAGCGACTGGGTCTTTTACGCCCCCGACGTGTATGACAAGAGTTCGCTCCACAATCCGATAGCCCACGAACTGTTCAGCGAGATGGGGCATTACACCTCGCGCACGCGGTTCGTGGAGGTGTATATCAGGCGCAACCCGGGCACGCCGGGCGCGTTGACCACTGCGGACTACGGCGGGCTCTACGTCATCGAAGAGAAGATCAAGATCGCCAAAGACCGCGTGGACATCAATAGGCTCCAATGCTCCGACACCAACGCGCCCGACCTGACCGGCGGCTATTTGCTGAGCATTGACTGGCAGAAGAGCGACGACGCTGGAAACCCCATTCCTCAACTGGCGGCGGCTGAGGTGTCCATGAACTGCCTGGACCCGGACTATTATACCCTTGCCTCGCCAACGCAGAGGGTTCAGTTGCAGTACCTCGGCGGCTATTTCAGCGCCTTTTATACAGCCCTCTACGCTGCCGACTGGAGGGACCCGGGCAAAGGTTACGCGCCCTGCATCGACCTGAGTTCCTGGATCGACTACCACCTCCACCAGGTCTTCGTGTTCAACGTCGACATGCTCAGGATCAGCGCCTTTTTCTACAAACCCCGCAGCGGCCCGTTTGTGCAGGGGCCCCTCTGGGATTTCGACCGCAGCTTCGGAACGGGCGCCTACGGTGATTATCGCGGGTTCGATCCCTGGCGTTGGCGCTCCGCCGAGTCGGACGGAGGCACCGACGCGTTCAACGCGGGAAACACCTTCAACAACCCCTGGTACGGCCGGCTGTTCCAGGACCCCGACTTTTTCCAGAAATGGATCGATCGGTATCAGGAGTTGCGCGGCGGCATATATTCCCTGTCGAATATCACCTGGCAAATCAACTTCCTTGCCAACCAGGTCCGCCAGGCGGCTCCACGGGATGCGGCCAGGTGGGCCGGCGCGGGGCAGTCCGACACTTCGCCGCGCTCCGGGCCGGTCCAGGGCGACAGCTACCGTTATACCTTCCCGACCCCCGGCACGTTCCAGGGCGAAGTGCAGTTCGCCAGGGTGTGGTTCACAAACCGGGTGCATTTCATCGACACGAACTTCCTGGCCGCCCCGCGATTCAGCATAAGCGGGGGTGCGATCACTTCGGGCTGCACGCTCACCCTGACTTCGCAGACACTCGAGCCGAACAGCCTGATCTACTACACGCTCAACGGGACCGATCCTCGGTTGCCGGGCGGCGCGGCCTCGAGCGCGGCCCTTTCCGCCCTCAATACGGCGACCATTACCCTGACCACCAACACACAGGTGTTTGCTCGCAACTGGAACCCCAGTCACCACAACCTGACCGGCCCGGGCAATCCGCCGCTCTCCAGTCCCTGGTCGGGTCCGGCCATTGCATCCTTCTATATTCCTCCCCGTTTCCAATCGATCTCCGCCCTGCCCGGGGGCGGCGTTCGGCTGGTCGTCTCCTGCCAGGCGGGTCTGCCTTGTTCCCTTGAAGCCTCCGCCGACCTGACGACCTGGCTGGGCCTGACCAACCTCGATAATCCCGCCGGAACGTTCCAATTCCTCGACGATTCGGCGACCGGCGGCACCGCGCGGTTTTATCGCGCGCAACAGTAGAGAAGGCCTCCCCACCCACGCGCGATGAAAACCACGAGGGCCGCAAGAACCGGATTCCCGGACAGACAATAAAATGACAAGAACATTGGTGGCCAGTTTAATGGCGGCGGCAGTGGCGCTCTGCGGGTGTTCCTTCAAGCGCCTCGCCGCCAATAAAATCGGGGATGCCCTCGCCGGCAGCGGCGGCACGTTCGCCTCCGACGACGACCCGGACCTGGTTCGGGCGGCGGTCCCCTTTAGCCTCAAGCTCGTCGAGAGCCTGCTGGCCGAGACCCCGCGTCATGAGGGCCTGCTTCTGGCCGCGGCGAGCGGTTTTACCCAATTCTCCTACGCCTTCGTGCAACAGGATTCAGAGGAGGCGGAGGACAAGGACCTGGCGGCGGCGGAGGCCCTGCGCGGGCGGGCGCGGCGGCTTTTTTTGCGGGCGCGCGATTATGGCCTGCGCGGGCTCGAGGTCCGGCATCGCGGCTTCGGCGCCGCGCTGCGCGCCGCCCCCAAACAGACGGTCCGCCTGGCCACAGTAAAGGACGTGCCGCTGCTCTACTGGACAGGCGCCGCCTGGGCGGCTGCCATCTCGGACTCCAAGGACAACCCGGACTTGATCGCCGACCTGCCGGTCGTCGAGGCCATGATGGAACGCGCGCTGGAGCTGGACGAGCGGTTCGGCGACGGGGCCCTTCATTGCTTCTTCATCGCTTACGAAATGGGCCGCCCGGCAACGACCGGCGATGCGGCGGAACGGGCCCGGCGGCATTTCGACCGGGCGATAGCACTGAGCGGCGGCTGCCAGGCTGCGCCCTGGGTTGACCTGGCCGAGCAGGTCTGCGTGCAGAAACAGGACCTCAATGGATTCCGGGCGGCGCTGGAAAAGGCGCTGGCGGTGGATGCGGACGCCAAGCCGGAGTGGCGCCTGGAAAACCTGGTGATGCAACGCCGCGCCAAGTGGCTCCTGGGCCGCGCGGACCAACTCTTCCTTAAGGCCGACAACCCGGCCCAATAGGCCCGCCCCATCGCGGCCGCAACGCATTTTTATGAAGCACTCGAACTTTCGGAACCGTCTCACTGCCGCCCTCGTCCTGGTCCTGTACCTGGGGAGGGGCGGATTGTCGGGCGCCCAAAAGCCAATCAACCTGAAGCTGGGCACCCTGGCGCCCAGCGGCAGCACCTATCACAAGAGCCTCCAGGCCATGGGCGAAAAATGGCGCAAGGCCACCGAGGGCGTCGTGCGGCTGATCCTCTACCCGGGCGGCACTCAGGGCAGCGAATCCGACATGGTGGGCCTCATGCAAACCGGCAGTCTGGACGCCGGTCTGCTTACCGCCGTCGGTCTCTCCGACATCGAACCCGGCGTCTCCGGCCTCCAGAACATGCCGATGACTTTCCGCACGCTGGAGGAAGTGGACTATGTGGGGGAAAAATTGCGGCCCATGCTGGAAAAACGTCTCGCCGCCAAAGGCTACGTTGTCCTGTTCTGGTCTGACTCCGGCTGGGTGCGTTTTTTTACCACCGCCCCGGTCCTCCACCCGGCCGATCTGAAGAAGCTCAAGATATTCTCCTGGGCGGGAGATACACACCAGTACGACATTTGGAAGACGGCCGGCTTCGACCCCGTTTCCCTCGAGACCGCAGGCGTCGTGCAGGGCTTTTTGTCCGGCACCATCGGCGCGATTGACACGCCCCCGATTTTCGCCCTGGCCAGCCAGATCGACGGCCAGGCCAGGTACATGCTGGAAATCAACTGGGCCCCCCTGGTCGGCGCCATGGTCGTCCGCGCTAAATCCTGGGACCGCGTGCCGGTCGCGAGCCGGCCAGCCCTGCTCGAGGACGCCGCCGAGACCGGCCTGCGCCTCAAGGCCCAGGGGCGCGCGGAGAACGACCGGGCCGTGCAGGCCATGGTCAGACGCGGCTTGCACGTGCAGAAGGTCAGCCCGCAGGTCGAGGGAGAATGGCGCGCCGAGGCGGACAAGGTCCAGGGTCTGCTCCGCGGAGAAATCGTCCCGGCGGATGTGTACGACGAGGTGCAGCGGCTGCTGAAGGAATTCCGGGCCGCGGGCGGCGCAAAGCCCAAATGAACGACGGCCCCCTGATTGGCCGCGCCGATGCGGGGTCCCGCTTTGGCTGGGTGCGCCAGGCCGAGAACATCCTGCTCATCGTGCCGCTTTCGGCGATGCTGCTGCTGCCGGTGCTGGAAATCCTTCTGCGCTCGCTCTTCCACACCGGCATCTCCGGCTCGAGCGTGATTGTGCAGCATTTAACGCTGATCGTGGGAATGCTCGGCGGCGCTGTGGCAGCCCGGGATGAGCGGCTGCTGGCCCTTTCGCCGGCGCAAACACTGCTCAAGGGGCAGGGCAAGACTGGCGCGCGGATTTTCAGCGGCGGTTTCGCCGCCGCCATCAGCGCGTTCCTTTGCGTGGCGAGCCTCCAATACGTGCTGGACGTCCGGCCGCTGGGCAAGCTCCTCGTCTATGGCATCCCGGTTTGGGTGGTCCAGATGATCCTGCCGGCGGGTTTCGGGGTGGTGGCGTGCCGGCTGGTGTGGCATGCCTCCGCGCGATGGGGCGGGCGCAGCGTGGCGCTGGGGGTCGGACTGGCGGTCGCCGGACTCGCCCTGTGGGCGCCCGGCTCACCGGAACGCTGGCTCATTCCCGCCCTGGCGGCGCTGGCCGTGGCGACCTTCCTCGGTGCGCCCATCTTCACCGCGCTGGGCGGGGCGGCGTTGATCCTCTTCTGGGGACATGGCGAGCCCATCCAGTCCGTGCCCTTGAAGCATTACAGCCTGACCACCAACGACCTGCTGCCGAGCATCCCGATTTTCACGCTGGCAGGCTATTTCCTGGCGGAGAGCCGGGCCTCCAAACGCCTGGTGCGCGTCTTCCAGGCCCTGGTCGGCCAACTCCGCGGCGGGCCGGCCATAGTGACCGCACTGGTCTGCGCCTTCTTCACCTCGTTCACCGGCGCATCGGGTGTCACTATCCTGGCCCTGGGCGGGGTGCTGATGCCCGTGCTTATCGCCGCCCGCTACTCGGAGCGCAACGCCCTGGGCCTGCTCACCGGCGCCGGTTCCCTGGGCATGCTCTTCCCGCCCTGCCTGCCGTTGATCCTCTATACTGTCGTGGCCAACCAGGGCGGACATGCCGATCTGACGATCAAACAGATGTTCCTCGGCGGCATTGGGCCGGGCATCCTTCTGGTCCTGCTGACCTCCTGGTGGGGCATCCGCCAGGGGCCCAGGGACGCGGCCAATCGCCCCGTCTTTCGCTGGCCCGAGGCGCGGGCGGCCCTCTGGGATGCCAAGTGGGAAATGCTCATCCCGGTCGTTGCCCTGGTTTCCCTCTTTAGAGTCTCAACGACGGTGGAAGCCGCCGCGGTCACCGCCACTTACACCCTCCTGGTGACGACCGTCATCCATCGCGATCTCCACCCCTTCAAGGACCTGCCGCGCGTCATCACCCAGTGCGGACTGCTGGTGGGCGGCGTGTTGCTCATCCTGGGCGTCGCGCTGGGTTTCACTTATTACCTGGTTGACGCCCAGGTACCCGACAAGTTGGTTGCATGGGCGACCGGCGCCGTCACCTCCAAGTGGCTTTTCCTTCTTGGCTTGAACCTGGTCCTGTTGGTCGTCGGCGGCCTGGTCGAGATTTATGCGGCCATCATCGTGGTCGTGCCGCTGCTTGTGCCCCTGGGGGTGGCCTTCGGCATGGACCCCATTCATCTGGGGATCATTTTCCTGGCTAACATGGAACTGGGTTTTCTGACGCCGCCGGTTGGCTTGAACTTGCTCCTTTCCTCCTATCGCTTCAACAAGCCGATGTCCGAGGTCACTCGCGCCACGTTCCCAATGCTGCTGGTCCTGCTGCTCGGCGTCCTGCTCATTACCTACTTTCCCCCGCTGACCACCCTGCTGCCCATGTTGGCAAGATAGGACTACCATGCAGCAACTCCCCTCGAGCGGAGTGGCCCGAGAGGCCCTGCGCCGGAAAGGCCAGTTCTGGACCCCGACCTGGCTTGCGAGGGTCATGGCAGCCTGGGTCACCGCGCGCCGGCCCCCGGTCCTCTTTGACCCGGCGGTCGGCCCGGGCACGTTCTTGGCGGCTGCCCGGGACGTTGGGTTCGCCGGCGACTTTGCCGGGTTCGAGCTGGATGGGTCTGCCCTGGCTGAGAGCTGCGGCCTGGGCTTGCCAGCCTCCGAACTGCGCGGCGTAACTGTCGGTGACTTTATCAGCAGCCGGCGGCTGTCAACCTTCCCAGCCATCGTGTCGAACCCGCCGTACCTTCGGCATCACCGGCTCAGTGGGAGGCGGAAAGAGGAACTGCAGCGCCTGGCGCGGAGGTTCCTCGGGTTTGCCCCGGATGGCCGTGCCGGCCTGCACTTGTACTTCCTGTTCAAATGCCTCGACCACCTTGCTCCTGGCGGGCGCTTGGCCTTCCTCCTCCCGGCGGACGTGTGCGAAGGCGTCTCCTCACGCGCCGTCTGGGGCAGCCTGGCCGCCAGGTTCCGCCTCCGGGCCGTCCTTACGTTCGAGGACCAGGCCGCCCCGTTCCCGGGCGTCGATACCAACGCCATGGTGTTCCTCATCTCGAACCTTGCCCCGATGCGCCGAGTCCCCTGGCTTTGCGTGCGCAAGCCGGACCCCGGGGCGCTCCTGAAGGCGCTTGGACTCGATGGAGGGCCTGGCGCCGGGGTCACGGGCGATGCGGTCACAACGCAGGTCCGCCAGGTCTCTGAACTCCTCGCCACCGGCCTGTCGCGCCGGCCGCGCCCGAGCGGGAGCCGCGGCGTTCCACTCTCGCTCTTTGCGCGCGTGGTCCGCGGAATTGCCACTGGAGCAAATGAGTTCTTCTTCCTCACCTCGAGCCAGATCGTCGAGTACGGCTTGGACAGGCGCTTCTTTCGGCGCGCCATCGGACGCACGCGTGACTGCCCGGAGGGCGCCCTCACCGCCAGCCGCCTGGACGCTCTGGAGGCCGCCGGGCGGCCCACCTGGCTGCTGAGTCTCGAGCGCCAGCCCAAGGAAAAGCTGCCTGCACCCTTGTCAGCCTACCTGCGGCGGGGCGAACAAGCGGGCCTGGCCCGGCGCGCCCTGCTCAAAACCCGCACACCCTGGTACCGCATGGAGCAACGACAGGAACCCCCGTTGCTCTTCGCCTACCTGGGGCGTCGCGATTGCAGGTTTTTGCTCAACCGCGCTCGAGTCGTTCCGCTCACCGGATTCCTGTGCGTCTATCCTCGCGACAGGAGCAAGCGGCGCGTGCGAAGCCTATGGCAGGCCCTCAACCACCCGGACACGCTCGCCAACCTGGCATACGTCGGCAAGTCCTACGGGGGCGGCGCATTGAAGGTTGAGCCGCGGCAGTTGGACGCCCTGGAGATTCCCCGGCACGTGCTCGACCGCTTTAACATCGCTCTGACCGTCTGCGAGGAGCCATTAGGGCAGCTCCAGACGATAAAACCTCTGCGTTTGGCCGGCACCGGCCGGGTCGTGGAAGACAAAGACGCCGCTTGGGCCGAAGGAGGTTGTGGAGACAGATGTCCAGTTCACCAGGTCTGGGCTGGCGAGTAACCGGCAGGACTGGCCGGGGCGGCCGGTCACGGAAATGTCCACGCCGCCTGCCGGCGGCTGGGCGACTCCGAGGACCGGCGGGTAGCCGAATTCGTAAGCCCCGATGTCGGCAGAGCCGGGTGGCCGGGGATAGCCGCGCTGATCAGTGGGCGGGGCGGAGGCGCCATCCGCGGCGCCAATGGCCGGGCTGCCGGGGAGCAGGGCCATGGTAAAGGTCGGTCCGCCATTGTCGGCCAACGGGCCGAGCTTGAGGGTGGCGGCATCGGAGCCGAGGTTGCTGCCGGCAACGGTAATCGGGCCTGATGCGTTGGTGCCGGACGCGCTGGTGGCCACGAGGGTATTGACCGCGCCGGCCCCAAGGACCGCCAGGTCCTCCTCGACCCACTGCGCTCCGTCGGTGCCGGCCATGGCCATGTTGAAGGCGAGCGTGCAATTGGTCAGAGCAATCCCTCCGCAGCCCGAGCCGGCGCCATATCCGCCGCTGCCGTTGGCTCCGGCAGGGCCGCCGACCGGTTCGGGCCGGCCGTCCAAATAAACGGTGCCTGACCAAGCAGCCCCTCCCTGTCCGCCATACCCGCCCAGGCCGGTGTTCCCGCAAAATGTGCAATTGACGGCGCTGGCCGTGCCGGAGGCGTACAACGCACCGCCAAAGCCGTTACCGCCGTTGCCGCCACTGGCGCTGCCCACCGGCCACTCAGTTTGACTATTGAAGAAGCCACTCTGGCCATTGCCGCCGCCACCGCCGCCGGCGCGGTTGCCGGTAAAGGTGCTGCCCGAGATGCTGAGGCTGCCCGAGCCGGAAATAGCGCCGCCATAGCCTGAGCCGCCCGGACCGCCGGCGAGGCCGTAATCGGGATAGAAGACCGAAAAGCCGCCGCTGCCCTGAGCCCCGTTTTCCTGGAACGTGCAGGCGCTGACGTTCAAGTTGCCCTGGCTGTGGATGGCGCCGCCATAGGCGTCGAACGGGCCCATGCCATCGCTGTCGTATCCGGCATCCGCGCCGTTGCCCTGGAAGACGCAAGCTTGGAGGTTCACTTGACCGCCTTCGTTGAGAATCGCCCCGCCGGAGACCGCCGCGCCACGACCCCAAATGCCCGCGCAGTTCCCCGCAAACGTGCAATTGGTTGCATTGAGCATTCCGCCGTTGCGACTCGCGATTGCCCCGCCACCCGGGGTTGCCGAATTGTTCAGGAACGAGGCTCCGCGCAGGTTGAGGACGCCGCCATCGTTCAGGATGCCGCCCCCGTATCCGTATGCACCAGGGCCGGAAGGCGAGTACACGCAGAAGTTGGAGATGGAGAGGTTGATGGCGGTAAAGGTGACGTTCGAGCTGACATAGAAGGCGCGGTTGCCGCTCCCGGGGACGTTGGGGGTGGTATTGGTGCAGGCGATGGTGATTTGGTGTCCCGTGGCATCAAGCACGGTATCGTTGGTGATCACGATCTGGTTGGTCAGGGTGATGACACCGTCGCAGGCAAACGGGATGACGCCGCCGCCCGCCAGGGCCTCCCGCAACGCGGCGTCCGTGCTTTCGCTCACGAACGACCCCACCACCGTGAGCACAGCCGCGGAACTGGTCACAGCGCCAAAGGGATTGCTCACGACCACGCTGTACAGCCCCGCCTGGGACAACTGGACATTGACCAGGTCCAGGGCCGCATTAGTGGCGCCGGCCAGGAGATTGGTCCCGTTGAAGAGCCACTGGTAGGCGGGGGCGGCGCCAACCGCAGCGGCGTCGAGCTCGGGACTCGTGCCTAGGTTCACCGTGAGGTTCGTGGGCGTGGCGACCAGGCTGGGCGGCGCCATCACTGTGAGCGCCGCCGGGGGGCTTGTCACCGCCCCGACCGCGTTGGATGCCACGACCTGGTAGGCACCGGATTGCCCGGCCTGGACATCGGTCAGTTCGAGGACCGCGCTGGTCCCGCCCGCCAGGAGGTTGGTGGCGTTGAAGCGCCACTGGTACGACAGCGGGGCTGCGCTAAGGACGTCCACGGCGAAATCAACTGTCGTCCCGGGCTCGGCGGCGCAGTTCGTAGGGCCACTGACCAGGACCGGCGGCTCAAGCACACTGAGCATGGCCGCCGCACTTGTTGCCGCCCCGAAAAGGTTCGTGACGACCACGAAATAAGTGCCGGACTGTGACAACTGAACGTCGGCCAGACTCAGCGCCGCATTGGTGGCGCCGCTCAGCAGGTTGGTCCGATCGAAAAGCCACTGGTAACCGAGCGGCGGCGGGCCGTCGGCCTGGACGGAAAAGTCCACCGTGGACCCGACCTTCACCGTTTGGGTCTGAGGCGCCACACTGGCGACCGGCGCTGGCGGGCTGAAGTCGACCAGCGCCATTGCATGCTCTCCGTCCGTCGCAAGCGCAAGGACCCAGGGAAGCCCGCCGGGCACCGTGGATTGGCCAGAGTCGTTGGCCCCCCATGCGACAACCGTCGCGTCCTGTTTGAGCGCCAGGCTCAGGTAGCCTCCGGCGGCGATAGCGATGACATTGGTGAGACCATCGGGGACGATTGACTGCCCTTCGTTCTCAGTTCCGGGCTGTACACTCTGGCCGGCGCCCCAAGCCACAACTGTGCCGTCCTGCTCGAGCGCCAGGCTGTGGCAGGATCCCGCCGCGATACCTGCCACACCGGCCAGACCCGCCGGCGCTTCCTCCGCGCCAGCGGTTTCGTACCAGCCCAGGACCGACCCGTCCTGCTTGAGCGCCAGCCAGTGGTTGTCACTCGCTACGATGGCAACGACCCCGGTCCAAAAGTTTGGAAGCGTATATGGCCAGCCAAAACTGTCGGAACCCCACGCCGCGACCGTTCCGTCCTGCCTGAGCGCCAGGCTCGCGTTTCCGCCGGCCGCGATGGCGACCACATTGCTCAGACCGTCAGGCGGGACAATCGGGTCCCAGTTACCTTGAGGGTCCTTAACCCACAAGTTGCCCCACTCCACGACCGTGCCGTCCTGCATGAGCGCCAGGCTGTGGTCCTGGCCTACGGCGACAGCCGTGACTCCGCTCAGGCCGGCGCCGGTTTCAAGTTGCACCCCGGTGCTGGAATAGACGTATCCCCATCCGAGGGTTGTCCCGTCTTGTTTCAGCGCGACGGTATGGGTGCCGGCCGTGGCGACCGCGATCAAACCGCCCAGCCCCGGCGTCGTCGCCTGGCCGCACGCGCCGTTGCCCCAGCCGACTATTGTCCCGTCCTGCTTGAGTGCCAGGCTGTGGTAGGCCCCCGTCGCGATGGCGGTGATCCCGCTCACACCTGTCGGCTGCGTCAATTGCCCATAATTGTATTGATAGATGCTCATGCTCGTGGCCCAGCCCATGACCGACCCGTCCGCCCGCAGCGCCAAGGCATGGTAGGCTCCCGCCGCGATGGCCACGGCGCCCTGGGCCGCGGACGGCGTGTAGCTCTGATGGTCCCACATGGCCACGGTCCCGTCTTGCCTCAGTGCCAGGCCGGCCTCCCCTCCCGCCGCGATGGCCACCACGTTGCTCAGCCCGTCAGGCACTGTCGCCGGATAGACGGGCACGAAATTTAGCGCCGGCGGCCCATCCTGCGTGGCGCCCCAGGCGACCACCGTCCCGTCCTGCTTGAGCGCCAGGCTCTGGCTCCCTCCCGCCGCTATGGCGACCACGCCGGTCAGGCCGCTGGGCACCGACACTGGGGAAGGCATGTTCGGATAGCTGCCAGAGCCCCAGGCGACGACCGTCCCGTCGTTCCTCAGCGCCAGACTGTGATAATCTCCCGCCGCGATGGCGATCACATTGCTCAGACCGCTCGGCAGATTGGTAGCAGAACCACTGCCCCACGCCACCACCGTCCTGTCCTGCCTTAGAGCCAGGCTAAAGTCATACCCTGCGGCGATGGCAACGACCCCGCTCAAGCCCTCAGGCGCCGTTGCCGCCCAAGACCCGCCCCAGGCATAGACCGTTCCGTCCTGCCTGAGCGCCAGGCTATGGTCGGTCCCTCCGGCAATCGCCTTGAAGATTGTGCCCGGGGGCGCCAGCGGCATCACTTGATTGCCCCAACTGACCAGGGTCCCCGGCAGCCGCTGGGCCGCCGCGGCCCCCGGAAGCCACGCCGCCCAGGCCAGCAGCACCGCAAGGAGGCCAGGCCCAATGCGTCCATAAAACCGCGGGTGGAATTGCCTGTTCATATTCTCTTGAATTTGAAGAACAACGGATGGGAGCGGTCGGGCGCGCCGGTAAAAGGGTGTGGAACTCCCCTCGGCCTCGGAGTCGTGTGAAGGCCCCGGGCCTTGTTATCCTCTGCGGTCTGCGATGCCAATCTCAGGCACATCCGACTGGCAAGGGAGTTGCGGCGGGAAAGAAAGCCAGACCGTAAAGCGGCGTTGACTGATTCTCGCACAACTCGCTTGCATTACGCATACCAGCAACAATCAGGCCACTTGTCAAGACAATTGAGTGGTGAGTGACTCTCTTCGAACATCTGAGATGCGCATCCTTCGCCCTTCGCCTCCGCCTCACATCGACCCCACGGGATCGATGTCTGCCGTCAACGTCACATCCTCGGGCAGGACCAGGGATTGGTTGAGTCGGGCCAGGCGCCTGGACAGGAGGCTCATGCGCTGGACGCGGAGCATGATTTGATAGCGGTAGAAAGTCTCGGCGCGCAGCAGCGGGGCGGGGGCGGGACCGGCCAGGATTACGTCTTTGAAATCGGCCAGCAACTGGTCCAGCTCGCGCTTGAGATGGTCGGCGGAGAATTTGACTTTTTCTTCGTTGCGGCCTTTGAGGGTCAGGAGGGCGATGCGGCCGAAGGGGGGGTACTTGAGCGGCTGGCGAAACTCGAGTTCCTGCTCGTAGAAGCCGGCAAAGTCATGCCGGCGGGCGTATTGAATGGCGGGATGGAAAGGGGTAAAGGCCTGTACAAAGACCTCGCCCTCGACGTCGCCGCGCCCGGCCCGGCCGGCCACTTGGGTGAGCAATTGAAAAGTCCGCTCGCCGGCCCGAAAGTCGGGTTGGTGCAGGGCCAGGTCGGCATAGATAATGCCCACGAGAGTGACGTTGGGGAAGTGCAGGCCCTTGGCTATCATTTGGGTGCCTACCAGGACGTCGATCTTGCCGGTGCGGAAATCGCCCAGGATGCGGCGATAATCCTCCTTTCGTTTGAGGGCGTCGGAGTCCATGCGCACGATGCGGGCGCGCGGGAACAATTTAGCGAGGGTGGCTTCGACCTTTTGCGTGCCCATGCCGGCATAGCGGATTTGGGGGCTGCGACACCGCTGGTTCGGGCAAAAGGCCGGCGCCGGCTCGGTGTGTCCGCAGATATGGCAGATCAGTCCGGGGTCCTGGCGATGGTAGGTCAGGGAGAGGCTGCAGTTGGGACACTGGGCCACGCAGCCGCAGAGCGGGCATTGCAGCGAGGTGGAGTAGCCGCGCCGGTTCAGAAAGAGGATGACTTGCTCCTTCCTTTCCAGGCGCTGAGCGATGGCCTCCTTGAGTTGCGGGGAGAAAATCGGGATGACATTTCCTTTTCGCAGCGCCTGGCGCATGTCCACTACGCGCACGACCGGCATCTTCTTGTCGTCCGCCCGCTCCGGCATCTGCAAGAGCCGGTACTTGCCGATGGCGCAGTTGTAGTAACTCTCCATCGAGGGCGTCGCCGACCCCAGCACCACCGTCGCCCCCTCGATTTGGCCGCGCACAATGGCCACGTCCCGCGCGTGATAGCGCGGCGCCTCTTCCTGCTTGTAGCTGTGCTCGTGCTCTTCGTCCACGATGATCAGCCCCAGCGGATCGACCGGCGCGAAAATGGCCGAGCGGGCGCCGATGACGATGCGGGCGCGTCCCTGGCGGATCTTATGCCATTCATCGTGGCGCTGGCCGGCCGACAAATGGCTGTGCAGCACCGCCACCACCGTGCGCAACGGGCCGGAACTGAACCGGGCCTTGAACCGCTCGACCGTCTGCGGGGTCAGCGAAATCTCCGGCACCAGGACGATGCCGCCCTGGCCGCGCTCCAGTGCGTGGGCCAGGGCCTGCAAATAGACCTCCGTCTTGCCGCTGCCGGTCACCCCGTGCAGCAGGAATGTGCGAGACCTCCCCGAAACGTCCTGCAGGACCGAGGATTGACCCTGTGCGTCCGGCATCGAGCCTGACTCCGCAGCCTCCGGAAACAAAGTCCCCTGCCTCTCCTCCCCCGTTTCCGGCGTCCCGTCTGCGCCCTTTGCGTCGGAGCCTGGAGCGTGGAGCGTGGAGCGTGGAGCGTCCCCGTCCTCCGTCCTCCGTCCTCTGCCCTCCGTCCTCGCCCCCCCTCCCCCTTCCTCATCCATGGCTGCCGTAATCGCAGCCAGCGCCCGGGCCTGGGCGGGATTGAGCATCAGGGGTTGGCTGGGCAGGAATCGCTCGGAGGCATAAGGGTCGCGTTCCGAAACCTGGGCGGCGATGGCCACCAGGCCCTTGTCCTCGAGGCGCCGGAGCGTGGCCGTTGTGGTTCGAGCCAACTCGAGCAATTCCTTGAGCGGCAGTTCGCGGCGTTCTTCGAGGGTTTGCCAGACCCCCTTCTGGCGCTTGGAAAGCTTTGGCGGCGGGCCGCTGGCCGGCAGGGCGCGCACATAAAGCCGCTCGCGCCAACCGGCCTGCTCGCGGCGGACCGCCTCGGGCAGCACACCTTTGAGAGCGATTTCGGGCGAGCAGCAATAGTACTCGCCAATCCAGCGCGCCAACTTAAGTATCTTCGGCGTGACCATCGCCGGGGCGCCGATGACCTTGAGGATCGGCTTGAGCTTCGTCCGGTCCGACTCCTCAGCCAGGGCGGTGACACAGCCCAGCACCTTCCGAGGGCCAAAGGGAACCTGGACGCGCGTGCCCACCTCGACCTGCTCCGCCAACTCGGGCGGGACCAGGTAGTCGAACTCCTTGCGGAGGGCCAGTTCCAAAGTGATGCGAGCGATCATCGTTCGTCAGAAACCCGGTGTCTGGGCAAATCACCTGGTCTGTCGTCTAACGGTAGTGATGGACCCATTCCATGCAAGTCGGATCTTGCCAGACACCGTCCTGAGCATTCATTGGTCAGAATGAACAGGATTTGTGATTGAAGCCCCGGATGCGGGGTGATAGAACTAAAGGCCATGTTCGCAGTCAAAGTCCGGGGAAGGTGGGGCGCAAGTCAGTCTCCTGCGGTCTGGCCGATGATCCCAGGCTTGGTTTTCGCGTTGTGCCTCGCCGCAGCGAGCCTCGGCGCCGCCGCCCCCGCCTCGAGCCTGCTTTATACCAATTATCGGGTCGGCAATCCGCTCTGGTCGATCCACGTGGTGGAGGTGCCGCGCTCGAATCCACACTACGAGATTCACTCGATGCACGCCGGCGGCCACGCCCTGGGCCTGGGGCCGCTCAGCGCCCAGGTGGCCCTGTTCAAGCCGATGCCCGGCGAGCCGGCGGCGGCCATCAACGGCGACTTTTATGTCAGGGAAAAGGCCTACGCCGGCGCGCCGCGCGGTCTCCAAATCGTTGAGGGCGAGGTGCTCAGCGCCCCCTCGGGCGGCCCCACTTTCTGGCTCGATGCGCTGGGGAACCCGCACGCGACCAACGTGGTCTCGAGGTTCCAAGTGACTTGGCCGGATGGGACGGCCACCCCGTTCAGGCTCAACGGGGGGCGCAAGCCCAACGGAGTGGAACTCTACTCGCCGGCGGCGGGAAACTCGACCCATACTGTCGGCGGCCGGGAGTTGGTGCTCGAAAGGCAGGGACAAGGCCCTTGGCTGCCGCTGGGCATGGGCAGGACCTACCCCGCGCGCGTGCGCGAAGTCCGCTCGGCCGGCGATACGGCGCTGGCCCCGGACATCCTCGTGCTTTCCCTCGGCCCGGCCATCATGGACAGATTCCAGAACGTCGCCGCCGGCAGTGTCTTGCAGGTCTCGACTGCTTCGGCGCCGGGTTTGCTCGGCGTTCGCACGGCTATCAGCGGCGGCCCCGTCCTGATACGCGATGGCAGGCGCCAAGCCATACGGGCTTCCCCCGGCGACTCTTACGAGTCTGCCTCCATGATCGAGCGCCACCCTCGCGCCGCCATCGGCTGGAACAAGCAGTTCTTTTTCCTCGCCGAAGTCGATGGCCGCCAAAGGGACCTCTCGGTCGGGATGACGCTCGAGGAACTTTGCAAGTTTCTGTTCAACCTGGGGTGCGAGAACGTCCTGAACCTGGATGGCGGCGGCTCGGCCACACTCTGGTACGAGGGCCAGGTGCGCAACAGCCCCTGCGACCATTATGAGCGGCCGGTAGCCAATTCCCTGGTCGTTGTCAGAAAAGGAGTCGAACCATGATGGAGAAGCCAAGACTGGCAGCGGCAAGTAGAATGCAGCGCCTTGGATTCGTCATTAACCTCGCCGGCTCCTTCCTCGGGGCTTTGGCGCTCCAAACGCCATGGCCGGCAAGCGCCGCCGCCGTCCTTTCCTCCCCGGATCAATCCGTCATTTACTCCAACGACGTGGACCCCCGGGCGCCGATGTCCGCGCACATTGTCAGGATCAAACGCTCGGCGACCGATGTGCGGTTTTGCACTGCCTTCGGCAAGGGCGATGTCCTGGGCATGGACAACGTCAGCGAACAACTCAAGACCGTGCCGGCGGAACTCGGCCAGATCGTTGCGGCCATCAACGGAGACTTCTACTACAGAATCAAGGGATATGAGGGGCGGCCGCGGGACGTGCAAGTGCGGCGCGGGGAGGTCGTCAGCACTCCTTCGGGCCACAGCTCTTTCTGGATTGATCCTCGAGGGCAACCGCAAATGACCAACATCGCCTCGCTCTTCCGGGTCCTCTGGCCGGACGGAAAGACCACGCCCATCGGGCTTAACCAATACCGAACCAACGATGCCGTCGTGCTCTTCACCGATGCGGTCGGCAGTTCCACGCGCACGAGCGGCGGGTTGGAATACGTTTTGGAAGCTGCCGGCGCCAACGGCCCTTGGCTTCCCTTGCGCATCGGCCAGGTCTATGAAGCGCGCGCGCGCCAAGCCAGCAATGCCGGGAACACCCCCGTGGCCCGTGGAACGATGGTCCTGTCGATCGGTCCCAGGGCGGCTGCTGGTTTGGCCCCTTTGGCGCCGGGGGCTCGAGTGAAGGTCATCACCGAAACATCCCCCGACCTGTCGGGGGTGGATGCGGCGGTCGGCGGCGGACCGGCCCTGGTGCAGTCCGGCAAGCTCATGCGATGGAAAGACCTGCTCCAGGTGCGCCACCCGCGCACCGCCATCGGCTGGAACGACGATTACATCTTCCTGGTGGTCGTGGATGGCCGGCAACTCGAGGTCTCCATCGGCATGACCCTGCCGGAACTGGCCGAGTATATGCTCAAGCTCGGCTGCAAAGAGGCCCTGAATTTTGACGGCGGCGGCTCCGCCACGCTCTGGGCCTTCGGCGCCGTAAGAAACAGCCCCAGCGAAGGCCAGGAACGCCCGGCCTGCAATGCCCTGGTCGTCTTGAAGAAAAAGGCCAACGGCAATCCCAAGACAGCCGCCCGTTAAGTGGCCATGCCACTAAGTGTTCATGACCACTCAGCGCCCGTGCAAGCGTTAATTCCGATTCTTTGGCTGGCGGCTGCCCTTTCCGGTCCGGGCGCCCAGGACAACGGCGCGCGGCCGCTCCCCGGAGCCGGCCTTTTCACCAACGGCGCCGTTCAGCGCATAGGCATCGACCTCAAGGCCGAGGACATGGAGAGCCTGCGCCGGCAGACGCACGAGTTCGTTCCAGCTACCGTCTCCGCAGGCGCAACGCTCTATTCCAACGTGGCTGTCCATCTCAAAGGGGCGGCCGGCAGTTTCCGTCCCCTGGACGATAAACCGAACTTCACTCTGGATTTCTGCCGTCTGATGCCGGGCCGGCGATACCACGGTTTGCGCCGCATCCACCTCAACAACTCGGTCGAGGACCCCGGCTACGTCAACGAGAAGCTCGGGAGCGAGTTGTTTGGCGCGGCCGGGGTGCCGGCCCCTCGAGTCACCCGGGCGTTGGTGACCCTCAACGGGCGGGCCCTGGGCCTCTATGTCCTCAAGGAGGGATTCACCGAGGACTTCCTGGCCTGCCACTTCAAACAGGTGAGCGGGGACCTCTTCGAACCCGGAGAGGGGCACGACGTCGACCAGCACCTCAAGCGCAACACCATAGAGGCCCCGTCCCAAAGCCGGGCCTCCCTCAAGGCCCTGGCCGGCGCCGCCCTGGAACCCGATCCCGCCCGGCGCTGGGCGCGCCTGGAACAAACGCTGGACGTGCGGCGGTTCGTGGCCTTTATGGCCATGGAAGTCATGCTCTGCCACCGGGACGGCTATTGCCTGGCGCGCAACAATTTCAGGGTTTATCACGACCTCGATACCGGCAAGATGGTGTTCTTCCCCAGCGACATGGACCAACTCCTGGGCAAGGCCGATTTCCCCTGCCGCCCCTCCATGGCCGGCCTGGTAGCCCAGGCAGTCCTGGGCACAGCCGAAGGAAAAGCCCGCTACGAGGCCGCCTTCCGTTGCCTGTTCGCAGACCTCTTCAAGACGAACGTCCTGGTCGAACGCGTCGAGCAACTCACGCGCGAAGTCCGCCCCTTTTTGACCGGCCCCCAATTCGAGCGTCTCCAACAGGAAACCGCCCTGGTCAAGGAGCGCATTGTCCGGCGGCGCCAGGACCTGGAAGAGCAGTTGAGCCGGCCCCAGCTCAAGCTCATGCAATTCCATGCGGGCCTGGGCCGGCCCGAAGGCTGGAGCGCCGTCGAGGCGCCGGCGGGCGGGACATTGGAACGCGCCAAAGGACCCGGGGGCATTCCCGCGCTGCACATCGTCGCCAGGGCGCAGACCCTCGCTTCCTGGCGGGCCAGGGTGCTGCTGGAGCGCGGACGTTACCGCTTCGAGGGCCGGGCCAAGGTGGCCGGAGTCAAACCCCTGGCCTCCGGCATCCACCAGGGCGCCGGGCTGCGGATTGGGGGCGGCCTCCGCCAGGCGGCCAACCTGGTAGGCGATTCATCCTGGCAACCCCTGGCCGTCCAATTCCAGGTCCAGGAAGCCAGCCAGGAAATCGAACTCATCTGCGAACTCCGCGCCTCCGCCGGCCAGGCCTGGTTCGACCTGGACTCGCTCAAGGTCGTCCAACTGCACTAATGAGCAGGTGTACCGGTTCTTCCAATGGTGGCTGCGACCCGTGTCCAGGCGGCCCCGCCGTCGGTGGTCTTGTAAAGGCCGCCTTCGGCGTTCTTCGCATCTGAAGCGCCCAGGTAAACAGTCCGGCTGTCCAGCGGATCGACACCGAAGTCTTTGGGCCAAAGCAGCGGCTGGGATTGATTGATCCAATGCCAGCTCTGCGCGCCGTCCTTGGATCGATAAAGGCCGGGACCTTGAGCCACGAATTCGCCATCTTTTCGAAGCGCAATCACGGGGCTCAGGTTTTTGGGCAATTTTTGTATTGCTTTCGGCGCCGCGCCCAGCTATAAGGAGGGTTGCTGCCTCCACGAGCCGCTGACTCGCTTCGGTTTCAGCCAACGACCCGCGCGCGAAAAACGGCCTGGCAAGGCCGGCATGGATCGCCAGCTTCCAACTTGGCAGGGGCGGGGTGCGTGGTATGGAACGTTCACCCGACGGACTTCCACAATCTTCCAGCGGCGTTTTTCCGGCAGTGGCCTTCAACCTCTTTTTGAAAGGGAGCTATGAATTACCCAGTTCGTCTGACCGTCTGTGCCTTGCTGCTGTCCGTTTCCAGGCTCTCCGCCGCCACGCTCTACGTGTCCCTGGGGAGCACGAACCCCGCGCCGCCCTACGCCAACTGGGCCACCGCGGCCACGAACATTCAGGATGCCGTCAACGCGGCGGCAGCCGGTGATGAGGTCGTGGTGAACAACGGTGTGTATCCCGGCGGCTTGGGGGTGAACGGGCCGCTGGCAGTGCGAAGCGTCAACGGCCCGCGGTTCACGGTAATTGATGGCGGCTACGCGGGCATCAATGGCGTTACGCCTGGCGTTGGGAATCAATGCGCCTCTCTGGCCAACGGCGGGAGCCTGTCCGGGTTCACCCTGACCAATGGCGTGGCCCCAAGCGGCGGCGGGGTGTGGTGCGCATCCACAAGCGCCTTTCTCACCAACTGTGTGATTGCGTGCAACCGGGCGGGCTCCTGGTCGCGGGAGGACCCGGACTACGGCCCCCTCTTCGCTGGCGGCGAGGGCGGCGGGGTCTTTGGCGGCACGCTCTACAACTGCACGCTGAGCGGCAACTCGGCTTGGGTGGGCACGTTTCAACCGGGCAACTCCTGCGGCGGCGGGGCGTATGGATGCACCCTGAACAACTGCACGCTGAGCGGCAACTCGGTTTCGCAGAGCATGCATGAAGCGGGCGGCGCTTACGGCGGCGGGGCGTATGGCGGCACGCTGAACAATTGCACGCTGAGCGGCAACTCGGCATCGACCACTCGCGGCGTGGCTACAAGCGCCGGCGGTGGGGCCTATGGCTGCACGCTGAACAATTGCACGCTGACCGACAACGAGACTTGGGGGGACGCGGGAGGGGCGGCGGGTGAGTGCATGCTCTGCAACTGCATCTTGTATTTCAACGGGACTGGAAACTACGACCAAGGGGGCAGCAGCTTGAACTACTGTTGCACGACGCCCATGCCCACCAACGGCGTTGGCAACATCACCGGCGATCCGCTGTTCCTTGACTACGCCAACGGCAACCTGCGACTGCAACCCGATTCCCCGTGCGTGGATGCCGGGGACAATGCCTGCGCCCCCGGCCCAGTTGACCTGGACGGCAACCCACGCATCGTCAACGGCACTGTCGATATCGGCGCTTACGAGTTGCAAGGCTCGCCCTCCGGGCCGCCTTTTTTTCTTTCCCAGCCGGCCAGCCTGACAAATGAAGCTGAAACGACCGTTACGTTCAGCGTGCTGGCCGGCGGCGCCGCACCGTTGAGCTACCAATGGCTTAAGCAGGGGGTGCCATTGGCCGACGGACCGGACATCGCGGGCTCAGGGACGGCCGTGCTGACGCTCACGAATGTGCTGGGCGCGGACGCCGGCGGCTACAGCGTAGTGGTGAGCAATGGCTTGGGCAGCGCGACCAGCGCGGTGGCGACACTCACGGTGATAGACCCGGCCATCGCCGTTCAACCCGTGAGCCAGATCGGCCAATGGGGGCAGAGCCTGACGTTGAGTGTGACGGCAGCGGGGACGGCCCCATTGGGCTATCAATGGTCCAAGGATGGGGGGGCGCTGGCCTGGGGCACCGGGGCTTCGCTGACTCTGACCAATCTCCAAGCCCCCGATGCCGGGGACTACAGCGTGGTGGTGAGCAACCAGTACGGGAGCGTGACCAGCGCAGCGGCCCTGTTGGCAGTGAACCTGGCCACGCTGGACAGCGGGTTCAATCCGGGGGCGGACGCCACGGTGTTTGCTCTGGCGTTGCAGGCGGACGGGAAGATCCTGGTGGGCGGCAGTTTTCCTCCCATCGGTGGGGGGGATTTACTCGAACGGCTCAATCCGGGCGGGACGCCCGACACCGGGTTCAATCCGGGGGCCAACGGCTCGGTGGAGTCGCTGGCGGTCCAGGCGGACGGGAAGATCCTCGTGGGCGGCGACTTCACCACGCTGGACGGTCAGAGCTGCAATGGCATTGGCCGGCTCAACGCGGATGGGACACTGGACAGCGCCTTCAATCCGGGGGCGGAATACGGTGTGTACTCTCTGGCGCTGCAGGCGGACGGGAAGATCCTGGTTGGCGGCGGTTTCAGCACGCTGGGCGGTCAGCCTTGTAGCTCCCTTGGCCGGCTCAACGCGGACGGGACACTGGACAGCGGGTTCAACCCACCAGCGGCGGGAGCGGGGACCGATACTACCCCGTATGTATATTCGCTGGCGCTGCAGGCGGACGGGAAGATCCTGGTGGGGGGCTACTTCAGCACGCTGGGCGTGCAGACGCGCAATTACATCGGGCGGCTGAATGCGGACGGGACACTGGACAGCGCCTTCAATCCGGGGGCGAACAACCAAGTGCTTTCGCTAGTCGTGCAGCCGGACGGGAAGATTCTGGTGGGCGGCGACTTCACCACGCTGGGCGGGCAGAGCTGCAATTGCATTGGCCGGCTCAATGCCGATGGGACGCCGGACACAAGCTTCAATCCGGCGGCCGGCGCTGAAGTGGATTCCCTGGCGTTGCAGGCGGACGGGAAGATCCTGGTGGGCGGATGGTTCTCCACTTTGGGCGGGCAGCCGCGCAACTACCTTGGCCGGCTCAATGCGGATGGGACGGTGGACAGCGCCTTCAATCCGGGGGCGAACAATGCGGTGGATTCGCTGGCGCTGCAGGCGGACGGCAAGATCCTGGTGGGCGGCTATTTCACCAACCTCGCGGGGCAGCCGCGCCAACGCTTTGGGCGGCTGAACAACACCGAGCCTGCGACCCAGAGCCTGAGTTTCGACGGCTCGACCATCACCTGGCTGCGGGGCGGCGCCAGCCCCGAAGTCTGGCGCACGACCTTCGACTCTTCGACCAACGGTACCGATTGGGCCAGCCTCGGCGCCGGCCCGCGCATTGCCGGAGGCTGGCAGTTGGCCAGCGTCTCGCTCCCCTCCCCCAGAGGCGCGATTCGCGCGCGAGGTTATGTCACCGGCGGCGAATATAACGGTTCGAGTTGGTTCGTGGAGACTGACCTTGTGCCGACCTCCGGGCCGCCTGTGTTTATCTCCCAGCCCGCCAGCCTGACAAATGACCCTGGCATGACCGCTACGTTCAGCGTGGTGGCCGGCGGCCCCGAGCCCTTGGGCTACCAATGGCGCAAGGACGGGGTGCCGCTGGCCGACGGGGGGAACATTGCGGGGGCGGCGACGGCGATGTTGGTGCTGACGAATGTGTTTGGCGGCGACGCCGGCGGCTACAGCGTGGTGGTGAGCAATGGCTTTGGCAGCGTGACCAGCGCGGTGGCCGCACTCGCAGTGATGGACCCGCTGATCGCCGTTCAACCCGTGAGCCAGCTTGCCCTACCGGGGCAAACGGCCACGCTGAGTGTAACGGCAGCGGGGACGGCCCCCTTTAGCTACCAATGGTGCAAAGAGGGGGTGGCGCTGGCCTGGGGCACCGGGGCTTCTCTGACTCTGACCAATCTCCAAGCCGCCGATGCCGGGGACTACAGCGTGGTGGTGAGCAACCAGTACGGGAGTGTGACCAGCGCAGTGGCCGTGTTGGCAGTGAACCTGGCCACGCTGGACAGCGGGTTCAGTCCAGTGGCGAACGGCACGGTGGGTGCTCTGGCGTTGCAGGCGGACGGGAAGATTCTGGTAGGCGGCGGTTTCAGCATGGGCGGTGGTTTCACCACCCGGCTGAATGCGGACGGGACGCTGGACAGCAGCTTCAATGCGTGGCCCGACGAGGGAGTGTCTTTACTGGCGGTGCAGGCGGACGGCAAGATTCTACTGGGCGGCGCTTTCCTCAAGCTGGACGGGCAGTGGTGCTACTATATCGGGCGGCTGAATGCGGACGGGACGCTGGACGGGACGCTGGACGCCGAGCTGAATCCGGGGACCGCCGGCGTGGCTTGTCTGGCGTTGCAGGCGGACGGGAAGATTCTGGTGGGCGGTGATTTCGCAGGGGCCGGGGGGACGGAGAACAACATCGCGCGGCTGAATGCGGACGGGACAGAGGACAGCGCCTTCAATCCGGGGGCCAACGGTGAGATGTATTCGCTCGCAGTGCAGGGGGACGGGAAGATTCTGGTGGGCGGCGTATTCACGACGCTGTGCGGGCAGAGCCGCAATGGCATTGGCCGGCTCAATGCGGACGGGACGCTGGACGGCGGGTTCAATCCTGGGGCGGGGCACAATCCCCCGTATTCCCCCTATGTGTATTCGCTGGCGGTGCAGGCGGACGGGAAGATCCTGGTCGGCGGCTTTTTCACCACGCTGTGCGGGCAGACGCGCAACTGCATCGGCCGGCTGAACGCCGACGGGACCCTGGACACCGGGTTCAATCCGGGGGTGGGAGGGGGCGCCTTCGCCTCCTTCGACGGCTGCGTGGATTGTTTGGCGGTGCAGGCGGACGGGAAGATTCTGGTGGGGGGCTACTTCACCACACTGGGGGGGCAGAACTGTAGTTACATTGGCCGGCTCAATGCGGACGGGACACCGGACAGCGCCTTCGATCCGGGGGCGGACAACCAAGTGTATTCGCTAGCCGTGCAGCCGGACGGGAAGGTTCTGGTGGGGGGCTACTTCTCCACGCTGTGCGGGCAGACGTGCAACTACCTTGGGCGGGTGAACAGCACCGAGCCCGCGACCCAGAGCCTCGATTTCGACGGCTCGACCATCACCTGGCTGCGGGGCGGCGCCAGCCCGGAAGTCTGGCGCACGACCTTCGACTTTTCGACCGACGGCACCAACTGGACCAGCCTCGGCGCGGGCGCGCGCCTGACCGGAGGCTGGTATCTGAACAGGGTGTCGCTGCCTTCCACCAACGGCACCATTCGCGCTCGGGGCTATCTCACGACCTGGTTTGTGGAGACTGACGTTGTCGGCCCTCCGCCGGTTGGCCCTGGGGTTGCGCCCGCCTTGGCGGCCCAGCCGCAGGGCGCCACCAACTTGGCGGGAAGCACCGTCACCTTAAGCGCAGCGGCCACCGGCACCGCACCGCTACGTTTCCAATGGCGCAGGGACGGGCTGCCTTTGGCCGACGGAGGGAATATCGCGGGGGCATGGACGGCGGTGCTGACGCTGGCGAACGTAGGGGGCGCGGACGCGGGCGGCTACAGCCTGGTGGTGACCAACCAGTACGGCGGTGTGACCAGCGCGGTGGCGACACTCACGGTGATAGACCCGGTGATCGCCGTTCAACCCGTGAGCCAGCTCGGCCAATGCGGGCAGAGCCTGACGTTGAGTGTGACGGCGGCGGGGACGGCCCCCTTGGGGTATCAATGGTCCAAGGATGGGGGGGCGCTGGCCTGGGGCACCGGGGCTTCGCTGACTCTGACCAATCTCCAAGCCCCCGATGCCGGGGACTACAGCGTGCTGGTGAGCGACCAGTACGGGAGCGTGACCAGCGCAGTGGCCCTGTTGAGAGTGAACGTGGCCACTCTGGACAGCGGGTTCAATCCGGGGGCCTCCGGCGAAGAGGTTTTCTCGCTGGCGCTGCAGGCGGACGGCAAGATTCTGGTGGGTGGCTGGTTCACCACGCTGGGCGGCCAGACCCGCAACTACATCGGGCGGCTGAATGCGGACGGGACACTGGACAGCGGGTTCAATCCAGGGGCGGGAGGCAATTCCCCGTATTCCCCGTATGTTAACTCGCTGGCGGTGCAGGCGGACGGAAAGATTCTGGTGGGGGGCTACTTCACCACGCTGGGCGGGCAGATGTGCAATCACATCGGCCGGCTGAACGCCGACGGGACACTGGACACCGGGTTCAATCCGGGGGCGGCCGCGCCGTACGGCGCCGGCGTGCCTTGTTTGGCGGTGCAGGCGGACGGGAAGATTCTGGTGGGGGGCCTTTTCACCACGCTGGGCGGGCAGAGCCGCACGAACATTGGCCGGCTTAATGCCGACGGGACGCTGGACTCGAGCTTCAATCCGGAGCCAAACGATTCGGTGTGTTGCCTGGCGTTGCAGGCCGACGGGAAGATTCTGGTGGGCGGCCCTTTCACCATGTTGGGCGGGCAGAGCCGCAACTACCTTGGGCGGCTGAATGCGGACGGGACACTGGACAACGGATTCAATCCGGGGGCGGACAATTCCGTGTATTCGCTGGCGGTGCAGGCGGACGGGAAGATTCTGGTGGGTGGTTACTTCACCACGCTGGGCGGGCAGACGCGCCAGTCCATCGGCCGGCTGAATGCGGACGGGACGCTGGACGGCGGGTTCAATCCAGGGGCGGGAGGCAATTCCCCGTATTCCCCGTATGTTAATTCGCTGGCGGTGCAGGCGGACGGAAAGATTCTGGTGGGGGGCTACTTCAGCACGCTGGGCGGGCAGAGCGGCAATTACATTGGCCGGCTCAATGCGGATGGGACGGCGGACACGAGCTTCATTCCGGGGCCAGACACTTGCGTGTGCTCCCTGGCATTGCAGGCGGATGGCAAGATTCTGGTGGGGGGCAACTTCAGCACGCTCGCCGGTCAGACGCGCGATCTCCTTGGGCGGCTGAACAATAGCGAACCGGCCACGCAGAGCCTCGGTTACGATGGCTCGACCATCACCTGGCTGCGGGGCGGCGCCAGCCCGGAAGTCTGGCGCACGACCTTCGAATTCTCGAATGACGGCACCAACTGGGCCAGCCTCGGGGCCGGTACGCGCATTGCCGGCCTGCCTGCCGGTCAGGCAGGAGGCTGGCAGTTGACCAGCGTGTCGCTGCCCTCCACCAACGGCGCCATTCGCGCTCGGGGCTATGTCACCGGGGGCGATTACAATGGTTCGAGCTGGTTTGTGGAAAGCGACGTTCAGCTTACGGGTGCGCCGACCTCCGGGCCGCCTGTGTTTATCTCCCAGCCCGCCGGCCGGACAAATGACCCTGGCACGACCGCGACGTTCAGCGTGGTGGCCGGCGGCCCCGAACCCTTGGGCTACCAATGGCGCAAGGACGGGGCGCCGCTGGTTGATGGGGGGAACATCGCGGGGTCAGGGACGGCCGTGTTGACGCTGGCGAACGTGCTGGGCGCGGACGCCGGCGGCTACAGTGTGGTGGTGAGCAATAGCTTTGGCAGCGTCACCAGCGCGCTGGCCACACTCGTAGTGATAGACCCGCTGATCGCCGTTCAGCCCGTGAGCCAGATCGGCCAATTGGGGGATAGCGTGACGTTCAGCGTGACGGCAGTGGGGACGGCCCCCTTTGGGTATCAATGGTGGAAGGACGGGGCGGCGCTGGCCGGGGGCACGGGTGCTTCCCTGACTCTGACGAGTCTCCAATTCCCCGATGCCGGGGGCTACAGCGTGGCGGTCAGCAACCAGTTTGGCAGTGTGACCAGCACAGTGGCCCTGTTGACAGTGAACCCGGCCACGCTGGAAGGCGGATTCAACCCCGACTTTAGCGCACCAGCCCTGCCGTCCGGGACGTTCTTCCAATACGACCCCCCTACCGGCCCCGGCCAGCCGTGGGTTTTTATCGGCCAATCTGGCGTCGCAAATGACCGCGCAGGGGACCCGACCGGAGCGTTTTCAGTCGCCAACATAGGTTACAGCGGCCAGTACGCCTTCATTCAACATTGGGACGGACTGAGCGGGAGCGTCTCCGAGGCAGTCGCTTTTCCCTCCCCTGGCGCTTACCTGCTCTCCTTTTCCGCAGCCGGACGGGTGCCGGCAGACCTTGGCTCCTCCGCCAGCTTTAGCGGCGGGAACCTGCTGTACACGGTTGAGGTTGCGCCCGTCGCAGGAGGCCCAAGTGTGTTGAGTGTGACCAACACCTCGGTCAACAGCCAGCCCTTCACAAACATAACATGTCATTTCATCATCTCGGCTCCGGGTGACTACCAGATTAGCTTCGCATCGCTCTCGAGTTACGGAGGCTACGGAGCCTATGCCGATGACAACACGGTGCTCATTACCGACGTCGCCCTGTCCTACGTGGCCGCAGGGGAAAACCCAAGCATCCTGGTGCCCCCTTTGACGCAAACCGCTGAGATGGGGTCACTCGCCAGCTTCTGGCTGGAAGTGACGAATGCTGCGCCAGGAACAACTTACCAATGGTACTTCAACGGCACCAACGCGCTGGGGGTTACTACCAACGGTTATCTTGTCTTGGCCAACGTGCAACCCGCGCAGGCAGGAGCTTACCTGGTGGTAGTCACGAATCTCTGGGGGGCTGTGACCAGCGCGCCCGCTATGCTGAGTGTGATCGCCCCGGTCGAGAGAAGCATTGTCCCGGCCCTGAACTTGACGGGCGACGTGGGCAGCTTCCTGCAACTGGATTATGTCAACGCCTTTGGCCCTGGCGCACAGTGGATGCCGCTAACGAACGTGACGATCGAGAGCGCGCCGCAGCTGTGTTTTGACCTTTCCGAACCGCTGCCCGCGCAGCGATTCTACCGCGCTTGGCAGACCAACAGGCCGCCGCCCGCGCTGGAGATGAGCATGGCCACCGAGATTCCGCTGACCGGGGCGATGGGCAGTTCGGTGCAGATTGATTACATCAACCAGTTCGGCCCGACCAACGCCTGGGTGACGCTGGACACCGTGACGCTGACCAACACGACGCAGCTTTACTTCGATGTCACCATGTTTCGCCAACCCAGCCGGCTTTATCGCCTGGTCCTCGGTCCGAGCAACACGGCTCCGGCCAACATGGTCCTGATTCCGGCCGGCTCGTTCCAGATGGGCGACCCTCTCGATGGCGAAACCGACGCCCCCCTGCACCCGGTCTATGTGAGCGCGTTTTACATGGACACGAACCTGGTGAGTTACGCGCTCTGGCAGCAGGTGTATCAATGGGCGACGAACCACGGCTACGGTTTTGACAATGCCGGCTCGGGCAAGGCGGCCAGCCATCCGGTGCAGAGCATCGACTGGTATGACTGTGTGAAGTGGTGCAATGCGCGAAGCGAGATGGAGGGGCGTACGCCCGCTTACTACACCGACGCCAGCAACACGGCGGTTTACCGCTCCGGGGACATAGACCTCGACAGTGCCTCCGTGAACTGGAGCGCGGGCTACCGGCTGCCGACGGAGGCGGAGTGGGAGAAGGCGGCGCGTGGCGGGTTGAGTGGGTATCGGTTTCCTTGGGGGGACACGATTGACTGGAGCCATGCGAACTATGAGGCAGAGAGTGGCTTCGATCCAACTTTCGACGACGGGGTTATACCCTACACCAGTCCGGTTGGGTATTTTGCCCCGAACGGCTATGGGTTGTATGACATGGCTGGGAATGTGTGGGAGTGGTGCTGGGATTGGTATGGAACCTACCCTGCCGGAGGCGTGACAGACCCACAGGGCCCCGGCGCGGGCTCGTACCGCGTGTTTCGCGGCGGCAGTTGGCAGAACTACGCCTGGTTCTGCCGGTCGGCGTACCGCGGCGCCAATGCCGACCCGGTCGTCAGCGTCAACTACCTCGGTTTCCGGGTTCTGCTCGCCCCAGGTCAACCATAACAGAGCAGAAACAGCAGGCGCAAGCGAAGCAGCCTGATGAGGATAGGCGGAGCGGAGCCGGTCCTCATCGAGACTGCGTAGCGGTCGATTGGCGTTGAACGTGGAATACGAGGTGGATCAGGCCAGTCTTTGGAGTCCGAGCCAGTACCTGCCCAATAATCTGGTTACGGCGCCACCGATGCGCCCGCCGTTCTGCTGCCAGGCGACCCATGCAAGTTCTGTTCGCCCATTCTATTCGTTCTTTGCCACTGCCTCTCTCAAGTTCTGGCCGCCTAAAACGATCGCGGCAGGTTGCGGACGGCTTGCTGGCCGAGGTCAGGGGCGTTGGCGGGAGCATTGGACAGCAAATAGGCCGCCAAGCGATTCAGCAACGCTGCGTTCTTTTCGATATCCCCCTCGCGGTCGTTGTTCCTCGACGGATTCATGCAGCAGCCCAGCAATCCGGCCCCGAGGCCCGCCGCGACCACCCGGCCTTTGCCATAAGGCATCGCCACGATAATAGGCTGCCCCTCATATTCCCCAAGCACCTCTCCCTTGTTGCCCGCATCAACCCTGACGCCGCCGTAAGCTGTGAAGCCCTTGATCCCTCTAAGCGCGGGATGCTCGGTCACGACGCACGGGTTGCGCCCCCACGGGATGTCCGCGCTGGACCTGAACTTCATCCCGAACCGCTCCAGCAGTGGATTGTAAAACAGGTGCTCCTTGCCCTCGCCAAGATGTTCACCCGAGGCAACGATCAGCAAGTTCCCGCCTTGGCTCACGTAGGCTTCGCAGGCTTCGATTGTACCCGCTGTCATGGGCGGCTCGTCGGTCCCGCCGTAGCGGCCATTCATGACTATCAGGCCGTAGCAGGCCATTTGAGAGGGAAGAAGCTGCCGTTGGCGCTCGTTGCAATGCACCTTGAACCCTCGGCGGATGAGCGCCTGCAAGACTTCGTACTGGCCAAAGTTGTAACTGCCCTCGAGGCCGCGGTCGTAGATCGAGGACTCCTGCAAACTGGCATCCAGCAGGATCATCTGCCTGGGCGATAAGGGCTCAAAGCCTATCTCCTTGCGGGCCTCGCTGACCAAGGGATCAAAGGGGTAGTAGTCCGTGCAAAGCCGCGTCAGCCATTGCCTGGCCTCGTCAGGCCGACTGCCCGACTTGACCGCGCTCTTCGCCAGAAGCGACAGCGCTTCGGGGGCCTCCCGGCCAAAGGGGTCTGTCTCCACGAGTCTCTTGAGGAGTTTCATCGCATTGCCCGCCTGTCCCTGGTCATACATAGCCCGTGCAGCATCCAGCCGCGCCCGCGATCCCATGGGCGCGTCAGGGTAAGCGTCAGACCCGTCACCCAGACCCATCGCAGCTGGCAACGGCGTCGCTGCCACTGCATGCTCGTTGGACTGGGCCGCCACGAGGGTGGCGTCCGATCCCTTGACTGTGGCCAATAGTGCAAATGTGGCCAGCGACCGCTTCCAATTCTGTTTCATCATCTTCATACTGTTTCCTTTCGTCAGTGTCTGGGGGGCGGCCCAAGCGGTGCAACCGATCACGATTGCCACAAGGCCGATTGCCCCCAAAGTTCTCGCCAGTGTCGCCCGGAACCCAGACGGCCCCGGTCCCCACGCTCCCTTCAGACCAACCAACCGCTGCACTCTCCGCCCCAAGTGCGACCGGAAACCCGAGGCACTCAACTGCCCGAACCGTGGCTCAAGCGCCCGTACCCCCAATTCCACGAGGCACTCCGCCAGCACGCGCGGTCCATCTGCCACCAACAAACTTGCTTCGTCCGCCGCCATCTCACTGGCCAAATGCAATCGCCGGCGGAGCCACCAGACCGCCGGATGCCACCAGAGCGCGGCCGCTGCGGCATCCGCCACACCACACCAAAACGGATCGTGCGCCGCCAAATGCGCCAACTCGTGCGCCAGCATCACCTCCTGTTTGGCCGGGCCAAATCGCGCTCCAAAACCCAGCGGCAGTCCCACCGTGGGCCGAATGAAGCCGAACGCGACGGCGTCCCTCAACCGCGGCGACTCGATGGCGCCCAGCCGGTGCGGAACTCTCAGCGCCCCAGCGAGCGTGCCCAGCCGCCGCAACAACTCGGGGTCCTTCACCGTGCGGCAGCGCAACCGAAACAGCACGAACAAGCACCGCACCCCGCCCGCCCATCCACCCACCACCGCTGCCCCCACCCCCCATACCAAACAAATCCCCAATACCACCGCCGCATCCGACACTCCATGCGTCCCGCGCGGCGCGGGTCCGGAAACGCCGGGGGAAGCTGGCTGGTCGTGTTCCGCCGGAACTGTGGCGGTGCCGCCAGGGCCCCGCTTTTCGTCTCGAGTTGCTTCCTCATGCGCCGCGGCGTCTGGCCCCAGCGTCCGCATTTGGACTTGGAGCTTCGAACTGTCCTCGGATGTCGGTCCTCGAATCTCGGACTTCTGCCTCTTCTCCGTCGCCATCGCGGCTTCGGCCTGCGGCCGTTTTATCGCGGTAGCGCTCCAACCCGCCACCACCCGCGCCACGCCTGAAAGCTCGCACCCCGCAACCACCAGCGCCGCCACCAACCCTGCCTGGCAGAAGGTGCGCCGCCAAGCCGCCCGCTTCGCCCACCGTTGCGCCAGCGCAACCCCCAGCGCAATCAATCCCACCTCCAACCCCAGCAACGCCAGCACCTGGCACCACATCCCGGATAATGAATAACCGCTCATGGCTTCCTCTTGTGTTCTACGATTAACCGCGCCATGGCCGCCAGCTCCTTCCGGCTCACCCCGCGTGTGTCCAGCAAGTGGCGCATCATGTCGGTCACGCTCCCCTTAAAGAGCCGGTCCAGCAAATCGCCGGCCATGCTCCGCGACACCTCTGCCTCGGGCACGACCGCCCGGTAAATGAAACTCTTCCCCTCCAACCGGTGCTGCACGAAACCTCTCCCCTCCAGCCGCCGAAGTATCGTGGCTACCGTCGTGTAGGCCGATTCCTGGTCCTTCGCGAGGCCCGCCTGCACATCGGCCACCGTCGCCTCCGCGCGCCCCCACAGCACCTCCATGATGCGGAACTGCAACTCCCCGAGCCGATGAATATCTGTCTTGCCCTGCATAATGCATCAATGACAGCCGTAATATTACACACGTAGTAGATGTTGTCAACACCTTTTTTTTCACATTGTGAGCGGGGGGCGCGCACCGCCGGTACCCCCGAGAATAAACTCGGCCCAGCCCCCGTTGGCCCCCTCCCACTTAGCCGGGGCGCGCTGCGCGTTCCCCGGCTAAGAAGCTGTGAAAAAACTGGTTTCCACGCAAAATCTCAAAACTCGCCTCCTGATAATCAACGACTTAGGAAAGCGATTTTCGGCGAATTTCGGGAGTCTCGGCTGACGATCCACGGTGTGCTTCATAGTATCCCCTCGGTTTTTACCGCTCAGCCCGTCGGATGTGCAACAACCAGTCTTTGAACAGCAGGTTGCCGGGGTAGTCCTCGGGCGTATGAAACTCGGCTGCGGCGCCACCATTCACGTTGCCACGGGTGCGCTCCTTGCCCTGTTCGAGGTCGAACCAGGTGTATTCAAAGCGGTCCGTCGCCTGGCTGGGCCACAGGTCCACTTTCAGCCTGCCGCCGTATCGCACATAAAGGACGTAGAGGTCGCCGGGAATCGCGCCGCAAAATGGAGCCGGATATTCCGACACCTGCTTTTCGGCTTCGGTCCACTCCGCCACCTGGATTTTGCCGGTAACGGCCGCGAGCCCCGGGTCCTTGGAAGCGCTGGACCAGGACCATTCTCCTGGCGCGGGCGGGGCAAAGCGGGTTTTCCAAGTTTTGCCGCCATCCCAGAACGCCGCCAGCGTGTAGCGCATGTCCCGGGCGGCGCCGCTGGTGCCGGTGAAGGCGACCTGGGCCAGGGGCGCGCTGCGATCCGGCAGGCCTTGCACATAGGCGTTCGTGTGTTCGCCGCTTGCCTCGAGCGTAATCTCGACCACCTCCCATGGGTGCGTGGGTTGGGCGCGCGCCGCAAGCCCGACGGCCAATGTTGCCACAACCAGCACCGCCATCCGATTCCCGTTCATTGCTCACCTTTCGTTTGGACCCGCTTCACGCGTTTCATTGGTCCGATTACACTGACGTTCATCGTCTCGTCTGCAGGGCCTTTATGGCAGGCGCGCGGGAAAAGTCGTTCACCGGCACCAGCGGGATGATGCCGTGACGCGCGTAAAACTCATCCGCTGTTTCCAAGTCCTTGGGCGGCTGGCCCTTCTTCTCGTAAAGCCGGGCAGCCAACTCCGAGCCGGGACAGAGCCAGCGGTAGATTTGCCAGTTGTCCAGGCCGCTCCAGACGCGGTAATGCGCGGGCTGGTCTTTCACCCCCGCCTCAAGGGTCGTCTCGCTGTAGCCGCCGCTGAAAGCCATGATGGCATCGCATTGGTGCTCGCAGTAGGTCCCCACGTCGGGGCCGAGCCTTTCGCGCAGCCAGCGCATCAGCTTCACGTCCTCCAGGCTGTCGCCGAAGCTATCGAGGTAGAAGAGCGTGCAACCCCGCTTGAGCATATTGTCGAAACGGCGCCAGAGCATCTCCCGGTGACCCGGATCGTCCGGGTCGATATTGATGATCTCGTCCTCCTTCCAATCGCGTCTTACCGCCATGTCCCTCGGCCGGGTTGCCACCCCGAGCCGGATGCCCGCCGCCTGGAAGCGGGGTGCGATGACGTTTGTCCATTGCGCCTCCACCTCGGGCGGGAGGACGTCGAAATCGGGACGGTACATTCCTCCCCGAGGATCATCCCCGCCCTGGCCCCAGACGATGATTCCCTGGCCATCGTTGGTATTGAGCACGGGTAGGATGAGGTCGCAGAACCTGGCTGCACCTTCGGCGGTGTCAATCCGACGGTGTCCGCCATGGAAACCGTAGGGATTTGACGGAGAGACCGCCTGCTGGCTGTGGTTCAGGTAATCCGTCGCGATCCACCGCGGGTCGGGATGGTATCGCACCGGACCGAAGGTAGCCTGGAAATGCTCGCGATACGGCTCCAGCAGGTGTTTCCAGCCGCGGTCGGCGCTGACGCGGATGCGCAAGTCGAAGGTGCGCGCACCGCGAGGCGGAATGGGCACGGGGCAGAGATAGATCAGCTTTCGTACGGGGTCCTTATCGCGGCGGTTCGGCTCCCAACTGCCGTAGTCCAGCAGAATGAGCGTCCGCTCCAGGCCGGTCTTCCAGGGAGAAAACCCGACACCCGCGGCCGAGTCGGCCGCCCAGCTTCCGCCAATAGGATTCTCGAAGCTTGGGTGACAAATCCGGATTCCGTGCGCTTGAGAATAGGTCGGATGCATCGCTTGGTGCCGACCAACAGGCGGCCGGTCAAACGTGAACGTCAGGCCCGAAAACCCGGTAACTTCCATCGGCGCCTCCGGGTGATGGTTCTCGACCTGGGCGCTGATGGTTAAGTCTTCACCCGCGAACGTGTAGTCAATCACACAAACCAAGTCGTCTTTCTGCTGGCGGACAACGGCGTGCGAGGGAGACAGAACCTCGATGGTCCGCTCCTGGAACTGGCCGGCCTGCACCGGGCCATTGGTTGCTCCGCGGGAAAACCAGGACTCAGCGTTGAAGACGCTCCATCCGCCGGCCGCCAAGGTTCGGCCCTGGAAGGTGATCCTTGACAGCCCGTTACTCGTCACCTCATACGCAACGTCGCCGCCCCCCTGGCAAGTGAGGGTATCGGTTCCAGCGGCCATGGCTTCGGATGAAGCTACGAGGAGAAACAGTGGAAATGTCCGGCTAAGAACAACTCGGTTCGGCATCTTGAACATAGCGGTATGGATGTCTCAGTATCCGAAGCAGGAGTGCGAAGAGCTTCATGCGAATTCAATTATCTCCTTCGACTCCCGCGGCCCCAAGACCCAAGACCCTGAACTGGTGGCCTGTGCTCTGCGGGTTCTTCTCCAGCAGCCGGGTAACGAAGCGCGCGCAGTACTCGTGGCCCAGCCCTATCCTCAGCCCAAATTTCTTTGATGGTCCCTTCCTCGCGAGAGATCTTGCCGTCGAACCGATAATCGCGTTCGGTTGCGCGCGAGATCAAGGCAAGCGCGAGCACCAAGCCCAATGAGGAGATTCCTGTCATGCGCATGGCGGGGAGCATGGCACGTGCGCCCGCTCGCCGGCGAGCGGGAAAAACCAGGTCATTTAACGACGAATGGCCGGCGTGTTCATTTTGATCCGGGCAAACCGCTTCGTCCGGGTTTGCTTGCCGGGGCTTGCAAGGCGCCAACACTGCGGAACTGGCGAATGATCTCCCGCTTGCCGTCCTTCCCCCGGGCCTCGAGCACGATCCTGCCCTCCCTGGAAGGCGGAACCTGAGCCAGGAACAGCCCATCTGCCGCGACCGGGATGGGCTCGCCGTTGGCCGTGAGGACCGTCCCGGGCTCCGCCCAGCCATGGAGGTCCACCGCGCAGCCGCGCCCGACCGGCGCCTGCTCGATCGGGGTGGTTTGGAGCAGTACCCGCGGGGATTGGTCCAGGGCAAGGGTCTCCTCGATCGCCTGGCGCCGGGCCTGATAAAGCGCCTCGGGGTCCCGCGTATGTTCGTAATAATCGGCCACGACGGTGGCCGCGATCTCAACCCCGCGCTGACGCGGGTCAATAAAGGCGGCGGCCCGCGCCGGGAGCGAGGCCCGGAATTGCGCGGTCTTGTTTTCGAGCAGCCAAAGGCACTCGTAATCCTGCAGGCCGTTGCGCATCTGCTCCCAGCGCAGCGAGTCGAGCAGACCGCCGGGCTTGGGATAGACATGCCAGCCGTCGCCGCGATGTTCGCCCGGCTGGTTGATGGGGTCGTCGGTCCATTCGTTAAAGCCCCAGTGCAGGTAGCCTCGGAGGTTGTAACGGTAGTTGAGCCAGTGCATCAACCGGGTCTCGATCAGAGGCACGTCCACGGTCTTGTTCAGCAAGGAACCCCCCTGGTAGATGCCCACGGTATAGAACCACAGTTGGTTGCCCTGGCGCTGGGCGTCCTCATAAGCCTCGTGCCAGGTTGCCAAGTGGTCGAGTTTCGGCGCCCACACTTCCAGCGCTCCGAGGCAATGCGGCGTTTCAATGGCATCCAGCCGGCGCAACTCCGGAGCCAGGCCATGCAGGAACTCGGAAGCGGCGCGGAACGCCATAACGTTGTGGTCCGAAGGCTCGTCGCAGATGTGGAACAGGGTCTTGCCGAGCCAACCCTTGGCGCGCAGGTGCCCGACCAATGCCGGCAGGAACTGCGGCAGAAAGTCCTTGCCGGGAACCAAAGCGCGCCGGCCGTCCGCCTCTTTCACAGGAAAATCATCCAGCAGGATCTCGCTGCCCGACCAGCCGCCTTTGCCGAACCGCGCAATGAACCCGGTCTCGAGCGCGTCCATCCGGCCCGTGTCCCAGAACACCTGCGCCAGCCTGTCGAACCGGGAGAAATCAAATTCGAGTTTGCCGTCCGCCGCCCGGCGAGACTCGATGGCGTCGAGTCCCAAGCGGAAGACATTCTGCCGGTGTTCGGCCATGTTCCGGGCATAGACCCTGAGCATCCGGGAGACGCGCTCCGGGTCGGACGCGTCCACTTGATGGTGCTTTTTGAACCGGGAGGTCGAGAACCACTCGGTGACGAGGAGGTGTCGTTCGGTTGGGAGAGTAAGAGGATAGACCCTGAGGGTCAGCGGCAACGTGGCGCGGGTGGCGCCGGCGCTCGCGGTCAAAAGGGCCCGGTAATCGCCTGGCGGGGCCTCCGGCGGGATTTGGATCGTAATATAAACGGCCTTGCGCATCTCCTTTTTCAGAGAGCATGTGCGCTCGTCGGTGAGGACATCCGGGAACCACGCCGGAGCCGGGCGCAAGAGCGTCTCGGGCTGGCGGTTGGGCGAGTTTTTCCCGATGAAAACGCCGCCCACGAAATTCCAGGTCAGGTTCTCTTGAGGAATGGCGCCGGCGTCGTGGGTTCGCTCAAGTGGCCCCACGGAAACCGTAAGGCCCTGCACGTCCTCGTGCGCGAGGAGCACGCATTGGCCTGAGAGGGTCTCATTGCGCAGTCCGGAGAGCTGCAGGCTGCCGGCTCGCGGCTCCAACACTCCATAGCCATCCTCGAACACCCGTTCCAGGTCGCTCGCGGGAAAGCACTCGAATGCAGGCTGGGCGACCGGGGCCGCCGGCGAGCCATTCACGCTCAAACTCCATCCCAATAGCAAGGGCAGCCATCCGGAGCGACTGAGGAGGCTCCCTAACCGCCGGTTTTTCGCCGGGCTTCGCTCAGACTTATGCATAGGCTCCGAGTCTTCTCCAAGGCTTCCTCCATCGTCAATCACCGATTGCCTGTTCCCGGCGGCTGCCGCGCGGATTGACAAGCGTCTCCGCGCCCGGACCTATGGCCGGTGCTCAAAGACTCCTTGCGCCGGCTGGCCGACGTTTTCAAAAGTGTGGATCAAAAACCACATGATTCTTCAAGACATCGGCAACCGTTTGTGGCACTTTCATGGCGGACTCAGTTTGTTGGTCACTTGGCCTCTTCGAGGCCGCTCGACCGCTTGGCGGTCTTAATACGGTCGGATTATTATCCGGTCCCTTTGGCACTGGCAAACGGAGTCTGCTTCCGGGTCTGTACCGGTAGGGGGGCCTGGAACAGGGGGGTGAATCGCCTGCTGCCTGTGGGGGGAGATCGGCTTGAACCAGGCCCTCTCCGGCACCTGCCGTTCCTCGGCGGCGCATCCTGGCGGAGGGCGGGGCACTCAACGCGGAGCGCGGCCGCGCCGGCTCCTATCCGTGAAATCCGTGAAATCCGTGGTCGATCCTCCCTTCATTGGTGCGCTGGTCCGGCCACCACACGCTTCCAATCAAGTTTAGCTTCCCTAAAGTTGAGGAGCAGCGCTACCTCCAGGCCGGTGATGTTCAAGTAGCCGAGCATTTGAGCGGTATGGCTCTCGTTAAAGGCACTCACGACCTTTGGGTCAGCGATCACTTTGCCGTCCACGATGAGGTCGGGCACCAACTTGCCAATGAAATGACCACGATAATGGACCGGGTATTCGCGCTGCTGTTCCACCGTGCGGCCCCGGGCGGCTAGCTCGATGAGCAGGGCATTCTCATATAACTTCTCGTCCAGGCCGGGTTTCAGTTCATTGAGCACGGCCATGGCCGCACCGATGATGTCGCCAGTGAGTTCTTCGTGTTTCACGGCAGGATTTTTACCACGGATGGCAGGTATGTGGCTTGTCAACGGGAAAGCATCGGTATTTTGTTTTTTCGGGTAGCGTGAACTGGGCTGGGGCAAGCCTGGCGGACCTGCGTCCCTGCCGCGCACAGCGTGATG
>Ga0181533_1000169_pt1 | contig 83681 bp, 75 predicted proteins | sample PEATcosm2014_Bin_45_FD_119772 | JGI IMG/M metagenome (GOLD analysis project Ga0181533, IMG submission 119772) | Peatland microbial communities from MTU Mesocosm Facility, Houghton, MI, USA - PEATcosm2014_Bin11_60_metaG | ecosystem: Environmental > Terrestrial > Soil > Wetlands > Peat | place... | reverse complement strand
TCAATAAACGCCTGTAGGTTTCACAGGCACATGATTCCGGCTGATCCCTCTCCCGAAGGGTTCACAGCATGTAACCCTGAGCAATTCCCGTGCCGGGCCGCTGACACGCCTGTTGCGGACGCCGGATCGTCCAATGAATACAAGGCCTTTAAAGCAATATAAGGAATTTTCGAGCCGATTCTGGCGCCGGCATTGTGTTGCCGCCTCTCGACATCTCCGGACCGCTATGTCGAGCCCGCGCTACACGGGAAGCAGGAATTGCCGTCCTGAAGATCAAACTGCGCGCGAACAGGCCTCTCGGCACAGCATGCTGCCGCGCGAGCGAACGCAAACGCAGATAATCGGGCTGCTGAAAAGGCTCCTCGCCTGCGAAAAAAAGAAGCGCTCCCCGTAAGGAGCGCTTCTTTGAAAATAGAGCGGCCAGAAAACAGCGCGGATCGCCGGACTACCGATTCTTCCGCCTTGCGACCTTCGTGGCCAGCCCGGCCAGCCCGAGACCCAAGAGAGTCATCGTTGCCGGCTCAGGCACAGTAGCGCCAGAGGATTCACCCGTCAGGTTGAACGCCGCTCCCTCTAGTCCATAGCCTGTATCGCCGTAATAGGCAAGTTGAGATTCCCAAGTTGAGCCAGAGTAGATATCCCATATATCGGTGGGTGATTCTGGGGTCGTGGCCCAACAAAAAACGTTGCCCGGATTTGAGGCAGTATCGTCAATGGAAAGGAAATATGCGCCCGCAGGGAGAGCGATATTCACCGCGGCACTATACTCGTAGAATTCAAGCGTTCCACTAGTAGTGGTCGCATAGCTCCCTGTGTCTATGGGGCTCCCATCGCCCAACGAACCGCTGGTAATGTCCCCACTGGGCCCCCCGCCGCCGCCAGGATTCGACTGGATGTCATACATGAAGGCATCCGTCGCCGGCGGGGTGTTGCCCGGAAAGTAGAAGCCCCACCATTCGATCCCAGTGATCGTCGCGGCAGACGAAAGCGTAAAATCGTCGTACGCCTGCCAACTGCTGTTCGTTGGGTCGCTATACCAGCCGCCGTAATAATCCGGAGTGCCGCTGCTGAAAAGAACCACGGCGGATGCCGTCCCCGACCAACTGAACACCAGTCCTACAATCGCGATCGCAAGAAAGACTTTTCGCATCGCTTTTACCCCCTTCCTTTTTCAATAAACACCTGTATGTTTCACAGGCACATGATTCCGGCTGATCCCTCTCCCGAGAGGTTCCCTCAGGAGATTCTACGCAATTCCCGTGCCGGGCCGCTGACATCGGGCGTTGCGGACGCCGGATCGCCCAATGAATACAAGGCTTTTAAAGCAATATCAGGAATTTTAGAGCCGCTTCTGGCGCCGGCCTTGTGTTGCCGCCTCTCAACACCTCCGGACCTCCCTCGACCCGGCAGCGGTAAGAAAACCCTTGCCAGCATATGATAATCCCCTATGTCGAGCCGGCGCTACACGGGAAGCAGGAATTATCACAATGAAAATCAAACTGGACGCTAAGCCACCGGCTATTGCTCAACTGAATCGGAAAAGGCGCTTGAGGGCTGTAACTTCGGAACGCTCTTTTATGTTATCATTGCGCGCCGCTCCTCGCCGACGGCCGTCAAGAAGGCTATTGGTGTACCCTGCCGTTTTGCGATGCAAAGGTCCACGGGATGCCGCAGGAATTTCGCATGGTCGCCAAGACGCTCTTCGGGCTGGAGGGCGTCCTCGCCGGCGAGCTGCGCGCCCTGGGAGCGCAGGAAATCCAGCCGTTCAACCGGCTCGTGGCTTTCAAGGGCGACCTGCGCCTGCTCTATCGCGCGAACCTCTGCTGCCGCACCGCGATCCGCGTCCTCAAGCGCATCCGGAAATTCAACGCCGCCGACGAAAAGGAACTGTACGCCGAGGTTAGCAAGATAGACTGGTCGCGCTACCTCGACGAGACCGGCTCGCTGGCGATTGACCCGGTCGTCACGCGCTCGACCTTCACCAATTCCCTTTACGTGGCGCAGCGGGCCAAGGACGCCATCGTGGACCAGTTCCGCGAGCGCACCGGCGCGCGGCCCTCGGTGCGCCTGGAAAACCCCGACCTGCGGCTGAACCTGCACATGAACGAGAACATCGTCACGCTGTACCTCGACTCCTCCGGCGACTCGCTCCACCGGCGCGGGTACCGCACGGAGGCCAACATCGCGCCGATGAACGAGGCGCTCGCGGCCGGGATCATTGGACTGAGCGGATGGGACTGCGCCTCGCCGTTCGCCGACGGGATGTGCGGGTCGGGGACGTTCGTCATCGAGGCGGCGCTGATGGCGCGGAAGATTCCGCCCGGCGCGTTCCGGAAGGAGTTCGGGTTCGAGCGCTGGAAGGATTACGACCCGGCGCTCTACCGCGAGGTGTTCCAGGAGGCGACCGCCGAGGAGAAGGAGAAGCTGCCGTTCGAGATCGCCGGCTCGGACCTGGACGCCCAGGCCGTCCGCGCCGCAGCGCGGAACGTCCGCAACGCCGGGCTGGAGAACGACGTGCGCATCGAGCGCCGCTCGTTCGAGGAGCAGACGCCGCCGCGCGGCCGAGGCGTGCTCGTCCTCAACCCGCCCTACGGTGAGCGGATGGCGGTGCAGCAGATCAACACGCTCTACCGGATGATCGGCGACACGCTCAAGAAGAAATACGCCGGCTGGACGGCGTGCGTCGTCTCGGGCAACCCCGAGGCGCTCGGCAGCCTGGGCCTGCGCCCGTCCAGGGTCACCCCGCTCTTCAACGGCCCGATCGAGTGCCGGTTGCTCGAGTTCCAGGTGCAGCCGCCGAAGCAATACCGCAGCCGTAAGAGCGGCTGACGTCCGCGGCCGACATCCGCCTCGGCAAGCCGGGCATCGTTTGCATTCCGGGCGCTCTTGTCCCATAATAGCCGGCGCTGTCCCGCGCGCGGGACGGCGGGCTTGCGCGCGAATGAATTATGGTCCATGCGGCTCTCAACAAGTTTCCCAGGATTGGAAAGGGCGGACGATGGCGAACGGAAAAGTCAAAGTCGGGATCATCGGCACTGGGGCGATCAGCGGGGCGTACCTGAAGCGGCTGACGATGTTCGAGAACCTGGAAGTGGCGGCGTGCGCGGACCTGATCGCCGAGCGCGCGAAAGCCAAGGCGGCGGAGTTCAAGATTCCGAAGGCCTGCTCCGTGCGCCGGCTTCTGCGCGACCCGGAAATCGGCATCGTCCTGAACCTGACCGTGCCGAAGGCGCACGCGGCGGTGGCGCTTTCCGCCTTGAAAGCGGGCAAGTCGGTGTACTCCGAGAAGCCGATGGCGGTCCTGCGCAGGCACGGCAAGCGCATCCTCGCCCTGGCGGCGGAAAAAGGGCTGCGCGTCGGCGGCGCGCCGGACACCTTCCTGGGGGCGGGCCTGCAGACGTGCCGGAAGGTCATTGACGACGGGCTCATCGGCGAACCGGTCGGGGCGACGGCGTTCATGCTCAGCCACGGCCCCGAGACGTGGCACCCGAGCCCGGAGTTCTATTATGAAGTCGGCGGCGGCCCGATGTTCGACATGGGGCCGTATTACCTGACCGCGCTGATCAGCCTCATCGGTCCGATCCGGCGCGTGACCGCCTGCACGCGCGTCACGTTCCCCACGCGCACCATCACCAGCGAGCCGAAGAAGGGCAAGGTCGTCCAGGTCGAGACGCCCACGCACGTCGCCGGCGTGATGGAATTCGCCAACGGCGCCATCGGCACGCTCGTGACCAGCTTCGACGTCTGGGGCGGCAAGGTGCCGCGGATCGAGATTTACGGCTCGAAGGCCAGCCTCTCCTGCCCCGACCCGAACACGTTCGGCGGCGATGTCCTCATCCGCCGCCCGGAGGACAAGGACTGGTCTCCCGTGCCGCTGACGCACGTCTATTCCGAGAATTGGCGCGGCATCGGCGTGGCGGACATGGCCTACGGACTGCAGAGCGGGCGCAAGCATCGCGCGAACGGCGAGATGACCTACCACGTCGTTGACGTCATGCAGTCGTTCCTGGATTCCGGCGCGAAAGGCCGGCACGTTACGCTGGCCAGCACGTGCGAGCGGCCCGCCGCGCTGCCGACGGGGCTGCTCGAGGGCAAACTGGATCGGTAATTCTCGTCGTCCTGTCCGGGCGCGGAAGGAGTCGCTGATGAAACAAGCTTTGATCGTCTGGGGCGGCTGGTTGGGCCACACGCCGAAGGAGGGTGCGGAGCTTTTCGCGCCCTGGCTGCGGGAGAAGGGCTACGAGGTCGCCGTCTCGAACACGCTCGACTCGTACCTCGACCGGGACAAGATGCTGGCGCTCAGCCTAGTCGTGCCGATCTGGACGATGGGCCGGATCACGAAGGAGCAGTCGGTGGGGCTGCGTGACGCGGTCGCCTCGGGTGTGGGCATCGCCGGGTGGCACGGCGGGATGTGCGATTCATTCCGCGACGACACCGACTACCAGTGGATGACCGGCGGGCAGTGGGTCGCCCATCCGGGCGGCTGCATTCCGTCCTATCGGGTGAACGTCACCCGGCCGGACCACCCGATCACGCGCGGGATCAGGGATTTCACGATGGTGAACACCGAGCAGTACTACCTGCACGTGGATCCCTCCAACGAGGTGCTGGCGACGACGACTTTCGAAAGCGGCTGCGTGATGCCGCAGGTCTGGACGCGGATGTGGGGCCGGGGAAAGGTGTTCTACTGCGCGCTGGGGCACACGTTCAAGGACTTCGAGATTCCGGAGGCGCTGGAGATCGTGCGGCGCGGAATGCTCTGGGCGAGCCGGTGACGGAAACTAACGAGTGTAGAGTAGAGAACCGAATGCTGAATGCCGACTGCTACGGCAGACCCAGCGCCCGCCTTCACTCGGTCTTCTTCGTGCGCTTCGGGGCGTGAAAATACCAACGTGTGCGACTGAAGCGTGGGCAAAGAGAGAGGGCCTTACACGTCAGCACACGCAGCGGGCGCGGTTCAAGATTCGCCGGCGGGCGGCTTGCCCGCCGGGGAAAGCGCCTGCTGGATCGCTTTATTGACCCTGTTCATCAGCTCCATGTAGTCCGCCTGGGCGCGGACGAGTTCCTGGAGTTTGGGGGCGCCGTGGACGGCGTCGCTCAGCCGGATCATCTCGTGTTTGTCCTCCGGCTCGACGGGCTTGCGGGCGTCCTCGAGGGCTTCGATCTTCCGGCGCTGACGCTCGAACTCTTCCAGGATCTTCTGCGAGGCTGCGTCGTGCTGGACGGCGCCCTCGGCGGCGCGCAGACGCTGAAACGCCTCCTCCTGCGCTATTTTCCTTCCAAGCTCCGCAGCGGCGGCAAGGGCGTTTTCCATGACCTCTCTTCTTCCGGCGGGCGCGACAGGGCGTCGGGCGATAAGGCCGGGATCCTGACGATCGGCTCTGCGCCGCCGGCTTCCGGCTCGGTCGGCCTGGGAATGCGGATGATCACCTGGTTCTTGGGGCCGCCGGCGACCGCGCCGGGCGCCATGCCTGCGGTCTGCGCTTTCATCGCGGCCATCGCGCGGTCTTCCGCGCTCGGCGCCGGCGCCAGCGGGAGCGTGACGGAGGCGGACTCGGAAACGTACAGCGTGCTCTCGAGGCCGGGGACCTGGGAGATGTCCATCATGGCCGGAGCGGCCGCGCTTTCCTGCGCCTGCGCCGAGGCGACCAGGCAGCCCGACAGCATCATCCACCCTGCGACGACCACGCACGCGGCCGCGTTCCTGTTCATTATTCGGCCTCATCCGCTTCAAGACGGTACGGGGGTTTTTCCGGCTGCTCGGGGTTCTTTTCCTCATCGTCGGCGTACCGGACCAGCGGCTCGGCCGCCTCGGGCGCTGAACCGGCGGCGGGCGCTTTCGTGGCCGTATCGGCTAGCATCCGGTACACGCTGCCCTCGCCATCCAGGATCCGGTCCTGCGCCATGCTCTTGCTGTCCACGAACGCCTGGATATCCTCGATGCGCTCGATGCCGCGCAGGAGTTCGGACTTCATCTCTTCGAGGATCGAGGAGACGGTCTTGTCGAACGAGTCGAAGACCGACTTGAGCTCGACCTCGAAGAACTCCTTGAGGTACTGCTCGAGCTTGACCAGCCGCTCGCGCGTGCCGGTGGCGACCTTCTCGAACTGCTCGACGCGGTCGCTGGTGGCGCTCTCGAATCGCGCGCAGCGCTCGGCCAGCCGCTGGCGCTCGGCCACCTCGCGGGTCGAGAACTTTTCCCAGTCCTCCATCACGCGCGAGGCCACCTCGTAGCTTTTCTTGCTCTGGCGGCGGATGCCGCTGAGGATCATAAAGACGGCGCCGGCGGTGGCGATGGAGACGACGAGGGCCGCGATGGCCAGGATCAGGACAAGAAGCGGCATTGCTTGCGCTCCTCCTTCGGCGCACGGGCGCGCGCGGCCCGGTTTGCCAGGCGCCGCGCCCCGGCGCAGACCTGAAGTATAGTCGCTGGCGGAAGGGGAAGTCAAATTGTTTTCGGCGGCGCCGCGCGCTATCATGGAGTGGAAAAGGCCGATGGAGCTGCGACATGCCGACCTATGTCTATGAGGCCGCGCCCGGCGGAAAAGGTTGCCCGGCGTGCCGGGCGGGGTTCGAGGTCTTCCACGGCATGAATGAACCGGCGCCGGCGGAATGTCCCCGGTGCGGCGGCCCCATCCGCCGCCGCCTGACCGCGCCGGGGATTATCGGCCGGTTCAGCGACAAGAACACGCTGAGCGACTCGAACCTCAAGCGCCACGGTTTCAAGAAGCTCGTCAACGAGGGGGACGGCAAGTTCAAGGTGACGCTTTAGTATTGCCGATTTCCGAATGCCGATCGCCGAATTGTCCGCCGAAGGCGGATTGCCGAATGCTGATGCGCGACCGGCGATCAGTCGCGGCGCGGCGGCACTTTTTTTATTTAATAGATCGAATTTTCAGCCGATAAGCTTGACAGACGAAATCGCGCGTGGTAAATTCTCAGAAGATGGCGGAGGCGTCACGATCTTGACTGCGCCGTTCGCGGCCCGCGCCGCGCACCTTGACGCCGACGGCCGGTTATTTCGGGTCTCATAAGATAAGTGGACATCGAAGAGCCTCCGTCCGGTCGCGCGAGGCAACGCGCGGCAGGAGCGCTGGAGCAAGTTCAACTAGACGCGCCGGTCAGTCCGACAGGGGCGGTTTCCCGCAGCAGGCAATCCCTTCGTCATCCGCATCTAATCGGTTTTCCCATTCGCGGCGCCCACAGGATCGCGGGCGGAGCCCGTCAACTCTGCGGCGGTCTGCGGTGTGATCAGCGTCGGGCCGGGCGCGGGAAAAATGCTTTCGCGCGAGACGCGCGCACGGGTTTTTGAGGAGACGCATGATGGACGCCTCTTCACAGAGGTCGAGCGGCGAACAGTCGGGCAGGGAAGTCGAGAGCACGGAAGGGACGTCCGTGCCCGAGGAAGTTCCGGAACCTCCGGGCGCGGCGGCGCGCCCTAAAGCCTGGACGGCGGTGGAAGAACCGTCTTCCGCACGGGCCGTCGCGGCCGCATCCTCTCTCCGCCTCGTCGGACGGCAAGCCTTCAACGCAACCCCCGAACAGTGGGACGACTGGCGTTGGCAGTTGGCCCATCGCCTGCGGACACTGGAGGATTTTCAGTCGGTCCTGGAGCTCAGCGGCGAAGAAGCGGACGGGCTGACCATCGCGTGCAAGAAATTCGCCGTCGCCGCGACGCCCTATTTCGTCTCGCTCATGGAGCGCGACAACCCCAATTGCCCGATCCGCCGCCAGGTCGTCCCCAGCGTCAAGGAACTCATCATTTCCCCGACGGACCTGGAAGACCCCTGCGGCGAAGAGGGCGACACGAAGGTCCCCGGCCTGGTGCATCGGTATCCGGACCGGGTGCTGTTCCTGGCCTCGGACCGCTGCGCCTCGTACTGCCGGTACTGCACGCGCAGCCGGCTGGTCGGCAACAGCGACCTGCGCCCGGTCTCGGAACGCGTGGAGCCGGCCGCGCAGTACGTCGCCGCGCATCCCGAAGTCCGCGACGTCCTCGTCAGCGGCGGCGACCCGCTGCTCCTGGGCGAGCTGGCCCTCGGCACGATCATCCGCCGGTTCCGAGCCATCCCGCACGTCGAGATCGTCCGCATCGGCACGCGCGTGCCCGCCTACCTGCCGCAGCGGATCACGCCGCGGCTGGTCCGCGCCCTGCGGATGAACGGCGCGTACTTCCTCTCCGTGCACTTCTCGCATCCGAGGGAGATCACCCCGGAAGTCGAGCGCGCCCTCGCGACCATCGCCGACGGCGGCGTGGTCATGGGCTCGCAGACCGTGCTCCTGCGCGGGATCAACGACCACCCGGAGACCCTCAAGCGGCTCTTCCACAAGCTGCTCAAGAACCGCGTGAGGCCGTATTACCTCTATCAGTGCGACCCGGTCGTGGGCGCCTCGCACTTCCGCACCTCGGTCGCCGCCGGGATCGAGATCATGCGCAAGCTGCGCGGGTTCACCAGCGGCTACGCCGTGCCGACCTTCGTGATTGACGCCCCCGGCGGCGGCGGCAAAACGCCCGTCACGCCCGACTACATCGTCGAGCACACCGCGCAGCAGGTCACGATTCGCAACTACGCCGGCAACGTTTACACCTACCCGGAAGTCTGAGCGGGGCGCCCGACGGCTCGCCTTGCGCTGGAAACCTTGCGAAGGTTCGTACAAACCTTCGCAAGGTTTTTCCCTTTAAGCGCGGATCAACAGCTATGAGCCAGCCCTTACCCCTTCCACGCGCTCCTCGCGCGAGCGCTTTGCCGGCTTACGATTTGCCCGAGCCATTCGACTTTCCCCCGGGCGAAGGAATCGGCGGCGCACCAGGAGCGCTCGCAGGGTGTCGGGATAAGTCCACGAGGGTCTGCAGATGCGCGATCAAGACCTCGATGCGCGGGTCAAGGCATTCCTTGAGACCCGGCGCCAACTCGCCATAACGGCGCAGGTACCTGCTCTGCGTCTCCACGAGCACTTCCCAAAAGGCCGAGGCGCGGCCCCAAATGTGTTGCGCGGCTTCGTCCCGACGACCGGTCAGCCTGAGCGCTTCTTTGAGTTCCCGGATTGTCCGGCGCATGGCGGCGACTTCGGACTGAATGCCCCGGCGCTGCTTGTCCGACAGGGAGTTGCGCTCGTGGTACAGCGCGCCGTGACGCTCGCGTCCCTGGGCGTATTCCTCGAACTCGCAGAGCATCTCATCGAGGAGGGTCAGGGTCGCGCTGATCGCGCGCTTATGATTTTTACCCGCTTCCACTGCCTTCTCCTGCGCCACCGGCGTTTCTCCACACCTCCGGTTTTCTGACGGCAAACCGGAACGCCCATAGATAACTATTTCCACGCCTGCTTCTTCGGCCCGGGTTTGCGCCGGCGGAAGGGCCGGCCTGTGACGCGCTCCGACTTCGCGACGAACTTCACGCTGCCCGGCGGACGGGGCGGCAGGAATGATGCGGGCGGCAGCCTTCGGCGCCGGCGCCGGAGCGGCGGGCGCCCTGCTTTCAGAACTTCACGCCCCAGACTTTGTGCATGCGACGGACGGCCTTGCGCGGGGAGAGCTTCGGCGGGTATTTCGGGTCCGGGTTGACCGAGACCATCTCGACCTGGTTGCCGCGATAGTACACGCGCTTGAAGTAGAGCTCGTCGTCCTCCGCGAGTTCGACGACCGCCAGGTCGCCGCTGGCCGGGGCGTCCTTCGTGCAGAGGACGTACTGTCCGGGCAGCGCGACCGGGACCATCGAGTCGCCCTCGACGCGGATCAGGTGCAGGTCGCCGGGAAGCTTCTCCCGGCCGGGCGCGTGCTCCACGTTGTAGGCGATCCGGTCATGTCCGGCGGCCGATGCCGTCGCCAGGACCGGAAGGTATCGGCCCCGGTCTTCCTCGCGCGCCCCGGGCGATTTTCCGCCGAGCGCGTCGCGTCCGGCTTCGCGCTCGATCAGATCGTTGATCAGGTCTATCGCCTTTCTGCCTTCGGGGAACTCCACGCCCGCCGGCAGGAACGGTTCGCCCGCGCCGCTGTAGAGCCACTTGGGATGAACGCGCGTCAGCTCCATGACGCGCGGCAGCGATTCCAGCGGCAGGGTCGCGCGGCGCTCGTAGTAGTCGTACTGCATCAGCGTCATGCCGAGTTTGCGTGCGAAAGCCGTCTTGCTGCGCCGCCCGAATATGTTCTCGCGGACCCAGCGGAGGCGCTCCCAGGCGGTCGTCAGATGCCGCCGGGATTTTTCTGACTTTTCCACTTGATCTGCCTCACAACAGTTCTCTGGATTGCCGGTCCGTCCTTCGCAGCGCTCCGAGCTGCTTTGGGGGGCGGAGCCGATTAGCTCGCCCATCGGAGGCTTGTCCCCGACACGCATCGGGGATCGGTACTCGATAGGAGCCTATCAATATCGCCCACGCCAGTCAAGAAGAAAATCGCCGGGCGCCGGGAAGCGCGGATTGCGGAGTGAAGGCCGGGGGGACGTCGAACGGCCCACGTGCGAAAGGGTGAAATAGACGGAAAGGCAAAAAATATTTTTGCTTGCGCGGGAGTCGCAACCGCCGGCCCTTGCGCGAGTTGCCATATCAGCGGCACGCCTGGCGCGGAGGACGGATAAGGATGAAGGCGGAGTGATGAATGATGAAGTACTTCACCGCTGATGCTTCATACTTCATGCCGCGTTCAGTCGAGCCTTGTCCGGGAGGGGCAGATTATGCTATAGAATCTTCGCGCGGGAGTTCTCGCCTGCCGGTTTTCCGGCGTTCCAACTGTCGGGCGCTCCCGCTCTTTCAGGAACCGGCGGCATGAGAATCGGTCTCACGTTCGACCTGCGCACCGAATATCTCGCCCTGAGCTGGTCGGCCGAGGACGCGGCGGAGTTCGACACCGAGGCGACCATCCAGAGTATCGAGTCGGGGCTGCGCGAGCTGGGCCACGAGGTGATTCGCATCGGCCGCTGCCAGGCGCTGGCCCGGCGGCTGGCCGCGGGCGAACGATGGGACCTCGTCTTCAATTTCTGCGAGGGGGCGCGCGGGCGCAGCCGCGAGGCGCAGGTCCCGGCGCTGCTCGAGTGCTTCGAGATCCCGTACACCTTCTGCGACCCGCTCACCGCCGGCCTGACGCTGGACAAGGCCCTGGCCAAGCGGGTGGTCCGCGACGCGGGCCTGCCGACGCCGGACTTCCTGCTGGTGGAAGGGATCGAGGACCTCCGGTCGCTCTCGATGCCGTTCCCGCTCTTCGCCAAGCCGGCGGCCGAAGGGACCGGAAAAGGGATTGACGCGAACTCCATCTGCCGCGACCTCGCCGCGCTCGAGGCGACGTGCCGGCGGCTGATCGAGCGTTTCCGGCAGCCGGCGCTGGTCGAGGAATTTCTGCCGGGCCGCGAGGTGACCGTCGGCCTGGTCGGCGCCGGCCGCGAGGCGCGCGTTCTCGGCGTGATGGAAGTGCGCCTGCTCGGGACGGCCGAGAAGGGCGTCTATTCCTACCAGAACAAGGAGCAGTGCGAGCAGCGCGTGGAGTATAGGCTGGTCGAGCCGGGCCCGTTCCGCGACGAGGCGGCGCGGGTGGCGCTCGCCTGCTATCGGGTGCTCGGCTGCCGCGACGCGGCGCGCGTGGACCTCCGCGCCGACGCGCAGGGCCGGCCGAATTTCCTCGAAGCGAACCCGCTCGCCGGGATGAACCCCTCGCATTCGGACCTGCCCATCCTCAACGGGCTGCTCGGGAACACGTACCGGGACCTCCTCGCCGAGATCCTGCATTCCGCCATGAAACGCGCAGGGACGGGCCCGGGAGGGCCGCTCCGATGAAAGTGGCCGTGGCGCACAACGCGATGGCGCAGGACGAGAAGGACCAAGCCACGCTGGACGTCATCGAGCAGGCCGAGCGCGTCGCCGGTTCCTTGCGCGCGGCCGGACACGCCGCCAGGCTCTTTCCGCTGGACCGCGACGTCGCGAAGGCGCTCCGGAAACTCAAGCTCTACCGGCCCGAGTGCATCTTCAACCTGGTCGAATCCGTCGCCGGCCACGCCGTGCTGCACCCGTGCGCGGCGGCGCTCTGGGAACTGATCGGCGTGCCGCACACCGGCTCGCCCTCCTGGGCGCTCGACCGCACCACCGACAAGGCGGTCGCGAAGGTCCTGCTCGCCGACGCCGGAATCGCGACGGCCGAATGGGCCGTCTGCCGGCGGATGTCCGACGAGTGGCGCCGGGTGCCCGGGCCGTGGATTCTGAAACCGGCGATGGAGGATGCCTCGATCGGCATTGACGAGGACTCGGTCGTGCGCGACCCGGCGGCCGTTCCGGCCAAGTTGCTCGCGCTCCAGGGCCGGTTCCCGGACCAGGCCGTCCTCGTCGAGCGGTTCGTGGACGGGCGCGAGTTCAACATCTCGCTGCTGGCGGACGACCGCGCCGCGCAGGTGCTGCCGCCGGCGGAGATGACCTTCATGGACTATCCGCCCGGCAAGGAGCGCGTGCTCGGATACCGGGCGAAGTGGGAGCCGACCGCGTTCGAGTACGAGCACACCGTGCGGCGCTTCGACTTCCCGCCGGATGAATCCGGCCTCATCGAGCAGATGAAGCAGATTGCGTCGCGCTGCTGGGCGTTGTTCGATTTGCACGGCTATGCCCGCGTGGACATGCGCGTGGACGCGGATTCGCGCATCTTCGTCCTCGAGATCAACGCCAATCCCTGCCTCGATGCCGATGCCGGATTTGCCGCGGCCGTCGCCCGCGCGGGCATTTCGCCGGCGCAGATGGTCCAACGCATTTTGGAGGATCCCGTGTGTGTGCCGCCGCCGCGATGAATATTCAGATCCGGGACGAACTCCTTCCCACTGACCGGGCCGCGCTGGAGCAAATCGTGCGCTCCTGCAAGTTCTTCCGCGACGACGAAATCGCCGTCGCCATCGAGCTCATTGACGAGCGCCTGCACAAGGGCGAGGCCAGCGAGTACCACTTCCTGATCGCCTTGAACGGCGACCGCGTGGCCGGCTACTGCTGTTACGGCCTCATCCCGTGCACCGTCCACAGCTACGACCTGTACTGGATCGTCGTGGACCCGACGATGCACCGCGGCGGCATCGGCCGCAAGCTCGTCGCGGCCGCCGAGGAGCGGATACGCAAGCTGGGCGGAAAGCGAGTGTACATAGACACGTCGAATCAGCCGCGGTACGAACCCACGCACCATTTCTATTCCTCCTGCGGATACCGGGTGGAGGCGACGCTGCGCGAATTCTACGCGCCGGGCGACAACAAGGTCGTGTTCTGCAAGGTGCTCCAATGAGCGGCTCGGCCACATCGTAATCGTAATCGTCGTTCCAATGCACAAGGCGAGTATGATTACGAGTACGATTACGATCACGAAATGGATGATGGGATGAAAGCCCGGGTCGGCTGCATTCCGTGCTTCGTCAAGCAGGGCCTGAGCGCCGCGCGGCTTTCGACGCAGGACCCCGCGGCGCAGCAGCGCGTCCTCGATGAAGTGCTGCGGCGGATTCAGGGCCTGTCGCTCGAGTCCTCGCCGGCGCTCCTGAGCCAGATCGTCTACGCCGCCGTGCGCGAGATGACCGGCGTCGCCGACCCGTTCGCGGAGGCCAAGCGCCGGACGAACCGGCTGGCGCTGGAGCTGCTGCCCGAGCTGCGCCGCCGCATCGCCGCCTCGCCCGACCCGCTGCATGCCGCGATCAAAGTGGCGCTCGCCGGGAACGTCGTGGACCTCGGTATCGGCGGGCACGCCTTCGACCTCGAGCGCGACGTCGCCCGGGGGCTCGACGCCGACCTGGCGGTGGACGATTACCCCGCGTTCCTCACCGCGCTGGCGGGGCGCCGGACTTCGGCGAGCTCAGCCGGGCTGCGGCTGCTCTACGTCTGCGACAACTCCGGCGAAATTGCCCTCGACCGGCTGCTCATCGAGCGCCTCGGCGCGCGATGCGAGGTCACCGCTTCGGTCAAGTCGCGGCCGATCATCAACGACGCGACGATGGAGGACGCCGAGGAGGTAGGCTTGCCCGCCGTCGCGCGCGTGATCGAGACCGGCTCGGACGACATCGGCGTCAACTGGGAGCGCTGCTCGCGCGAGTTCATCGAGACCTTCCGCGCCGCCGACCTGGTGCTCGCCAAGGGGCAGGGGAACTTCGAGACGCTCGACGAGGCGCCCGGCGAGATTTTCTTCCTGCTGAAAGCGAAATGCCCCGAGGTCGCCGTCGAACTCGGCGTCGCCGAAGGCGCCCAGGTCTTCCTGCGCAGCCGAGGAAGGACGGATGAACATCGAACATCCAACGTCGAACGCCCAACGTCCAAGTGCTTATGATTGACGCGCCCATTAGCGGAGCCTCTCGAGCGAATCTGACGACGAAGCCCTTCCGGAACCGTCCCAGGTTCGAGTTCCAGATGCTCAGCCCTCGTTCCCATTGAACCTGACCGTCGTATGGTCCAGCGTGACAGGCCATGACGAGCGGGATCGAATCGCGGGGAAACGGCGCTGGTCTCTATCAACGGCAATCTAGTGTTGGGACATCCAACTAGCGATGTCGCGGATAACGGCTTCTGAAACGTGTCCTGCCTTCTCGTAGTCAGCCGGCGACCCCAAGCCAGTGCCAGGTGTGGTGCTTGGCATGAAAAGATGGAACAGACCAGGATACAGCTTGAAAGTCGCCCGCTGGTCTCCCATCAGGGTCTTCTTCCACCCATCAAAGTCCTCCATCGTCACCTGATAGTCACGTTCCGCCTGCAAGATGACCATAGGGATCCTAAGCTGTTTCGCAACCTCTGGCGCATGGTAATCTCGCAAGTCCAGGAAATAAGAAGCCGGGATCGCCGTGCCCAGAAAATTGATGGTCGCACCAGCCGTTAGTGTGGGACTCTCTATTTCCTTCACTGTTTGCTCCGCAGCGGCGATCTGTTCTTCTTCCACAGGACTAACCTTCCCATGCAGGCTGGCGTGATACCTGAGCTGTTGGACCAACGCCTTCTCTAAGGGCCGGGTTGCACCTGCCATGACGATGAGGCCGGCGACATGTGCGTCACCTTGTGCGATCCGAGGAGCGAGCATCCCTCCCAGACTATGCCCTAAAACGAAGACGCGCTTGGGATCGACTTCGGGCTGTTTCAGGAGCAAATCTACCGCAGCCCGCGCATCTTCGACTGTCTCTTCGTTGACGGTAAAGCCCGCCACTGATGCTTTCAAGTCCTTGGCGCACTGTAGAGTGCGCTTGTTGTAACGCAATACAACAATGCTTTGACTCGCTAAGCCCCATGCGATATCTTTGAATGGCTTGTTCGGGCCAATAGTCTCATCTTGGTCCTGGGGGCCTGAGCCATGGACCAGCACGGCGGCAGCAAAGGGCCCCGTGCCTTCCGGAACCGTCATCATGCCGTCCAGTTGCCAGCGTCCGGTTCCGACGGTCGCGCGCCGTTCGTGAAAGCGGTTGAGTATTACGTAATCCGGGGCCGACCAAGGAACCTCCCTCTGGCTGGGCACTATAAAGAAGCCCGCGACGCGGCCCTTGGAATCAAAGACCCATTTGGCATCGAGCGTCGCCTTCTCGAACTTCGAGGTGACCAATGCCACTTTATATCCTTGGACGTTTTGCAGGCGCGTGCCCTCGATTGATTGAAACTCGCCGACCTGCCCTATAAGACCAACCCATACGGAGGAGAGCTTGGCGGCAGTCATAGCCGATGCCATATTCTCATCAAAGTTGGCTGTGATTTCCTCGAACTTTCCCGCGGCCAGTTGTCGAGTCAAAGACCTGCCTAGCGACTCGTAATCTGGCACGCCTGTCTGAGCTGCATCGCCAACCCCGATGCCCAGTATCAAAGCACAGAAGAAGCCGATGGCAATTCTTAAGGTCATGGTGTTTCCTCCTCATTGAACGGAAAGTCCAGCGTTGAACGGGGTGGCCGGCGTCAGCGAGCACACGATCACCCTGACAGACGGACGTGTCTTGCATGTCCGACTCGACCCGCGACTGAATCAAGCCGGAAGAGGTTCCTGAAAGTGATCATCCAGCTTGAGACGAATGCCGGTCACTGGTCTCCCGGTCTGGGGCATGCCGCCAAACGAGATAGGAGTACACGACAAGGCCGAACGCGGATACCAGCGTGAAACCGAGGGCCAGATATAATCCGGGCAGGCCGACATTCAACAAACCAGCCATGATCCAGACGAGACCGGTTGCCACAATGATCGGTCCGCCAACACGGTGGGTCCGCTGCCACGTGCATTCGCTTGAGAGCGTCCAAGGTGTCCTAATGCCAACAAACCAGTTGCTTCTAAGCTTGCCCATGAAGTTCCCGATCACGGCGAGCAGAACTCCAACACCAATGGAGCAGAGCAGGTTCATGTTGGGTCGTGTTCCCAGTGCCGCAGCCACACCGAACGCATGCACCGCCGCGAGGAAGACCAGCGTTGCAGCAACGATGATGAGGTAGGGTTTTCTGGATGCCACAACATGGAGGCGACGCGGTTCAATGCGGACAACAAGCAAGAAGAGACCGGTGAGAGCGACTACAATAAGCGGTGCCCAGCCTAACGCTTCCAATTTGCTGCCATATCGGTCGGGTTGGCCCGAAAGGCCCCAATGTACGGGCACGCGCGCATCTGCCGGCAGTTTCCACCATGCCCATGCAGAGAGAATGAGCATGAACACAAGAACGCTTCCAGCCACCTTAAGCAGGGGTGTGGCCGATATTGGGGGTCCGTTTTTGCGGCCAGCTTCTGCTTCGTTCACGTTTTCGTACATGGTCGTCCTCTGCCTCCAATTCAAGTTCGAACTTGCCCATGAAGTCAAGCATCAACTCTTCAAGAACCGACAAATTCAACGCATAGATAATGCTGGTGCCGACCTTTCGGCCGTAGATCAGATCAGCCTCCTTCAGCACTTGAAAGTGACGCGACAGCGTCGGCTTGGCCAGGGGGAAGTGCTTCGACAGTTCGCCGGCGGTCATTTCACGCTTGCGAAGCAACACGAGTACTTTCCGCCGTGTCGGGTCTGATAGGGCGGCGTACACCTTGTTCATCTGGTAACTCCAAGACCATAATCTGCTTCTGTGCATTATTAGCTAAGAATCAAAATAGCATTCCGGAGGCCGGAAGTCAAGCGGGAACACTGCAAATTAACGCAGACTTCTTGATCGCGGAATGCACGACAACCGTGTCGGTCAAAGACTCGGCGGCAAGGGCTGCATAGCGCCTGGGGCAAATCTTCGGGGAGTTACCCGTCAAAAAGTACGTAAACCGCTGTTCTGCTATACGATACGCCCACGCGCCCCCTCGCACGCATGATTGGGACGAGAATCCGAAGTGGTTCGCTTAGTGGCCTATGTGGCCAGCCGTGAATGGACCAACTCCCAACATCCAACGCCGAACGCCCAACGTCCAAGTCTGCCGTTCCAGTTGCGCGAGGGCTTGGAGGACTGCGAGGATCGGAAGCGGGATAGAACGGCCGGCCCCCTACGGGGACATGGCGAAGTGAAAGCCGCGTTTATGACTGGGGCCGGTCCGAATTCAATCGCATGGCGCGTCAGAACCGACGATGCCGAATAGATGTTCGGGATATCCCGCTATCGTCCCGTTTCCAACTTGACAGGCTTGCTCATAGATGTCCCCGGAATACACCCGGAATACAAGGTCAGGAATGCCTGTATTGTCCCGGGAATACCCCTCATCCGTAAGCTGCCCGTGGAGGACAAAAAAAGCGCCGCGCGATGTTTGACGAACACCGCGCGGCGCGAGAAGCCGCAGATGGAAAAGACGAAGTTTCGGTTACTTGCCGCTGCTCCGGCGCATCCGGCGGCCGATCAGCCCGGCCAGCCCGAGCCCCAGCAGCGCCATCGTCGCCGGCTCAGGTACTGGAGAACCAACGGTCTCGTTACCCGTCAGGTTGAACGCCAGTCCGACATTACCGTCGTCAAGCCAGGAGGGAAGTCCAGGGAAGTCGCTCCAAACGTCGTCCGGAGTCAGACCGCTCGTCTCCCAGCCCCATGTGTTGCCGGGATTCGACGCCGAATCGCTGATGCAAAGGAAGTAGTTTCCGGCCGGGAGCGAAATGTCCAGCCCGTCAGCGCTGTACTCGTAGATTTCGCTGCCGTAGTTGTCCGCGCTGCCGGTATCCTCCCGGTTCCCGGTGCCCAGCTGACCGTTCGTGATCTCACCGCCCGGCGCCACATCGCCGCCGGGGTTCGACTGGATGTCGTATTGGAAAGAATCCGTTGTCGGCGGCGTGCCCGGAATCGCCGAACTGGTATCCTCGTCATAGGCGACGTAAGCGCCCCACCATTGCATCCCAGTGATTGTGGCGGGGGACGAAAGGGTAAAGGTATCGTACGCCAGACATATGCTCGTGTTATAGCCCCATATGTTCGTGCTATCGCTGAAGTATGCGCCGCCGCCATTCGGACCGCCGTCATCGTAGAGGGTCACAGGCCCCGAAATAGCCGACGCCGATGCCGACCAGACGATCATAAGTCCGGCAATCACGAGCGCAAGCCATGCCTTACGCATCGCTTCACACCATCCTTTCCCAGCAAACATGTGCATGTTTCGCACACAGGCCATATTGGCCGATTCTCTGCCTGAAGGTCTCCCGATAGCTTAACCGCTGGCTTTACAGCAATTTATGTTCCACAACAGGGCTAGGCTCCAGAATTCTCACGCCCAGGCATAATAGCCTTATTTCTCCTGCTTTTTCGTCAGGGAATGTCCTATCCCGCTCGACCCCAAGTCGGCCCGTGTGTTGAGAAAGCTCAACAAACGACATTCGGCAGATTCAACACGCCCGGAACTTGACAGCACCTTTCGGAAGTCACGGCGACGATGCCTGACCTCGAAAAAGGCATTCAACTGCGACAAATACACAGCACTCATGGGATAATTGCGTAAGAGCGTCACCGCTTTTGATTGGAAAACGACAGGCTCACGCGCGGCCCTCACGCGCCTGATGGAAACAACCGTAGCGGGCAAGAACTGGACGCAAGGGCTGCTATAGTGTCTGCGGCAAATCTTCGGGGAGTTGCCCATCAAAAAGTGCGTAAGCCCATGTTCTGTAATAGGATACGCCCCATGGCGCCCCTCGCGAGCCTGATGGGAAAGAGCAGTCTAAGTGGTTCGCTTAGTGACCTATGTGGCCAATGTCCTTCTTCCTTCGAACCTGGCTGTCCTGATGGTCAGGAATGCCTGTATCCCCGCACATCAGTGGGCGTCAAGAGGCCTGCACAACAGCCTTCGACTTAAGCCCCGACGTCTGAATGGGATGATCGCTATAAGACGACCGCGCGTCCCGAGGACTCCAAGGGGCGCGCGGTCGCCTTCTGTTTACGGGTTATCGCGTGACAACGCCGTACTCCGCTGCGTGCACCTTCCACCAATTCTCCCAGAACACAAGGCGCTGCTCATCGCTCGCTGTCGCATCGGTCGGAGCCTGGCCTGTCGCCAGCCGCAAGAGGTCATACATTCTCCTCTTGCTCTCCTCCGGGGTGGGCATGTGATGTTGTTGTTTCCCGAACAAGGGATCATCGGCCATGTTGAACAATTGCGCCCCTTCGGGATGGCGCAACACGTCAATCATCATCGGCAGCGCCACGGCAAGGTCCGGCTTCGCCCGCTCCTCCATGCCTTTGGCCCGATAGGCTAAGCCACGGGCGAGGTAAGCATAATGGGGGGGCGCCGCCGTCGGACACACCTCCCGGAACACTTCGATGACCTTCGTGTAATCGCCTATGGCTTGATCGTACTTGGCCAGTTTGCTCTGCGCGTATCCGAGCCAGTACCAGGCCCAGGTCAACTCTGGCCAGAGCTTAACGGTTTCCGCACAGAGCCGCTCTCCCTTTTCATAATCGCCCGCGGCGAGCGCAGCTCTAGCTTCGTCGAATTTTGCCGGGGCCGCCTCCTGGTCCTTCATCCATTGCGGCTCCTCAACCGGCGGAGCGCCGGGGCGCTTGTCCACGACGAGGGCCCCCTTGGGAATGACAATGTCAAACGTTCCAGCGGGCGGCGCTTCATAGGAGACATCGTAGCCCATTATGCTCAGAGGCAATTTTGTGTCCGGGTCAATGTAGGCTTCCTCGTTCAGTTTCAGCCAGCGCACCAGGTGGGCGCGGTGGCCGCGGAACTGGACGTTGGGCTCAATCACAACATTTCCTTCATTCTGAAAGTCGTTGAAGAGTTCGCCCAAATCCCCAATCCACTCGACTGTCTGCTGCGCGGGCGTATAGAGGACCACGGTGTTCTTGTCCTTGTAATGGGCGAGGACTGTTTTCTCGTCCTGCACGGCAAAGAAGTTGATTAGCGTGCTATGGGTATCCTGCCGATACCGAACCTGCCGTCCGTTGGCGCCGATCTCTATCCAGCGTTCGTCGGCGAAGGTTCCGTCCGCGCTGTGCCGGACGACGTGCATGAAGCCCACCTGCTTGAGCGCTTGCAGCGTCTGGCCCAAGGCGTAAGCCGGCCGGGCGGTGAAGATCATCAGGGCGGCAATGCCCGCCGCAACCGCCAACCCTGCCGCCGTTGCGGCGAAGACGACGGCTTTCGCTCGCGGAGGAATGGCGGACAGCCGCGTCCAGAATCCCGCCGGCGCAGGCTCTGCCTCAAAGCGTTCGCGGAAATCGGCCAGGCGCCTGTGCATTCTCTCGCGCACTTCGACGGGCACGGGTTTGTCCATCGCGTGACCCAGAATAGCGTCCATGTCAGCCTCCGGCTTCTCGCTTGTGTTCATGTGGTTGCCTCCTTCATTCCCTGGCGGACAAGATGCGGGAACATCTCGCACAATCTTTCCCTGGCCCGAGCTACGTGCGTTCGCGCCGTGACCTCGCTGCATCCGAGGGCGTCGCCGATCTCGCGGTAGGGAAGGCCTTCCACGCATCGCAGGGTGATCGCTTCCGCCTGATTGCGCGGCAACTCGCCGATGGCTTTCAGAACCATCAGGTGATCTTCCTCGACGGCGAGCCGTTCAGACGGTGACGGAGATGAATCCTGTCGCACAGGCGGAAGCACCTGTAATGCCGCGACGCGGCGCTGCTTCGCCTTCTGCCTCAACACGTCATATGCGGCATTGATGCAGATGCGCAGGATGAGTCCGTGCGGATTTGCGTGGCCTGCGATCTTGCCGCGGTTCACCCATACCTTGGCAAGCGCGGCCTGAAAAGCGTCATCGGCGTCATCGGGGTCCCGGACGATATGCCACACCGTGCGCATCATCCGATCCTCGATCGGCCGAATCACGCGGTCGTAGTCTCCTGTTGCCAAGACAGCCTCCTCTCTTGCAACTGACCCGGCGAATGTCCGTGTACACTCCAAGGCGCCTTCGCTCTACTTAACGCGCGCAAAGGGCCTGTCGTGGACATGCGTTCCGGCTATTTGTGGAATTAGCCGCTTTATTGCCCAGCAGCGCGATGCAGACGCCGCGGTAATACCAGTGTAGCGTTTCAGTCACATTCTGGTACTTCTTTGAGCCAGTATCAAGCAAAACTCACGCGCCGAAAGAGGGCTTCTGCTCCGACGGCCTGGACTACGGGGGTCAAGGCGTGACTGGCTTCGTCGCGTTGTTCTGGAACACGATACGCCCACGCGCGCCCCTCGCGCGCCTGATGGGAACAAGAATCCTGAGCGGTTTACCCTAGATCCTATTTGGCCAGCCGTTCGGGACCACCGACCGGCTGCGCTGTCACCTGCTCCTGGGGTCGAGCGCGTCGCGGAGGCCGTCGCCGAGGAGGTTGAAGGCCAGGACGGTCAGCGCGATGGCGGCGCCGGGGAAGGCGCACATCCACCAGTAGCGCGTCATCTCCGTGCGCGCCTCGGCGAGCATTCCGCCCCAGGACGGATGCGGCGGCTGGACGCCGATGCCGAGGAAGCTCAGCCCGGCCTCGCCGAGGATGTTGCCCGCCACGAGCAGCGTCGCGGTCACGATCACCGGCGCGAGGCAGTTCGGGAGGATGTGGCGGAAGAGGATCCGCAAGCGGCCCGCGCCGAGGGCCGCCGCGGCGGTGACGAACTCCTCCTCGCGCAGCGCCAGCACCTGGCCGCGCACGATCCGCGCCACGCCGCTCCAGCCGACCAGCCCGAGCGCGACGAACACCACCGCCAGCGACGGCCGCCGGAACGCCGCCGTGATCGCCACCGCCAGCAGGATTCCGGGGAACGCGCTGAAGACGTCCGCCGTCCGCATGAGCGCCTCATCCGTCCATTTCCCGAAGTAGCCGGCCAGCGCGCCGGCGACGACGCCGATCAGGACCGACACCGCCGTCGCCGTGACCGCCACGTCGAGCGACACGCGCGCGCCGTACAGCACCCGGCTCATCAGGTCGCGCGCGAGCGGGTCCACGCCCATCCAGTGGCGCGCGCTGGGCCCCTGCTCGGCGTCCTCGCGCAACTGCGCGTCGTAGGCATACGGCGCCAGCGCCGGCGCCAGCAGCGCCGCCAGCGCCATCACGCCGACGATGGCCGCGCCGGCCAGGGCCATCCGGCTGCGCCGGAATCTCCGCCAGCCCAGCCGCCACGGGCCGATTCCGCGTTGCTCAAATGCATTCGGCAATCGGCATTCGGCATTCGGCATTATTCGTACCTTATTCTCGGATCCAGCCACAGATAGACCAGGTCCACGATCAGGTTCACGACGACGAAGGTCGCCGCGAGCCACATGACCGCGCCGACGACAACCGGGTAATCGCGGCCGGAGATGGCGTCGAGGATCGCGCTGCCGATGCCGGGGATATTGAAGACCGTCTCGGTCAGCACGGCGCCGGAGAGAAGCCCGGCGAGCGAGGCGCCGATGAGCGTCACGATCGGGATCAGCGCGTTGCGCAAACCGTGCCGAAGCACCACCTTCCATTCCGCCAGCCCCTTGGCGCGAGCGGTGCGGACGTAGTCGCGGCCGAGCGTTTCGAGCAGGCTAGAGCGCGTCAGCCGCGCGATCCCAGCCGCCGTCACCGACCCGAGCGCCGCACAGGGCAACGCGAAATATCGCAGGCTCAGCGGCTCATAACCGCTCACCGCGAAAAACGATCCCGGGCCGGTCAGCAGCAGAATCAACAGCATCCCGAGCCAGAAAACCGGCAGCGAGACGCCCGCGAGGGCCATGAGCATGCAGGCCGCGTCCAGGACCGATCGCGGACGGGCCGCGCTAAGCACTCCGGCGGCGAGCCCGAGCGCCAGCGCGAAAAGCAGCGAGCCGAGCGCGAGCTGGAGCGTCGGGAGGAAGCGTTCGAGCAGGATGCCCGCGACGGGTTGATCGCTGCGGATGGACTGGCCCAGGTCGCCGCGGACGGCGCGGCCGAGGAAGAACAGATACTGCGTCGAGAGCGGCGCGTCGAGGTGATGGCGCGCTCGGATCGCCGCCAGCGCGCGCGCGTCGGTCCCCTGCGGCGAGAGCAGCGCCGCCGGGTCGCCGGGCAGCACGTACATCACGGCGAACGCGGCCAGGCTGATCCCGAGCAGCACCGGGACCAAGTTCAGGAGCCGGCGAAGGATGAATCTTTTCATGGGAACAGTATACTCGCCCCGCGAAGGCGCGCAACAGAAGCCGGCTGCTTACCGACGTTTCACCTATAAAGGGATACGGCTGGGTTGTCATTCCCGCGAAGCTTGTCCCCGACTCCGATCGGGGAGCGGGAATCCACGAACTGCGCAGGATTCTGGATTCCCGCTTCCGCGGGAATGACAATCGAAGGAGTATCCATTCGTGAGTGAAACGTCAGTAAGCTACTGCGCCATGTCTTCGAGGACGGCGATCCGCTTCCGGGCCTGCTCGACGAGCGCCGGCGGGGCCGATGGGGAGAGCTTGACCACCGTGCGATATTCCTTCAGCGCCTCGCTGCGGCGGCCGAGGAACTCGCAGATGCGCGCCTTGTCCGCGTGCGCTGCGGGCTGTTTGGGATCCGCCTCGATCGCGCGGTCCATGTCTGCAAGCGCGCGGGCCGGGTCGGTCTTTCCCTCCAGGTACGCCAGGCCCCGCTCGTGGTGAGCGGTGTAATCGTGCGGGTTCAGCTTGATGGCCTCGTTCAAGTCCTTAATCGCGAGGTCGTAACGCTCGGCCTGGAGATACACCGTCCCGCGGCCGCAGAAAGCCTCAGCGCGCGGCTCCAGCGCGATAGCGGCGGTATAGTCCGCGATGCTGCGCTCGTCCTCGTGGTTCATCCGTTCCAGGTCGGCGCGCCGGCAGAAGGCCAGCGCGTTTTCCGGATTCAGTTCGATGGCTTCCGAGTAGTCGGCGCGGGCGAGCGCCAGCTCGCCGGCGAGCCGGCGCAACGTCCCGCGGTTCACGTAAAGCTGCGAAAGCCCCGGCGCGAGCTCGATAGCCTTGTCGTAGTCCGCCAGCGCGCGGGAATAGTCCTTCTTCGCGTCGCGGTTAACGGTGGCGCGGTTCGAGTAGTACACGGCGCTGTCGGGCGAGGCGGCGATGGCTCGGTCGAGTGAGGCGAGGGCCGCATCCGCGTCGAGGCCGGGCGGCAGGCTCGAAACGAGTTCGGCCGTCATCTCCGACAAGGCCGCTTTGGGGTCCGGGGCGGTCTTGCAGCCGCCGGTGAACGCGCCGGTCCCGCAGAGGATCGCGAGAACCGCCAGGCGCGCGAGGATGCCTTTCCTCATGCCGTTTTGCCCTTTTCGGACTTCAGCCGGGCTCCGGCGGCGGCGGGAAACGGGCGACGGCCGCCGCGCGGGGCGCCCCTATATTTTACCGGCCGGCGACAAATTCACAAGCCCCGCGCGCGTCCTTGACGCGGCCGGAAGGAGAAGCTATTCTGCGAGTATCCGCGCACGGCGCGAAATTGGGGAAGCGGGCGATGCGCTACAAAATGGAGGAAGGCGAGGTCGCGTGGATCCTCCACCGCGTGACCGGGGCGGGGGTGGCGGCTTTCCTGCTGCTGCACATCTTCGACATCTCGCTCATCGGATGGGGGCCGGGGCTGTTCGACAAGCTGCTCTTCTTCTACCGCGCGCGGGCGTTCCGGGTGATGGAGGTCTTCCTGCTGGCCGGGGTGCTGTTCCATGCCTTGAACGGGATCCGAATCATCCTGATTGATTTCTGGCCCGCCGCGGCGGGCTTCCAGAAGAAACTTCTCTACGGCGAGGTGGCGCTTTTCACCGTGGCGTTCATTCCCGCCGCGTACCTGATGCTGCGCTGAGCCGAAGGGAGAGCGTTTCGCGTGGAATCCGAGATCGTCCGCAGACCCAAGGCGTCGGAGCGATTCGAGACCTATTCCTGGCTCTACATGCGCGTCTCCGGCCCGCTGCTGATGCTGATGGCGCTGACGCATTTCGGGATCATGCACCTCTATTACGGAGTGGGGCACATTGATTTCACCGTGGTGGCGGCGCGCTACCGGACGCCGTTCTGGCGTATCTACGACCTGGTCATGGTGCTGCTGGCGGTGACGCACGGAATGAACGGCGCGAAGATGATCCTGGACGATTACCTTCATCCGAGAGGCTGGCGCACGGCCGTCCTCTGCCTGGTCTGGGCGATCGGCTTCATTTTTCTGGTGATGGGCGGATTCACGATCCTGACGTTCGGCGTGAAGTGAGGCGGGGATGGCTTCGCTCTACCACAAGCAGTCGCACGAGGCGGAGGTGGTCGTGGTCGGGGCCGGCGGCGCGGGGCTGATCGCGGCGCTGGAGCTCTCCTCGCAGGTCCGCACCGCCGTGATCAGCAAGCTCATCCCGCTCCGCTCGCACACCGGCGCGGCGCAGGGGGGCATCGGCGCCGCGCTCGGGAACGAGGAGCCGGACAACTGGCTCTGGCACATGTTCGATACGGTCAAGGGGAGCGATTACCTGGCCGACCAGGACGCGGCCGAGGTCCTGACGCGCGACGCGATCGAGGCGGTTTACCGGCTCGAACACTGGGGCCTGCCGTTCGACCGGACGCCGGACGGCCGGATCGCGCAGCGGCGGTTCGGCGGGCACACGCGCGACTTCGGCCAGGCCGCCGTCAAGCGCTCCTGCTACGCCGCCGACCACACCGGGCACGGGATCCTCCAGACGCTCTACCAGCAGTGCATCAAGAACGGCGTGACGTTCTTCGACGAGTACTTCCTGCTCGACCTGCTGGTGCGCGACGGCGTCTGCTGCGGCGTGGTCGCGATGTGCCTCGCCCGCGGCGACATCCACATTTTCCACGCGAAGGCGGTGCTCTTCGCCACGGGCGGGTTCGGGCGCATGTACAAGATCACCAGCAACGCGCTGAGCTTCACCGGCGACGGGCCGGCGGTTGCGTTCCGGCGCGGCGCCCCGCTGGAGGACATGGAGTTCTTCCAGTTCCACCCGACCGGCATCTACAAGCTCGGCATCCTGGTCAGCGAGGCGGTCCGCGGCGAGGGCGGCATCCTGCGCAACGGGGCGGGGGAGCGGTTCATGGAACGCTACGCGCCGACGCTGCTCGACCTGGCGCCGCGCGACATCATCGCGCGCGCGATCTACCAGGAAATCCGCGAGGGGCGCGGGGTGGAGGGAAAGGATTACATCCTTCTCGACGCCAGACCTGTCGGCCGCGCGGCGCTTCAGGCAAAGCTGCCGGATATCAGTTCGTTCGTGCAGACCTACCTGGGCATTGATCCGGCGGAAGCGCCGATCCCCGTCCAGCCGACGGCGCACTACGCGATGGGCGGCATTCCGACCGACCTGGACGGCCGCGTCATCCTGGACGAAAAGAATACGCCGATGCCCGGATTCTACGCCGCCGGCGAGTGCGCCTGCGTCTCGGTCCACGGGGCGAACCGCCTGGGCACGAACTCGCTGGTGGACATCCTCGTCTTCGGCCGGCGCTCCGCGGCGCACATGCTCGGATACGTCCGCGCGAACCCCTGGACGGAGCTTCCGCCGGAGCCGGCCGCCGAGAGCGAGCGGCGCCTGGCGGCGATCCTCGATCGCGCCGGCGGCGAATCACAGGCTGCGATCCGCGACGCGCTGCGCGAGGTGATGATGGACAAGGTCTCCATCTTCCGCGACGAGAAGGGCCTGCGCGAGGCGCTCCAGGCGATTCGCGGACTGAAGGAGCGCTACGCGCGCGTCCGCATCAGCGACCACGGGCATTGCTTCAACCAGGAATTGCAGGAGACGCTGGAGCTGGGGAACCTGCTCGACCTGGCCGAGGTCGCCGCGATCAGCGCGCTCGGCCGCACGGAGAGCCGCGGCGCGCACAGCCGCGAGGACTTCCCGAAGCGCGATGACGCGAACTGGCTCAAGCACACGCTGGCCTGCCGGTCCGCCGAGGGGATTGCCCTCAAGTACAAACCGGTCGCCCTGACCCGCTTTCAGCCCCAGGAGAGAAAATACTGATGCGCATGCTCACCCCTCCGGGCGCCAGGCCGCCTGGCGGGCAAGGAAATGACCTCTGTCGGAGGAGCGGCCGTTGAAAGTCGCCGTTGAAATCCTGCGGTTCAACCCGGAGAAAGATCCGGCCGCGCACTGGGCTTCGTATGAAGTCGAAGTCGAGCCGAGCGACCGCGTGCTCGACGCGCTGCATGCGATCAAGTCGTACCAGGACGGAACCCTGGCGCTGCGAAGCTCCTGCGCGCACGGCGTCTGCGGCTCGGACGCGATGCAGATCAACGGCCTGAACCGGCTGGCGTGCAAGACGCTCGTCCGCGACGTCGGAAAGAGGATCGTGGTCGAGCCGCTCAAGGGATTCCCGGTCATCAAGGACCTGGTCGTGGACATGGACGGGTTCTTCGAGCAATACCGCGCGGTGCACCCCTACCTGGTCAACAAGGACCTGCCGCCCCACGACGAGCGGCTGCAACGGCCCGAGGAACGCGCGCGAATTGAGGACACCGCCCGCTGCATCCTGTGCGCGAGCTGCACTTCCTCTTGTCCTTCCTTCTGGGTGAACCGCGCCTACCTCGGCCCGGCGGCGATCGTCAATGCGCACCGCTTCCTGTTCGACAGCCGCGACCACGGCAGCCACGAGCGGCTCGACGCACTGAACTCGCGCAACGGCGTCTGGCGCTGCCGCACGATCTTCAACTGCAACGCCGCCTGTCCGCGCGACATCAAGATCACCGAGGCCATCGGCCAGACGAAGCGCGCGCTGCTTCTTGAGCTGTAATCGGCCGATGGATCAACCGCGCTTCACTTCAACGGCGTTCGCCGCGCCGGGCGTCTTTGCGCCCGGGGTGCGCCGACTCCCACGGGCCGGGCTCGCCGCGGCGGCGCGCCAAACGCCTAAGTGCAGCATTTCAGAAGTCCGAACGGACTTCTGAAATGCTGTACTAACTACAATTAATCACTTGCATTGCGGAGAGGGAATGGATATCCTTTTCCAGGGACGCACTTAGGTCAGGAGTTTCTTGGTTTCAGGAAAGGGCTGCACATGCCGAGGCCGAAATTGGAGAAGGTGACTGTCGAGGAACTGAAGAAGGAAATCGCGCGGCGGCAGCGCGGCTTGGCGAAACTCGTGGCCAAGCGCGACGCGCTGAACTGCCAGATCGCGGAATTGGAAAGCCTGGGCATTGTCGCCAAGCCGGCCGCGAAACGCGGCAGAAAACCAGGCCGCAAGCGCGGGCGGAAAGGCGGGCGCGCGCCGCGGCCGGGCAGCCTGATCAACCTGCTGGTGCAAGCCCTGGACGCCAAAGGCAAGCTGACGGTCGCTCAGGCGGTGGACGCGGTACTGGCCACCGGTTACAAGAGCAAGTCCAAGTCGTTCAAGCTCATCGTCAACCAGGCCCTCGCCAAGAACAGGCGGTTCAAACGCGTCGGCAAGGGCATCTATACGCTGCGAGGCTGATGGATTAGAACGAGCAAGCCTTGCGAAGGTTCGCACTTGCCTTCGCAAGGCTTTGTTTAAAACTCTCGCTTAGGAGAGATGTGCCCATGGTCAAGACTGTCAAGGCGTACTTCCAAGAGAAGGGAATGGCCAGCGAGCTGGCGGTCCAATTGGATGAGGTCGCTTCGGCGATGTATAGCCGCATGCACCGATTCAACAAGCAGAGCGTCGCCAAGACGTTGGTTATGATTGACATCGGCAAGTACCGGCACATGGAGACGCGGAGTCCCAAAGCCATGCAGGAGATGCTCCGGGTGGCCCTGGATGGAATGCTGCTGGTGCTGAATTTCGAGGATCGGTTCCGCCTCCTCGAGCATCACGACATCATCAAGCTGAATTACATGACGGGCGAGTACGAATTCACCGAATTCGGGAAGCAATTCGTCGGGCGGCCCGGCGCCTGATTGCAGCATTTCGCAAGTCCGAGTGGACCTGCGAAATGCTGCACTTCCACAGGGGCTTCGCCCCTATGGCGCTCCAAAACGCTCCTTCCCGTCGCGTCTTTCCGCTGTCACCCCTTGGAGGGCCTTCCGCGGCCCTCCAAACCTCCCGCGCCGTACAGCATTTCAGAAGTCCGCGCGGACTTCCGAAATGCTGTACTGAGAGCCGGCCGGCCCCGCCGCCGGCCTTTCCGCGCCCGGCGGTTCCGGCGAGCCCTTTCAGCGATACGGCCTCGGCGCAGGCGGCGGCGGGTTGTCATACATGACCGGCCCGTCTTCCACGATCGGCTTGGCCGGCATCGCCAGCGCGTGCGTCTCCTGGACGGAAAGGTGGATCAGCATTTCGCCCGCTGAAACGCCTTTGCCGCGCAGGGGGCCGCTGGTCAGGTCCACGCCGCGGCCGCTCCCCGGGGTGCGCTCGTACTGGCTGCTGCCCGCCAGCGCCCGCTGGATGAACTCGGCCACCTCCTTCTCGCCGACGGCCGGCTTCGAATCGGACGCCGGGGCGCCGGCGGTCAGGACCAGGTCCACCGCGTAGCCCTCGACGAGTTTATCCTGCAGGTTCTCGAAAAGGTCGCGCCGCCCGAAGACCTCGAGTCCGACGACGTGGCCGGTGCGCGCGTCGGCGATGGCGATGCCGACCGTTTCGGGCGGGCTGAAACGGCCGAGCGCCTTGTGCGCCTCGTCAAAATCCCTTTGGGCCTGTGCCGAATTCAGCGATTCGTCCAGATTGCCGGTGGCGTTGGGCGCGTTCAGCGCATCGGACCGCTCTGCGGCCCGCGCCCACACCTCGGACTGCCCGGCGCCGTCCTGGATCGCTTGCCGGACGCTGACGGGGACGAGGTTCCTGGAACTCTCGAATTCGCGCTTGCCGATCCAGCGATGCGGCTCCACGCAGAACACCGGCACCGACGCTTTCTGCTTCGCCTCGATCACGGTGTCCTGGCGGATGACGCGCGTCTGCTGGCCGCCCTTGATGATCTCTCCGCTCATGAGGAACACCGTGGCATCGCCGAGGTTCTCCATCTGCACCTCGGAGACCTGCGCCTGCGCTTTTTCGAGGATCTTCAAGTGGCCCGCCTGGACGGCCTTGTCCATCGTCTCCCAGTTGCCCGGCGCCTGCGGGCCGTCGTAGCGGATGGGGAAAACGAGCATGTTCTTGTAGACGCGCGCCTTGTCCACGACCAGCGCGTTCAGGAGCGCCTTGACCTCGGGCGCCTGCCCGGCCTTGTCCGCAGGCGGCTGGCTCTGCGCCTGGATCGGACGCACCGGCGCGCTGAACGCATAGAGAACCGCTGCGACTGCGAACAGCGCCATGACCACCGATTTCCCGCACCTCATGCGCCGCCTCCTTTCAATAGGGCTTGTTCACCCGCCACACCCTATTGGACGCACGAATCGGCCTGCGGTTCTCGCAGGATCGGAAGATTTCTGCGCGCTCCGGGCCGCGTCAGAACAGGCGCAATTCCCGGAGCCGGCCGGCCAGTTGCGGAACCTGCGAGCGCAACACCTGCTCATCGGTGCGCTCTTCGTAGCCGGGTCCGATGCCTCCGTATTCGAAGGCGATGATCTGCGGCGTGGGCCATTCGCCGCGCGCGATGCGGCCGAGCGCCCATTCGGCCAATCGCCAGTCGTCGTCGTTCAGCGGATGATGATCGCGCCAGAGGCCGTCTTCGCAGAGCCGCGTCCCCGAAAAGTGCATCTCGCAGAGCCGTTCCACCGGCAGCGAAAAGACGTACTCCTCCAGGGTCATTCCCAGCCGCCGCGCCGTGATGGCGGCGTGCGAGAGGTCCAGCAGCAGGCGGCAGCCTGTCCGCTCGACCACCTGGCGGATGACCTCCGGCCGCAAGGCCCAAAGCGGAATCTGCCACGGCGGGAGCGGATCCCACATCAGGTTCTCGAGCGCGATGCGCTCCGGGGGGAACTCGCGCTGCGCGAAAAGCACGTCGCGCGTCATGGCCTCGACCAGGCGATCCCGGTCGCGGGGGTCGGCGGAATCGAGCGCCAGGGCCGGAAAGTCCGTCAGGCGCGGGCCGAGATGCAGGTTGAAGTGCGGCGCGCGCGTGAGGTCCATCAGCCGGTGGACCAGGCCCCAGTCCGCCTTCTGCACCTGCCCTCTTCCGGCCAGAAATGCGAAGTGCGGATAACACGGCCGCAGCTTCAGCACCTCGGCGATCAGGGCGGGCCATTCCGGACACTTGAACAGGGGCACCTGGATCTCGCCGGCGCGGAGCAGTTTGGCGGCGCTGTTGGAGTAGTTAAGGGCGAAGCTCATTTTTCAGGGTCTCGAGAGGATCGCCTGCGGCGTCAAAACTCCAGCGGAGCCTTGAACTCCGAGGTGGGGTCGTCGTCCGAACGCGCCGGGTGAGGGGGCTTCGGCTCGCCGGTCTGGTCGGGGGCGGGGTGCGGGGGTGCGGCCCAGGGGCCGGCCGGCTCGTGCTCGCCGGGGCCGAACTCGGCCGAGGCGCGGAGTTTGTCCTCGAGCTGCCGGAGTTCGTCGGCGGCCTGGAGGGCGGTCTGCGGCCGCCGCTCCGGCTCCTTGGCGGCCATCCGCCAGACCATGGCGGAGGCCTCCTCGGAGAGGTTCGGGTTCACGTCGGCGGGCCACTCGAGGAGGCCGCGGATGTGCTCGAGCATGACTTCCTCCTTCGGCACGTCGGAGAAGGGCGGCACGCCGGTGAGCATGAAGAAGAGCGTCAGGCCGAGCGAGTAGATGTCACTGCGGGCGTCAATGCCCTCGAGTCCGCGGGCGTGCTCGGGCGACATGTACCGGCGGCTGCCGAGCGTGGTGCCCGGCTCGTAGAGTTCCGACTCGTCCACGTTCCGGATCCGCGCGAGGCCCAGGTCGCAGAGCTTCGGCACGCCGTTGCTGGCGATCATGATGTTCCCCGGCTTGACGTCGCGGTGGATGACGCCGTTCTCGTGCGCGGCGGCGAGCGCCTCGGCGACCTGGCGGGTGACGTGGATGCCCTCGAACTCGGAGAAAGCGCCGCCCTCGCGCACCGCGCGCGTGACCGTCGGGCCGTCCACGTATTCCATCGAGAAGTAATGCCAGCCGTCGGCGGTTCCCACGTCGAACGCGGCGACCAGGCAGGGGTGCCGGATCTGCGCGCAGGCGCGGCCCTCGCGCCGGAACCGGTCCACGAACTTCTGGCTCATTTCGCGCCGGATCAGGAGCTTGAGGGCGACGTTGCGCTTCAGGCTCAACTGTTCGGCCAGGTACACGACGCCCATGCCTCCGCGGCCGACCTGGCCGATCAGCTCGTACCCGCCGATCCGCACGCGGCCGCGGCGCCGCAGGACGTGCCGGATGAGCTGCTCGACGAGCGGGCGCGAGAGGAAACCCATCTCGTGGGCGAGCACCGGCAGCGCGCGCTCGACCCCCTGGTCGGCCAGGCCGATCTGTCCGCCCAGGAGCTCGTTCGTCTGCGCCTCGGTCAGCCGCTTCTCCGCCAGCGCCTGGCGCACAAATTCCCTGTCGAACTCGGTCCCGCGAAAAGGCATGTTTATTCCTGTTCCCGATTCGCGCATCGCGCGCTGCCGCAGCTCTGGCAGCCCGCGCGCCGGCAATCGGGCGTGAACTCCCCGCGCAGGGCGCGCTCGCGCTCGCGCCAGAGGAACTCCGTCGAGACGCCGGTGTCCACGTGCGACCAGGGGAGCCATTCCCCTTTCTCGCGCGCGCGGCAGGCGTACTCCTCCGCGCCGACGCCGGCCGCCGCGAACGCCTGGCGCCATTTTACTATATCGAACGTCTCATCCCAAGCGTCAAACCGGCAACCGAGGCGGTGCGCCTCGAGCAGCACTTTGCCGAGCCGCCGGTCGCCGCGCGCGAACACGGCCTCGAGGAAGCTCCGCTCCGGCCGATGGAAGGCCAGGCGGACCGACCGGCTGCGCAGGCGGCTCCGCAGGAGCGCGCGCGCCTGCTCGATCCGCGCGACCGGCGCCATCGGCTCCCACTGGAACGGCGTGTGCGGCTTGGGCACGAACGGCGCGACGGAGAGGTTCACCGGCGCGGGCGCCTTGCCGATCCGGCGGCGCAGCTGGCTGACGCGCGTGGCCAGGTCGCAGATCGCGGCGACATCCTCGTCCGTCTCGGTCGGCAGACCGACCATGAAATAAAGCTTGACGTGGCTCCAGCCCTGCGCGAAGGCCGCCTCCGCGCCGCGCATCAGGTCCTCCTCGGCGAGGTCCTTGTTGATCACGGCGCGCAGGCGGTGCGTCGCGGCCTCCGGCGCGAGGGTCAGCGTGGACTTGCGCACGGCGCCGATCAGCTCAGGCAGCTTTTCGAGCTGCTCGTCCACCCGCAGCGAGGGCAGGCTGAGGCTGACCCGGCGGCCGGCGAAGCGCGCAGTGAGCTCGCGGATGAGGCGCGGCAGTTCGGGGTAATCGCTGCTGCTGAGCGAGGCGAGCGAGATTTCCGAGTGGCCGGTGGCCGCATACTGCGCCTCGCACAGCTTCAAGATCGTCTCGACGGAACGCCAGCGAACGGGGCGGCGCGTCATGCCGGCGTGACAGAAGCGGCAGCCGCGCGAGCAGCCGCGCATGATCTCGATGGTGATGCGGTCATGCACGACCTCGACGAAGGGCAGCAGCGGCCGGTCCGGGACGAAGGCGCCGTCGAGGTCCTCGATCATCGCGGCGGCGACTTTGGCGGGCGGTTCGGGGCGGACGTCCCAGCGCGGGCGAAGGCTTTCCATGCGTCCGTCGGCGCGCCATTCGAGGTCGTAGAGCGCCGGGGCGTAGCTGCCGGGCACCCGCGCGGCCAGCTCGGCGAGGAGGTCGAGCCGATTCTGCGGCCGGGGGCGTTTCAGGGCAATGCAGGCGTCGGCCAGGTCGCCGATGCGCTCCTCGCCGTCGCCGATCACGAACAGGTCCACGAAATCGGCCATCGGCTCCGGGTTGCCGGCGCAGCTTCCGCCGGCCACGATGATCGGGTCGTGGGCGGCGCGCTCCGAGGCGAGCAGCGGGATGCCGCCGAGCTCGAGCATGTCGAGCAGGTTGGTGAAGCCCATCTCGTATTGAAGGGAGAACCCGACCACGTCGAACTCGCGCAGCGGGGTGCAGGTCTCCAGGCTGCACAGCGGCACGCCGGCGCGCAGGCGCTCCTGCATGTCGAGCCAGGGCGCGAAGGCGCGTTCGGCGTACACGTCCTCGCGCCGGTTCAGGATTCCGTAAAGCACCTGCAGGCCGGCCGAGGACATGCCGATCGAGTAGGCGTCCGGGAACGCCAGGCAGAAGCGGAGCGCCACGGCCGAGGGGTCCTTCCGGACGCTGTTCCATTCGCCGCCGACGTATTGACCCGGCGTCCGCACGTGCGGCAGCGCGCACGACCGGAGCGTTTCTTTCCAGTGATCCAAGGCGCCATTCCTGACGGGTGCGATTTTCAGGCCGGCGGGCCGGCCCATGGTCGAATCCATCTTAGTGCAGCCTTTCGCAAGTCCGCACGGACTTCTGAAATGCTGTACTTACGGGGCGAACACCGCCTTGCGGTGCATGCCGACGTTGAGGACCAGCGCAGCCATGACGAAGCAGATCAGCAGCGACGAGCCGCCGTAACTGACGAACGGCAGCGTGATGCCGGTGATCGGGCAGAGCCGCACGGTCATGGCGATGTTGACCACAGCCTGAAAACCCAGCGAGGTCAGCACGCCGACGACGACGAGCCGGCCGAACGGCTCCCGCGTCGAACTGGCGATCTCCATCCCTCTCGAGAGGATGAGGAACAGCAGCAGCAGCACCGCCAGCGCGCCGAGAAAGCCCCACTCGTTCGCGATCACCGCGAAGATGAAATCCGTGTGCGCCGCGAAGCCGCGGTTGAGCACCACCGGCGAGCCGCTGGAGAAGCCGGCCCCGGTCACGCCGCCGGAGCTCACCGCCGCCAGCGACTGCCGCAGATGCCAGCCGGCGCCGCGCAGGTCCGCCTCGGGCCACAGGAACGCGGTGACGCGACCGCGCTGCGCCTTGCCCATGACGAAGAACCACATCACCGGCGCGGCGGCGATCCCCATCGCGGCCAGGGCCAGCAGGTGCCTGGGCCGAGCGCCCGCCGCGTAGAGCATCGCGAACAGCGTCACCAGCAACACCAGGGCCGTGCCGAGGTCCGGCTCGACCAGGATCAACCCCACCGGCACGAGCCCGATGAGCAGCGGCGCGATGAGTTCGGCCGCGCCCCGGGCGAGCTTTCGGTACATCAGGCGCCGCGCCAGCGCCAAGACCATGGCGACCTTCATGAGCTCCGACGGCTGGACGGAGAACCCGCCGTATTCGATCCAGCGGCGCGCGTTCTGGTGCTCGACGCCGATTCTCGGCGCCAGGACCAGCGCCAGCCCGAGCGCCACGAGGAGATAGATCGGGTACGCCAGAGAGGCCAGGCGCGAATAGTCGAAGGACAGGCACGCGAGCAGCGCGAGCAGGCTGACGCCGAACCACCGGAACTGCTGGGCGGCCGGGGCTCCGCTGCGCGCGGGGTCCCAGTGCGTGGAACTCCAGATGAACGCGATGCCGAGCGAGGTCAAAATGAGCGCGGCCGCCAACAGCAGCCAGTCGAAGTTCTTGATAGCCCTCACGTTCCGATCTCAAAGCCCGGCCGCCCCCCGCCCCGAGCAAAAGCCGAGGGGCGTCGCTCTGCGCTCTACTCGCGGAGGGCGTACATCGGGTTATTCTTCTGCGTGCGGTCCACGGCGATCTTGCCCTCGCGCGCAAGCCAGCCGATGGCTTGGTTCATCAGCGCGGCGTTCTCGCCGATGCCCTTCTCTATCCTCTTGGCCGGCGCCGGCCCGTTCGTCTTGAGAAACTGCCACACCTTGCCCGCCGTCTCGCCAATCATCTCGCTCATCTGGATCCCTTTCGATAACCCCTCGCCCTGTCTTCCCTGAAAGGCCGGACTCCCCTGGTCCGCGTCAAGCCTCGACGAGAAACGTTGTGTGCTAAATTAGCACACGCCGGGCGGGTAGTCAAGAACGGGGGGAAAAACGACCGGTGCAAAATTCCGATCCTTGCATTTTGCACTTCGCATTCTGCGCTGCGAATTCGGCCTATTTCTTCTTCTCCGCCTCGATCTTGGCGCGCGCCTGTTGCACGACTTTGTCAATGTCGGGCGGGAGATTGGCGACGGCCATGGCGCGGCCATCGGCATAGAGCAGCAGGTATCGGTGCGGCGACGGCACGCGCGGATCGGCGATGAACGCCGCCAAGTCAATCAGCAGCCAGGTGTCCTTCGGCAGGTTGCTCATGTCTCTGCCGTTGACCGCGTCGTTCCAAGCGAACGTCAGTCCCTTCTTCTTGAGCTCGTCGGGCGCGAAGGGCGAGACGAACAGCCCGGGCATCGCGCCCTGGATGAGGTTCATGATGGACTTCGGGTCTTTGGTCGGGTCGCCCTTCGGGTAGAACACCGCGTCGGGCAGCGGCTCGCTGGTGGTTTGCGCCACGAGGAGCAGGTAGATCTGCCGGAGGTTCTCGCGCCCCTGGGTCTCCTTGGCCGCGTCGAGCGCGAACCGGAAGCCGCCCATCTGGCTGTTCAGCGTCGTCATGATCGCGCTGACCATCATGACCTCGATCAACCCGAACGCCAGCGACCGGGAACGACGACGGATTCGGAACATGGCCCTCTCCTTCCCTCAAAAAGTTCCCCGCAATTTGACTCTGCCGCTCACGAGACCCGGCGCTAAACGATCAGCGCTTCAGTCCGGGGATCGTAGAAGTGCGCCTTCTGCATGTCCAGGCGCACCGGGATCATCTGTTCGGGTTCCGGCCGCGCGCCGTGGCGCAGCGGCGGGACGCGCGCGATGACGGTCAGGCTCTCGGCGGAGAGGTAAACCCAGGTCTCCGAGCCCATCGGCTCGACGACTTCGACCCGCAGATTCGAGGTATCTGGCTCGCCCGGTCCAGCCAGCGAGATGTCCTCCGGCCGGATGCCGAGGACGACCTCGCGCTCGGCGTAGCCGGCCAGGCGCTCGGCCGCCGGAGCGGGGACGGCGGCGCGGATCGCGCCGCGCTCGAACGTGCAGCCGCCCTGCGACCGAATCCGGCCGCGCACGAAGTTCGTCGGCGGGGTCCCGACGAACCCGGCGACGAACTGGTTGCGGGGCGCATCGTAGAGCGTCAGCGGGTCGGCCACCTGCTGGATCACGCCGTGGTCGAGCACGGCGATGCGGTCGCCCATCGTCATCGCCTCGGCCTGGTCGTGGGTGACGTAGACCATCGAGGTCTGGAGGCGCCGGTGGAGGCGGACGAGCTCGGCGCGCATCGCGATGCGCAGTTTCGCGTCGAGGTTCGAGAGCGGCTCGTCGAGGAGGAAGACCTTCGGCTTGCGGACGATCGCGCGCCCGACGGCCACGCGCTGGCGCTCGCCGCCGGAGAGCGCCTTCGGCTTTCGATCGAGCAGCCGCGAGATGTCGAGCATCTCCGCCGCCTCCCGGACGCGCGCGCGGATCTCCACCTTGTCGTAGCCGCGCCGCCGGAGCCCGAACTCCATGTTCTGGTACACGGTCATGTGCGGGTAGAGCGCGTAGTTCTGGAACACCATCGCCACGTCGCGGTCCTTCGGCGCCACGTCGTTCACCAGGCGCCGGTCAATGAAGATCTTCCCTCCGGTGGGCGCCTCGAGCCCGGCGATCAGCCGCAGCAGGGTGGTCTTGCCGCAGCCGGACGGGCCGACGAGGACGACGAACTCCTTGTCGTTCACCGTGAGGGATGCGTCGGACACGGCGTGCACGCCGCCGACGAAGACTTTCGAGACGTTTTCGAGAATGACTTCGGCCATCGGTGACCTCGAATCTTTCTTAACAGGAAAACCGCATGATCATCCCTTGACGCTTCCCAGGCGGATGCCCTCGATGATGTACCTCTGCCCGATGAGGAAGACGACGATCACCGGGCCCAGGACCATCAACGTGCCGGCCATGAGCAGCTCCCACTGCGTTTCGGTGATGCCCATGAACGCCTGGAGCATCACCGGCAGGGTCTGCATCGCGGGCGTGGAGGTGGTGACCATCGGCCACATGAAATCGCTCCAGACGCCCATGAAGGTCAGGATGGCGAGCACCGCCAACGCCGGTTTCGACAGCGGCACGATGACGTTCCAGTACACGCCCCACGCGCCGCACCCGTCAATGCGCGCGGCGTCCTCCAGGTCCTTCGGGACCGTCAGGAAGAACTGCCGCAGCATGAACGTGCCGTACGCGCTGAAGAGGCCGGGCACGATCAGCGCGAAGTAGGAATCCAGCCCGACCAGCCGCCCGCCGTAGAACTCGCGCACCGGCGAGGCGAGCCAGTACTTCACGAAGAGCTGCACGCCGAACCAGTCCGTGTGGAACAGGAAATTCAGCAGCGTCGGGAGCGACTTGAGGATGACGAACAGCGGGATCATGGTCACCGCGCCGGGGACCATCATCGTCGCCAGGTACGCCATGAAGAGGTTATCGCGCCCGGGGAATTCCAGGCGCGCGAAGGCATACGCGGCCAGCGAACTGGTGAACACCTGGCCGAGCGTGACCAGGCTGCAGACGAGCAGGCTGTTGATAAACGCGCGCCCGAACACGCCGGACATCGTCCAGGCCGTCGGGAAGTTGTCCCACTGCGGCGAGATGCGGGTGATGACGCGCGCCTCGTCCATCGTGGCCGTGATGGGATCCTGGCCTGCGGCGCCCTCGTAGTGCACCTCGAACTTCTCCGGGACGAGTTTCCTGACCAGCGTGGCGCTCGCCGTGCCGGCTGCGGGACCTTCGCCGGTCGTCAGGAGGAAGTGCGTCTCGCTGCCGCCGACCGAGATCAGCCGATCCGTCGAAACGTCCATCTCCCGAGGCCCGGCGGCCGATGCGGCCAGCCGGACCCGATAAACCCCGGCGCCGTCCTTCAGCCGGGCGCGCTGGGTGACCATGCGTTCCTGGCCGTCCACGACGACGAAGTCGCGCGTCGGCAGCCAATTGTTCTGCATGGCCTGGCCGGGCGGCTTGAGCGCCGTGAGCACCATCCAGACGAACGGCGCGAGCATCGTCACGGCCACGACGATCAGGAAGCAGTGGCTGCAGAGCGCCAGGAGCCGCCGCCGCCGGCGCGCCGAGGGCGGCGCGGCCGTATCGTCGAGCGGGCCGAGAATCTTCGCCGGGTCAGTCATAATGGATCCTCGATCCGGCGTAGCGCCAGTTGATCAGCGTGAAGACGAACACGAGAAGGAACAGGAACCAGGAGATCGCGCTGGCGTAACCCATGCGATAGAAGTGGTACGCGTTCTCGTAGATGTAGTAGTCAATCGTGGTCACCGCCTCCTGGGAGTTCGTGTCGCGCGCGAGGAGGTAGACCGCGCTGAACCCGGACTGGAACCCGCCGATGATGCTGATGATGACGATGAAGAAGGTGGTCGGCGAGACGAGCGGCCAGGTGATGTGCCGGAAGCGGTCCCACCAGCTGGTGCCATCCACCGCCGCCGCCTCGTAGAGTTCCGGGTTGATGTTCTGGAGGGCTGCGAGGTAAAGGATCATGTTGTAACCGCCGACGCCGGTCCAGAATCCCATCAGCAGGAAGGCGAAGCGCGCCGCCCAGGGCCGGTTGAGCCAGTCCACGCCGTGGAGGCCCGCCGCGATCAGGCATCTGTTCATCAGCCCGTAGTCGGTGTTCAGCAGCCAGCGCCAGACCATTAGAAGCGCCACGCCGGCGGTGAAGGTGGGGAGGAAGAAGATCGTCCGGTAGAGGTTCCGCAGGCGGAGCTTCTGGTTGAGCAGGATCGCCAGCATCAGCGAGCCGATGATGCCGAACGGAATGCCCAGCATGAAGAAAATGGTGTTGAACACGTAGTGCCAAAAGTTGATGTCGGCGATGAGGCGGCGGTAGTTCTGCAGCGCGATGAAACGGGGCGGCCAGGTCAGCAGGTTCCACTCGCAGAAGCCCAACACCAGGCTGAAGAGGATCGGCAGGAGCAGGAAGAGCAGGAAGCCGGAGAAGTTTGGCAGGAGGAAGAGGTAGCCTGCGAGCGTGCGGCGGCCGGCGGCGGCGCGTTCGAGGGAGCCGGCCAGTTGCGGCTGGACGCCGATCGGGTTACCGGGCACGCTTGGCGCTCCTGGCTTGCCACGCGATCGCGCCGCCGGCGGCGCAGGCCGCCAGCCCCAGCGTGAGCGCGAAGGCCGGAATCGAGGGTTTCACCGGCGGCGCGGTCCGCTCGGCATAGATATCATTAAGGCTTTCCTCGAGCGCCTTGAGCAACTTCGGCAGGTCCGCATCCGGCTGGTCGAAGTCGGCCTGGAACCGCAGCAGGGCCAAATCGAGTTCAGCGGTGGTAAAGCGCGGATTGTGCAAGTCCGCATCCATGGCGACCGTCGCGTCGTCCATGCCGCTGAAGTAGGCGGCGTTCTCGCCCTTCGGCCGCCTGGGATCGTTGAGGAAATAGGCGTTCTCCTCCGGCCCGTAATGGATCGGGATGGACTCGCCCGTGTCCACGAGGTGCCTGATCTGTTCCGGTGAGGTCAAAAAGAGGAGGAACTGGAAGGCGATGTCCGGATACTTCGTCTGGGAGCTGATGACGAAGGTATTGCCCTCCATCATGCAGAGGTGGTGGCCCTGGAAGGAGCGCCCCAGCGGCGCGATGCGCCAGTTGACGTGGCTCAAGTTCTGGAAGTGCGCCGTGGACCAGCGCCCGCTGATGTACATCGCCGTGGCGTTGTTGATGAAGGTCACTTCGGCGTTGGAGTCGCGCTGCTGCGCGAACGTCGGGCAGACGCGGTAGCGGAATTGCAGGTCGTGGAGGAATTGAAGCGCCTCGAGCGACTCCGGCGAATTGACGATGCAGCGCGTGGCGTCGGGCGTCCAGAACCGGCCGTGGTTCCACAGGACCCACTCCCAGTAGTCGCACGGCATCAAGCCGGACTGGACCAGATTGCCTTTCGGGTCGCGCTTCGTCAGCCGCTGCGCCGCCGCGAGCAGGTCGTTCCAGGTCCAGTCCGCCGTCGGATACGCCATCTTCTCGCGGTCGAACAGCGTGGGGTTATAGTAGAGCACGTCGGTGTTGAGGCTGATCGGCAGGCCGTACAGATGGCCGTTGATTCTGTGGGCCTTCAGCAGCTGAGGATACAGCTTGTCAATCTGCGCCTGCGCGTGGTGCTTTCTAATGTAGGGCTCGAGGTCCAGCACCGCGCCGTCCCGCACCAGCTCATGGTAGTCTCCGGGGAAGAAGATGTCCTGGGCCGTTCCAGCCACGATCTCGGCGGTGATCTTCTGCGAATAAGCGTCCTCGCCGATCGCATCGTAGCGCACCTCGATCGGGTCGTCCGGGTGCTCGCGGTTCCACTTCTCCTGGAACTCCGCGCCGGCCTGGGCGTAGAGGACATCGTAGATGATCCACTTGTACATGGCGAACGAGATGCGCTTGGCGCCCAGGCCCCGGTCGGTGCGCAGGAAGAGCGCCGCGGTCACAACCAGCGCGAGTAGCACGGCCAGCGCAGCGTACTTCATTTCTTCGCTTCCACCGCCAGGCTTCCTTCCTTATGAGCGGGGGCCATTATAGCAGGCCGGCGCCGGGCTGGATAGCGGCAGAAAACGCTGCGGCCGGGAGCGGCCCGGCGCGGCGTCACGAGGGTTCTCTCCCGCCTTCCGGGAGGAACGCGGGCGCCGGCTCGGCGGAGGGGCGGTGCGCCTCGCGCGCGGCGCGCCGGCGGGCGATGAACTCGCGGAGCTGCTCCATGTACAGGAAGAAGACCGGGGTGACGTAGAGCGTGAGCGTCTGGGAGAAGAGCAGCCCGCCGACGACGGCCAGGCCGAGCGGCCGGCGCGCCTCGGCGCCGGCGCCGAACCCGAGCGCGATCGGCAGCCCGCCCATCAGCGCCGCCACCGTGGTCATCATGATCGGGCGGAACCGGATCAGGCAGGCCTCGTGGATCGCGTCGTGCGCGCTCTTTTTCTCCGCGCGCTGCGCCTCGACGGCGAAGTCCACCATCATGATGCCGTTCTTCTTGACGAGGCCGACGAGCATGATGATGCCGACGAAGGCGTAGATGGAAAGCTCGGCGTTGAAAATGAGGAGCGTCAGCAGCGCGCCGAACCCCGCGAACGGGAGCGCCGAGAGGATGGTGATCGGGTGATAGAAGCTCTCGTACAGGATGCCCAGCACCACGTAAATGACCAGGACGGCCAGCACCAGTAGCCAGCCCATGCTCTTCAAGGAGGACTGAAAGACCTGGGCGGTGCCCTGGAACATGCTCGTCATGCCGGCGGGCATCGGGTTGGCGCGCATGAGGGCGTTCACATCCGCGATCGCCTGGCCGATGGAGACGCCCGGCTTGAGGTTGAAGCTGATCGTCACCGAGGGGAGCTGGCCGGAGTGGTTGATCGCCAGCGGGCCGGCGTCCTCGCGCAGCGTCATGACCGAATCCAGCGGCACGAGCTGCCCGGTCGAGGAGCGGATGTACAGCATGGAGAGCAGCGTCGGGTCTATCTGATACTTGCGCAGCACCTCCAGGATCACCTGGTAATCGTTGTTGGGGGCGAGGATGGTCGAGATCTGCCGCGTGCCGTAAGCGCTGTAGAGCGCGTCCTCGATCTGCAGCGGCGTGACGTTGAGGACGAACGCCTGGTCGCGGTTGATCTCCAGGTTGAGCTGGGCGTTCTTCATCAGCAGGTCGCTGCTGACGTCGGCCAGGCCCGGCAGGGCGCGGACCTTCTGCTCGAGATCCTCGCCGTAGCGGTAAAGCGCGCCCGGGTCGGTGCCCGCCAGCGTCAACTGGTAGAGGGCGTTGGTGGTGCGGCCGCCCACCTGGATCGTCGGCGGGATCGTGGGGAACGCGCGCGCGCCGGGCACCTTCGCCAGCTTGGGCCGCAGTTCCTGGATCACGCCGCCGGCGTTGAGCAGCCGCTGGCTGCGCGGCTTGAGCACCACGAACAGGAACCCGCTGTTCGTCCCGCGCCAGCCCCCGATGGTGCTCATGAAGCGCAGGACGTTCGGGTCGTTCCGGACGATCTCCGCCAGCGCCGCCTGGTGCGCCGCCATCGCGTCGAACGAAATGTCCTGCGCCGCGTCGGTCCGGATCATGATTTGATCGCGGTCCTCATCCGGGATGAACCCCTTCGGGATTTTCCAGAAGAGATATCCGGTCGCGACCAGGACGACGGCGGAGAAGGCCATCGTCGTCCGGCGATGGTCGAGCACCTTCAGCAGGGTCCAACTGTAGAACCGCACCATCGCCTGGAAGGCGGCCTCGGTCGCGCGGTAGGCCGCGCCGTGGCGGATCTGGCGCGGGTCTTTGAGGAAGCGGCTGGCCATCATCGGCGTCAGCGTCAGCGACACGACGCCGCTGACGAGCACGGCCACGCCGATGGTCACGGCGAACTCGCGGAACAGCCGCCCGACCAGCCCACTCATGAACAGCACCGGGATGAACACCGCCGCCAGCGACAGCGTCATCGAGACGATCGTAAAGCCGATCTCCTTCGAGCCCTCCAGCGAGGCCTGCAGCACCGGCTTGCCCATCTCCATGTGGCGCACGATGTTCTCGAGCATCACGATCGCGTCGTCCACGACGAACCCCACCGAGAGCGTCAGGGCCATCAGCGACAGGTTATCCAGGCTGTAGTTGAGCAGGTACATGATCGTGAAGGTGCCGATGATGGACATCGGCAGCGTCAGGCTCGGGATGATCGTCGCGGAGAGGTTGCGCAGGAACAGGAAGATCACGAGCACGACCAGCATGAGCGTAAGCAGCAGCGTGAACTGGACATCGTCGGCGGCCTTTTCGATGGGCCGGCTGCTGTCGCGGAGAATGTCGAGGTTCACGTTGGCGGGCAGTTGCTGGCGGAAGCCCGGCAGCAGCGCCTTCACCGCGCCGGCCACCTCGATGGTATTCGTTCCCGGCTGCCGCTGGATGGCGAGGATGATGGACCGGTCGGTCTTGCCGCCGACGGTGTACCAGGCGGCGACCTGGTCGTTCTCGACGCTATCCACCGCCGCCCCCACGTCGCTGAGGCGCACCGGCTGGCCGTTGCGATAGGCCACGATCAGCCGCTGGTACGAATCCGCCTCCATGAGCTGGCCGTTCGCCAGCAGCGTGGCCAGTTGGTGCGGACCGTTCAGGCTGCCGGTGGGAAGGTTCACGTTGTAGGCGGTGATGACGTTGGCGACCTCGTCAATGCCGATCCCTTTGGAAGCCAGCGCGTGCGGGTCCACCTGCACCCGCACGGCGTACTTCTGCCCGCCATAGACCAGCACCTGCGCCACGCCGTCCACCATCGAGATGCGCTGGCCGATCATGGTCTCGCCGAATTCGTCGAGGGCGGACATCGGCAGGTTTGGGCTCGTGAGCGTCAGGTAGAGGATCGGCTGGTCGGCGGGGTTGACCTTGCGATAGGAGGGCGGCGACGGCAGGTCCGTCGGCAGGTTGCGCGCCGCGCGCGCGATCGCCGCCTGCACGTCCTGGGCGGCCGCGTCAATGTTCCGCGTCAGCACGAACGTGATCGTGATCTGCGTCTGCCCCTGCATGCTCGTGGAGACCATGCTGTCCACGCCGGCGATGGTCGAGAACTCCTTCTCCAGCGGCGTGGCCAGGGCCGCGGCCATCGTGTCCGGGTTGGCGCCCGGATAGAGGCCGATGACCTGGATCGTCGGGAAGTCCACGTTCGGCAGGTCGCTCACCGGCAGCATGACGTACGCCATGACGCCGAAGAGCAGCAGGCTGGCCATGACCAGCGTGGTCATGATCGGCCGGCGGATGAACAGCTCGGAGAGGTTCATGAGGCGGCCCCCGGCGGCGCGTTCTTCTTCTCCGCCTCCGGAACGATCTCGACCTTGGCGCCAGCGGTCAGGCGCACTTGGCCGTCCGTGACCACGCGTTCGTCCTTCTGGAGGCCTTCCTCCACGACGACCTCGTCCGTGGAGATCCGGCGCACGGTGACGGGGCGGACTTCAACGGTGTTGTCCGGCTTGATCACGTAAACGTACTTGTTGGTGCGGCCGACCTGCACCGCGCGCGCCGGCGCCACGACCGCGTCGTTCTGCACGGCCAGCTTCAGCGTCACGTCCACATAATCGCCCGGCCAGAGGCGTTCGTCCTTGTTGTCGAACGTCGCGGCCAGCCGGATCGTCCCGCTGGTCGCGTCCACCGTGTTATCTACGGCGGTCAACTCGCCGGTGACGAACGTCTCCGCCTGCCCGCGCGGCTTCACGCGGACCTCGAGTTTCTCGTTGCCGGCCCTCATGTGCTTCTTCACGAGCGGAAAGTCCTTCTCCGGCACGCTGAAGAAGACCTCGACCGGGTCAATCTGATTGATGACGACCAGGACCATGTCGTCGGCCTTGACGAGGTTGCCTTCCACTACGAGGTCGAGGCCGGCTACGGCCGGGCCGGGGACCGGCGAAACGATCGTGCAGTACTTCAACTGGATGTTGGCGTTCTCGCGCGCCGCCTCGTCGGCGAGGACCGTGGCCGCCAGCGCGTCCGCATTGGCGCGGGCATTCTCGACCTCCGTGTCCGGCGCGTAGCCCTTCTTCTGAAGTTCGTTCTCGCGCTCGGCGTCTCGCTTGGCGTTTGCCGCCAGCACCCTGTCGCGCGCCAGATTCGCTTCCGCCTGGTCCAGCGCGGCCTTAAACGGCGCCGGATCAATCGTGAAAAGCACGTCGTCCTTCCGGATGTAGTCGCCCTTCTTGAAGTGGACCTTCTGGAGAATGCCGGTGATCTCGGCCTTGACCGAGACGGTGGAGACCGACTGGACGCGGCCGAACGTGGACAGCTCGACGGCGACCGCGCGGGTCGTCGCCGAGGCCGCGCGCACCGGCACCGCCGCGCCCGCCATATCCTTGTCCGCGCCGCCGGTTTTCGGCGCGCAGGAGGAAAGCAAACCTGCGCCCGCGAGGATCGCCGCAAACCCCAGGACCGCCCGCAGCCGCCAGCCCGCCGCCGCGCCGCACGCCTCCCGAAAACGCCTCAAAGTGAACTCCTTCGCGATAGTGCCCAGGGCCTTATTGAGACGCCTCGCCGCGTTCGTCCCGAACGAAGCCGGAGGCCTCAACAGGACGATTAAAAGCGCGTTCTCGCGCTCGCCAGCATCTCTTGTTATTTTGAATCTCCCGTGAAATTCCGGCAGGTTCCTCCCATTATAGAACTGACCGGTCGGTTTTGCAAGGAATGAGACCAGGCCCGAAGACCGGAGCGAATCCCCGTCTCCGCGCGGCGGGTTCAACCGCCGGATGACCCGCTCATTTGAATTCGCGCGCCGCATCGAGTAAGTTAAGGAGCCAGGGCAACGCGGTTCGATTTTCCGAAAGGCTCTTGAACAACCATGAGGACCCAGAAGACCAAAATCCTCGCCGATGTCACCGGCGAACAGGCCATTATCTACTTTCTCGGTTCGACCGTGCGCGACCTGGGCGACGTGCAGAAGATCGTGGACGAGATCGAGGGGGTGGCGTATAACTCGAAGATCAAGCTGATGGTGATCAACTTCTCGCGCGTGACGCAGTTGACGAGCGCGTTCCTCGGACGGCTCATCACGCTCAACAGATCGCTCAAGCAGGCGGGCATCGCGCTGCGCCTGTGCTCGATGACGCCGCAGATCGAGGAGGCGTTCCGGATCTGCAAATTCCAGAAACTGATCCCGCTCTTTCCGACCGAAGAGAAGGCGCTCGCCGAATGAGGCCGTTGCGCGCCATCCCGCGGCAGGTCTCGATTCTGGGCCTGGGGCTTTTCGGCGGCGGCGCCGGCGCGGCGCGGTATTTTGCCGAGCGCGGCGCGCGCGTGATCGTCTCCGACTTGCGCCCCGCGCCCGACCTGGCCGAATCGCTCAAGGCGCTTGACGGGCTGCCGATCGAGTTCCGCCTCGGTCCCGCGAGCGGCGGGAAGGAGGACTTCGCGGGGTCCGAGCTGGTCGTCGTGAATCCGGCCGTACCGCCCGAATCGCCCGCGCTGGCGATGGCGCAGCGCTGCGGCGCGCGGCTCGACACCGAGATCAACCTGCTCCTGCGGCTCTGCCCCGCACCGGTCGCCGCCGTCACCGGCACCAACGGCAAGAGCACCACCGTGGCGCTCCTCGGCGAAATGATGCGACAGGCCGGGCGCAAGAGCTGGGTGGGCGGCAACCTCGGCGGCTCGCTGCTGCCGCAGGTGGACGAGATGGCCGCCGGCGACATCGCGGTGATCGAGATCTCCAGCTTCCAGTCGCAGCGGCTCGCCTGGGCCGGCCTGAGCCCGCACCTCGGCGCGGTGCTCAACCTGACGCCGAACCACCTCGACCGGCACCGCGACATGGCCGAGTATGCCGAAGCCAAGCGCCAGTTGCTCCTCCGCCAGGGCCCCGGCGATTTCGCCGTGCTGAACGGCAAGGACCCGATCCTGCGCACGTGGACCGATGCCGGCCGCGGCTGCAAGCTGTTCTTCGGCGCGGAGCCGGACGCGCCGGCAGGAATCCGCCTCGCCGGCGAGACGGTCCGGCTCTGGCGCGACGGGCAACGCGCGGAGATCGCGCTCGCGCGGATGCGGATTCCGGGCGCGCACAACCGGCTCAACGCCGCCTGCGCCGCGGCCTCGGCCTGGCTGCTCGGGGCGGAGCCGAAGGCGATCGAGGCGGCGCTCGCCGCCTTCCCGGGGCTGCCGGACCGACTCGAGCTTGTCGCCGAATCCGGCGGAGTGCGCTACTACAACGACTCGATCGCGACGACGCCGGAGTCCACCCTGGCCGCGCTCGAGACGTTCCGCGAGCCGATCGTGCTGATCGCGGGCGGGTCCTCGAAGAACCTGTCGTTCGCGGAAGTCGGGCGGCGGATCGCGCGCCGGGCGAAAGCGGTGGTGCTGATCGGCGCGACGGCGCCGGAGATCGAGCGCGCCGTCCGCGCCGGCGGAGCGCCGATCCCGCCGATTCATCCGGCGAAGAGCCTCGAGGACGCCGTCCGCCTGGCCCATCGCATCGCGCGGCCCGGCGACGTGGTGCTCCTGTCGCCGGCGTGCGCCAGTTTCGACATGTTCCGCAACTATGCGGAGCGCGGGCAGAAGTTCCGCGAGGCGGTCCGCGGCCTGTAACTCAACCCCGCTGGAGAACGGTCCAATGCGAAGTCCCGGGTTAGTGCAGCCCTTCACGCGTTCAGGAAACAGCATGCACCTGAAGGTCATCGCGTGCGAAGTCGCGGCGCGGGAGTTTTTCCACTGCGCCGCGCGGTCCGTCAACACGATGGACATCGCGCTCAAGCCGCAGGGCCTGCACGACAGCTCCGACGCCTGCCGCAAGCAGCTGCAGCCGGAGATTGACGCGGTGGACCCGAAGCAGCACGCCGCGCTTTTCCTGGGGTATGGGTTGTGCAACAACGCGACCGTCGGAATCCGCGCCGGGCGCGTGCGGCTGGTGATCCCGCGGGCGCACGACTGCATCACCTTCTTCCTGGGCAGCAAGGAGCGCTACGCGCGCATCTTCACCCGGCGGCCCGGCACTTATTATTACACCGCCGGCTGGATTGACGTTCACGAGCGCGGCGGCGAGCACGCGACGTACGACCAGAAGTCCGGCCTGGCCAAACGCATGGCGTACCAGGAACTCGTCGAGAAGTACGGCGAGGAGAACGGGAAGTATCTCTTCGACTCGATGTCCTCATGGGAGACGCACTACACGCACGGCGCGCTGATCCAGTACCCGTTCACGCGGCATCTCGGGCTCGAAGAGAAGGTCCGCGCGATCTGCGCGCAGAAGAAGTGGAAATACGAGGAGATCCGGGGCAGCCTGAAGCTGATCCAGGACGGCCTCGACGGCCGGTGGGACGCCGAGCGATTTCTGGTCGTCGAGCCCGGCCAGGAAATCAAGGCGCGGTACGACGAGTCTATCATCGAGTGCGCGGCGTGCCCGGGCATTCAGCCGGGCTCATGAAGGCAAGCAGCGCGCGCGGTCATTCCGAGCGTAGCGAGGAATCTCGCACGAGGCGCACGGCTCGCGCGCAACGCATGAGATGCTTCGCTGCGCTCAGATGACGAGCAGCACTTAGCCCGACGGCGCATCCTGGCGCCGCTCACACGTCCAGGTTCCGCACTTCCAGGGCGTGCTCTTCGATGTATTTGCGGCGGAGGGCGACGTCTTTGCCGGCGAGGACGTTGAAGATGTGGTCGGCTTCGGCGGCGTCGTGGATGCTGACTTTCAGGAGCGTGCGCGAGTCGGGGCTCATGGTCGTGCCGGAGAGCTCTTCGGCGTTCATCTCGCCGAGGCCCTTGTAGCGCTGGATTTCGAGGCCCTTGCGGCCCATCTCGCGGACGGCCGGCAGCACTTCGCCCAGGCTGTGGACTTCGAGGACGTCGCTATCGCTCGTGAGCTGGTAGAGCGGGAAGCCGGCCTCTTCGCCGCGGCGCAGGAAGTCCTCCGCCTCGAAGCCCAGCTCCTTGAGCTGGACGAGCGTCTTGGCCGCCTCACGGCTCTCGTGGATCTCGACGATCTGCACGGCGAGCGGTTCGCCGCTCTCCGCGCCAGCCTCGCCTTCCTTCTCCGGGGCCTGCTCGTGGCCATTCTCGGCGAGAATCTCGACCTCGCCGCGGCGGCGCTTCTCTTCGTCGAGGAACGCCTGCAGTTCCTCCTCGGTGTACATGTAGCGCGCGCGGCCTTCGGTGCGGACGGCGTAGATCGGCAGCATGCCGTCGCGGCGGAGGGCCAGGTATTCGCCGAACTTCACGCCGCGCCGCGCGATGACCGCCTGGTGCGATTCCATCCGCTCGCAGACCGAGAGCAGTTTCTTCAAGTCGCCCTCGCGGAGTTCCGTCCTTTTCTGCGCGTCCCAGTGGATGACCAGCCGCGCGCCTCCGACGCCGAGCTCCTGCAGCCAGGCGTGCAGGTGGCGGTCGTCGTAGATGTACTGCTCGCGCCCCTTGCGCTTGACGCGATAGAGCGGCGGCTGTGCGACGAAGAGATGGCCCTTCTCGATCAGGGCGGGCATCTGGCGGAAGAAGAACGTCAACAGCAGGGTGCGGATGTGCGCGCCGTCCACGTCGGCGTCGGTCATGATGATCACGCGGTGGTAGCGGATCTTCGCCAGGTCGAATTCCTCGACCCCGATGCCGGTGCCGAGCGCGGCGACGAGCGTGCGAATCTCCTCGTTCGCCAGGACGCGGTCGAGGGTGGTCTTCTCGACGTTGATGACCACGCCGCGCAGGGGCAGGATCGCCTGGAACGTGCGGTCGCGCCCCTGCTTGGCGGTGCCGCCGGCGGAGATGCCCTCGACGAGGAAGATCTCGGTGGCCTCGCGGTCGCGGCTGGAGCAGTCGGCGAGTTTGCCGGGCAGGTCGGCGCCGGCCAGCGCGCCCTTGCGGCGGACGAGCTCGCGGGCCTGGCGCGCCGCCTCGCGCGCCCGCGCGGCCTCGCCGGCCTTCGAGCAGATCGCCTTGGCGGTCTTCGGGTGCTCTTCGCAATACGTGCCGAGCCGGTCGTTGGTCATCTGCTCGACGATGCCCTGCACCTCGCGGTTGCCGAGCCGGGTCTTCGTCTGGCCCTCGAACTGCGGGTCGGGCAGCTTGAGCGAGACGACCGCCGTGAGGCCCTCGCGATAGTCCTCGCCGGAGAGCTGTTCGCCCTCCTTGAGCGCGCCGAGCGACTTGCCGTACTGGTTGAAGGTGCGAGTCAGCGCCGCGCGGAAGCCGCTCAGGTGCGTGCCGCCTTCGTGCGTGTTGACGGTGTTCACGAACGAGAGGACCGTCTCCGAATACCCGTCGTTGTATTGCAGGGCGATCTCGACGGAGTACGGCCCTTCCTCCCGCGACAGGTAGATGATCTCGGGATGGATGACCGGCTTGTCGCGGTTGAGGTGCTCGACGAACGCCCGCAGGCCGCCCTCGTAGCAGAACGTCTCGCGCCGGTCCGTCCGCTCGTCCACCACCGTCAGCCGCACGCCGCTGTTGAGGAACGCCAGCTCGCGGGCGCGGGCGAGGATGGCGTCGTACGCGAGTTTCTCGTCGGCGAAGATTTCCGGATCCGGCTTGAAGGTGACCCGCGTGCCGCGCGTCTTCGTGATGCCGCGGCGCTCGACGCCGGTCACCGGCACGCCGCGCGCGTACTCCTGGAAGTAGACGCCGCCGTCGCGGCGGACCTCGGCCGTGAGCCATTCGCTCAAGGCATTGACGCAGGTCACGCCGACGCCGTGCAGCCCGCCGGAGACCTTGTACGTGTCGTGGTCGAACTTGCCGCCGGCGTGGAGCATCGTCATCACGACCTCGAGCGCCGGCTTGCCGGTGGCCTGGTGGATGTCCACGGGGATGCCGCTGCCGTCGTCGGTGACGGAACAGCTTCCGTCGGCGCGGAGCGCTATCTCGATGTTCTTGCAGCGGCCGGCAAGGGCCTCGTCAATGGCGTTGGCCACGACTTCCTCGACGAGGTGATGCAGTCCGCGCGCGCCGGTGTCGCCGATGTACATGGCGGGCCGCTGGCGCACGGCTTGGATGTCGCCGAGGACGCGGATTTTTCCGGCGTCGTAGCTGTTCTCCGAGGCCGCTTCTCCGGTTGGCGGGGCCGGCTGCGGTTCGGGTGCGGCGTCAGGTTTCTGCGGGTCCTTCATCGCGTTCCTGCATCGGTATCAGAGAGAATGAAATGCCCGTGATCGCTGGCCGCGGGGCCTCGCGCTGCAGGTCCGCGAGCAGCGCGGCCTGATGGAAGCGGATCTCGTTCATGAGCGCGGAGGATTCCACGCCGATCTCGACGGTTCCCCTGCGGAAGCCCAGGACCCGCGTGTGTCGAACGAGCTCGAGGCCGACGATCCGGCTCCACGCGCTTTCGAGCTGCTGGCGTTTCCCCGCGCCCTGAAGCCCGTTGGCCTTGAGGAACCGGCCGAGGGCGCTCTTGAGCGTAGTGGCCGGCTCCTCTTCCGGCCATGTCGGCGTGGGGTAGCGCGCCACGGATCAGTCCTGAACGATCGGCATAATGAGATAGACGTAATCCGGGCCGACGCGCATCACGGCCGGGCGCCCGGGGTCTTTCATCTCCAGCCGTATGCGTTCCTTGCCGATGGCCTTGAGGCCGTCGAGGAGGAACTCGGGGCTGAAGCGCATTTCAATCGGCGCTCCTTCATACTTGACGTCGATCGTGACGTGCGCCTCGCCGAGCTCCGGATCGTTGGACTCGATCGTGAGCGAGCCGGCGGCGAATTTCAGCCAGATCGTCCGGGACCCGGACATCGTCAGCACGGACGCCTGGCGGATCGCGTTGCTCAGTTCCTCGGCTTCGATCTCCAACTTCTTGTCGCAGTCGTCCGGGATCACCTCCTTGTACGGCGGGAAGCGCCCGTCCACGAGTTGCGCGACCAGCACACCGCGCTCGCTGCGGATGAGGGCTTGCCGTTCGGAGATGAGCATCTTGACGATTTCCTCGCCGCTGACCATCTTCAGGACTTGCTGCAGCGCCTTCACGGAGATGATGGCTGAGGATGCAAACGGCGCCGGGCCATTTGCCTTCCGCCGGATGACGGCGAGGCGGTGTCCGTCAGTTCCAACCATCTCGATTTTTGCCGCCTTCTCCTTCGTGACCAGCAGAACGCCGTTCAGGGCATAGCGCTGCTTCTCGATCGAGACGGCGAAGATGGTCTTTTCGACCATCTCCTTCAGGACCGCCGCTTCCAGTTCGAGCGCGCTACCTTCCGGGAAGTCAGGGATGGTCGGAAATTCTTCTTCCGACAGCCCCATGACCTGGAACCGGCTGCCCTTTCCCTGGACGAGCATTCCGAGTTCCTTCACCTGCAGGGTCAACCTCTCGTCCGGCGACTCGTTCACAATGCCCACCAGCGGATCCACCGGGACAACTATGCCCCCAGCGGATTTGACTTCGACATCTCGCACGAAATACTTGAGGCCGACCTCGAGATCCGTCGCGGAGAGTTCGAGCATGTCCCCCACGACTCGAAGATGAATGTCTTTCAGAATCGGCTTGATGTTCCGAGGATCAACGACGCCTTGAACGACTCGGAGAGCCTCGCGCAATTCCGTCCGTGAACATGAAACATTCATTTGAGCCCCTCCCGAAGAACGGTGAACGGATATGTACTTTTAAATTATAACAGATTCCATCTACAGCCATCAAGGCGGTTAATTTGTGGAGCTATCAATAGCTAGTTTTAGAACTCATTTATCCTCAATTAGTTAGGACGACGAGGCCTATGTGGATAACTGTTATCATATTGTGGATAACTTGTCCTCACCTTCTGCGCCATATCGTTGAGATAACCAACCTTCACATGCTTCGTCATCATCGGGAAAGTTACCCACACGGAATCCACAACTACCTATCCGCTACAGCGCCGCTAGCTAACCGGCGACCGGAGGCAGGGGCGCTCAAGTCGTGTTTGAGCGCTTCGAGGACGTGCGCGAGGGCCACATCCTGTGCAAGCGATGAATTGATCTTCGCCTCTGCGTGCAGCACGGTACTATGGTCGCGGCCGCCGAAATAGCCGCCGATCTCCTCGAGTGAGAGCGTCGTCAGTGAGCGGGCCAGGTACATGCAAATCTGCCGTGGCAGCACGATCGAGCGCGTTCGCTTCCGCGATTGGAGATCCGACACGCGCACATTATACCGCGCCGTGACGACGCGCAAAATATCCTCGACCCTCACAGCGGGACCAGGCCTCGCCGGCTCCTCCAAGGCCGCGCGCGCCAGGTCGAGCGTGATCGCCTGCTTCAAGAGCGAGGCGTAGCCGACCACCTTGGTGATCGCGCCGTCGAGCTCGCGGATGTTCGTCGTGATGATCGTGGCGATGTAGTCAATGACCTCTTCGGGCACGCTGACCTGGCGGACTTCCGCCTTTCGATTGAGAATGGCCACGCGCATCTCGTAGCCGGGCGGGTCCATGCGCGCCACGAGGCCGCTCTTGAATCGCGACATGAGGCGTTCCTGCAGGCCGCTGATCTCCTGCGGCGGCTGATCGCTCGAGACCACGATCTGTTTCTCGGCGTTGTAGAGATCATTGAAGGTGTGGAAGAACTCCTCCTGGCTGCGCTCGGCGCGCGAGAGGAACTGGATGTCGTCAATGAACAGGAACTCGAGTTGGCGATAGCGGGCGCGGAAGGCAGGGAGCTCGTTGCGCTGAATGGCGGAGATGAACTCGTTGACGAAGGTCTCGCAGGAAAGGTACGCGATGCGCTGCGCGGGATACTTCGGCAGGCTGGCGTGGCAGATCGCCTGCAAGAGGTGCGATTTGCCCAGCCCGACCGATCCGTAAACGAAGAGCGGATTGTATGTCCGGCCCGGCGATTCGCAGACCGCCAAGGCGGCCGCGTGCGCCAGTTGGTTCGAGGGGCCGACGACGAACTTCTCAAACGTGTAATGCTCGTTCAGCCGCAGACCGATCGGCCTGCGCGCCGCCGGCCGCTGCGGCGGAGCGTCAACCCCGTCCTCGGAAACGGTCACGTGGATGTTCGGGTCGAGCGTGAACGCGAGCTTCGGGTGACAGCCGGCGACTTCGGCCACGGCCTCGTCAATGGTCTTGAGGTAGTTCTGCGCCAGCCACTCCTTGAAGAAATTGTTCGGCACGCGGACGTTGATCTCTTCGGCGGTGAGCGACTCCATCTTGAGGTTTCGGAACCAGGTCGCGAATTGCTGGGGGCTGACGCGTTTGCGGACCGACTCGAGGATCTCGGCCCACGCATTCGCGGTAGCGAGCAGGTCCATCGGTGGAATCCTCCGCGCGCCGGCGGCCGTCCGCAGCGTGCGGGTCGTCGGCTGAGCCAGCGCCTCGTTCAGGCAGCGCGCCCCTCTCCCGGACGGGAGTCACGGAGACGGCGTTACAGACGGTCTATCATGCAGAGCCCAAATGGCCCGGGAAGGCGTCATCACTCTTGCGCGCCGCAACCAATGCGAGGAGGTATGTTAGCCGCCGCTTCAGGCGGTGTCAAGAAAAAAATAGGGAAATTCAGAGGCGCCGAGTTTGGCTGCTGAGCGAATGGCGATTCTCCGGGGACATCTGGTATAATGCCCGCGACGAACGGACACGCCCCGCTTCGGCGGACACCACGCAGAGGAGAACAGAAGCATGCGTCACGCAAGCGAGCCGGCGATCATTGATGCGATCCGCGCGCGGGAGATCCTCGATTCCCGAGGAAACCCGACGGTGGAGGTCGAAGTGCAACTGGAGAGCGGCGAGGTCGGCCGCGCCGCGGTGCCCTCCGGCGCCTCGACCGGCGAGGGCGAGGCCGTCGAGCTGCGCGACGGCGACCGGGCGCGCTACAGCGGCGCCGGCGTCACGAAGGCCGTTCAGAACGTGAACGACGTGATCGCGCCGGAGATCGAGGGGCTCGATGCGCGCGACCAGCGCCAGATTGACGCCGAGATGATCTCTCTCGACGGCACGGAGAACAAGGGGAAGCTCGGCGCGAACGCGATCCTCGGGGTCAGCCTGGCCGCGGCGGCCGCGGCGGCGGCGGCCTCGAGCCTGCCGCTCTACCGCTACATCGGCGGGGCCAACGCCTGCGTGCTCCCGGTGCCGATGATGAACATCCTCAACGGCGGCAAGCACGCCGACAACAACGTGGACCTGCAGGAGTTCATGATCATGCCGTTCGGCGCCGAGAATTTCGCCGGGGCGCTGCGCATGGGCGCCGAGGTCTTCCACGCGCTCAAGGCCGTCCTCAAGAAGCGCGGCCTCAACACCAGCGTCGGTGACGAGGGCGGCTTCGCCCCGAACCTCAAGTCCAACGAGGAGGCGATCGAGGTGATCATCGAGGCGGTCGCCCAGGCGCGCTACGTCCCGGGCAAGGACGTGTTCCTCGCGCTCGACCCCGCCTCGTCCTCCTTCTACGGCCAGGACGCCAAGGGCCGCGGCATCAAGGCGCCGGGCAAGTATGTCCTGGCCTCCGAGGACCGCCGGCTCAGCGCGGAGGAGATGGTCGAGTACTACGCCGGACTCTGCGCCAAGTACCCGATCCGCTCGCTCGAGGACGGCCTGGCCGAGGAGGACTGGGACGGCTGGGCGCTGCTGACGAAACGCCTCGGCGGCAAGATCCAGCTCGTCGGCGACGACCTCTTCGTGACGAACACCGAGCGGCTCGAGCGCGGCCTGCGCGAGAACTCCGCCAACTCGATCCTCATCAAGGTCAACCAGATCGGCACGCTGACCGAGACGCTCGACGCCATCGGGATGGCCCACCGCAACGGCTGGACCGCCGTCGTCAGCCATCGCTCCGGCGAGACGGAGGACACGACGATCGCCGACCTCTCCGTGGCGATGAACACCGGGCAGATCAAGACCGGCTCGGCCTGCCGGTCCGAGCGGGTGTGCAAGTACAACCAGCTCCTGCGCATCGAGGAAGATCTCGGCGACGCGGCGCGCTTCGGCGCGGAACTCTGGACGAAGGCTTAGGATCTACCGCCGCCGACGGCCGGAGGGACGGCGCGTGTCTTTGAATGGTGGACCCGCGGACATGCCCAATGCTGAGGGCGGGAGCCGGCGCGGTGACGCGGCCGCCGCAGCGCGCTCGGAGCGGCGTTTCTTCGCGGCCGCGCTGTGGCTCTGCGCGGCGGGCTCGGCCATTCTGCTCCTCTGCCCTGCGGCGTTCAACCGGCGGGCGCTGACGCTGAAGGCCGAGAGCGCTGAGGCGGAATCGCGGGGCCAGTTCACGCGCAACGCCGACCTCGAGCGCTGGCGGGATGCGCTGGAATCCGACCCCTCCGTCATCGAGAGAGCGGCGCGCAACAACGGCTATGGCCGCGCCGCCGAAAAGCCTTATCCGATCACCGCCGCCGAGTGGAAAGCCGTGCGGGCCCGCCTCGCCGCGGCGGCGCCAGCCGGCCGCCAGGCGCCCGCCGAGCCGTCGGCGGTCAGTCAGGCGATCCTGCCGACGCTGATGCTCATCATCCTCGGCGCGCTGGCCGTCCTTTTCTTCTGCGACCTCAAAGTGCCCGAGCCGGGAGCCCGACGATGAAGCGGCGCAGCAGCTTTCGTGACAAGATCATCCGCAATTACTACGAGAACCGCGACGACCTGATGATCCAGTCGCTCAGCGAGGTCGTCTCGGAGCTGTACCTCACCTCGAACGACCGGGCCCGCGCCCAGCTCTGGCGGCGGGCCGAGACGGCGATGCGGAACCTGAAGGTCGCCGAGGCCGAGATCGCGCGCATCCTCCAGAACCACGACCTCGGCGCGCTGGCCAGGCTCGTCAGCCGGGAATTCTGAACGGAATTGCGGAATGCGGAATGCGGATTGCGGATTGGAGAACGGAGAGCGCGCCTTTTTCCGTTCAGTCCGCGCTCCGCGGCCCCCACTCCGCAATTTGTTCCGTCGGACCTGGCAGAAGGGGCTGTGGAAACTCGGCTTCCACCGCGCGCTGCCGGACCGGCCCTCGACGCTGATGGTCGAGCCGACCAACGCCTGCAACCTGCATTGCCCCGCCTGCCCGACGGGCGCCGGAATCCTCAACCGCCCGCCGCGCGCGATGAGCTTCGACGAGTTCAGGAAGATCCTCGACCAGGCGCTCGATCCGCCCGGCTACCTGCGCCGCGTCACGCTCTTCAACTACGGCGAGCCGTTCCTCTGCAAGGACCTGCTGCGCATGGTCCGCTGCGCGGCCGACCGCGGGCTGGAGACCTTCACGAGCACCAACGGGCAGTTCTTCAGCGGCGCGAAGATCGCCGACGAGGTCGTCGCCAGCGGCCTGAGCGAATTGCTGGTCTGCCTCGACGGCGCCGACCAGGAGACCATCAGCCGCTACCGGAAGGAGGCGAATTTCGACGAGATCCTCTCCGGCATCCGCCGCATCCTGGCCGCGCGCGCGAAGGCCGGCCGCGCCGCGCCGATCGTCGAGTTGCAGTTCATCGTCATGAAGCACAATGAAGGCCAGGTCGAGCGCATGCGGCGCATTGCGGCCGACCTCGGCGCGGACCGGTTCATCGTCAAGACCGTCGGCATCAGCCCCGGAATGCCCGGCTTCGAGCGCCTGGCCGAGGAACTGCTTCCGGCAGACCTCTCGGACAGCCGGTACGAGCGGCGCGCCGACGGCTCGTTCGCGCTCAAAGGCAAGCCGGGCTGCGGCTGCGAGTACGTCTTCAGCACGCTCGTCGTGAACTCGAACGGCGACGTCGTCCCGTGCTGCTACGACATCCACTCCGAGCACGTCATGGGCAACCTCTTCCGGCAGCCGCTGGCCGAAATCTGGCTGGGAGAGAAGTTCCGCGACTTCCGCCGCCGAGTCAGCGCGCGCCGGGATGCCGTGGCGATCTGCCGCCATTGCCCCGAAGGCCGCGCGCCGATCCGGAAGACGGAACGGGTCTGACGGCGAATAGCGAATACTGAGTACTGAGTAGCGAGTGCAGAGCCCGTCATTCAGCATGCGCAGAAAGGCAATTGAACTTGCGGCGCGCAGGGCCGTTCATCCTGATCATCGCCGTGGCCGTTGCCGCGCGGGTCGCCGTGTTCCGCGGGTTCGCCGCCAGCGACGACGCGGATTACGCGCGCGTCGCGTGGGATATCGCGCAGGGACATTCGCCATTGGGCGACGCGAGTGTGCCGCCGCAGTATTCCGGCCGGCTCGGGATCGCCGTGCCGGTCGGGCTGCTCTTCCGCCTTTTCGGCGTCCACGAATGGACGCTCCTGATTCTGCCCGCGGCCATGTCCGCCGCGATGCTGGCGCTGGCGTACGCGTTCGGGCGGGCATTCTTCTCGCGCGAGGCCGGGCTGATCACCCTGGCGATTTTCGCGGTGATGCCCATAGATTGCCGGTTCGCCACGTGGCTCCTGAGCGACATCCCGTCGGCGGCCTGGGCGGGCGGCGGAATCCTGGCGCTGATCGCGGGCAAGCGGACGACGGCGAATTACGGGAAGGCGTTCGCCGGGCTGATGGCGGCGCTCTGCTTCGGGCTCTCGTGGCTGACGCGCACGCAGGTGGCGCAGCTCGCGCCGTTCGTCCTCGGCGCGCTGATCATCTGGTCGTGGCGCGACCGGAAAAACCTCTGGCTTGCTGGCCCCGCGGCCGCCGGCGTGCTGGCGATCTACCTGGCCGAGGGGTTCTGGTATCGGTCGGCGACGGGCGATTTCCTCTATCCTCTCCACTCGGCCGAGAGAATCTACGCGATGCACAGCCAATGGTATTTCACCGAGGGCGGCGTTTACGGTTGGGCGCCGGGCCATTATGCGCTCGGGCTCGCGCGTCGGCTGCTGTGGAAAGGCCCGGCGGGGCTGTTGCTGAACGCCGACTTCGCGCTGGTCCCGCTGGCGGCGCTGGCGGCGGCCGCGCACGCGTTGTACTGGCGGCGGCGCGAGTTCCTCTTTCCGGCGGCGCTGTTCCTCTGGACGGCGCTGGTGTTTAACTTCGGGTCGGCGAGCCTGAGACACTACGAGCCGCTGCCGTGGATGAACTCCTACATGGTTCCCTGCCTGCTGCCGGCGGCGGTGCTGGCGGGGGGCTGGCTGGCGTGGCTGCTCTCGTCGCGCGAGGAGAACGCGCGCGTGCGGCGCGAGAGGCGGTTCTGGGCGGCGCTGGTTTGCGGGGGGCTTGCGCTGGCGGCTGCTTTCGGGCTGTATCAGGAAGCGCGGCAGGGCATCGGCTGTCCAGTCACGAGGCGGGCAGCTAAGTACCTGTCGCTGCCTTCGGATCGGCCGCTCTACACGGACGCGATGACGCTGCGCGGCCTGGAATTCTTTTGGGGCTACCGCATGCCGCGCCCGGTGCGGGACTTCGGCCACATGAGCTGGGAGGAGATTCCCGCCGGCACACAAGTGCTCATCAACCCGGCCGAGATCCAGCGCATGCGCGACCAGACCGGCTACCAGCCGCCGCCGTGGGTGGAAACTCCGCCGCCCATGTTGACGCCTGACATGCGATGGGATGGAGCGACGCTCTTTGCCGCTCGTGTGCGGTGATGATCACGTATCGTGATCGCCGTTTTCCGTCACGGCAAGACGAAAGGCGATTACGAGTAAGATGACGATTACGAGTACGAGAAACGGGAACTCACCGCCGCTGGTACGTCCCCATCAACTGTCCCTCGGCGAGGATGTGGCCCTTCATCGCGTCGAGGAGCTTGCTCTTCGTGGCGCCGGGCTTCAAGTCCGGCTGGGTGTCGAGCGCGTACACCTTGAAGAAGTAGCGATGGGCTTTGCCCGGCGGCGGCATCGGCCCGCCGTAGCCGGTCTGCCGGAAATCGTTGATGCCCTGTTTCGAGCCGTCCTTGAGTTCCGCCTTCTGCGGCACCGCCTCGGGCAGCCCCGTCGCCTCCGGCGGGATGTTCCAGATCACCCAATGGACCCAGGTTCCCATCGGCGCGTCCGGGTCGTCGCAGATGAGCGCCAGGCTCTTTGCGCCGGCCGGGACTCCGGTCCATTGGAGCGCCGGCGACACGTCATCGCCCTGGCCGGTATGTTTCACCGGGATCGCGTTTCCTTCCTCGAACGCCGCGCTCGCCAGCTTGATCGCCATGGTTTCCCCCTTTGGTCCGGACGCATTGCCTGAATCGGCCGCGCGTGAACACGCGGTCGCCGCAAACGCAACGAGAACGATCCCGCCCAACACCGCGCGCAGACTTTTCACGCTCTTCGGCCCTCTCCCAGCTCCCGAGGCCGCCGCCGGCTCCCGGGACAAGCGTACCGCTCCGGAACGGGCCTTGTCAACCCCGCGCGCGAGGGATGAAATGCGGATTCTTTCGTGCTAGACTAAGCGCATAGGCGGCCCCGGCCGCGAATCCATTCGAGGACGAGGGCGAGGACACACGGGATCCGGTAGGAGGCGGTCGCGCATGAATCCATTTGCTGCGGAACTGAACGACGTGATCCGGAAGGAGAACCGGCACGTCTTCGAGATGCTCTCTTCGCTCGGGCGGGAGATGTATTTCCCGAAAGGCATCCTGACGCAGAGCGCCGAGGCGAAAGTCAAGGCGAAGAAATTCAACGCCACGCTCGGCGTCGCCACGGAGGGCGGACACATGATGTTCCTGCCCTCGCTGATGAAGCAGCTGGGCCCGCTCTCGCCGGACGAGGCGCTCAACTACGCGCCGGTGGCGGGCCTAGCGGAGCTGCGCGCGGCCTGGAAGGCAAAGGATCTGCGCGACAATCCCTCGCTGGCCGATCCGGCGCGGCCGATGAGCCTGCCGATCGTGACTAACGGCCTCACGCACGGGCTGAGCATTATGGCCGACCTCTTCTGCGAGCCGGGCGACACGCTGCTGCTGCCGGACCAGCTCTGGGGAAATTACCGGCTCACGTTCGCCGTGCGGCGCGGCGCGAGGGTCGCCGTCTACCCGTTCTACAGCGAGAGCGGCGGCTTCAACGTCGAGGGCTTCCGCACGGCGCTGATCGAGGCGCACAAGACGAGGCGGAAGGCGATCGTGATCCTCAACTTCCCGAACAACCCGACCGGCTACTCCGTGACGAAGGAGGAAGCCCAGGGCATCGCCCGGGCGCTGCGCGGGGCGGCCGACGCCGGGCTGGACATCGTCGCGATCGTGGACGACGCGTACTTCGGCCTCTTTTATGAGCCGGACGTCATGCGGGAATCGCTCTTCGCGCTGCTCGCCGGCGGGCCGGACCGGCTGCTGGCGGTCAAGTGCGACGCGGCGACGAAGGAGGTCTTCGTCTGGGGACTGCGCGTCGGATTTCTCTCGTTCAGCGCCGGGCGCGCGGCGGCGGACAGCCCGCTCTACGCCGCGCTCGAGCAGAAAGTCTGCGGCCAGATCCGCGGCGTCCTGAGCAACTGCTCGATGCTCTCCCAGCGGGCCACGCTCAACGCGCTGCTCTCGCCGACGTTCTACGCCGAGCGCCAGGAGCGGCAGGAGACGCTGCGCGCGCGCGCCGAGGAAGCCCACCGCGTGCTCGCCGACAAGCGCTTCGATGCGGCCTGGGAGCCGCACCGCTTCAACAGCGGTTATTTCCTGTGCCTGAAACTCGCCCGGGTCACGGCCGAGGCCCTGCGGCGCCACCTGCTCGAGCAGTACGGCATCGGCACGATCGCCACGGCCGAGCGCGACCTGCGCATCGCGTTCAGTTGCGTCGAAAAAGAGCAGATCGCGGAGCTGTTTGATACAATATATCGCGCGGCGGAAGAAGTGCGCACGATGAACGAAGAAGGATGAAGGGCGGATGGCGAAGTCCGTCGCTCATCCCTCATGCTTCTTGCCTCTAAAAAAGGGATCTAATCATGGCCAGGCAGAAATATGTCCTCGCATTCGTCGGAAGTCCGCGGAAGCACGGCAACTGCGACACCCTTTGCGACCGCGTCCTGGCCGGCGCGCGGCGCGCAGGGGCGCGCGTCGAAAAATTCTACCTCTACTCGATGGACATCAAGCCGTGCCGCGCGTGCGAGGCCTGCCGCGCCGACGGGAACGGCGTCTGCGTCCAGGACGACGACATGCGCGTGATGTACCCGCGGCTGAAGCAGTGCGACGGACTCGTCATCGCCAGCCCGATCTACTGGATGATGGTCTCCGGCCCGGTCAAGGTCTTCCTCGACCGGTGGTATCCTCTGAGCCTCGAGACTCGGCAGTTCCTGAAGGCGAAGCGCGCCGTCTGCTGTCTGACGTACGGCGCGGACGACGTGCTCCTCTCCGGCGCCGACAACGCCGCGCGGGCGCTCAACGACGTCTTCACGTACCTGAAGGTGCCGATGAACATCGTGCACGCGAGCGCCTGGCGCAAGGGCGACATCCAGTCCAACTCCGCCGCGCTCAAGCGCGCGTACGAGGCGGGGAAACAGTTGGTGAAGTAGTTCACGAGGAAAGTCGCAAGGAGAAAGCCGTGAACGAATGCCCGTCATGCAGTCAGCCGCTTGCTGACAACGCTCAGTCTTGTCCGCACTGCGGTCATTCCTTTGCGCCTTCCGCTTGGGGCATTTTGCTGGTCATCACTTTGGCGGCGCTGATCCTTGCTGGCTTCGTATTCGTGTATTACTGTCAGAACCGCGATCTTCCATAGCAATTCAAGCCTACAACGCGCGTGGTTGCCGTGAAAGGAAGGAGTCCGCGTCTTGGCGGAATATCATCTGACCGCCGTGGTCTGGCAGGAAGAAGGACAATACGTCTCGCAGTGTCCCGAACTCTGCGTTGCCAGTTGTGGGCGCGACGCGGCGGACGCAGTGAAGTCGCTGCAAAAGGCCGTCGAAATGTACCTTGGCAATGCGAAGCGGCTCTATCCGCGAAACCATTTTCGTGATATCACGAAAATGGTCACGGAAGCGCTAACGGTGAAAGCCGTAGCAACGTGGGCAACAGCCCTTGGTTGAAAGAATTCATATGCGATGCACTGGCGGTACATGATAGATGAATTCTGACGCGACTAATCCTGTCTGGCCCCAAGCGCTTGCCTTGATTGCCGATATCGCCAAAATCTTTCTTGGAGCGTTCTTCGGCGCCGCATGCGCATTCGCCTACGAGCGTCGAAGAAAAAGCGATGAAGAACAAAGTAGGCGGTCGGTGGTGCTTAGGGACGCGCAGTTTGCCTTAATTGCACGGATTATCAGACTTTTGAATGTACACCAGGATTACCTTGTGCCGCAAGAGAAAAATCAAAACCGGTGGATCGAACTGCATCCAGTACTTTTCGTCACGAATCCACCTTTGATTCCTATGGCGGAACTCAGCTTTTTGCTCGAGGATGTCGAGCCGATTATTCTGGCCGAACTCGAAGTTGCAAAGGGCCAGTTCGACACTGTCTGTGCGATGATCAATCGTCGGAACGAAATGCATGAGGAGTTTCAGCGGCTTTTTGAGAGTGGAAATACAAGCGAGCGACTCAAGGTTCAGTTGGCCATTCTGACCGACGATCTTTATGAACATGTACCAGATGCCGTGCTTTCCCTGTATTCAGTTCATTGCAAACTGGGAAAAGTCATGAAAAGAAACTTCAAGAATGTTGAAGTCCTGAGTATACATGGTGACCCGGAGCAGATGATCAAGAAGCTCCAGGAAAGGCGTGATCAGAAGGTGTCTAATGACCAAGAGGCGTGAATCGACAATCGCGGTTCTTAGGCGAGAGTTTTCGGGGCATTGAATATGGCCATCGAACGAATCCGCAAACGCGACGGGCGCGTGGAGGCGTTTGAGGCGGGGAAGATCGCGCGCGCGATCCTCGGGGCGATGCGCGAGCTGGGGCGCGAGGACGCCGCCGCGGCGGCGCGGTATGCCGCGCGCGTCGAGAAGCTCCTCGAGGCCGGTCGCCGCGCGCAGGTCCCTACGGTCGAGCAGGTGCAGGACCTCGTCGAGCGAGTGCTCGCCGAGGAGAAGGCGGCCGACCTCGCTAAAGCATACATTCTTCACAGGTTCCGACACGCCGGGCTGCGCGAGGCGAAGTCGGTGCTCGGCGTGCATGACGACCTGAAGCTCTCGCTGAACGCCATCCGCGTCCTCGAGAAGCGCTACCTGCGCAAGGACGCGAACGGGAACATCGCCGAGACGCCCTCGCAGATGTTCCGCCGCGTCGCCGCGGCCGTCGCGGCGGTGGACGCGGGCTACGAGGGCGCCGCCGAAGAGCGCGCGAACGCGGAGCGCTTCTATGCGCTGATGTCCTCGCTCGAGTTCCTGCCGAATTCGCCGACGCTGATGAACGCCGGCACTGACCTCGGCCAGCTCTCGGCGTGCTTCGTGCTGCCGGTCGAGGATTCCATGGACGGCATCTTCTCGGCGCTGCGCAACATGGCGTTCATCCACCAGTCCGGCGGCGGCACCGGGTTCAGCTTCTCGCGGCTGCGGCCGAGCGGCGACGTCGTGCGCTCGACCGGCGGAGTCGCCTCCGGCCCGATCTCGTTCATCGAGGTGTTCGACAAGGCGACCGACGTCATCAAGCAGGGCGGCCGCCGGCGCGGCGCCAACATGGCCATCCTCAGCGTGGACCACGCCGACGCGATGGACTTCATCCTCTGCAAGACGCGGCCGAAATTCCTCGAGAACTTCAACATCTCCGTCAGCCTCACCGACGCGTTCATGCAGGCGGTGGAATCGGGCGGCGAGCACGCCTTCATCAACCCGCGCACCGGCGAGGCCACCGACCGCCGCCCGGCGCGCGAGGTCTTCGACCTGATCTGCTCGGCGGCCTGGCAGTGCGGCGACCCGGGGGTGGTCTTCATGGATGAGGTGAACCGCTGCAACCCGCTCGTCGAAGTCGCGCGCATCGAGGCCACGAATCCTTGCGTGACGGGCGACGCGTGGGTTCAAACTCGCGCAGGCGCCCGGAGGGTGCGCAATCTCGTTGGAAAGAAATTCGTCGCCCTGGTCAACGGCCAGCCGCATGCCGCCGGGGCCGAGGGATTCTTCCGCACCGGCCGAAAGCCGGTCGTACGGGTGCGCACCGTCGAGGGCTACTCCGTGCGCGTGACGGGCGACCACCTCCTGCGCCGTGTGACGCGGAAAACGCGCGACACGATCCAGAGCGACTGGCGCGCTGCGGCCGCGCTGTGGCCCGGCGACGAGGTCCTTCTCCACAACCACCGCGCTCGTCCGCGCTGGCGGGGCGATTACACTCATGAACAGGGCTACCTTCTGGGCCTGCTCGTGGGAGACGGCGTTCTTAAGCGCGACAAGGCGGTCCTCTCCGTCTGGGAAGCCGAAGGAGCGGGCGTCCGCGTCGTGACAGAAGAAGCGCTGCGCTGCGCGCGAGCCTTGAAGCACCGCGCCGATTTCAAGGGATGGTGGAAGGTCAAGGGCCGTGCGGAAAGCCGCCTGAGCCTTGCCGCGGTGCGGGACTTGGCGTTGGAATGCGGCATGTCCGCCGGCCGCAAGTTCATCACGCCGAAGCTGGAAGATGGGTCGAGCCGGTTCTGCCGGGGATTCCTCCGAGGGTTCTTCGACGCTGATGGGTCGGTCCAGGGCGGACAAGTGAAGGGCGTCAGCGTCCGGCTGGCTCAGTCCGATCTGGCTCGCCTGGAAACGGTCCAGCGGATGCTGCTGCGGCTGGGAATCTTCTCCACGATATACACCGGCCGGCGCGCAGCCGGGACCAAGCTCCTGCCCGACGGCAAAGGCGGACACAAAGCCTATCCCGTTCAGCCTCAGCACGAACTCGTCATCAGCGGCGATAACCTGGCCCAATTCGACGACCAGGTAGGATTCGCGGACGGCGAGAAGGCCGCAAAGCTCTCGCGCCTTCTGGCGACCTATTCGCGGCGCCTCAACCGCGAACGCTTCGTCGCACGCGTGCTCTCGGTGACTCCGGACGGCGAGGAAGAAGTATATGACGTGCGCGTGGCTGGCGCGCATGCGTTCGACGCCAATGGCTTCCTGGCGCACAACTGCGGCGAACAGCCATTGCTCCCGTATGAGTCCTGCAACCTGGGCAGCATTAACCTCACGCGCTTCGTGAAGGACGGGCGCCTCGACTTCGCGCGGCTCGACGAGACGGTGGACGCGGCGGTGCATTTTCTCGATAACGTCATTGACGCGAACCGCTACCCGATCGCCGAAATCGAGCGGGCGACACGCGACAGCCGCAAAATCGGGCTTGGCGTAATGGGTTTCAGCGACTGCCTTTACATGATGAACATCGCCTACGATTGCGAGGAGGCGCTGCGGCTGGCGGAGGGGCTTTTCCGTCGAATCGCGGAGCGCGGGCGGGCGGCCTCGGTGCGGCTGGGCGAGCGGCGCGGGTCGTTCCCGCTGTTTAGCCAGAGCACGTGGAAGGCGCAGGGATTTTCCGCGCTGCGCAACGCGACGGTGACCACCATCGCGCCGACCGGCACGATCGGGCTGATCGCCGGCTGCTCCAGCGGCATCGAGCCGGTCTTCGCGCTGCGGTACTGGCGCACGATGGCGGAGGGGACGACGTTCTTCGAGACGCACCCGGAGTTCGTGCGGCGCGCGGAGGGGATCGGGGCGGACCTCGAAGGCTTGTTCTCCGGCTGCGCGCGCGACGGATCCATCCGCGCGTGCAAGGAGCTGCCGGAGGATCTGCGCCGCGTCTTCGTCGTCGCGCGCGACATCTCTCCGGAGTGGCACGTCCGCATGCAGGCGGCGTTCCAGAAGTTCTCCGACAACGGCGTCTCCAAGACGATCAACCTGCCGCGGTCGGCGACGGTGGAGGACGTGCGGAGGGCGTATCTGCTCGCGTACCGGCTCAAATGCAAGGGGATCACGGTGTATCGCGAAGGTTCGAAAGAGGCCGAGGTGCTGCGCGCCGGGCCGCCGGTCTCGGCGCTGGACAAAATCCCGCGCCTCAATTCCGAGTCGTGCGATCCACGCGACAGCACCGTTTGCCGAAGATGCCCGGGATAAGCGGGGGCAATTTCCAAGTCTGAATCCGCCCCGGCGGACAAGTTTCCAATATCCAAATACTGGCGGGCCGAGATTTTTCTCCAGGAGGGCTTGAAGGATGCTCTTGCACTGGCAGCCGCCCGAGCCGATTGTGAAGGCCGTGCCGCAGATCGTCCTCGCGGGCCTGTCCTTCCTGATCGGCGCGGTGTTCATTTTCTGGGGATGGAAGATCTATCGCGTCGCGCTGGCGCTGATGGGCGCGCTCGTGGGCTGGACGGTCGGCGTGGTCATCGCCGCGCCGCTGGGCGTTGCCGCCATTTTCGTGGCGCTGCCGCTGGCGGTCATTGGCGGGCTTCTCGCGATGCTCCTCCAGCAAGTCGGCGTGTTCTTCGTCGCCGGGCTGTGGGGCGCGCTCCTGGTCCTGGGCGCGCACGAGATGATCCACGCGGCGGGCGCGCGCTATCTCGCGGCCGGCGTGGCGTTCTTCGTCGTCGGGGTCCTGGCCGTGCTGCTCTGGCGGCCGATGATCATCTTCCTCCTGGCGATGTTCGGCGCGGGGCTGGTCGCCGACGCCGCGGCGATGACGGCGGACCTCTTCAAGCCCGGCGCCGCGGCCCGATGGGAAACGGCTCATCCGTGGATCACGTTCGCGGCGATCCTCTTCGTGGCGGGCGTCGGCCTGTATCATCAGGAAGAGGAGGGGCGCGCCGAGGAGGCGGGCTGAATCGCCGTTCACGGCCTGGGAAGGGAAGGCAGGGCGTTGCTGGCGTAGAGGACGATCAGGCCGACATAGAAGAGCCCGCTGATGACCGCCCCGGCGACGGCGTATTTCTTCGACGCGTCCGAGGTCAAGCCGGCGATGCAGGCCAGCAGAGCGATCGGCGAGAAGCAGTAGAAGCAGAAAGAGATGGTCCTCAGCACGTCGCCGGCGGTCTGCGGCTGGCCGGTTGCGGCTGTCGGGAGGAGGAGCAAGAGCGGCAGAATCAGCCACGGCACCAGCGAAAGCCCGAACCCGATCTTGCCGATGCTCGTGACGTTGGCGGAATTTTCCATGGTCAAGCTCTCCTCATTCGGCCCCTGCTCGATATTCACTTCGCACCCGCCTCCGGCGGGCAAGCTCCTCACTTACTCGTCCATCAGCTCGTGCTCGACGCAATCATCCGGAATCTCGTCCGCCTCGGCGTTGATCAGCATGTTGTGCTTCTTGCAGACGAGCGTGCCGGCGGCTGAATTGACCTCCTCGGCGAACGTGCACTTGGCGCAGCGGGAGAAGGTCGCGCTGTCCACGGCGGGCGGACCGGCCGGCTCGGTCTGAAGCGCTGCCTCCGGCGTTGCGCTCTCCGGCGCGGCCTCGGCGGCCGGTTCCACAGGGGCCGCTTTCGGCGGGGCCGGCCCGTTGGGCGATTCGGTCATCTTCGCGTCCTCATCCCGAAAACCGGCTGCGCCGGCTTCGGCGGCTATTGTATCCGATAGGCCCGCCGGCCTGTCAAATTGCGTTTGCGGAGGCGCGGCGATTATCGTAGGATATGAAACCGCCGCGGCCGGCGGCCTCGCTGAGTCCCCCCGGAATGCATGGAAGGCGCAAGATGAAGGCAGCGGAAGTGCGGCGGCGGTTCCTCCGGTTCTTCGAGGAGCGCGGCCATCAAGTGCTGCGGTCCGACTCGCTCGTCCCGCCGGCGGAGGACAAATCGCTCCTCTTCACCGGCGCGGGGATGAACCAGTTCAAGAACGAGTTCATGGGCCGCGGCAAGCCCGGGCTCAAGCGCGCCGCCACCAGCCAGAAATGCTTCCGCACCGGCGACATGGACAAGGTCGGCCGCACGGCATACCACGAGACGTTCTTCGAGATGCTCGGGAATTTCTCGTTCGGCGACTACTTCAAGCGCGAGGCGATCCTCTGGGCGTGGGAGTTCATGACGGAGGAGATGAAGCTCCCGCCCGAGCGGCTGCGCGTCAGCGTGTACGAGGAGGACGACGAGGCGTTCGCGATCTGGGAGAAAGAGGTCGGCCTCGACGCGAAGATCATCTATCGCTACGGCCAGCACGACAACTTCTGGCCGGCGGATTGCCCCAGGCTCGGCCCGAACGGGCTGTGCGGCCCATGCTCGGAAATCTTCTACGACTATGGCGTGGAGGTCGGCTGCCGCAAGCCGGACTGCCAGCCCTCGTGCGATTGCGGGCGGTTCTGCGAGGTCTGGAACCTAGTCTTCCAGCAGTTCGACCGCAAGGACGGCGGCGCGCTCGATCCGCTGCCGGCGCGCAACATTGACACCGGCATGGGCCTCGAACGCATGGCGATGGTGATGCAGGGCGTGCGGACCATCTTCGACACCGACCTGTTCGCGCCGATCCTCCAGGCGATCGAGCGCGAGACGGAAAGAGCTTACGCGCCCGTCCGCGCGACGCGCGAAGGAGTCGCCTTCCGCCGCATCGCCGACCACGTCCGCGCCGCGGCGTTCTGCATCGGCGACGGCGTGCTCCCCGGCAACACCGGGCGCGATTACGTCCTCCGCAAGCTCATCCGCCGCGCCGTGCTCGACGGCGGCCGGCTCGGGAAGAAATCGGCGTTCCTCTATAGCCTCGTCCCCGTGATCGCGCGCGTGATGGAGGACCAGTACCCGGACCTGGCCGAGCGCCGCGAGAACATCGCGCGCCTCATCCGCATCGAGGAGGAGCGGTTCCACCAGACGCTCGACCTGGGCCAGGCGATCCTCCAGGAACTCATCGAGAAGCTGCGCGCCGCCGGCGGGAAGAAGCTGCCCGGAAGCGAAGCCTTCCGCTTGTTCGACACCTACGGCCTGCCGCTCGACGTGACGCAGTCGCTGCTCGACGACGAGGGCATGACGACCGACGCGGACGAGTTCGAGTCGGAGATGGGCCGCCAGCGCGAGCTCTCGCGCAAGGGGACGAAAATCTCCGCCGACATCTTCGGCGGCGGCCCGATCGCCGGCCTGAAGGAGCGCGGCGCCGCCACGGCTTTCGAGGGGTACGAGAAGGACGAGAGCGAAGGGGCCGTCATCGGCATCGTGGTCGGCCAGGACCTTCGCGACGAGGTGCGCGAGGGCCGGGAGGCGATGGTCGTCCTCGACCGCACGAGCTTCTACGGCGAGTCCGGCGGCGAAGTCGGCGACGCGGGGCTCCTGCTGAACGCCGGCGCGCGGTTCGAGGTCTCCGACTCGCAGCGGGCCGAAGGGATGATCCTCCACGCCGGCAAGGTCCTCGCGGGCCGAATCCGCCTCGGCGACAAGCTGACCACGCGCCCCGACATCGCGCGCCGCGCGGCGATCCGCCGCAGCCACACCGCCACGCACCTGATGCACCACGCGCTTCGCGAGGTGCTCGGCCGGCACGCCGAACAGGCCGGCTCGCTCGTCGCGCCGGATCGGCTGCGGTTCGACTTCCATCACACGCAGGCCGTGACCGAGCAGGAGTTGCGGCTCGTCGAGGAGAAGGTCAACGGGAAAATCCTGGAGAACACCGCGGTCGGCGCGCGCATCCTGCCGATCGCGCAGGCGAAGGCCGAGGGCGCGATGGCGCTCTTCGGGGAGAAATACGGCGACGAGGTCCGGCTGCTCGACATCGGCGGCTACTCGAAGGAGCTTTGCGGCGGGCTGCATTGCTCGGCGACCGGCGACATCGGTCTCTTCCGGATCGTCAGCGAGAGCTCCGTCGCGGCGGGGATCCGGCGCGTCGAGGCGGCCACCGGGCTGGAGGCGCTCCGGCTCGTGCGCGAGAAAGAGGACCTGCTCGACCGGCTCTCCGAGGCGCTCGGCGCGCCCGAAGCGCGGCTGGTCGAGCGGGCGGAGCAGCTCTCGCAGCAGCTTCGCGAGTTGCGCAAGGATCTCCAGAAGGCGAAGCAGTCCTCCGGCCGCGGCGCGGACGACTACCTGAGGGCGGCGAAGGAAATCGGCGGGGCGAAACTGGTCGCGGCGAAAGTCGAGGGCGCCGGCGCGGAGGACCTTAGGGCGCTGGCGGACCAACTGCGGCAGCGGGCGCCGTCGCTGGCCGTGGCGCTCGGCTCGGCCGGCGAAGGGCGCGTGAACCTCATCGTCGCGCTCAGCAAGGACCTCGTCGCGCGCGGGCTGCACGCCGGAAAAATCGCCGGCGAAGCCGCCAAGCTCGTCGGCGGCGGCGGCGGCGGAAAGCCCGACATGGCCCAGGCCGGCGGCAAAGACCCGTCCGGCCTCGACAAGGCCATCGAAATCGCAGCACGGCTCATCGCGGAAAAGCTCTAAACGACGGCTCTGCTAACCACCAAGGCACCAAGAACGGCTTAATCTCGGCTTGTGGGAGAAGTTGTCGCTGCGGCATTCAGGCGGCGACCACCTTTCTGTCATAACCAACTTCTAGGGCGCATGTTAGGATAAGCTTGTACTAACACGCTTTGGCTACATTGGTTATGACAAATTGGGTTCGTTTTTTCAGATGGCATTTTGGGCGTTATCTTATTCCTCGGTATCATCTTGCGACTTCGCAAAAAACGGTAGAAACCACGGATGGACACGCCCCGCTCCGTTCCCGGAGACGGGACGGAGGATGAACACGGATAAAAACGGGGTGAGGAGATCAATAGGGATCCTTATCCGTGCGTATCTGTGTCCATCTGTGGTTACGGTTTTTCTCTGTTGGCGTATGTATTGTAACACGGGATTTTCGGCGCGGAGGGAATGGCGAAAGAGAGTGCGCTTGTCAGCGGGTTCAGTGCGCTTGGGAGCGGGTTGAGTGCGCTTCAGTGCGTTTCAGAGCGGCTTGAGTGCGCTTTTTACGGCGAGCTGGATTTGACAGGGCCGCAACTGATGAATGCAGATTACCGAAATTCCGCCTCGCATCTTGATTCGGCGCCTGCGCGGGGCTAGGATGAAGCGGCATTCGGCGCTCGGAAATCCGCCTTCGCCCTTCGGCTGCGCTCAGGGCTACGGCGGACAAGTCGGCATCCTTCTTCGCCCTCCGTAGTAGCCCGTAGGGCCGCGAAGGACGGGTCGGCATTTTTGTTGGGGGCCTGCCATGTCGGAGGTCAAGGTCGGGAAGGTCACGCACTACTTCGATCGCCTGGGAGTCGCGGTCTTCGAGATTACCGACGGCGCGCTCAAAATCGGCGACACGGTGCACGTGGTCGGGACGGCGACCAACTTCACGCAGCCGGTCGAGTCCATGCAGATCGAGCACCAGCAGATCCCGAGCGCGAGCGCGGGCCAGAGCGTCGGCGTCAAAGTGAAATCGCCCACGCGCGAGTACGACGAGGTGTTCAAGGTCGTGGCGGACTGAGCGGAACTTCTGCGGGGCTAATCCCCGTTGGCGGGCACGGGCTTGCCGTTGCGCACCACGACGTCCCTGCGCTGGTATACGGCCTTCGTTTTGAGCTTGCTCGCGGGGTTCCGAACCCCGAACGTATGCGTCCTTCCGTCGCCCTTCTCGCCGGCGCTGCTCTTCTCGTACTTCCAGTCCGATTTCTCCAGGAAAACGACGTCCACCCGCCAGATGATCACCGGCCTGCCGCGTTCGAGCGACTCGGTCGGGTCTACGAGGTAGCGCCACATGATGTACCATCCGGGGTGATCGTAATGGGATTGAATGGCCCAGGGCCGCTTGCTGCCCTTGCTCTCCAGGCATTCGTTGGGCCGCGGCGAACGCCCGGAGCCGCGCCGCTTGAGGTCCGGGAAACGCTGCTGGGCGGTATCCACATTCTTGTGCTTCTCGTAAGGACTGAAGGTGTGTAGCGCTTTTGCGCCGAATATGCCGACAATCCCGCTGAACACGTTGGCCTGCTCGAAGTAAATCTCGACGAGGTCTGCAAGCTCACGCTCGGTGTAATCCACCGCACGCCGGATAGCGGCGACGTCGAGACCCGGCGGAAGAGCAACCGAGGGCAGAAAATCAGCTTTTTTGACCATTGCTGCACGTTGCCTTTGGGGTGAAGCTGGCCAACCTGGGAATGGCTTTTCGGGCCAACTCGAAGTACTCGCGGTCATTTTCCAGGCCGATGCTGTTGAGGCCGCATGCGGTCGCGGCGGCGATGGTGGAGCCGGAACCCATGAAAGGGTCGAGGATCGTTCCCTCGCCGAGCGGGAGCGATGCGCGCACGAGCTGTCGCACCAGCGCCTGCGGCTTGAGCGAGGGATGCGGCGCAATCCGGCGCTCAAGCCCGCGGGCCGGCGAGGCGTAGACCAGGTCTCGAAAAGGTTCGTCGTCGGAGATCCTGCGCAAGCCTCCGGTTTTCCATTTCCGCAAATTATCCTGCACCCGGCCCTCGCAGGGCTTGCGGAACAGCCCCCAGGGCTCCCAGCAAGAGCGGGGCATGACCGTGACCTGGGCAAATTCTTCGTGAGCATTCTTCGGCCGGTCGCCGCCTCTGAGCGTCCGCACGCCCCGGATGATTTCCCCGCGCTTCTCAAACCCCGCTTCGATGAAGGGGCCGTAGACGAGGTGAGACACCAGAGGATTCGTAGCGATGAAAACGTGTGCGCCCGGCACAAGGACTCGTGACAACCCTGCGGCAAGGCGGGAAAAGAACTCGCGCAATCGGTCCTTGTCGCCGGGCCGTAAAACGGTGAAACGCGGCAAGGGCTTCCGTTTGCACCCGTCGAAAGCCGGCGGTATGCGCCAAACACCGCCGTTACCGTTCTTCATTTTCGCAATCTGTTCCGGCTCATATTCGAGCAGTCCGTAAGGCGGGTCCGTCACGACCGCATGGATGGAAGAGGCGGGCGCATCGGAAAGCCATGCGAACGCATCCACGCAGAAGATCCGATACTTGCCGAGCGCGCTTTCTTTCTCGAAGGGAGATGGAAAGAGCTGCTTTTGTGCGATGGTTGCTGTTCTCATCGTCGCGGAAGATCTTCAAACCGAATTGCCGCATCAACGGCCTGCATCACGCGCTCATTATGCACCGGGGCGAGGCTTTCTGCAAGGGGAATTGCCTGGCTGGGCAACATGAGGCCCTGATCATCCGGCGGCGAAGCAGAGGAGGTAGAGGTCGTAGATCGCGTGCGTCCAGGCGGCGATGCCGAAGCCGCGGGTGAGGAAGACCAGGCCGAGGATCATCCCGGCGGCGAGGCGATAGACGAACGTGCCGAACTGCGGAGTCTCGCCGCCCGCCAGGAAATGGGCCGCGCTGAAAAACGCGCCGCTGAGCGCCAGCGCCAGCGCGCCGGCGGCGAAGGGGCGCAGTTTCCCGACTTCCCTGGCCAGGTAAAACAGCGCGCCCAGGATGGCGAACCGGAAGAACGCCTCCTCGTAGAATCCCGCCCCGGCCGCGATGACGAGCTTGAGCGGGAATCCGTCGAGGTGCGGCGAGAAGCCGCCGAACTTCAGTTCGCCGGTGATCGGCGCGAGCGCGAGCGGGCCGAGGAGCATGGCGTAGAGCAGGCTCTCGGAGAACATGCCGAGAAACGTCCCCGCGCGGAGCGCGCCGAGCCGGCCGACCCGCCAGATGGCCCCCAGCGCGAGGGCGATCAGCACGAGGCCGATCAGGAGGAGCAGGTCCACGCCGAAGATCTGGACCGGGCGCCGCTGGAGCCAGGAAATCGGCGTCTTGAGGAGGTCCGCGGCGGCGTTGATCTCCGAGCCGAAGATCAGGACGCCGAGTTCGTACACGGCCAGGAGCGGGAGCGCGAAGAGCAGGCCGGCCGAGAGGGAGCGCGTGACGTTGAAGTAGCTGCGCTCGGCGGCGAGGCGTTCCTCTTCGAGCTGCGCCAGTTCCTCGGGCGTCGGTTGATTCTCGGGATCGAGACCGTCCGGTTCGTCCTCGCGTTCGGTCGGATCGCTCAATGCTGTGCCTCGCCATCATAATCGTAATCTTACTCGTAATCGTAATCGCCGTTCTGATTCGCACGGCGAGTAAGATTACGATTACGAGTACGATTACGAGATGGAAGTGATCGTCTTCATCTATTCCGCAATCCGCAGCGGCCTGCCGGTCAGGATCTCGTAGGCCTGGAGATATTTTTCGCTGGTCTTGCGGACGACCTCTTCGGGGAGCGGGGGCGCGGGGGGGGCCTGGTTCCAGCCGGCGCTGAGGAGCCAGTCGCGGACGTATTGCTTGTCGAAGCTCGGCTGCGCGCGGCCGGGCCGGTAGCCGGCGGCGGGCCAGAAGCGCGAAGAGTCCGGCGTGAGGACCTCGTCCACCAGCAGGATGCGGCCGTCCGCCTCGCCCCACTCGAGCTTGGTGTCGCAGATGATGATGCCGCGCGCGCGGGCGTAGTCGGCCGCCTTGCGATAGACCTCCAGCGCGCCCTGCCGGAGTTTCTCCGCCGCCTCGCGGCCGATGATCTGCGCGGACTGCTCGAAGGAGATGTTCTCGTCATGCCCGGAGGCCGCCTTGCTGGCGGGCGTGAAGATCGGCTCGGGCAGTTTCTCGGACTCGCGCAGCCCTTCCGGCAGGCGGAGGCCGCAGATGGCGCCGGAGTCCCGGTAGCTCTTCCAGCCGCTTCCGGCGAGGTAGCCGCGGACGACGCACTCGATGGGGAAGACGGCGGCCTTCCTGACGAGCATCGCGCGGCCGCGGAGGAGGTCGGCGTACGGCCGGACCTTCGGGCCCATCCGGTCCACGTCGGCGGTGATGAGATGGCTCTCGACGGTGTCTTTGAGGAAGTCGAGCCAGAAGAGGGTCAGGTTCGTCAGCACCGCGCCCTTGTGCGGGATGCCGGTCGGCAGGATGCTGTCGAAGGCGCTGATGCGGTCGGTGGCGACGATGAGGAGCGCGCCGCCCGTTCGAGTTCCCTCAGGGTGGCCCTGAGCTGCGTCGAACGGGCCGTCGAGTTCGTACAGGTCGCGCACCTTGCCGCGGTTGATGCGCCGGAGGCCGGGCAGGTCGGTTTCGAGCACCACATCAGCGGACATTGGCGAACTCCCTTGGATCGAGGCTTGACCCCGCTCTTCGCAGCTTCGCTGCTTCAACGGGCGAAGAAGAGGCCGCTGCGCGTGGGATTATATCAGCGGGAGGCGCCGGCGTCGAGTGCGGAGTGCTGAGTGCGGAGTGCGGAACCGGATTCGCTGGGCGTTTTCGGCGTTCTCTATCCTTCACTCCGCACTCTGCACTCCTCCGTCCCGCTACGCTCGACGGAGCGGGGCGCATTCCGCACTTTGGTCGGGCGGCTCAGGCGCTGCGCAGGCCGCTCTCCTTGGCGCGGGTGTGGTGCGTCATGCGGAATAGATAGGGTGTGCAGCCGGTGACTTTGCGGAACGCGCGCGAGAACACGGCGGGGTTATGATAACCCGCATCGGCGGCAATATTGCCGATTAGTTCGGTCGAGTTGAGCAGGTTGTCCATGGCGCGGACGACGCGATATCCGCGGAGAAACACGCCGGGCGAGAGGCCGGTCCGCACCTTGAACTCCCTGCAAAAATAAAACTTGCTGATGCCCGCCGCAGCCGCCATGTCGTCGAGGGTGATCTGTTGGTCGAAGCGCGCTTCGACAAAATGCACGCTGCGCGTGACCATTGTAGTCGGCTGAACCGGCAGGCCGTCCTTTGACCACAGAAATAATCGGCGGCGGACGCGCGCGACGATGTTCACCGTCGAGTCGTCGCCGGCGACAGGGAAGGTGTTTTCGCCCTGACCGAAATCAGTGGATGCCTGACGCATATATGTTCCCTTTCACAAAAAGCCTGGCGGGAAATAATGCGCGCGGTGGCAGGATCCCGGTATGCAACGCAGCGTGGTGCGGCCAGCCGCTCGTCTCTCGTCGGTTTCCCAGTGAGCCCATGTGGCAGGGCTCGGACCAAGACCTGGCGCAACTACAAGTGTAGCAGTTGAAATTTATGCTGCAATCAGGGGAAATGCCGTTCCGCCCTTCCAAAAACCTGACGCAATTTCTGCACATGCGATCCCTAAGTTGTGGCGGGGACAGTGTTTACGGATTGACGAACGGCAGCGGCGATAGAGCACAGAGGGCGGGTCAACGGCGCCGCGGCGGTATCAGGGCGGCGTGAGTCCTTGGCGGATGGCGTACTTGGTTAGCTCGGCGATGCTGTGCTTGCCGAGCTTCCTCATGATGTTCGCGCGGTGCGTCTCGACGGTCTTGATGCTGACGCCGAGGTCCCTGGCGGTCAACTTGGCGGAGCGGCCCTCGGCGAGGGACTGGAGAACCTGGCGTTCGCGGTCGGTGAGGGCGACGAACGCCGAGGAGCGCTGCCACGGCGAATGGCCCATGTAGTCCTCGACGACGGTGCGAGCGATGGCGGGGCTCAGGTAGGTCTGGTTCGCGACGGCGACGCGGACCGCGTAGGCCAGCTCCTCGAAGGCGCAGTCCTTCAGGACATATCCGGCCGCCCCGGCGCGCATCGCCTCGGTGACGAAGCGGCGGTCAGCGTGCACGGAGAGGATGATGGTTCTGGTGCCGAGGAGCGCATCCGCGATTTTCCGCGCCGCTTCGATGCCGTTCAGGCCGGGCATGGTGATATCGAGGACGGCGACCGACGGCTTGTGCTTGCGCGCCAATTCCACGGCCGCCCGGCCGTCGTCCGCCTCAGCGACGACCTTCATATCGCCCTGACGTTCGAGCAGGGCGCGGAGTCCCTCGCGCATCATCTGGTGATCGTCGGCCAGCAGGATCGAAATGGTCATTTCAGCCTCCCCTGGATGGAACGTCGCGCGACGCCAGCGGCGCGGCAAGCGTCGCGCGCGTGCCGCGGCCGGGCTGCGAATCCACCTCCAGCCGCCCGCCGAGGCTTTCGAGCCGCTCGCGGAGGCTGAAAAGCCCAAAGCCGGACATGGCCTTATGGTTCGACCAGAGTTCGTCGGCGGCGAAGCCGACGCCGTCGTCCTCGACCCGAATGCGGACTTCTTGGGGGTCGCGCTCGACCCGCACCTTCACGGTTTGCGCTTGCGAGTGCTTGACGACGTTGATGAACAATTCCCGCGCGCCCTGGAACAGCGTGACACGAACATCGTCCTCCAACGGTGGTGAAATGCACTCGCCCCGAAACTCCCAGGAGATGAGGTGCTGCTTGTGAAATTCCTCGACGAGCCATCCGAGCGCGTTCTCGAAGCCCAGTTCGTAGAGGACCGGCGGGCTGAGTTCGAACGTCAGCGAGCGCGTTCGCTCGAGCACGTTCTCGATCATCTCGTAAACCGGCTGGACGAGCGCAGTTAATTTCTGTCGCGGCGACGCGCTGGCCAGCTCGCCGAGCTTGAGCCGCGCGAGGGCGAGGTCCTGGCCGACCTCGTCGTGCAGGGCGGTCGCAATGCGCCGCCGCTGGCGCTCCTCCGCCAGCGCCAACTGGGAGGCCAGCGAGCGGAGCCGCTTCTGGTAGGTCTTCAGCCGTTCTTCCGCCAGCTTGCGCTCGGTGATGTTCTCGACCATGCCGATCACGAAGCGCGACTTGCCGGCCGCGTCGCGATGGACGTAGCAATTCACGTCGGCCCAGACGATCCGGCCGTCCTTGCGGACATAGCGCTTCTCCACGTGCACGCGCGATTGCCTTCCCGCGATCACGGCCCGAAGAAGATTTCGTTCCGCTTTCACTCCGTCCGGATGAGTGATCTCGGCGATGTTCTTTCCTCGCGGCTCGTCGGCCGTGTAGCCGAGCATTTCATGAAACGCGGGGTTTGCGTGGAGAATGCGACCTCGAAAGGCCACCAGCGCGATGCCGAGGGAGGCGCGTTCGAAGACGACGCCGAACCGCTCTTCGCTCTCTCGAAGCGCGGCCTCCGCGCGTTTGCGGGCGGCGAGGTCGCGGTGGACTTCCTCATAAAGCAGGGCATTTTCGATGGCCACGCCGACCTGGTTCGCGATGCGTCTGAGCAGGGCGATATCCTCTTTCGTGAACCGGTGCGCCCGGCTATCGAAGAGGGCGAACACGCCGAGGACTTTTCTCCTGCAGAGGATCGGGATGCCGGCGTACGCGCAAAGGCCGCGCCGGGCGGACGGCGATCCGATGGTTCGCGCGTCTTCGCGGACATCGGAAATCACGAGAGGCTTGCGGGTGGCCGCGACGGCGCCGGAGAAGCTTTTGCCCAGCCGCAAGCCGTGGAGTTCTCGAAGGAGGGCCGTGGAAATGCCGCGGTGAGCTGTGGGAACCAAGTGGCGGCGCGTCTGTTCGTAGAGCCAGATAATTCCTGCGCGGACGCGCATCAACGCGAGGGTCTCTTTCAGGGCGACGTTCAGGACCGTCTTGAGTTCGAGGTGGCGGTGTGCGGCCGACGCCACGGCATTGAGAAGTGTCAGTTCGCGGTAGCGCCGCCAGAGGCGACCCGTCGCGGCGGGGATTTGATCACGGCGCGGCGACGAAGGCCTGGCCGAAGAAGAAGAGGCCTTCCCTCTTTTCCGGGCGCGCCGGGTGCGAAGTCGAGTCATTGCAAAGGCTCCTTCGTTGTTTTCCCTTGCTCTCTTAATCGTGATTCACTTCCCCGCAAGTCTGTTTGCCCAACTGCAATAAGTATCGTCGGTTCAGCCGGTGCGTTTTAGCCGTTTCGCGGCGAAATAGGGAAAGGCGGACGCGAGCGTATGTCAAGGCATGAAGGGGACTTGCATTCACTGGAATCAGGCGGGGTATTACTGTGGAATCCTGCCGGGCAGTATGACGACGGAATCACGGAATCCAGGAACGCGGCTTGACCCTGTTGCGGAGCGGGTGATAGTATCGAATGCCGAATACCGATTGCCGATCCGCCTTCGCCCCTTCGGCTGCGCTCAGGGCTACGGCGGACAAGTTGCCGAATGATGAGAGTGCAATGGCGCTGAAAGATGCCAAGCGCGCGCGGGTGATGGAGCGGTCGAAGAAGCTCGGCCACTGCATCTGTGACCCGCGAAAGAGTTGCCCGTGCAGCCTGCTGATCGAAAGGGACGTCTGCCTCTGCGCGGGCGAGCGGCTGTCCCGCTCCGCGGTCCGGAGCGAGACGGCGGCGCTGACGAAGCTGGTCAAGAACGCCGGCTGCGCCTCGAAAATTCCCGCGGCGGAACTGGCCGGAATCCTGGCGCGGCTGCCGGCGGTCAGCGATCCGCGCCTGCTCGTCGGGCTCGGCACTGCCGACGACGCGGGGGTGTTCCAGGTGAGCCCGGACCTCTGCCTGGTGCAGACGGTGGATGTTTTCGCTCCCTGCGTGGACGATCCCTACCTGTTCGGGCAGATCGCGGCGGCGAATTCGCTGAGCGACGTGTACGCAATGGGCGGCGCGCCGCTGACGGCGCTCTCGATCGTCGGCTGGCCGATCCATGCGCTGAACGACGAGTGGCTCGTCCGCATGCTCGAAGGCGGCATGGACAAGCTGCGCGAGGCGGGCGTCATCCTCGTCGGCGGGCACAGCATCAACGACGAGGAGATCAAGTTCGGGTACGCGGTGACCGGGACGATCCGGCCGGAGGCGATTGTGGCGAACTCGGGCGCGCGGCCGGGCGACGCGATAATCCTGACCAAGCCGGTCGGCACGGGGATCATTTCCTTCGCCGGGCAGATCGGGCGCGCCTCGGCCGAGGCGCTGCGCGCGGCGGGCGAGACGATGGCGGCGCTCAACCGGGGCGCGGCGGAGGTCATGAGGCGCGGCGGCGCGCACGCGGGGACCGATGTCACCGGGTTCGGGCTGCTCGGGCACCTCTGGCAGGTCGCGCGCGAGAGCGGCGTGACGGCCGAAATCTGGTGGGACGCGGTCCCGGCGCTGCCGGAGGCGCTCGAATGCGCCAGGCAGGGGATCGTCTCCGGCGCGGCCGAGCGCAACCGCGAGTTCGCCGGGCCGGCCGTGACCGTCGCCGCCGGCGTGCCGGAATACGCGTTGGACCTGCTCTACGACGCGCAGACCTCCGGCGGGCTGCTCATGTTCGTGCCGGAGCAGGTTGCGCGGCGCACCGTCGCCGAACTGCGCGCCGCCGGCTGTTCTTCCGCGGCTGTCATCGGGCGCGTGACGGAGAAATCGAAAGGAGGCATTCGGGTGGCGAAGAAAAGAGCGCAGAGTGCAGAGCGCAGAGTGCAGAGTGAAGGAGAACCGACTGCGAAAGGGCCCAGCCGACCCGATTCCGCAATGGAAACGTGTTGCTCGGCGGAACCTGCGGCCGCGCTTGGGAATCCCGACGGCACGCCCCAGGAGGCGTTCGAGAGGTTCGTGGGAAAAGCCTTCGCGCCGGGGGCGCTGGACGCGGTGCAGAAGGAGATCATGACCATCGCGCTGTCGGTCGCCGTGCAGTGCGAGCCGTGCCTGAAGATCCACCTCGAGAAGGCGCGCGGCATGGGCATCAGCCCCGATGAAATCCGCGAAGCCGCCTGGATGGGCATCGTGTTCGGCGGGTGCAAGGCGATGATGTTCTGGAAGGAGAAAGGCCTTAAAGACGGCTGATTTGCGATTTCTGATCGCTGATTTCTGATTTGCGATTTTGGGCTTAATGCAATGGGCTGGGCCCGCCGAAAGGGTTGGTTGAGCGCATTCGTCGGAAGCCTGGCGGCGAAATTCGCCCTTCGGTAATGAGAAGTTATGCGAGTCCGGCGCTTGCGTTTTGTGGGCGGCGGCGTTATAAGCACGGGCGTGTCGCGCGAGGGATGGGAAGGGAGGCGAGGCCATGTTGCGGACTTGCGGCAAGAGACGGATGGTCGCCATGGCGTGTTTCGCGGCGCTGGCATGGCTGGGGGCGGGCCAGGCCGCTGCGCAGGCGCCTGCCTTCGCTCGGATCGCCGTGTCGGAGAAGAGCGTCGTTTACGTTCGGATTCAAGGCGGCGAACTGCGCGCGGCGATGAGCGTCGAGGGCTTGCAGACCGCCGCGCCGGTCAAGATGTGCGCGAGTTCCACTCGCGAGATCGCGTTTCCCGAATTCACGCTGCCCGTTCCGGCCGATCAGCTTCCCGCCGGCGTCACGCCGATCAAGGCAAGCCTGAAGTGGATGCGCACTTGGACGACCGAGGCGACGCCCTCCATCATGATAGACGGCCTGCTCACGGTCTGCAGGACGGATGACCGGAAAGCGGAATGGCAGTACGTGTCGCAGGTGGACGTCGAGGCCGGGGCGAGCGCGGAGAAAGCGCCGTCCATCACGCTGCCGACCATGGACAGTGCGAAGGCCGTTCTCTCGGCCGCGCCCTTCCCAGGACGGCTGGGCGTCGGCGTTCGGCTGACCGCGGGCGGCGCCGAGTTGACCGACGTTCGCAAGGACGGCCAGCCGGTGCAGGTGAAGGTGGTCGTGGCGGACGCCTCCGGGGCCGAGATCGCCTCGAAGACAGGCCCGCTGACTGATTTCGGGTTCAGTTGAAGCGGCCCCTGCTACTCCGTGGGAGTGGCTAAAGGAACTTACACATGCACAGCCACTGTGGATGTCGGCGCCGGTTCCCCGCTCAAGGCGGAAGCGAGGGCCACGGTGCCGTAGCCGCAGGAGATGGTTTTAGAGATTTCAAGGGCGCCGGCCGGTGATTCGGTCGGCGCCCTTTGGTTTCGTGCGTATATCGTACTCGTTCTCGTCGTCGTCCTCGGCCTCGGCCGTTCGGAACGGCAATTCGAGGACGACGACGAGGACGAGAACGAGGACGAGGGCGATTGCGGGAGCGGATGGGTCCTGGTGGATCTTGCTCCGCTTCAAACGGAGTGCGGGGCCCTGATAAGGTCCCAGGTGGGTTCGATTCCCACACGCTCCCGCCAACATTTTTCAAATTATCGTAATCGTAATCGGTGTTTTCGATAACGGCACACAAAGGCCGATTACGATCAGGATTACGATTACGATTACGAAGAGCGATTGGCGCCATTGGGAGAAACTGCTTTGAGCAGCGATAAGATTCTCGAAGAGCTCGCCCGGACGGTGGTGGAGATGGACGAAGCGGGGGCCGCTGCGGCCGCGCGGAAGGCGCTCGCGACCGGCGTGGACCCGTACGTGGCGATCAACGAAGGGCTTTCGGTCGGCATGCGCGAGGTCGGTCGGCTCTACGACACCGGCGAATACTTCGTCCCGGAAATCCTCATCTGCTCCGACGCCATGAACGCCGGCATCGCCATCCTCAAGCCGCACATCCTGCGGGCGCCGGGCCGCGAGCCGGTCACCGTCATCCTCGGCGTGATCGAGGGCGACATCCACGACATCGGCAAGAACATCGTCAAGATCATGCTCGACGCCTCCGGCTTCCAGGTCGTGGACCTGGGCCGCGACGTGAGCGCCGAGCGCTTCGTCCAGGCCGCGCGCGAGGCGAAGCGCGGCCTCGTCGGCCTCTCGACGCTCATGTCCACCACCATGGAGAACATGGGCAAGGTCGTCAGCGGCCTCTCCGCCGCCGGGCTGCGAAAGGAGTTCCGCGTCATGCTCGGCGGCGCGCCCTGCTCCGACGCTTTCGCGCGCGAGATCGGCGCGGACGGCTTCGGCCGGAACGCCAAGGAGGCCGTCGAACTCGCGGAACGGCTGGCGGCGTCACTGGCTGTCAACCCTAGGCTGAATTCTTAACCACCAAGTTACCATGTGGTGAAAAAAGGCCAGTGCCTCGATTGAGATGAGGAGAAAGGAACGTACAATTGGTTTGGCGTACTATTCCTTTTCCCTGTCCCGAAGGAGGACTGGCCGTGAAG
>Ga0181533_1000164_pt1 | contig 84234 bp, 84 predicted proteins | sample PEATcosm2014_Bin_45_FD_119772 | JGI IMG/M metagenome (GOLD analysis project Ga0181533, IMG submission 119772) | Peatland microbial communities from MTU Mesocosm Facility, Houghton, MI, USA - PEATcosm2014_Bin11_60_metaG | ecosystem: Environmental > Terrestrial > Soil > Wetlands > Peat | place... | reverse complement strand
GCCGCCATCACGGCGATGTCCCACGCCCTCGGGATGACGGTCGTCGGCGAGGGGATCGCGACGAGCGAGCAGCTCGACGAGCTCACCGAGCTCGAGTGCGACACCGCCCAGGGCTTCCTGTTCACCCGCCCGCTCCCGGCCGACGCGATCGCCGCGTACCGGCGCGGCGGGACACCGCACCCCGGGTAGGGAGCGCCCTCGCCCCACGGAACGTCGCGCGCGACGGGTGGCTGCTCGCCCGGCCGCGTCGCTGGGGTGCGGTGAGACTCCCCCAGTCGCGAACGGAGCGTGACCGCCGCAGAGATTCACCCTCCATTTACGAAAAGGCCATATCCCATTCACGACGAGGAGTTGCCCGAAGCAGGCGCACCAAAGAGGATCATCGTGGCGAAGGAGGGCAGGGCCATGGAGCGTTTCGAGACCAGCACACCGATCGACGAGATCTCCCGGGTTGGCCTCGCGTACGAGCCCGAGCGGGACGCCTTCCACCTTTTCCGAAGTGCCGAGAGGGAGTCCGCCGAGCGGGTGGACTTCGGCCGGCCGATCCTGCGGAGCCACTGCCGTGAGCGCTCGCATCTCGCAGCCCGCATCCTCGCCGAATTCGTCAAGGACTCGCGGCTTCGCGGCGATCCGATGAGCCGGTCGCGCTTCGCGCTCGCCCTCGCCGATCAGACGATCGCCGACCACCCCGATCTTTTCAGCGAGCGCTACGACATCTTCGCCGAGGTCTAGGTCCCCGCGGCGGACGGTCAACGGTTCCGGCCGCCTGCAGTCACATTCGCCGCGCGACAGCGCGCGGCTCGCCGTCCCGGTCGCGGCACGAGAAGACGACACCTGGCCCGGTGCCTCGCCGCGCCCGCGGCGGCAGGCGTGGCACGGCTCGCGGCGTTGTGACAGATTCGGTGCACAAAGGCTGAACCCACTTCGCTCGAGAGGACCTCTGTTATGGCGAGACACACAATGCGACTTGGACTGGTGGGATGCACCGTCACCCTCCTCGCTGGCATGTCGCTCGTCGGCTCGCTATCCGTCGCTACGTCGGGCGCGCAGGAGAGGCTGTCACGTTCTTTGACGGAACTTCCCAAGCCTGGCAAGTCCTGCCCCGCCAAGAAACTTGGGAGCAAGGCGAAGGACGGGAAGCTGACCCTGGTCTGCAAGAAGGTCCACACCCAGGACAAGTGGGTTGTCACAAAGACCGTGGCGAAGACACTTTCGGTCTCGCAGGTCAAGAAGGCGTTCTCGGCGGACATCGCCCCCGCGGATTCTGATCTCACGACTTTCGAGGCCAAGGCCGAGCAGTACGGGAGATCGATCACTCCCGCTGAAGCGGCAACCATCTCCGCGCCACTCGTCGCTGCGGTGAACAATCTCGACTCCGAGCTCGACGCCTTGAAGGCGACCGGCGCGGTGGAAACGGACATCCACACGTTTGTCGCGGAGGACAGCGTGATCGCCGGTCTGCTTCAAAAGGCCGGGAGCCAGACCTCGTTGTCCCTCCTAACCTGGGGTAAGACCCTTCTGCACGACGCGAAGCTCCTCAAAGCGGACGGCGACGTCCTACGTTCCGCTCTCGGATTGCCACCGGCGCCGTAGACAACGCGACACCCGAACTGAAAGCCCCCGGGTCGCTGGGACGGGACCCGGCGCTACTGACGCGCCCAAACTGCACCCTGTCGGTGGGCCGTAGAGGGTTTGAACCTCTGACCTCTTGCGTGTCATGCAAGCGCGCTACCGGACTGCGCCAACGGCCCAGGAGATGCGCACGTTACCACCAGGTGGTCACGAGATGAGACCGAGGCTCGACGGGGCGCAGACCCGACCTGTCGGTAGGATCTCGGCCGTGGCAGCCGCCCCCCGACCCGGTCCCGACGGGACCGGCGAGGCGGCACCCCGTCTCGAATCAGGCATCCCGGCGCGCTTCGCCGCCCGCCTGCGGGTGCTGACCGACCCGGCCGCGCTCGCGACCTTCGTCGTCGTCGCCGGCGTCACCGCGTTCGTCGTCGCCCAACTCCAACCGGGGTTGATCTTCGGTCCGAACATGGACGTCGGGGGGGACACCGCGGGCCACGTCGTAGCCGTCGACTACTTCATCCACCACCTGCTCGCGCACGGCGAGTTGTCGGGCTGGGACCCGCAGTGGTTCGGCGGGTTCCCGCTCTACGTCTTCTACTTCCCGCTCCCGGCGGTCCTTGTCGGCGCCTTCTCGCTGGTCACGCCCTACGCCGTCGCGTTCAAGATCGTGACGGTCCTCGGCACTGTCTTCCTGCCGCTTGCGGCGTACACCTTCGGACGCCTCGTCGGCTTCGCGCGTCCGGTTCCCGCGCTCATGTCGGCGGCGACCGTGCCGTTCCTGTTCAACTTCGCGCCTTCGAACTCCACCGTCTATTTCCCGTGGAACATCGACGGAGGCACGATCGCCTCGACGCTCGCCGGGGAGTTCTCGTTCAGCCTCGCCCTGACTCTCGCCGTGCTGTTCCTCGGCGTCTTCGTCTACTCGCTGCGAACCGGGCGTTACCGATGGCTCGCCGGACTGCTGTTCGCCCTGACGCTGCTCTGCCACGTGATCCCGGGCCTGTTCGCGGGCGGTGCCGCCGTCATCATCACCCTCGCGCGTTGGGAGCGGCGCGGCGTCAAGACCCTCGTCCTCGTCGGCGTCCTCGGTGCCCTCGTCGCTTCGTTCTGGCTCCTGCCGTTCGCCGCGTACCTCAACTACTCGTCGTCGATGAACTACGGCCGGGTCGGCGACGTCTACGCCCAGCTCTTCCCCGCCAACGCGGAACAGGCCGTCCAGTGGATCGCGGCGCTCGGGCTCCTCGTCGCGATCTGGCGACGCCAACGGATCGCCCTCTCCCTCGCCGCGATAGCCGGCGCGAGCGTCGCCGCGTTCTGCTGGCTTCCCTCCGGCCTCGTGTACAACGGCCGCTGGTTGCCGTTCTGGTACCTCGCGACGGCTCTCCTCGCCGCGTACGCCATCGGCGAACTCGGCCGCACCGCTTTCTCGGCCCTGGGCCACGAATGGCTCAATGCCCAGTTCACCGGCATCTTCGGGGCGACCATCGCCGTGGTGCTCGTCGCCGCGTGGTTGGGAGTCCTCCCCTTCTATTCTCCCCCGAGCGGTCACGAGAACCCCGTCGATAGCTGGGCGGTGTGGAACTACTCGGGATACCAGGCCAAGCCGGGGTGGCCCCAGTTCCAACGGGTCGTGGCGATGCTCGAGAGCGCCGCCGCGGTGCACGGTTGCGGCCGGCTGGACTACGAGTACTCCCCGAACACCCAGAACGCCTTCGGCTCGACGATCGTGCCGATGTCGTTCCCGCTTTGGACGAACGGCTGCATCGACAGCGCCGAGGGCCTCTACTTCGAGTCGTCGACCTCGAACCACTTCCACTTCCTCGACCAGGCCGAGCTTTCGCTCCAGCCCTCGAACCCCGTCGTCGGCCTCCCCTACAGCTCCCTCGACGTCGCCGACGGGATCCGCCACCTCCAGCTCACGGGCGTGAGGTACTTCCTCGCCAACTCGCCGACCGTCGAAGCGGACGCCGCGGCAGATTCGGCTCTCGTCGAGGTCGGGTCGACACCCGAGTCGCCGGACGTCGTCGACGGGTCGGCGTCCGCGCCAGCCGGAACGAAGCCGGAATGGGTCCTCTACCTCATCCGCGATTCCCAGCTCGTCGTCCCCCTCCACTACGAGCCGGTCGTCGAGAGCGGCCTGTCCAAGACCCAGTGGCAGACGACGACGGCGGTCACCTGGTACCAGAACCCGCGCTACTGGCCCGTGCCGATCGTCTCGGGGGGTCCGACCGCCTGGCCGCACGCCAAGCCGGGCACGTTGCTTCTCCCGGGGGCGTCGCGACGCGTCCCGCCGACGACGGTCTCCCGCGTGACCTACACCGATTCGACGGTCTCGTTCGACGTCGGGCGCCTGGGCGTGCCCGTGCTCGTGAAGGTCCCCTACTTCCCGAATTGGTCGGCGCAGGGCGCCTTGGGCCCGTTCGAGGCGACACCGAACCTCATGGTGGTCGTGCCCGTCGCCCACCACGTCGTCCTCAGCTACAAATCGACGGCGATCGACTGGGTTGGCCGGATCGCCTCAGTCGTCGGCCTCGCCGGGCTCGCGGCCGTCGGGCGATTCGGAACCGCCGGCGCGCCCGCGTCACCGGCATCCGGCCCGGCATCGACGCCGATCGCGCCGGGCGAGGGGACCGGCCCCGAGCCCGGGAACGAGCCCGCCGACGCCGCGGACGCGGATGAGGCATCCTTCGACCCATGGAAACCCCCGCCGGAACCTCAGTGAGCGAGGAGCCCGGTCCCTCTCCCGGCGAGCCGGCGCGTGCGCCCGAGCCGCCGCCCGAGATCACCGTCGTCCTTCCCGCGCACAACGAGGTCATGCTCATCGGCTCGACCGTCACGAACCTCGTCTCCGGATTCGCGCGACGCGGTCGCGCCTTCGAGATCCTCGTCGTCGAGAACGGATCGACCGACGGGACGCTGCGCCTCGCCCGCCTGCTGTCCGCCCAGCTCCCCCACGTACGCGTCCTGTCGCTCGCATCCGGCGACTACGGCGCCGCCCTCGCCGCCGGCTTCCGCGACGCGCTCGGCGCCCTCATCGTCAGTTTCGACGTCGACTACTACGACCTGCCGTTCTTCGACGCCGCGCTCGGCCTCGTCGACTCGGGGGAGGCGGACCTCGTGCTCGCCTCGAAACGGGCGCCGGGTGCCCGCGACCGCCGGCCGCTGCTGCGGCGCGTCCTCACCGCCGGTTTCACCGCCGCGCTCCACCGGGTCGTCGGCCTCGAGGTGAGCGACGCCCACGGGATGAAGGTGATGAGTGCGTCCGCCGTCGTCCCGCTCATCGAACAGACCGTCCTGCGCGGGAGCCTGTTCGACGTCGAGCTCGTCCTGCGGGCGAACCGAGCTGGCCTCGCGGTCCGTGAGCTGCCGGCAGTCGTCCGCGAGCTGCGGCCCCCGCGCACGTCGGTCCTCCGCCGCATCGTCGAGTCCGCGATCGGCCTCGTCCGTCTCCGACTGCTCGTCGGCGCGGGAGAGAGTCCCGAGACCCGCCGATCAGACGACCTCGCCTCCTGACCCCCCGGACGACGCTCGTCGCGACACCGCCCTGCGAGCGGCGTCGCGCCGCTGCTCCTAGGCGCCGAGGATCCTGACGATCTCGCGCAGTTCCATTCGCGCCGCGACTAACTGCGCGCTCGTCGCGGTGACCGCCGAGGTCGCCTTGGCGAACGTCGCCTGGGCCGAGGCAGGATCCTGCGGCGTGAGGGCGAGGAGCGACGCCGACGTGCCTGCCAACGAGGACCCGATCCCGCTGAGCTCGGCGACAAGCTTCTGGTAGACGCGTTGCGCGGTAACGGCTCCGCGTCCGTTGTTCTGCTCGGTCGTGATCGCGGTTTGGATCGACGGTTCCAGCGCCGCGAGGGCCACCGCCTCGGCGAGCACCCGGTCGTTTCCGATCACGGAGCGCACCTCGGGAACGACGAGCGCGAAGACCCGGAAATTCACGACCATCGCCACAGCCGTCTCCCGCAGTTCCGTCAGCGAGGTCTCGCTGGCGACCGAAGCCGACAGCGACGCGAGACCGGACGGGTCGGCGGTGACGACCGCACTGAGCGCGGCGCGGTCCTGGGCGGTGAGATTGCGAGCCGCGGCCACCGCCGCAAACGCGGCGGACAGCGCATCGAGACGCTCGGTCAGCGCCTTTGCAAGCCAGCGCTGCACCTCGATGACCGGGACGCCCGCGGGGATGACGGGAGCGGCGCCGTCCGCCGCCGGACTCGGCAAGCCACCCGGTCCGCCCGGTGCCGCCTGGGAGGTGCTCGCGGACCCGAACAGGAGACCGAACGCGACGAGGCACGCTCCGACCGACAGGGCCACCCGTCTCACGTCGCCCCTGCTCACCGTCTCACCTGCCTCAACGCCGCGCTTCGGTTCTGCTGTCCGGGCTCCTGCGACGACATCTTGGCCCCGTTCTGTTCGACGTCGGCGCGCGAATTGTGAGCAAAGTGAGATACCTGCTGCGACCACCTCGGACCTCCCCCGCTCCCCGGTCGCAAGGATCCGGCGCGCCGCCGGTCGCACGCCGTCACGCCCCGGCCCCGTGGGGCCCGCGCCGGATGAGCGCCCACCTACACTCGAACCGTGACCCTCGCGGCGAGCTCGCCGCCTCCAGCCGCCGGGCGTGACGAACGGCCGGCCGGGCTCGCGTCGCTCCCCGAAGCGGACGCGATCCAATTCGCGGTCGTCGACGTCGAGACGACCGGACTCGACCCCACGACGACGCGCGTGCTCGAGTGTGCGGTCGTCGAACTCGCCGCCGACGGGAACCCACTCGGCGAGTGGACGAGCCTCGTGTCCGTGCCGGGCGAAGGCGAACTCGGAGCGAGCTGGCTGCACGGGATAACGCGAGCGATGCTCGCCCCGGCTCCACCGTTCCGAGAACTCGTGGGGGAGCTCACGGCACATCTCGCCGGACGCGTCGTCATCGGGCATGTCCTCGATTTCGACCTCGCCCATCTGGCCGCCGAGTACGCGCGGTGCGGGCTGGTCCTGCCGGACCTCCGACGGGTCGGTATCTGCACGCGCGAACTCGCGCGCTCGAACCTCCCCCCGGGGCCGCGCTCCCTCGTGGCGTGCTGCAGAGCGCTCGGCGTGAGCTGTCCCGCGGCACACACCGCGCTCGGCGACGCCCGGTCCACGGCGGCCGTGTTCGCGGCCTTCCTCCGGATCGGGGCCGTCCCCGACGCGCGCCCCGCAGCCGCCCGCGCGGCGGCACTCGCCTGGCCGTTGTCGGCCTGGGATCCGCTGAGACCGAGCCGCGCCGTCCCCCGCGGCTCCGCCGGAGCCGGCGGTTAGGGGGACCCGTCGGAGTCGATCGATCCTCGCTGCCGGTTCGAGCCGATCCGCCGAGTCCCGACGAGATCCGAGCCTCGCCCGGTGCGGAACGCCGCGAACGTCTCGCGACCATCGGTGCCTTAGCCGCGGCCGGGTCGTGGGGAGGCGTCCCGCCCGCGCCGTTCGGCTGGTCGGTGTGCCCGCCAGACCGAGCGCGGTACCGCCCGGCGTCTCGCCGAGCTGATGGCCGATCTGCCAGGGACCCTGAGAAGCGTCAGAAGGCGACGGCGGCCGCGGTCGGGAACCAGTAACCGGGGTCCCCGTCGAAGCGGGGACGCTTCATTCCCGAGTACAGGCGGACGCAGGCGTCGGCGACGTCGGGGTCGAACTGGGTGCCGCTCTGCTTCTCGATCTCGGCAAGGGCGTCGGCGACGCTATGAGCCGGACGGTAGGGACGCGGTGAGGTCATCGCCTCGAGAACGTCGGCGATCATGAGCACGCGGGCGCCGAGACAGATCTCGTCTCCGTGGATTCCGAACGGGTACCCGCTGCCGTCGAGACGCTCGTGGTGCTGCAGGATCGTCCGCGCCACCGGCCACGGGAAGTCGATCCCGGCGATGATGTCGACGCCGGCCTGGGGATGGGTCTTGATCAGCTCGAACTCCGCCGCGCTCAGCTTGGTGGGCTTGGAGAGGATCTGGGCCGGCACGACGATCTTGCCGATGTCGTGGAGCATCCCCGCGACCTCGATGCCCTTCGTCGCATCGGCGTCGAGCCCGAGCTCCTGCGCGATCGTGACGCAGATCTTCGCAACGCCGCGCTGGTGACCCGCCAAGTACGGATCGAATTCGGTGCTCGCGGCGAGCGCGCCAACGGCAGTCTCGAGGGTGGCGGCGAGCTGCTCGAGGTTCTGCTGGTTCCGCACGCGATCCTGCAGCGTGGTGATTCCGAATTCGATCCCGACGATGCACTTCTGGAAGAGCCTCAGCCACTCCGCGTCGAACGCGTTGGGTTGCGTCGAGAAGATGCCGATCGACCCCGACACCGAGTCCCCGACGACGAGGGGCAGCGCGACGGCGGACCGCATCCCGTAGTCGAGCGCGACCTGGCGCCACGGATCCGATCCGTCGAGCGCGGCGGCGTCGCCGATCTGCTGGATCTCCCCGGTGCGGATGGACTCGATCACCGGCCCGATCCCCTCGGCGGACCCGGCTGAGGTCGCGTGGAGCGCTTCGAAGAAGTCACGACCCACCGACCCGTGGTAGGCGAGGGAAACGATGGCGGAAGGGTCGTCCGGGACGGGGGCGGCGACCCAGGCGAAGGCGTAGCCGCCGTCCTCGACGAGGACCCGGCAGATGTCGTCCAACAGTTGCGTGTCGTCGCGGGCGTGCACGAGCGTCTCACTCGCGGCCATGAAGGTCCGCAACGACTTGGTCACCACGGCGAGCGCGCGTTCCACCTTCCGCTGCTCGGTGACGACCCGGCTGTTGATGAGCAGGCCATCGGCGAACTTCGCGACCGAGGTGTCGAACGCGCCGGCGACTCCTGCGACCTCGCACCAGGGGATCTCGTAGCGCTCCGGTACACCAGAGGCGAGCACCCGCGAGTACCGCTCCAGCACACCGAGGACCCGGCGCGACGGGTAGAGCTCGAGCTCGCCACGACCGAGGAGCTGCTCGCTGCTGCGCCCGAGGAGGCGCTGTCCCGCCGCGTTCACGTAGCGGTAGTCGAAATCGACGATCTCGTCGGAGCCGTTGCGCCGCGGCACGACGATGAAGACGGGATCGAGGAGCGAGTCGAAAGCCGAGTGGAGCGTCTCCTTGTTCTCGCCGCAGACCGTGCCCGTGTCTCCGTGTCTCGCCATGATCAAGCCGCCTCGTCCCCGGTCGACACCCCGTCCGGTCCCGGCTCCACGGATCGTGTGGCGCGGACACCGGTGGCCGCCGCGGCGCTCCGGCGGGGCTGTGGAGCAGAGCCGGGCGCCGTGGCGGTCACCGTTTCCCTCGTTGCGTCGACGAAGCGGACGTGCCGGAGGACACGGCGAGAACCACGCGGGTCCTCGCGCCGTTCGAAGCGGCAGTGGCCAGCGTCAACTTCCCCTCTCGTTCCCCGCTCTTCTCGGGATTCCCTTCCCTGACGACCGATTTTCCGCCGCCGTCGAGCTGCCGGGCCCAGTAGCTGGGTCCGTGCGGCCGTCCGTCGGTGCGCCTGATCAGAGCGTTCGGCGCGATAGGGCGTCCGTGACGGGTCGGCCGAGCTCGCGGACCGCCTCGGGCGCGGTCTGACCTCGAAGATCGTGTCTGGCGGGGGCGTGCGCACCTCCGTGTGGCCGACCGGACCACGACGCGGCACACGTGACGCAAACGGGGCAGCCCTCGGCCGCCCGCTGCGCCACTCTCCGTGCTCCTGCGGATCCACACGCCCCGACATGGCGCCATCTTCTGCCAAGGAGGAGCAGGGTCAAAGACATGAACTGCACCATTTCGGATGACCCAGATGGACCGGTCTGAGCAAATCGCGAGTCCCCCCGACCGCGTACCGTGGTGACGAGCCGGTCCGCCCGGGAGCCCGTCCGTGGGGCGACGCCCCGGCCGACCGGCGGTGGCCGCTCAGGCCGACTTCTGGCGCTGGCGCAGCATGCGGCGGCGTTCGCGTTCGGTGAGGCCTCCCCACACGCCCTCGCGCTCGCGGCACACGATCGCGTGCTCCAGGCACATCTGGCGAACAGGGCAGAGCGCACACACGGCCTTCGCCTCCTCGGCCTCTTCGTCCGAGGGCGGAAAGAAGACTTCCGGGTCGAGTCCCCGGCAAGCCGAGCGCTGGCGCCACGTGGTTTTCATCAACCGATCACTTTCTCCTGCTGCGTCGCTGTCCCGTCTGCCGCCGTGCGCGGTTCGCGCGCTCGCCACGACACTTACGAGCGAGAACGGCCCGCGCGGGCCTGCAAGCAAGAGGTGCCGTGAGGCGCGCGTGCACAACCGCAGCGCAGGCGGGCAGAAATTGTGCCAGAGCGGACTCCGGATGTAAAGGGCCCCTTGGACGCATCGGGGGCGGTCGCCTCCCATTCCTTGCTGGTGTGCCACACTGGGCCGCCGTGAACAGGACCGCAACGAGGTGAGCGTCCTCGTCATCGACGTCGGCTCGAGTTCTGTGCGGGCCGCCCTCGTCCGTGCCGACGGGACGCTCGGACACCTGCACCAGCGCCACCTGTCGGACCTCCGCCCCTCCCCCGGCGTCGCCGAGTTCGACGCCTCCGCCCTCGCCGGTGCCGCGCTCGACGTCGCCCGGGCGACGCTCGAGGCCGGGGGGGCGGCGCAGGCCGTCGGGATCACCGCGCAGCGGGCCTCGACGATCGTCTGGGAACGGGAGACCGGGCGGCCCGTCGCCCCCGGCATCTCCTGGCAGGACCTGCGAACCGCCGGCCAGTGCCTCGCCCTGTCGGCGCGCGGGTTCCGGCTGACCCCGAACCAGTCGGCGACGAAGCTCGCTTATCTCCTCGGCATCCATGACCCCGACCGGTCGCACGATCTGTGCTTCGGGACGGTCGAGTGCTACCTCACTTGGGTGCTCTCGCGGGGGTCCTCCCACGTCACCGACGCCTCGAACGCCGGCGTCACCGGTCTCATCCTCGACGACGCCTCGGACTGGAACGATGAGGTTCTCGAGGAGCTGCGCATCGCGCGCGCAATGCTCCCTCGGATCGTCGACTCGACCGGTGTCGTCGCCGCGGCGTCTGCGCTCCCCGGCGAGCCCCCCATCGCCGGGCTCATCGGCGACCAGCAGTCCTCCCTCGTCGGGCAGGCCTGCCTGCAACCGGGCGAGGCGAAGGCGACCTTCGGCACGGGCGCGATGCTCGACTGCGTCACCGCGGCGCGACCCGCCTTCAGCGCCCGCGGCGACCGCGGCACCTTCCCCATCGTCGCCTGGCGCGAGTCCGGCCACGTGAACTGGGGCATCGAGGCGATCATGCTTTCGGCGGGATCCTGCATCGAGTGGCTGCGCGCCGGGCTCGGCCTCATCGGCGACGCGGCCGAGTCCGACGAGATCGCGGGTTCCGTGCCGGACTCCGGGGGCGTCGTCTTTGTCCCGGCGCTCGGCGGGCTCGGCACGCCGGTGTGGGACTTCGGGGCGCGCGGCACCTTCGTCGGGCTCGACGCCTCGACTTCGCGCGCCGAGCTCGTCCGGGCCGTCCTCGAGGGCATCGCCCACCGCAGCGCCGACCTCCTCGAAGCCGCGGAAGCAGACGGCAAGGTCGAGGTTGCGACCTTGCGCGTCGACGGGGGCATGACCGCGAACGCGACCTTCCTCCAGCTGCTCGCCGACGCGCTCCAACGGCCGATCGCCCCCTCGGCCGTCCGGGATGCGACGACGCTCGGCGCCGCCTATCTCGCCGGCACGGCGACCGGGCTGTGGCCGTCGCTCGCCGCGGCGGCCTCGACGGCGCGGCACGGCGCCGTCGTCGAGCCGGCTCGCCGGCTCGACCGCGACCGCTGGCTCGACGCGCGGGCCCGCGCCCTGCGCACCGTGCCCGCCATGTCGGCCATCTCGTTCTGACCTGACTCCTCAGGCGACGTCGAGGGCGAGCGCCTCCTCGAACGTCGCTCCCCGGCCGAACAGCGCCCGAAAACCCATCACCTGACGCGGACTGTTGAACCCGAGGACCGCGGACAGCCGCCCGTCGCGCCCGTAACAGGCGACAAAGCGCCCCTCGGCGATCGACCCGGCCACGACGCGCACCTCGTCGGTCGCGGCGGGGAGGCCGATCGACTGGATCTTCACGTCGAACTGGTCGGACCAGAAGTACGGCACCGAGGAGAAGGGGGTCGCCCCGATCCCGGCGAGCAGGCTCGACGCGGCGTGCACCCCCTGCTCGGCGGCGTTCGTCCCGTGCTCGAGCCGCACCGTGCCTTCGGCCAGTGGGTGCGGCCACCGGGCAACGTCGCCGGCCGCGACGACCCCCGGCGACGCGACGAGGGTCGGGGCGCACACGACCCCGTCCGCCAGCTCGAGCCCCGAACCGTCGAGCCAGCCCGTCTCTGGGACGACGCCGATGGCGACGAGCACGACGTCGGCGCCGAGGATCGACCCGTCGTCGAGCCGGAGACCCTCGACGCGGCCGTGCCCCACGAGCCCCGAGACCCCGATCCCCATCCGCAGCTCCACGCCGTGGTCGGCGTGGAGCCCGGCGATCGCCCGCCCGACGAGCGGACCGACGACGCGGGCGAGCGGTGTGGCCAGCGGCTCGACGACGCTCACCGCGGCGCCGAGCACACGGGCCGTCGCCGCGACCTCCATGCCAAGGAAGCCGCCGCCGACGACGGCGAGGCGCGTGCCGGGCTCGGCGAGCAGCGCCCGCAGGCGGACGGCATCCTCGAGACTGCGCAGCGTGAGGACCCCCTCGAGGTCGGGCGCGCCGCGCAGCGTTCGGGGCGTCGCGCCGGTCGCGACGACGAGGCCGTCGAAAGGGAGTTCGCGCCCGGATTCCAGCACCACCGACCGGGCGTCCGGGTCGAGGCCCCGGGCCCGTTCGCCGAGAACGAGCTCGAGGTCGAGGGCGGCGAGCCTCGCTTCGCTCGTGAACGCGAGGCGGTCCTCGCCGAACGAACCCGCGAGGAACTGCTTGGAAAGCGGCGGCCGGTCGTACGGAAGGTGGGACTCGGCGCCAACGAGCGTGATAGCTCCGTCAAAGCCATCATGACGCAGGCCCTCGCAAGCCTTCAGGCCGGCAACCGACGCGCCCACGACGACGACAGAACGGAGCACGAAGCGAGACTAGGTGGCCCCCGCCGCGGAAGGCGCGGCGCCGATCGCCTTGCCGGGCCACGCCGGCCCGTCGAGCGACCATCGGGCCGGGGCGTCGGGCAGGTGCACCCCGGGTCCGTCGATCGCGAGAGCGCGGCCGCCTGGCGCGCGCATGACCCGTTCACGACGCGGTCCAGGGCACTTCCCGCCCATTCGGCGCCTGAACAGGCCGAATACGTCTCGAACGCGCCGACGCGCCGGCCGTATCTTTCGTGGCGCGGGCGCGCCATCTCGCCAACTGGCCCGCGTCGGCACCGGGAAAGGACCGTTTCTCGGTCCCTACACGGGGACGCAGCGGACTCCCCCGGGGCCGTCACCTCCCGACACGGCAGTCGAGAACGTGGAGCAGCTGCGCGCCAGTCGACGCGCCATTCAGGAGACCTCGCCGCGGCTCACTTCGCCGAGTCCGGCGCTCCTTCCTCGCCGATCGCCGCCAACCTCGGCATCAGCGCGTCGACGTTCTCTCGCGCGCCGCGGATCCGGCGGTCGAGCTCCTCGACGATCTCGATCGCGCGCCGGAAACGCACCTCAAGCACGTCAACGTCGACCAGCCCCTCGTCGAGCTCCCGCACGATGGCGTCGAGCTCCGCCGCCGCGGCCGCGTAGCCGAGCTCGCCGACCGGCGTCACCTCCGCCTTGTCCTTGTCCTCGGGCGTCATCGTTCGTCTCCACCTGTCCTTTTCCTGGTCTTCGGGGCGGGTTTCCCGGGCGTCGTCGACTCGACGACGGAACGTGCCTCCCCGTCGACGAAGCGGGTCGTGATCCGCGCGCCCACGGTGAGCGCCGCGGTCGATCGCACGAGCCGTCCCGACGCGTCACTCGTCAGCGTCCAGCCCCGGTCGAGCTGGCGCCTCGGGTCGTACGCCCGCAGCACCTGTCGCCTCCTCGTGAGCTCGTGTTGCTGGGTGGCGACGCTCCGGCGCGTCGCCGCGCCGAGGAGCGCCGCACGGGCGGACACAGTTGCCGCCTCACGGCGAAGCCGCGCCGGGACGACCCGGGCGAGCTCGACACTGGCCGCCCGGAGCGCGACCGCACGACGTTCGAACTGATGCCGAGCGCCACGCCCGAGTGCGGAGGCACCCGCGGCGAGCTGGTAGCCGGCCGAGTCGAGCCGGGCGCGGGCGAGGCCCGTCAGCGCGCCCGCCGTGCGCTCGATCTCGCCCACGTACTCGGCGACCCGCCCGACGACGGCCTCGCCGCACTGCGTCGGCGTGATCATCGCCCGGTGCGCCACCTCGTCGGCGACCGACCGGTCGCCCGTATGGCCGATCCCCGTCCAGACGGGGAACGGGGCGGTTGCGATGGCCCGCGCGACCGGTTCGGAGTCGAACGCGGCGAGGTCGCCGCGCGCTCCCCCGCCGCGCACGACGACGGCGAGATCGATCGGCGACAAGCGGAGGCGAGTGAGCGCCGCGGCGATCTGGTCAGGCGCCTCGGCCCCCTGGACGAGCGTCGCTTCGAAGTAGACCTGGAACGCGAAGCCCGACCGGTCGAGCTGCCCGACGAAGTCCCGGTGCGCCTCGGACCCCGGACTCGTCACCACGCCGACGTGCAGGGGCACCAAAGGCAGCGCGAGTCGCTGGTTGGCATGCAGCAGGCCCTCGAGCTCGAGCGTACGGAGCAACCGACGGCGCGCCGCGGCGATCCCGCCGAGCAGGGCCGCGACGTCAAGCTCGGTGAGGGTGAACCGCAGTTTGCTACCGCCCTCCCAGACAGAGACGCGCCCGCGCACGCGCACGACGCGGCCCGGTTCGAGCGCGACGCCGGCTTCGCCGAGCGCCGCTGCCACCCGCGGCCAGTCGCGTGCCCAGCAGACGACCTCGAGCTGCGCGGCGCCGCGTTCGACCTCTTCGGCGGACTCGTCGGCGAGTTCGATGTAGTGGTGACCCCGGCTCTCGCGCAGGCCCCGGATCTCGCCGACGACCCACACGTCCTCGGTGAACTCCCGGGCGAGCGCGGCCTTCACCCGGTCGTAGAACTGGGAGACCGAAAGGGCCTCCTCAGCACCCGGGACGTCGGGATCCACGAGAGCGTCGGCCCCCGCGCCGTTCGCGTCGGACGGGATCCGGGGCGACCGGGCCGCGCCCTGCGCCCGCCGGCGCGCCGGCCGGCCGGGCGCGAACGGGGCCCCGCCACGTTGCTCGGCACGCTGGGCCGCCGCGAGCACGTCGTCGATTCGCCGCCGCAGCTCCGCCCCGGCTCCGTCGGTCGCGGCGACGTCGGCCCCGGCGACGGAGTCCTCGGCGTCGTCGGCCGCGAAATCGAACCGCTGCTCCTCCGGCACGCCGTCGGACACCACGCGACAAAGCTACCCGTGGGTCCGATCGGCGTCGCGGACCGCTGACGTCGATCGCGGCCAAGACCGCGAGCGCGACAATGGACCCGGCGGCGAGTCGGCCGGGTGGCCGCGGACGAGGTGGACCCCACCTCGTCCGAGGAAGGTCGGGACTCCGCAGGGCAGGGTGCTGGCTAACGGCCAGTCGGGGCGACCCGAAGGAAAGTGCAACAGAGAGCAGACCGCCGATGGCCGCAAGGCACAGGCAAGGGTGAAACGGTGCGGTAAGAGCGCACCAGCGGTCGGGGTGACCCGATCGGCTCGGTAAACCCCACCCGGAGCAAGGCCAAGCGTGGGACGGGCTGCCCGCCCTATGTCCCCAGGTAGGCCGCATAGATGGATGGTCACCCCCCGGGGCGTTCCGCTCCGGGGACAGAATCCCGCCTACAGGCCGGCTCGCCGCCATCGAGCATCCGTGCCCCGCGCGGGTCGCAACCCAGGCGAGGCGCGACGACGTGCCCCGACCGGGACCGGATCCAGCCCACGCCTTTCTCAGGGGCGAGTCCCGCCGGGACGCCAAGGCGCGGAAGTCCGGCCGCTCGGCGACGTCCTGCCCCCGTCTCGCAGCCGCGGAGATGACCGACGCTCGTGCTCTTGTGCAGGGTTGAGCCGGCGTCGGCTCGGCGGGAGACGGGCCGGTGTTGTCGGCGAATCGTGACGTTGTGCCCTGGTGCGCAGGACCTTCGTCGAGAAAGCTTGGGTCATTCCTCGGAAAGGACGTCCATGACGCTGAAGGTTGCGGCCCTCGACGCGGTCGAAATCCTCGACTCGCGGGCGCGGCCCACCCTCGCCGTGACGATGACGCTCGCCGACGGGACGAGCGCTCGCGCCGGCGTGCCGTCGGGAGCCTCGACGGGATCACGCGAGGCCGTCGAGCTGCGCGACGGCGACTCCCAGCGCTTCTCCGGCCAGGGCGTTCTCGCCGCGGTCGGCAACGTGAAGGGCGAGATCGCCAAGCTCCTCGTCGGCCGGTCGTTCGCGAGCGCCGCGGAGCTGGACCGGGCGATCATCGAGCTCGACGGGACCGCAACGAAGTCCCGCCTCGGAGCCAACGCCATCGTCGGGGTGTCGATGGCCGCGGCACGCGCCGTCGCCCTCTCGGCGGGTCGACCCCTCTGGCAGGCGCTGCGGCCCGAGGGCACGACGCCCCGGCTTCCGGTCCCCCACTTCAACGTCGTGAACGGCGGCGTTCACGCACCGAACAACCTCGACTTCCAGGAGTTCATGATCGCCCCGGTGGGCGCGCCCTCCCTCGCCGAGGCTGTCCGCGCCGGCGCCGAGATCTACGCCGCGCTGAAGGGACTGCTCGCCGGCAAGGGGTTCGCGACTGGCCTCGGGGACGAGGGCGGATTCGCCCCCGAGATCGACCGCCCCGAGGACGTCCTCGCCGTGCTCGTCGATGCCATCGCGGCGGCCGGCTACACGCCGGGCCGTGAGGGCGTGGCCATCGCCCTTGACCCCGCGGCCAGCGAGTTCTACCGCGACGGCCGCTACCACGTCGCCGGGGAGGCCCTCTCCAGCGACGAGATGATCGCCCGCTACGAGGAGATCGCCGCGAATTTCCCGGTCTGGAGCCTCGAGGACGGGCTCGCCGAGGGCGACTGGGACGGCTGGAGGCAGCTCACGTCGCGGCTCGGGGACACCCTCCAGCTCGTCGGTGACGACCTGCTCGTCACGAACCCGGCGATCATCACCGAGGCGATCGCGGCCGGCGCGGCGAACGCCGCCCTCATCAAGCTCAACCAGATCGGCTCGGTCACTGAGACGCTCGAGGCGATGCGGTTGTGCCGGCAGGCCGGTTGGTCCCAGATGGTCTCGCACCGCTCGGGCGAGACCGAGGACAGCTTCATCGCCGACCTCGCCGTCGCCACCGGTTGCGGTCAGATCAAGTCCGGCGCCCCGGCACGGGGCGAGCGCGTCGCCAAGTACAACCGGCTGATCGAGATCGAGGCCGGCGCCGCGCTCCCCTACGGACTGGCTTAGGGCCATGGCTGGATCGTCGACCGTCTGTCTCGACCGCGAGGCAGCCGGCCGTTACGTGCTTAGCAGGCGAACCCCCCTCGGCGGCTACTCCTTCTACCGGACCCCGGAATGGGGCGTCGAGGAGCCGAACGCGCCCGACACCCTCGCCGCGCTCGAGTGCCTGCAGATGCTCGACTGGCCGATTCCCGAACCCGCAGCGACCGTCGCCTGGTTGCGGGGCCTGCAGAACGACGACGGCGGCTACCCCACCCTCACGATCGGCTGGGCCGCCTTGCGGGCGCTCGCCCTGCTCGGCGCAGCCCCCGACCGGTCGCCTGCCGCGTGGCTCGACGAGCACGAAGAGGCACTCGCCCGCCCCATCGGGGCGCGCGACTGGCAGGGCACGTTGCGGGAGGCCCTCCACGTCGCCGAGCTGCGCCGGATCGGAGTTGCGCCACGACCGGAGACCGTCGAGGACCCGTTCTCACAGCTCCTCGACGCGGCACACGACCCGCGCGGGGGCTGGGCGCGTCCCGGAGCCGATCTCGAGACCACGGCCGTCGCCGTCTCCCTCGCGGGGCCGTCCCGATTGTCAGCCGAGGAACGGTCCGACGCCGAGTCGTTCCTCCGCCACTGCGAGGACCAGGTCCTCGGCATGCGCCTTACCCCGGAAAGCCGCGCGACCTGGGTCGGCGCCCTGTGGGGCGGACTCGAGCTCGCCCAAGGACTGGAGCTGCAGCCACGCTACCCCGAAGCGGTCGGCGCGTGCCTGGCCGACCTGCAGCGCGCCGACGGGGGGCTCGGTGCACGCCACTTCGCGATCTCCACGCTGCGGGACACCTGGCGGGGTCTCGACGCCGCCCAATTGCTCGACCATTTTCAGATCGATCAGCTACAGGAGGACAAGTCATGACCGCCTTCCAATACGTCCGCTTTTTCGAGGAGATCGGAATTGAGGACGTGCCCGTCGTCGGAGGCAAGAACGCCTCCCTCGGCGAGATGTACCAGAACCTGTCCCACGAGGGCGTGCGCATTCCCAACGGATTCGCGATCACGGCCGAGGGCTATCGCCACATGCTGAAGGAAGCCGGTGCCATTGCACCGCTCCACGAGGCGATCGACAAGCTCGACCCCGAGAACGTCGCCGACCTCGCCCGCTGCGGCAAGCGCGCCCGGGAGATCGTCTACGGCGCCGGGCTCCCCAAGGACCTCGCCGAGGAGATCATCGCCGCCTACCGCAAGCTCCAGGAGGAGTACGGCGACGGTGTGAGCCTCGCGGTGCGCTCCTCGGCGACGGCGGAGGACCTGCCGACGGCGAGCTTCGCCGGCCAGCAGGACACCTACCTCAACATCAAGGGCGACGAGAGCCTGCTCGACGCCTGCCGGCGCTGCTTCGCGAGCCTCTTCACCGACCGCGCCATCCACTACCGCGTCGACCAGGGCTTCGACCACTTCGACGTGGCGCTGTCGATCGGCATCATGAAGATGGTCCGCTCCGACCTCGCCTCGTCGGGCGTGATGTTCTCGCTCGACACCGAGTCCGGCTTCCGTGACGTCGTCTTCGTCACCGGCGCCTACGGCCTCGGCGAGAACGTCGTGCAGGGCGCCGTCGACCCCGACGAGTACTACGTGTTCAAGCCCACCTTCGAGGCGGGGCACCGGGCCGTGCTGCGCCGCCTCATCGGCGACAAGGCGATCAAGATGATCTTCGTCGAGGGTGAGACGCGGGTCACCACCCGCAACATCCCGACGCCGAAGGCCGACCGGGAGCGCTTCTGCCTCACCGACGAGGACGTCCTCGAACTCGCCCAGTACGCGATCGCGATCGAGAAGCACTACGGCCGCCCGATGGACATGGAGTGGGCGAAGGACGGCCTCGACGGCCTCCTCTACCTCGTCCAGGCCCGTCCCGAGACCGTCGCCTCGCAGCGCAAGTCGACGAGCCTCGAGACCTACGTCCTCGACGGCACCGGCGAGATCCTCACCTCCGGACGCAGCGTCGGCGAGAAGATCGCCGCCGGCAACGCCCGCGTGATCGTCGACGTCACGCACCTCGCGGACTTCCACGCCGGCGAGGTGCTGATCACCGACATGACGACCCCGGACTGGGAGCCCGTCATGAAGACGGCGGCGGCGATCGTCACGAACCGCGGCGGTCGGACCTGTCACGCCGCGATCATCGCCCGCGAGCTCGGCATCCCGGCGATCGTCGGCACGGGTGACTGCACGACCTCGGTCCCTCAGGGCGTCTTCGTCACCGCGTCGTGCGCGGAGGGTGACTCCGGGCGCATCTACAAGGGCGAGGTCCCGTTCCACGTCGTGCGCACCGAGGTCGAGGGCATAGAACGCCCGGAGACCGACATCATGATCAACCTCGGCAACCCGGACCTCGCCTTCAAGACGTCGTTCCTGCCGAACGACGGCGTGGGCCTCGCGCGCATGGAGTTCATCATCAGCGAGTCGATCCGGGCGCACCCGATGGCCCTCCTCCACCCTGAGAAGGTGACGGACCACGAGGCGGCGGCGACAATCGCCCGACTCACCCGGGGCTACCCCGACGGCGAGTCGTTCTTCGTCGAGCGGCTGTCCGAGGGCATCGGCACGATCGCCGCGGCGTTCTACCCGAAGCCCGTCGTCGTGCGGATGAGCGACTTCAAGACGAACGAGTACGCGAGCCTCGTCGGCGGCACCGCCTTCGAGCCCGTCGAGGCGAACCCGATGCTCGGATGGCGCGGTGCGTCCCGTTACGCGCACCCGGCTTACGTCGAAGGGTTCGCGCTCGAGTGCAAGGCGATGAAGCGGGTCCGCGAGGACATGGGTCTCACCAACGTCGTCCTCATGATCCCCTTCGTCCGTCGCGTGAAGGAGGCGGAGGACGTGCTGGCCCAGATGGCCAAGCTCGGACTGGCCCGCGGGGAGAACGGACTGAAGATCTACGCGATGTGCGAGATCCCGAACAACGTCATCCTTGTCGACAAGTTCGCGCCGCTCTTCGACGGCTACTCGATCGGCTCGAACGACCTCACGCAGCTCTGCCTCGGCGTCGACCGGGACAGCGAGATCGTGGCGTTCGACTACGAAGAGCGCGACGACGGCGTGAAGGACATGCTGCGCATGTCCGTCGAGGGCTGCCACCGCAACGGGATCCACTCGGGGATCTGTGGCCAGGCACCGTCCGACTACCCGGAGATGGCCCAGTATCTCGTCGAGATCGGCATCGACTCGATGAGCCTCAACCCGGACACGGTGCTAAAGACGACCGAGGTCGTCCTGGAGCTCGAGCGCAAGCTCGGCAAGACCCCGAGCGGCCACAAGGCCCACTAGGGCGACCACCCCCCCCAACCGTCCCCGGCGGGCCTCAAGCCGTCCGGGGACGAGGAACGACGATCGGTCCGGGCCCCGTGCCCGGACCGATCGCTTTCCCGGCCTCCTCGCGCCCGGCACCAAGGGCGCGGGTTGCTCGGCGCGCGAGACTCAAATCGTGCTGCGATTCATCTTCGAGATCGTCCTCACCGGACTCGTCGTCGGCGCCCTCGGCCGGCTCGTCGTGCCCGGACCCAACCCGATGGGCATCGGGATGACGATCCTCGTCGGGATCGCCGGGTCGATCCTCGGCGGACTGCTCGGCCGGCTCGTCTTCGGCCTCCGCTACGGCTACTCCTACGGCCTCGCCCTCGTGCTCGCCGTCGGCTGCACGGCGATGATCGTTTACGCCATGGGGCGCCACGAACGCGACCGCCATCGCGCGACCTAGTCGGCCCCGGCGGGACGCCGAGCGCGACCCCCTCAGGCGAACAGGATCCGCCCGCACTGCGAGCAGTGCACGACCTCGTCGGCCGGCGCGTGCCGGATGTGATCGAGCTCGGCCGCCGACGCGGCGAGGTGGCAGCCGTCGCAGGTTCCGTTGACGAGCCGCGCCGCCCCGACGCCGTCGAGCCGGGCGCGCAGGCGCTCGTACTCGTCGAGGAGAGCGGTCGGCACCGCAGCCGTGGCGTCGGCCCGGCGGATGGCGATCGTCGCGAGTTCGGTGTCGATCTCCGCCTCGGCCGTCCCGAGCGCAGCGCGCACGGCGGTGATCTCGCTCATGAGCGCTGCCCGTTCGGCGGCGAGCGGCCCGAGCTCGGCCTCCAGCTCCTCGATCGCCTCCATCACGACGAGCTGTTCGTCGTCGAGCTCGCCACGACGGCGCCCGAGCGTTCCCATCTCCGTCGCCATCGTCTCCTGATCGCGGAACGACGCCGCCTCGCCAGCACGTAGTCGGTCGTCGATCCGGGTTGTGCGGCCGACGATCTCGTCGACCTCGTTCGCGAGCCCGGAAAGGCGCGCCTCGTGGGCCCGGCGTTGCGCGTCGAGCTCCGCCGAGGCGGCGGCGGCGCGATCGAGCCTCGCCTCGAGCTCGGCAAGTGCCGCGCGCTCGGGAAGGCGGGCCCGCCGGTGACGGAGCTGGTCAGCTGCAGAGTCAGCATCCTGCACCGCGAGCAACACCTCGAGCGGGCTCCGACGGACGGCGCCGGGATCCGCCGGCGCGCCGGTGCTCACCGGTGCGCCCTGTGGTGCGCCGAACCGGCCCGGGCGGCGATCAGCGCGGCGAGCAGCTCCGCGGTCCCCGCGGCGACCGGGCTCCGGCGCTCGGTGTGCGAACGGACGACGAGGTCACGCCCACCCGCCTCGCCGACTGCCGCACCGGCCTCGGTGCAGACGAGCATCCCGCCGAGGTAGTCCCAGACGCCGAGGCCGCGGGGGCTCCACTCGGCGAAGGCGTCGAGGGTCCCGTCGGCGACCGCGCAGATCTCGAGGGCCGCCGCACCGAAGGACCGCAACTGGCGCCAGCCGAGGTTCTGGGACGGATAGCCGGACACGGCGACGACGGCGTCGCTGAGCGACGTGACCTTGGTCGGCGCGATCGGGTGGCCGTCACGGGTCGCGCCCCGGCCCCGCACGGCCTCGTAACAGGAATGGTCCGCCTGGTTGACGACGAGCGCGGCATAGGGACCCTGCTCGTCTAGGACGCAGATGCTCGTCGCGTACCAGCGCAGCCCGCGCGCCGCGTTCGTCGAGCCGTCGATCGGGTCGATGACGGCGAGGAAGTGCCGGTCTCCCTCCGTCAAACCGCTCTCCTCGGAAAGCACGCCAAATCCCGCGCCGACGAGCACCTCGAGCGCCGCGGCGTCAGCGGCGAGGTCGATGCGGTACTGACCGGGGCGGGCACCGGGCAGCGACCAGTCCTCTTCACCGGTGACCGCCCGGGCGACCGCGTACGCAGTCGCCGACAGCGTGGCGAGCATCTCCTCGGCCTGCACGGCCCGCAGGTTACCGGCTGGCCAGACGTGCCATCGAACGCCGCTCGCCGGGATGGGCCTCCCCTCCCGGCAACTTCACCGTCGGGTCCGCCGCCTACACTCGCAGCCGATGGCGGTCATCGACGTCGCCGGTTACGTCGCCGAGCTGAAGGACCACGCCGTCGAGCACGGTTTCCACGTCCACGACGAGCGCCATTTCGTGGAGACCTACTCGCTGCGCCAGTTCTGGGAGGTGGACCTCCACCCCGAAGAGGGCTGCGGCGGCCCGATCGACCTCCACCTCGCGCTCGAAGTTGACCCGCGGGCGCTCCTCGACTTCGAGGACGCCGTCGTCGCGCTGCCGGACGACGCCGAGCCCCCGGACAAGTGGAGCTTCCCGCTGACGTTCACCTGGGGCATCCCGCCGCTTCCCCACGGACCGGACCTGCTGCGGCTCGCGATCGACCTGGCCGGGGTCGGCGGGATCGAGCTCCCGCTCGAGATCTCGGCGACAGACTCGTTCGGATCGGTGACCGATCCCCCCGTGCGGAGGTTGGCGATCGTCGCCCGGCGGGAGGTCTCGCTCGCCCGCGTGCTCGCCGGCGAGGAACTACTCTGCGACGCCTTCGACCGCACACTCGCCGTCAGCCGCTTCCTGCTCGACGCTGCGCCCGCCTGGCTCGAGCCCTGAACGTCCGGTCCGCTCGGGCGGCTTCCGCCTACCGCCGTGAAATCGAGCGCGTGTCGTCCCAGAGCCGGACGCCGCCGATGATCCCGGCCAGGTTGTCGACGACCGCGTAGGGCGCCTGCACGCTGCTCCGCAGGTGGCGCGAGTTCCCCCCGCCGAGATAGCAGCGGTCGAAGTTCGTGAGCACGCGGAAGTTCTCGAGCGCCTCCGTGACCCGCCACCGCCACCTCTTCGGGCCGATTCTCCGCAACGCGGCCCCGCCGAGCTGCTGGTTGTAGGTCTGGCCCTTGCGGAACGGCTGGTGGGCGAGCTCGAGGTGCGGCACGACGACGCCGGCGTAGAAAAGGGCCGTGCCGACCCCGGTCCCGAACGTCACGACGAACTCGAGCCCGTCGCCGGAGACCACCGCGAGGCCCTGGAGGTCGGCGTCGTTGGCGACCCGGGTCGGCTTGCCGAACTCGGCCGCGAGCGCGTCGGCGATCTCGAATCCCGACCAGGCGGCGACGAGCTGCGGATCGATCCGCGAACCGAGCCCCCGATCGGTCACGAACTGCGGTGCGGTGAGGATGCGCCCTTCGCGCACGACACCGGGGAAGCCCACCGAGACGCGGTCGTAGGCCGGGAGCGGACGGACGAGCCCGGCGAGGGTGGCGATGAACCGGTTCGGCGGCAGCGGATAGGGCGTCGGCACGCTCACCCGGTTGGCGACAAGGTGCTCGTCCATGTCGAGAACCGACGCCTTCAGTCCGCTCCCGCCGGCGTCGATCGCCAGCGTGTACGGCCGTCGCGGGGCGTCGGACCGCTCGCCGGCCGCGGTCGGTTCCGCCCGTTCCGCGACCAGGCCCGCCGGTTCCGCGGTCGGCGAGGCGAACGACGGGAAATCGTCCGCACCGAGCATCGCCCCCGCCGCCGAGGCGTCGACGTCGGAGTCGGCCCCACCACCTTGCGTCCGGGGGCGACCCCGTCTCCCGGAGATCCGGTCGCCGTTCATCGCAGCACCCTTCTCCCTGCCGCTCCGGCCCCAGCGGGGCTCCCGAGCGGCGCATACGACTCGAGCAGCTCGAGCAGGGTCCGGACGCCGAAGCCGGTCCCCCCTCGGCGCAGGTATCCCGTTGACTCCTGCGAGTACGCGGGCCCACAGACATCGAGGTGCGCCCAGGGCGTCGCCCCCACGAACTCCTCGAGGATGAGCCCGGCGACGAGGGTACCCGCCTCGCGGGCCCCGCTGAAGTTCTTCAGATCGGCGATCTCGGATTCGTAGGCCGACCGGTACGCCCACGGAAGCGGGAGGCGCCAGACGGCCTCTCCGGCGCGACCCGCCGCCTGCTCGACCGCCGCGACGATGCGGTCGTCATTGCCCATGAGACCGGCGATCCGCCGGCCGAGCGCCACGACGACGGCGCCCGTCAGCGTCGCCAGGTCGACGATCGCGTCCGGCGACTCCTCCGCGGCGAGACACAGCGCGTCGGCGAGCACGAGCCGGCCCTCGCAATCCGTGTTCACGACCTCGATCGTCTTGCCGTTGCGGATCCGCACGACGTCGCCCGGTTTGATCGCCCGGCCGCCGGGCATGTTCTCCGTCATCGGCAAGAAAGCGACCACCCGCACGCCGACGCCAAGCCGCCCGCAGGCGCCGACGACGGCCAGCACGGTCGCGGCGCCACTCATGTCGTATTTCATGGTCATCATCGACTCGGCGGTCTTCAACGAAAGGCCCCCGGAGTCGAAGGTGATCCCCTTGCCGACGAGGGCGACGGTGGCCACGGGGGTCGCCGCCGGTTCGTACTCGGCCCGCACGAGGCGGGGCGGTTCGACGGAGCCCCGCGCCACGCCGAGCAGGCCGCCGAGACCTTCGGCGGCGATCCGCTCGGCGTCCCACACGGAGACGGAGAACCCCTCGGCGGCGCCGTGCTCGGTGGCGAGCTCGGCGAAGGCCGCCGGCGTCAGCTCGTCCGCCGGGGTGTTCACGAGGTCCCGCGTGTACGCGACCGCCCCGGCGGCCGCCACGCCTTGTGCGATGCCGTCTGAGACCGCGGCCGGGGCCGGGTCGACGAGCACGACCCGGGCGAGGGCCGGCAGCTTCGGATCGCTCTTCAACCGACCGAACCGGTAGCTGGCGAGCAGCACCCCCTCGGCGAGCGCCCGGGCACGTCGCACCGCGTCGACGCCTCCCGCCGCGAACCCCGAGAGGTCGAACGCCGCCGCCTCGCAGTGCGCGGCCACCCCGGCGAGTGCCGCGCCCGCCCGACGGAACGCCTCGCCGTCGAGCTCGGCGGGCGCCCCCATCCCGACGAGGATCTCGAGCGCGCCGTCGCTCCGCTCGAGCGACGCGGTCTCCCCGAGGGCACCGGTGAATCCCTGGCGCGCGGCGAGCGGCGTGTCGGCGAGCGGCGAACCGTCGGGGGCGACGAGACCACAGAAGACCGGCCGGGCTCGAACACGTGCATCTGCGGGCCAGGTCGGTGCGCTCTCGATCGCGACGGCCATGTGCTCAGTCCCTTTCTTCCCGGGCGGGCAGGTATCCATCTTCGCTCGCGCGGGCGAGCACCCAGCACAGGTCGGAGAGCCGGTTCACATAGGCGATCACGGGCCCGGGCGCGGCGTCGAGCGCGACGAGACGGCGCTCGGCGCGCCGGACGGCCGTGCGCGCCACGTCGAGCGCGGCGGCGAGCCGGTTCTCACCGGGCACGGCGAAGCCATCGATCTCCCCGAGCCGCGCCGCGCGCTCGTCGATCGCCGCCTCGAGGGCGGCGACCATCGCCGGCGTCACGTCGTTCCCGGATCCCCGTCGGCGCTTCCCGGGAGGAACCCCGACCTGCGCCATCACGGTCCACAGACCACGTTCGAGGCCGACGAGGAGATCGGCGACGCCATCTTGGCGGTTGCACTCGACCCGCGCCACGCCAAGCGCCGCTTGGGCCTCGTCGAGCGCCCCGAGGGCCTCGACGACGGCGTCGGACTTCGGGATCCGGCCTCCGCCGCGCACCGACGTCGACCCGTCGTCGCCCCGGCGGGAGTAGATCCTCACGGCCGCACGGCGAGGAGCGGCACGAGCGCCTCCGCCGAGGTGAGCGAGCCGTGTCGCGCCACGAGGCGCGTGTCGCCGGGGTCGGCCGGGTCGGCAAAGGAGACCGGCCCCCGGGCGACGAGGGCGACCTCGCCGACGCGCCGGCGGAAACCGTCCGAGAGCGGCCCGCCGAACCAGCCGGCACGGTCGATCTCTTCGACGGTGCGCACCCAGGCCACCTCCCCGTAGAGCTCGCGGGAGACCGCCGCCACCTGCTCAGTCTGCCCGGGGCGCACGTGGAGCCAGCGGAAGCGCCCCTCTCCCGACAGGCCGGTCACCGCCTCGAGCAGGCCGGGGTCGATCGTGACCGGCGGCGACGTCTCGACCTGGCCGTGGTCCGAGGTGACGGCGAGGGCGCAGCCGGCCGGCAGCCGGCCCGCGAGATCGCCGACGAGACGGTCGACGGCGGCGAGCTCGGCCTCGTAGCACTCCCCGAGTCCCTCGGCGTGGGCGACCTTGTCGATCCCGTCGTAGTAGGCGTAGACGAACGGCTCGCCCTTGCCGAGCGCCCGCTCGACGAACACGCCGATCGACGAGCTCACCCGCCAGCCGTAGAGCTCGGCCCCCGCCAGGTGCGCCTGCGAGAAGCCCGAACCGGCGAACGCGGCGCGCGAGACGACCGGGACGTGCCGGCCGAGGAACGGCTCGATCTGCTGGAGGGCTCGCGGGCGGATCTCGGCGCGGGCGTCGCCGGCGCCCGTCGTCCAGCGCAGCACGTTGAGCACCGTGTCCCCGGTCCGCAACCGGTAACCGAGCACGCCGTGGTCGGCGGGGGGCCGCCCCGTCGTGAGAGAAGTGAGCGCGGTCGCCGTCGTCGTCGGTGCGACCGAGGTGATCGTCGTGACCGCCATCGCGGACATCGTCGGCGTCACGGAGCGGTGCGCGGCGAGGCTCTCGGCCCCGAGCCCGTCGAGCACGAGGAGGACGACCCGGGTCGCGTCGACGAGCGGCGCGGGCAACCAACCCGGGACCTCGTCGCGCTGGCGCAGGGCCTCGAGCCGGAGCAACGTCGGGACGACTTCGGTGAGACACGCCCCGCCGTAGTCCGGGCGGAGCGGCTCGTCCGTGCCCCCGCCAGCCACCCACGTCGCCGCACCGCCAGCAGACGACGCCGGCGACCCTGTCACGCGCGAGAGCATACGACGGCCCTCCGAGGCGCCGTACCATGTGCCAAGTGAGGGTTTCTACGCGCGGTGACTACGCCTGTCGGGCTCTTTTGTCGCTCGCACTGCGCGGCGACGGCGTCACTCCGACCTCGGTGCGCGACATCGCCGAACGGACCGGGCTTCCCCCGCCCTACCTCGAACAGATCCTCCTCGCGCTAAAAGGCGCCGGTCTCGTGCGATCCAAGCGCGGCGTCGGCGGCGGCTACGTACTCGCTCGGCCCGCCGACGCGATCACCCTCGGCGCCATCGTCTCGGCGGTCGACGGACCGATCGCCGTCGGCGACTTCGGCCTGCCGCACGAGAACGGGGCGTGCGACCACGAGGGCCAGTGCGTCCTTTTGGACCTCTGGGCCGACGTGAGCGAGCACATGCGGCGCCACCTCGACTCCTACCGCCTAAGCGACATGGTCGCCCGCGCACAGAACCCGGCCCGCGCCGTCCGATCGGGCACCTGACCCCGACGGGCCGGGCCGCCTCCGCGTCGCCTCCCCGGCCCCGGCACCGCCCCGACCAGCACTTCGCCGTCCTCCCCTCCCTGCCCGCGCCCCGCGGGCGGCCCAGGGAATGCGCCCACCCCTGGCGGCGTTGCACAAAGTGACCGTTCCTGGAATCGGGCGAGGGCAGTCCGGGCGTTCCAGGCGCGAGGAACGGAGACGAAGTCATCGCTACGACATACGCCGACGAGGTCGTGGAGCACGCGAGCGGGGGCCCAGACCTCATGCGCCTCTTCCTTGACGACATTGGCCGATACCCACTGCTCACCGCAACGGAGCAGGTCGCGCTCGCCCAGAGGATCGAGCGGGGCGACACGGAAGCGAAAGACCAGATGATCGCCGGCAACCTGCGGTTGGTCGTCCACTGGGCCCGCCGGTACCAAGGCCGCGGCGTCGACCTCACCGATCTTGTCCAAGAGGGCACCTTCGGGCTGATGCGCGCCGTGGAGAAGTTCGACTGGAGGCGGGGGTTCAAGTTCTCGACCTACGCGACGTGGTGGATCCGGCAGTCCCTCCAGCGGGCGGTGCAGTCGAAGGGCCGGGCCATCCGCCTGCCCGAGGACGCCGTCGCCGCAGAGAACGCCGCCGAACGCGCCGGTGAAGGCAACGAGCGCCTCCTGCCCCGGGTCGTCGCCAGTCTCGACCAGCCCGTCGCCACCGATGCCTCCGCGACGCTCGGCGACCTGCTCGCCACCGACGAGACCTCTGTCGCCGACGACGTCATCGAGACGCTCGCCGTCGAGGGCCTCGAGGAGGCCATCGATCGCCTCGGGCAGCTCGAGCGGGAGGTCGTCCGCCTCCGCTTCGGGCTGAGCGGGCAACCCCCCGCCTCGCTCGAATCGACGGCGCGGGCACTCGGGATCGGCGTCCGCCGGGTCCGCAGCCTCGCGGCTTCGGCGCTGCGGGCGCTCGCGGCCCAGCCCGAGGTGCACGCCTTTCACACCGCGGCCTGACCGCGCGATCAGGAAAGACGGCCGACAACCGCCGCGAGATCGCCTGGCAGCGGCGACGTCCACTCGCAAGGCTCCCCCGTCCTCGGGTGGGCGAGGCGCAACGTCCCCGCATGGAGGAAATGCCGTTCCAGGCCGATCGCGGCTCGTGCCGCGGGGGCGAGCGCACCGCGGTAACGGGAATCGCCGGCCACCGGATGGCCGATCGCCGCGAAATGGACGCGAATCTGGTGCGTTCGTCCCGACTCCAGCGTCACCTCCACCAACGTCGCCTCGACCGGCTCGGTGAAGCGCCGGAGCACCCGGTATCGGGTCTTGGCGGCGCGACCCTCCACGGTCACCGCCATCCTCGTCCGATCCCGCGCTGACCGGCCGATCGGCGCGTCGATGCTCCCCGCGTCGGCAGCAAGCGAGCCGAGCACGAGCGCCTGGTAGACGCGCCCCATCGAACGCGCGGACAGCTGGACCACGAGCGACCGCCAGGAGTCCGCGTTACGGGCCACGACGAGCAGTCCGGACGTGTCCTTGTCGAGGCGGTGGACGATCCCCGGGCGGGACGGGTCGCCCGCGCCGTCACGCCCCGCCTGGGCGAGATCCGGGTAGCGCGCCAACAGCCCCGCCGCCAACGTCCCCGTGCGGTGGCCCGCGCCCGGGTGGACGACGACGCCGGCGGGTTTGTCCACCACGATGAGGTCGGCGTCCTCATAAACGACCTCGAAGGCCACGCTGCCGGGCGCGGCCGGTTCGAGCTCCGGCGCGCCGCCCGGCGGCCCGAACTCCAGATCGAGGTTCGCTCCCGTGCTCACGCGCACGTGGCGCGACGTGACGGCCCGGCCTTCACACCGCACCTTCCCGGCGGCGATGAGCTCCGCGACGGCGCTCCTCGACCGCCCCGTGATCGTGGCGACCACCCGGTCGATCCGTTCCCCGTCGAACGCCGCGGGCACCCGCACTGTGGTCACTCGCCGCCCCCCGGAGAGGCGCGGTGAACGGTGCCGTGCACGCCTGTCTGACGCCAGAACCGCGCCACCAGGATCGCCGCGCCGAGAACGATCGCCGCGTCCGCGCAATTGAACGTCGGCCAGAAGCCGACATGGACGAAGTCCACCACCAAACCGTGGGCGCGGAAGATCCGATCGGCGAGGTTCCCCGCCGCACCGCCGAGCAGCAACCCGATCCCGATCGCGACGGCGTAGCTCGGCGTCGAGCCCGCGAACCAGATGAGGACCGCCACGAGCAGGACGCCAATGACGACGATCGGGAGCGTGAGACCGGTACCGAGCGAGAAGGCAATGCCCGAATTGAAGGACAGCGCGAGCGACAGCGGTCCGGCGAGGTGCTTCGGCCCGTTCGCCAGGCGATCCAGCGCGATCGTCTTCGTGGTCTGGTCCAGGCCGACAACGACGGCCGCTGTCACCGCGACGGCCCACACGCGACGGCGGGTCGACACCCCACGAGTCGCGCGTCGCCCCGGTTTCAACGCCGCGACAGCCCTCCGCTCTTGCAGGCCATGCACAGCCGCGCGTACGGAAGCGCCTCGAGACGGAGCCTCGGGATCAACTCACCACATCCCTCGCACACGCCGTACTTCCCACTGTCGATCTTGGCGAGCGCGGCGTTGATCTCCTCGACCGCTTCCAGGGCCTGAGCGGAGAGCGTGAGGTCCCGCTCACGGTCGACGGCGACCGTCCCGCCTTCGCCCGATTCCTCGTCGAACTGGATATCTCCGGGCTCCATCTCCGCGACGAGCAACTCCGCCTCCTCCTGCAGCGAGCTCGCCTGTTCGAGGTAGGTCGCCCGTTCCTTTTCGAGCACGTTCCGTTGGTGGTTGAGGAAGCGCTCGTCCGTATAGCCCTTGCGCGGTGGTCGAACCGGGACGGCCCGGATGACCGCCGGCCGCGCGGCTGCGGAGCGCGTGATCGCCCTCTTCGCCCCGCTCTTCACCGCGGTGCGACGGCTCTCGTGGGAAGCAGGCTGCCCGCTCCCACCCGAACCCCGCGTGACGCCCCTGGCTGGCACCACAGCCTTGCGAGGGACGGCTCTTTTCACCGCGGCCTTCTTCGCCGGGGTCCTCTTCGCGGCGGCCTTCTTCGCGGCGGCCTTCTTCGGCGCGGTCTTCGCCAACGTGACCTTCTTCGCCGTGGCGGCCTTCTTCGCTGCTGACGTCTTGGCGGCAGACGTCTTCCTGGCGGCGTCCTTCGCCGTGGCAAGCGACGGAACAGCCTTTTTCGCCACCACCTTCTTCGCCGCGGCGGGCTTCACGCCGCCCTTCTTCGTGACCATCACCCGCGCGGCCGGGCCGCGGCCCGCCTTCGTCCGTGCGGGCGTCGGCGCGCGCCGGACCGGGGCCGCCGATGGCGCGACCGATCTCGCCGCCGACTTCCCGGTGGGACGTCCGGCAACCTTGCCGATTGCCTTTCGCGTGTTTGCCACGGCTTCCGTCGCTCGCGCGATGATCGAGCGGCGCGGAGAACCAGCAACCACTTTGTTCGTGCCTGCTTGCACGCTGGGCTTTGTCATCTTGTGGGGCATGGCCAGCTCGTTGACCTCTCCGATGGAGGGGTTGAGGTTACCCGATCGCCACAGCCACCGCCGACCGACGCGGCCTCAGCGATTCACGCGGCCGTGTCTGGGGTTCCCGGGACGCGTCTCGGCGTCCGCCACGGCGTCGTCGAGGACGCGCCGGACGTGGTCCACATCGACGCCGCGCACCCGGAGCCGCTTCATCCGGTTCCTTTCGCCGCTGACGAGCTCGACCGCAGACTTCGGCACGCCCAGCAGCTCCGCGACGAGCTCGGCACAGGCGACGTTCGCACGACCGTCGATCGGTGGGGGCGCGACCCGCACGTGCAAGGCGTCGCCCCGTGTTCCCGTGACGGCCGCCTTTCCCGCGCCTGGCTGGACGTAGAGACGGAGCAGGATAGTCGAGAGCTTGGCGGCTTTCGCCGCCTTCGAACCCTCGCGGGGCGCGTCCTGCTCGATCTCGAACAGGTCAGCTGCCATGGGCGCATACTCTAGGGCAATGCCCGAACAACCGAGGCCGGACTCGTATCCCGTGGTCCCTGCGACACCGGACTACCCGGCACTCGAGGAGGCGACGCTCGACTACTGGGACTCGGACGGCACGTTCCTCGCGTCCGTCGAGCAGCGCGACGTCGCCAACGAGTACGTCTTTTACGACGGTCCGCCCTTCGCCAACGGGATGCCCCATTACGGACACCTGCTGACCGGATTCGTGAAGGATGCGATGCCGCGCTACCAGACGATGCGTGGCCGACGCGTCGAACGCCGCTTCGGCTGGGACTGCCACGGTTTGCCCGCCGAGACCGAAGCCCAAAGCGAGCTCGGCGTCTCCGGACGCGCCCAGATCACCGCGTACGGGATCGACCGGTTCAACGAGTACTGCAAGACCTCCGTGTTGCGCTACACGGCGGCCTGGCAGCGCTACGTCACCCGCCAGGGGCGCTGGGTCGACTTCGAGAACGACTACAAGACCATGGACGCCTCCTACATGGAAAGCGTCATCTGGGCCTTCAAGAGGCTCCACGACCGCGGGCTCATCTACGAGGGCCTGCGGGTCCTGCCGTACTGCTGGGAGTGCGAGACGCCGCTGTCGAACTTCGAGACGCGCCAAGACGACGCCTACCGCGACCGCGTCGACCCGGCGATCACCGTCGCGATCGCCGTTGACGCCGTGCCGGGCGGAAAAGGTCCCGCGGCGGGTCCGCTGCAGGCCCTCATCTGGACGACGACCCCGTGGACGCTGCCCGCGAACCTCGCGCTCGCGGTCGGGGGTTCGATCACCTACGCGATCTACGAACGGGGCGGCGTCCGTTATCTCGTCGGGGAGTCGCGGGCCGACGCCTACGGCCCCGAGCTCGCCGGCGCCAAGCTCGTCGGCACGGTCGAGGGCCGCGAGCTCGTCGGCCGTACCTACCGGCCGCTTTTCGGCTATTTCTCCGGCGAGGAGAACGCCTTCCGGGTGCTCGAGGGCGAGTTCGTCTCGACCGAGGAGGGCACGGGGATCGTCCACATGGCCCCCGGGTTCGGTGAGGACGACCAACGGCTCTGCGAGGCCTCCGGCATCGCCGTCGTCTGCCCGGTCGACGACCGGGGGCGGTTCGACGGCCGCGTCCCCGACCTGGCGGGCCTGCAGGTGTTCGAGGCGAACGAACGCGTCATCGAGCATCTCGCCGCGACGGGTGCGCTGCTTCGGCGGGAGGAGTACGTCCACAGCTACCCGCACTGCTGGCGCTCGGACACCCCCCTCATCTACCGCGCCGTCCGGTCGTTCTTCGTGGAGGTCACCGCGATAAAGGAGCGGATGGTCGAGTTGAACCGGCGGATCCACTGGGTCCCGGAGCACGTCGGCCAGGGGGCCTTCGGCAAGTGGCTCGAAGGGGCGCGGGACTGGTCGATCTCGCGCAACCGTTTCTGGGGGGCCCCCATCCCGGTCTGGCAGAGCGACGACCCGGACCACCCACGCGTCGACGTCTACGGGAGCCTCGACGAGCTCGAGGCGGACTTCGGGGTCCGCCCGACGGACCTCCACCGCCCGGCGATCGACGCGCTCACGCGGCCGAACCCCGACGACCCGACGGGGAAGTCGACGATGCGGCGCGTTGGGGATGTCCTCGACTGCTGGTTCGAATCCGGCTCGATGCCGTTCGCTCAGCTCCACTACCCATTCGAGAACACCGAACGTTTCGAGGAGCATTTCCCGGCGGATCTCATCTGCGAGTACGTGGGCCAGACCCGGGGCTGGTTCTACACGATGCACGTGCTCGCCACGGCGCTGTTCGATTGCCCGGCGTTCTCGAACTGCATCGCCCACGGCATCCTGCTCGGCAACGACGGTCGCAAGCTCTCCAAGCGGCTGAAGAACTTCCCCGACCCCGAAGAGTTCTTCGCCTCTGACGGCGCCGACACGATGCGCTGGTATCTGCTCTCCTCTCCCGTGCTGCGCGGGCTCGACGTCGCGATCGAGGAAGCCGCGATGTCCGAGCCGGTGCGCGTCGTGCTCAACCCGATCTGGAACTGCTGGCACTTCCTCTCGCTCTACGGCCGCAGCGACGGGGTCGCCGGGCGGGTCCGCTCCGACCAGCAGGGGCTCCTCGACCGCTACATCCTCGCCAAGACCCGACGTTTCCTCGAACAGGTCACCGACGCCTTCGACGCCTACGACCTCGCCGGGGCGGCCGCGGCCTACTCCGGCTACCTCGACGCCCTGACGAACTGGTACATCCGCCGGAGCCGGGAGCGGTTCTGGCGGCCGTTCACCGGCGACGCGACGGCCGACGCCGACAAGACCGACGCCTACGACACGCTCCACACGGTGCTCGACGTCCTCGCCCGCGTGAGCGCGCCACTGCTCCCGTTCCTCGCCGACGAGGTCTACCGGGGACTCACCGGCGCCCGCAGCGTCCACCTCACCGACTGGCCCGCACCCGAGGCGCTGCCCGCGGACCCGACCCTCGTCGAGTCGATGGACCTCGTGCGCGAGGTGTGCTCGGCGATCCACTCCGTGCGCAAGGCCCGCGGGCTGCGCGCCCGCCTGCCGCTGTCCAGCGTCGTCGTCGCGCACCGCGACGCCGCCCGTCTCGAGCCGTTTGTCGACCTCATCGCCGACGAGGTGAACGTGAAGTCGGTCGAGTTCGAGACCGAACCCGACAGCTTCGCGACGAGCTCGCTCGTCGTCGTCCCCGCCGAGATCGGGCCCCGCCTCGGCCCGGCGACGCAACAGGTCATCGCCGCGGTCCGCGGCGGCGAATGGCAGCCGACGCCCGACGGCCGCGTCCTCGTCGCCGGCGTCCGGCTCGAGCCCGGCGAGTTCAGCCTCCGCCTCGTCCCCCGCGACCCCGACTCGGGCCGGGTGATCGACGGCGAACGCGGCGTCGTCGTCCTCGACACGGCGCCGACACCCGACCTCGAGGCCGAGGGCACGGCGCGCGACCTCGTGCGCCTCGTCCAGCAGGCCCGGCGCGACGCCGACCTCGTGATCACCGACCGGATCGAGCTCACCCTCGCCGTCCCCGACGACATCGCGGCCGTCCTCGACGCCTGGGGTGGCGAGCTTCGTCGCCAGACGCTCGCGACCTCGCTCGCCGTCGTCGCGCCCGGAGATCCCGGGGGCGCCGTGCTCGGCGATCGCGGCGGGTCGACGCGGGCGTCCTACGAACTCCCCGACGGCCGCGGCGTCACGGTCTACCTCCGGCCCGTGGGCACGCCGGCACCCGGGACGAACTAGCCCGGCTGCGCCTTAGGCTGTCCGGCCGCTGCCTTGGCGCCCGGAGTGGTTCGGCTTCGGGCGGACCGTCGGATCGCGGTCGATCGGCACCGCGTCGAGGTCGGCCCCGCGGGCCCAGCGCTGCCAGAGCACTTCGTCGGGGTCGTCGTCGTCCGGTTCGACCGCCTGCAGCGTCCTCCCCGCGGGGAAGCGCGGCGGGTCCTCCCGCTCATCGTCCTCGCCGCGCTCGAAGGCGTCCGCCGCAACCTCGCGGGGCGGCTCCTCGATCGGCTGGTGCGACATCCGCGGCGTCTCGGCCGTGTCCTCGTCCTCGACGCTCGCCCCGGGCGAGTCGCCGGCCGCAGTCGGAGCGGCCGGGTCATCGGGCTCCTCGGCCGCAGCGGTCGCCGCCCACCCGGCCACCGTCGCCTCACCGAGGCTGCCGAGGGCGGCGTTCAGCGCCGCTGAGAGCCGGCTCCGCTCGACGGCCGCGGTCCGCTCGAGCTCCTCCACCTGCCGATTCAGCTCGACCCGGCGCGCCTCCAGGGCGCCGATCTGGGCGCGGACGTCCCCCTCGGCGTCGGCGCGCATCCGACCGGCCTCCTCCCGGGCCTCGGCGGTCAGCGCTGTCGCCTCGAGCCGCGCGTCCTCGATGAGCGCGGCGGCCTCCTCACGGGCCTCCCGCACGGCGAGGTCGGCCGTGCGCTGGGCGAGCACGAGCATGCGACGCAGACTGTCGTCATCGACGCCGGTCTCGCTGTGGCGGACAAGTTTGTCGCGCGCCGCCCCGAGTTCGGCGATGAGCTCGTCGACGGCCCCGGCGACCTTCTCCAGGAACCCGTCGACCTCGTCGGTGTCATAGCCGCGCAGCCGGTCCCGGAACTCGACCTCGCGCAGGATTCGTCCAGAGATCTCCATGATCAAATGGTACGCGGCGAGTAACCGCAGTCGGTGGATACCGGGGACGAAAATGCCACGCCCGGTGGCGCCCCCGGGCTCAACGGGTCCGCAGGATCGAGACGAGGACCTCGAGGGCGACGAGGGCGACGATCGGCGAGAGATCGATCCCCCCGCCCCCGACGCGCAGCGGGGGGAGCACCCGGCGGATCGGCGCGAGGACCGGGTCGGTGACCCGCCCGAGGGCCCGCTCGAACCGGCCGAGGCCGGACCACGGGTCGGTCGGGAACCAGGTGAGGATGATGCGCACGAACAGCACGACGATGTACGCCTGGATCAGATCGACGAGGATGCGGGCGATCACCGGCGCCAGCCTCGGTGGCCAGGACCGCGCGCCGCGGCGTTAGGACCGGTACAGGCCGCGTTGCTGAAGGCGCAGGCGCTCTTCAGGCGAGACCTCGACGTTCGAGGGCGCGAGCAGGAACACCTGGTCGGCGACCTTCTCCATCTGACCGTCGAGCGCGTAGGTGAGCCCGGAGCAGAAGTCGATCATTCTGCGCGACAGGTCCCGCTCGCTCATCTGCAGATTGACGATCACCGGGCTGCCCTGCTTCACGAGGTCGCCGATCTCCTGGGCGTCGCGGAAGTGCGCCGGCGCGACGACGTGGACCCTGCTCGCGGCGAACGACCCGGCGCCGACAGGGCGCACCGCGCCGGATCCCGTCGCGGCCAGGCGGCGCGGGTCGGCAGCACCAATGGGCCGGACGAGCGCGGCGACGCCGCGGCCCTCGGCTTCGTCGGGCCCGGGGTCCGGGTAGACGGTCCTGTCGGGCGCGGAGCCCGGCGCGCCGACCGATGCGTCCTCGGAGTACAGATCCTCCTCGTCGATGTCTTTCAGCCCGAGGTAGGCGAGTGCTCTGTTCATGAACGACGACATCGGTCTCCTTCGCAGCCGAGCCTATTCTGGCATTGCCCTGCCCGCCGGACGAGGACCGAACAGTGCCGTGCCGACGCGCACCATCGTCGAACCCTCGGCCACGGCGAGTTCGAAATCGTCGCTCATCCCCATCGACGCCTCGCGCAGGCCGAGCCTCGCCACGAGACTAAAGACCTGCGCGAACGAACGGCGCGCCCGGTCCGCGTCCCCCGGTGCGGCCACGGTCATCAGCCCGCGCACGTCGAGCCCGAGCGCGTTGAGACGCGCGACGAGGTCCGGGGCCTTGTCCGCCGCGACGCCCCCGCGCCCGGGAAGGCCGGTCGTGTCGACCTCGACGAGCACGGCCGCGCCCGGGGCGTGACGGGCGAGCGCGACCCCCTCCTCGACCCGGTCGACGGCTTCGTACAGCCCGACGAAGGGCGCGAGGCGCGCCACGCTGCGGCGCTGGATACCGCCGATGAGGTGCCACCGCACCGGGGCGTCGGGCGACTCGGCCTGCAACCGCGCCGCCTTGGCGACGAGCTCGCCGGCGTAGTTCTCGCCGATCTCGTCGCAGCCCGCCAGCCGCGCCGCCACGACCGCGGCGTAGTCGAGCCCCTTCGTCACGGCGACGACCCGGACGTGGCCCGCGTCGCCACCGGCCGCCGCGATCCTCCGGCGCACCTCGGCGAGGCGTGCCGGCACGTCGCCGAACGGCGCCGAGCCCGTGCCGCTCACGTCTCGTCCTCTAGCCACACGCCGAGCACGTGCCGGGCCGCGTCGCGCCGCGCCCGGTGGCTGAAGTACTCACCCGAGCAGGCTGTACAGACCCCGACCTGCGCGACGAGCTCGACGTCGGCGGCGGCGAGGCTGCGCCGCACGGCGGCGGGAAGATCGAGCGCCGGCGAGCCGTCGGCGGCCGTGCCGACCACATCGTCGCCGAGGAGCGCGGCGACGCGCGCGAGCTCGCGTGCCCCGAAGGGGTAGCACTCGGCGTGGATGCAGGCCGAGACGACCGCCTCGACGCGGCCCGCGCCCATCGTCCGCATCACCGCGGCGGTCGCTCCGATCACGCCGGCGACGAGCCCCCGCCAGCCGGCATGGGCGACGCCGACGACGCGTTCCTCGCTCGCCAACCCGACGAGCGCGCAGTCGGCGCCAAGCACACCGAGCGCCGTGGCCGGCGACGTCGTGACGATGGCGTCCGCCTCGGCGAGGCCGCCCGCGGGCCCCTCGACCACGAGGACACGGGCACCGTGCACCTGACGGACGAAGGTCCACGGCAGACCGACGAGGCCGCGCAGCACGGCGTCACCGGGGGACGCGGGCTCGAGGGTCGCCGGACGGGCGTCGCCGTCCGCCCCCGACGTGGTCGCGACGACCGCCGGCCCGGAAAGCGGGTAGCGCGTGGTCGAGACGGCCCCTCAGCGGAGGAACGACGGGACGTCAAACTCGTCGTCGGCGAAGTCGAGGTCGTCGTCAGCGGCGGCGAACGACTCGGTCTCGGCGTAGTTCTCACCCGTCCGCCCGAACTGGGCGCCGCGGCCGACGCCCTCGTCGTACTCCCGGGCGACGTACCCGTACCCGCCGTCGTCGAAGGGTTCGAAGCCCGCCGCGATCACCGTCACGCGCACCGCGTCGCCGAGCTCCTCGTCGATCACGCTGCCGAAGATGATGTTGGCGTCCGGATGGGCGATGGCGTGGATCGCCTCGGCCGCCTCGTTCACCTCGAAAAGCCCGAGGCTCGGTCCGCCGGCGATGTTGAGGACGATGCCACGCGCGCCGTCGATCGACCCAGACGACAGCAACGGGCTCGTGATCGCGTGGTGCGCCGCGGTCAGCGCGCGGCCCTCCCCGGAGGCGACACCGACGCCCATGATCGCCGACCCGGCGTCGTGCATGATCGTGCGCACGTCGGCGAAGTCCGTGTTGATGAGTCCCGGCATGTTGATGAGATCGGTGATCCCCTTCACGCCCTGCAACAAGATGTTGTCCGCCATTTTGAAGGCTTCCACCATCGTCGTGTTCGAGTCCGCCAGCGTGAGCAGCCGCTCGTTCGGGATGACGATCATCGTGTCGACCTGTTCGCGCAGTCGCTCGATCCCCTGCTCCGCCTGCATGGCGCGTCGGCGCCCTTCGAAGGCGAACGGCTTCGTGACGATCGCCATCGTGAGCGCCCCGAGATCGCGCGCCACCTCGGCGATGACCGGCGCGCCGCCCGTGCCGGTGCCACCACCTTCGCCGGCGGCGATGAACACCATGTCGGCGCCCTTCAGGGCCTCGCCGATCTCCGCGGAGTGATCGAGCGCCGCGGCGCGGCCGACCTCGGGGTCGCTCCCCGCGCCGAGGCCGCGGGTCAGCTGGCGCCCGATGTCGAGCTTCAGATCGGCCTCGCTCAGCAGCAGCGCCTGCGCGTCGGTGTTCACGGCGACGAACTCGACACCCCGCAGCTCCGAGTCGATCATGCGGTTCACGGCGTTCACGCCGCCGCCGCCGATCCCGACCACCTTGATGACGGCGATGAAACCCTGAGCTGCCTCGGACATCTGTGACGCTGCCTTCCTGCCACGAACCACGCCAGCGCCGGGGCCCCGGCCTCGACAACGACTCAGAGGTCCCGAGTCCCGCCCATGGTCCCCCAACTGCTTCCGACGACCGCGAGGGGCCTCCGTCTCCCCACCGACCACCTGCGGACCCCAGGCGGACCACTGGAGCGTCTCAGGCATGCGAGAGCCAGGCCGACCATAGGACTGGCGCCTCATGGGGTCAAGACCGGATCAGACGGTGCGCGCAGGTCGATCGTGGCAACACCGTGCAGCGAAACCTCGGCAAGCACCGTCGCTAGCGCGACGAACTTCGCCGGCAGATCGACGCTTGATCCGAGGATCACACGCGGCGCGGCGCGCAGCTCGGCGACGACCCCGAGCCCCGGTTCGGCCCGCAACGCCGCGATCCGGCCGATGAGGCTCCGGGGCAGCACCGCCGCGGCGACGAGGAGCGTGGCCGCGCCACGGACCCTCCCACCCGGCGCCGGGGGACGCGCCAGGCCGGTGAGCAGGACGATCCCCGCCGGCCGGCGGGGATCGTCGGCGAGCACGCGCCCGGTCACGTCGACGAGAGCGACGCGACCCGACCCGATGGCCAATGCGGCAACCGGGCGCCGCTCGGTGACGACGACGCGCACGCTCGAGGGGAACGAGACCGTCACCGACGCGGCTTTTATCCAGGGCAACCGTTCGATGGCGTGGGCGTCCGCCACCGTGTTCACGTCGATGAGCGGTGGGTCGCCGCCGAGCCCGCCCGCGGCGAGGATCTCGGCGCGCGTCGTATGCACCTCCCCGGTGACGGTCACGTGACGCGCCGAGACGATCGGCAGGTGCGCCAGACCGAACAGCCCGGCGGCGGCGGCGACGACGGAGGCGGCGACGGCGCCACGACGCAGTCGCCGCCGGCCTGTCTCGCGGGCGACGCCGACGCGCCGCCCGGCCATTCTGTCCGGGGACCGCTCGCGACCCTCGTCCCCATGCCCCCCGGCGCCCCGGGACGGCCGGCCGCCGGGTGGCGTCGGCGCCCCGTTCACGGGCCGAACCCCACGAGGCAGATCTCGACCTGCAACTCGACGCCGCAGCGTTCGGCGACGAGCCGGCGCACCTCGCCGAGGAGGCGGTAGACGTCGTCGGCGGAGGCACCCGGGTCAGCCTGGATGAAGTTGGCATGGCGGCGGGCGACACGGGCTCCCCCGATGCGCAGGTCCTTCAGGCCGGCGAGCTCGATCAGCCGCCCCGCCGAGTCCCCCGGCGGGTTCTGGAAGACCGACCCGGCGTTGCGCCCGGCGGGCTGGTTCGCCCGGCGCCAGGCGACGATCTCGGCGATCGCGGCGGCCGACTCGGCCGCGTCGCCGGAGCTCAGGGCGAAGCTCGCCGACACGACGATCTCATCAGGGCGCACCCCCGAGTGCCGGTAGGAAAGAGCGAGGTCGCCGACCCCGACGGTGCGGTCCGTCCTTGCCCGCAGGTCGACGACACGGGCGGCGACGAGGCGGTCCGTCGTCTGGGAGCCGTGGCCGCCGGCGTTCATCCGGACCGCCCCCCCGACCGACCCGGGAATCCCGACCGCCCACTCCATGCCCGTCAGCCCCGCCGAGGCGGTCGCGCGCGCGAGCGCCGGGTAGGCGACGGCGCCCCCGGCCATGACGACGCCGTCGCCGCCGAGCCTCACCGCCTCGAAGCCACGGCCGAGGGCGACGCAGAGCCCGGGGAAACCCGCCTCGGCGACCAACAGGTTCGACCCCCGCCCGAGAACGAGCACCCCGACCCCACTCTCGGCGACGGCGTCGACGACCGTGCCGAGATCGCCCTCGTCGTTCACGAACGCGAGGAGCGCCGCCCGCCCGCCAAGGCGGTACGTCGTGCGGGCGCCGAGCGGTGCGTCGCGCACGGCGAGCGGGCCGAGGCGCGCCGCGGCGTCCTCCACCGCCGGGTCGGTGCGGGCGGCCCGGTCGTCACGCCGGCCGAGGCGCCCCATCTAGCCCTCGAATCCGGCGAGGAGGTCCCCGGCGAGGCTCGTCAGGTCACCCGCGCCAAGCGTGAGGCAGCAGTCCCCGGGCCCTAGCGTCCGCCGCAGGTACTCGACGAGCTCGGCGCGCTGCGCGAGGTACGACACGGCCCCCTCGGGATGGGCGGCGAGGACGGCGTCGACGACGAGCTTGCCCGACACCCCCGGGCGGGGTTGCTCTCCCGCGCCGTAGACGTCGGTGACGACGAGCTCGTCGGCGTCGACGAAGGCGTCCGCGAAGTCGCCGGCGAGCGCCGCGATCCGGGAGTAGCGGTGCGGTTGGAAGACGCAGACGATGCGGCGCCAGCCCCCGCGGCGCGCCGTCGCGAGCGCCGCCGCGACCTCGCCCGGCAGGTGAGCGTAGTCGTCGACAAGCGTCGCGCCCATCGCCTCGCCGCGGAACTCGAAGCGCCGCGCGACCCCGCCGAAGCGGGCGAGGGCGCGCCGCACCACGTCGAGCTCGACCCCGACGGCGACGGCGGCCACCGCCGCCCCCGCGGCGTTGAGGGCGTTGTGCCTACCCGGGACCGGGAGTGAGAGCGCGGTCTCGTCGCCTGACGCCGAGCGCAGGTCGAAACTCACGTCGCTGCGGCCCCCGGAGAAGTGCGTGATCCGCCAGGTCGCCTCGGCGCCGAAGCCGTATGTCGTCGCGCCGGGGGGCGCGAGGCGCGCCGCGACCGGGTAGTCGCTGCACACGACGGCGCCGGAGGTGGCGGCCGCCAGGAAGCGACCGAAGGCCGTCCCGAGGCTCTCGAAGGAGCCATAGTGGTCGAGGTGGTCGGGCTCGACGCTCGTCACGACGGCGATCTCACACTGCAGCTCGAGGAAGGTCCCGTCGCTCTCGTCGGCCTCGACGACGAGCCAATCGCCTTCGTCCCACACCGCTCCCGAGCCGATCTCGTTGATCTCGCCGCCGATGATGAACGACGGCGACAGCGCCGCCTCGACGAGGATGAGGGCGAGCATCGAGCTCGTCGTCGTCTTGCCGTGGGTGCCGGACACCGCGATCGTGCGTCGTAGTCGGCTGATCGCGCTCAGCACCTCGGCCCGGCGGTGCACGGTGACCCCCCGCCGGAGCGCCTCGACGACCTCGGCGTTCGACGGCGGGATGGCGCTCGAGATGGCGAGGAACTCGGCTTCACCGAGGTTCGCCGGGTCGTGGCCGATCGCGACGCGCACGCCCAGGGCCCGCAGCCGTTCCAGGGCCACGCCGTCTTTCAGGTCGCTGCCACTCACCTCGTGGCCCATCTCGACGAGCACCGTGGCGATCGCGCTCATCCCGGCACCACCGATGCCGACGATGTGCACCTTGCGCGATCGGGAAAGGTCCGGCTGGCTCACGTCTCCTCCTGTCCTGCGGGACCGCTCTCGGGGGCACCGGCGCGCCCCCCGCTCCACTGCCGGGCGGCCACCCCCCGGACGAGCGCCGCGACGGCGCCGGCGGCTTCCGGTCGGCCGACTTCGCGCGCCGCGCGACCCATCGCCTCGCGGCGCGCCGGGTCGGCGAGGAGCGCCGCCACCTCGCCGGCAAGACGCCCGCCGGTCGCCTCGTCGTCGCCCACGACGATCGCGGCCCCCGCCGCGGCGAGCAGCTCCGTGTTGCGCCGTTGGTGGTCGGACGGGGCCCCGGGGAGCGGCACGAGGATGCTCGGCGTGCCGATCACGGCGAGCTCGGCGACCGTCGAGGCGCCGGCGCGGCTGACGACCACGTCGGCCGCGGCGAACAGGTCGGCGAGACGGTCCTCGTAGGCGACGACCCGGTACCCGCTTTCACCCCGGTCGGCGAGCCCAGCCGCCGCGGCGGCGGCCTGCGCCTCGGCGAAGTCCCGCGGGCCGCAGACGTGGTAGACGAACGCGCCGTCGCCCCCGAGACGCGTCGCGAGCTCGACCGCGGCCCCGTTCAGGCGCCGCGCACCGAGCGAACCGCCGACGATCCCGACGAGCGGGCCGTCACCGCCCACCGCCAGGTTCCGGCGGGAACGGTCACGACCCTCGGCGGACCGCTCGACCGCGAGCACCTCGGGGCGCACCGGGGCCCCGGTGAGGACCGAGCGCGGCAGCTCGGTTCCCGGGAACGCGACGGCACAGGCCTTGGCAAAACGGCCGATCAACCGGTTCGCCGCGCCCGGTACCGAGTCGACGTTCACCACGACGACCGGGATCCGCAGCACGAGCGCCGCGCACGAGCAGGCAACCGCCCCGAACCCCCCGACGGCGACGACGACGCGGGGACGCCGGCGCACGAGCAGCGCGAGTGCGGCGGCGAAGGCGGCGGCGATCCCGCAGACCGCCGCGACGTTGCGCAGATTGAAACGGCGCTCGACGCCGCGCCCGGGGAGCAAGGTGAGCGAGAACCCCGCCTCGGGGACGAGACGGCGCTCGATCCCGCGGCGCGCCCCGACGAAGTGGACCGCCGACGGCGCGTACCCCGAGGCGACGAGCGCCCGGGCGAGCGCGATCGCGGGCAGCACGTGACCTGCGGTCCCTCCCCCCGTGACGATCACCTCGACCCGGGTCGTCGTCACCGCCCCGATCGGCCGCGGGGGCGCTCGTCGCGCGCTGCGGCGAACGAAACGGTCTTCACCCCGGGTTGGCGGGCGATCCTCACGAGCAACCCGGTCGCGGCGAGCAGCACGACGAGCGACGAGCCCCCCGCCGACACGAACGGGAGCGGGATCCCCGTCTCGGGGAGCGCCCCGATCACCCCGCCGATGTTGATGAGCGCCTGGAACACGATCCAGGTCACGATTCCAGCCGCCACCAACGAGGCGAAGCGGTCCTCGCTGCGCCGCGCGATCCGGATGCCCAGCCAACCGATCGCCAGGAACCCGCACAGCACGCCGATCGCGCCGACAAGGCCGAAGTTGTTGCCGACGATCGCGAAGACGAAGTCTGTGTTCGCGTTGGGCAGGAATCCCCACGCGGCTGGGGAGCCGCCGAGACCGGTCCCGAACCAGTGGCCGGAGCCGAGCGTCACGAGGGACTGGACGACCTGGTAGCCCGTCGTCGAGGCGTGGGCGAACGGGTTCCAGAACGTGGCGAGCCGCGCCCTTCCGTACGGCTCGATGAGCAGGAACGCGCCGCCGAGGACCGCGAACACCCCCACCATCCCGAGAATCTTGCGGACCGGCACGCCCGCGGCGTAGAGCAGCACCGCCCCGATCACCGCGATGACCACTGCCGTCCCGAGGTCGGGCTGGCGCACGATGAGGATCCCGAGGACGCCGAGCACGATGAGCACCGGGCGCATGACGTCCGCCCGAGAGCCGGTCGGGCCGCCGCGACGCGCGAGCAGGTCGGCGACGAAAAGCACGACGGCGAACTTCGCGAACTCCGAGGGCTGGAAGCGGAGCGGACCGAGGTTGATCCAGCGGCTCGAGCCAGCCGTTACCGTGCCGACCCCCCGGACGAGGACCGCCAGGAGCGCCACTACGGTGCACAAAAGGAACGGGACGGCGATGCGGCGCCAGAACTGCAGGGGCAGGCGCGCCGCCACGACGAACACGACAGCACCGAGGGCGAGCCACACCCCCTGGTGCTCGGCGGTCGACCAGGGCGACCCATTGGCCGCGATCGACTCCACCGACGAGGCCGAGAGCACGACGATAAGGCCGAAGACGCAGAAGGCGAGCACGAGCGCCGTGAGCGCCGCGGCGTCGCGCCGGGCGGCGGCGGTGGTCGTCAGCCGGCGCACGACCGGGCGCTTCGGCTCCGTCGTCGCCTTCTCGTCGGGCTCGCCACGCTCGGGCGTCGTGCCGCCGACGAGACGCAGGCGCGCCCGGTCCGACCCGTCGCGTCGGCGGGCGGGCCGGGTGACCGGCCGGCGCTCGACGACCCCGGTCGCCACCGTCAGCCCCCCGCCTGCCGGCTGACCGCACGCGCCGAGAGCTTCAGCACCTCGCGCGCGAAGTCGTCGCCACGCGCCTCGAACGACTCGTACCAGTCGAACGAGGCGCAACCGGGTGAGAGCAGTACCGTGTCCCCGGGGCGCGCCATCTGCGACGCCAACGCCACCGCCTCGCCCATCGAGGTGGCGGTCGGGACGGTGTAGTCGGAGGCGAAGGCCGCGACGATGTCGGGCGCCGCCTCGCCGATCGCGACGACACCGTGGAGCGCGCAACCCGGCTCCCCGTCGACGGCGCGCCGCACCGCGGCAAGGTCGAGGCCCTTGTTCCGGCCGCCGAGGATGAGGACGACCGTCGGGAAGCCCCGCAGCGCGGCGGCGACGGCCGCGGGGGTCGTCGCCTTCGAGTCGTCAAAGTAGGCGACACCCTCGACCGTCGCCACGTGCGTCAGGCGGTGGATCGGCGGGGCCGTCTTTTGCAGCGCCTCCCGGCACCCGTCGACCGACGCCCCCGCCTCCCGTGCCGTGGCGAGCGCGCCGAGCGCGTTCTGGGCGTCATGGGGCAGGTTCCGGACGAGGTCGCGCGTCGTTACGAGCACGTCCCCGTCCGGGGCGAGGAAGCGGTTGTCGACGAGGCGGTAGCCGGCGCCGGCCGAGCCGAACGTCACCAGACGCCCCGGAGACCGTTGCGCCTCGGCGGCGACGATGGGGTCGTCGAGGTTCGCCACCGACACGTCGTCGGCGTGCTGGTTCGCCCAGATGCGCGACTTCGCCGAAACGTAGTCCGCGAAGGACCGGTGCCAGTCGAGATGGTTCTCCGCCAAGTTCAACCAGGTCGCGACGTGGGGACGGAACGACGGGCTGAGCGCGAGCTGGAACGACGAGACCTCGGCGACCGCCACGTCGACCTCGCCGCCAGTCACCGACGAGATCAACGGCTCACCGATGTTCCCGGACGCCTCGGCGCGCACCCCTGAGGCGGCGAGCATCGCCGCCACGAGCGCCGTCACGGTCGTCTTGCCGTTCGTCCCCGTCACCGCGACGATCGGGACGGGCGAAAGTCGCCCGGCGAGCTCGATCTCCGACACGAGCCGTTCCGGTTCGACGACGCTGAACACGGGATGGCGCGGCGTCACGCCGGGGCTCACGACCACGAGCGCGCACCGCCTGACGGCGGCCGCGAGCTCGCCCTCGTCCGGAGCCATGACGAGGTCGACGCCGAGCGAGCGCGCGGCCGCCCGGCGCTCGGGGGTCGGCGCGTCCTCGATCGCGACGATTTCGAGACCCATCGCGCCGAGCACGCGCGCGACGGCCTGGCCCGTGACGGCGAAACCGATCACCGCCACGGGACCGCGCAGACCGCCGTCGGACACGGGGCGCGCCGTCACAACAGCGCCCTCACGCCGAGGAAGTCCGCGTAAAAGATGCCCAACCCGACCGCGGTGCACAGGGCCGAGAAGATCCAGAACCGCACGATGACGGTCGTCTCCGGCCATCCGACGAGCTCGAAATGATGGTGGATGGGCGCCATCCGGAACACCCGGGTGTGAAAGACGTGGAAGCTGATCACCTGGATGACGACCGACATCGTGACGACGACGAACAGGCCGCCGAGGATCGGCAATAGCAGCTGCACGTTCATCTCGATGGCGAGACAGGCGAGCGCCGTCCCGATCGCCAGGGACCCCGTGTCGCCCATGAAGATCTTCGCCGGGGCCGCGTTCCACCAGAGGAATCCCACGCAGGCGCCGGCCAGCGAGATCGCGACGAGGGCCAGGTCCAGCGCGGCGTGGACGTGGTAGATCTGCACGTGCCGGTACTGCCAGTAGCCGACGAGGGTCAGACCGGTGAACGTGAAGGCCGAAGCGCCCGCGGCGAGCCCGTCGAGGCCGTCAGTCAGGTTCACGGCGTTCGCCCCGGCGGTGACGATGAACGTGGCCCAGATGAGCCACACCGCCGTGCCGAGGACCACGCCAGGCACGCTCGCGCGGGTGAACGAGATCACCGTGCTCGCCGCGGCCCAGTGCTGGGCGGCGAGCGCGAAACCGACCCCGACCAGGAGCTGCAGGACGATCTTGCCGCGCTTGTTCAGCCCGAGGCTGCGTTGGCGCCGCACCTTCAGCCAGTCGTCGGCGAACCCGATCGCCCCGGCGGCGACGAGCGCGAACATGACGAAGCCGCCCGCCCAGGTGAACCGGGCGCTGTTGCCGAGGTGCCCGAGGAGGTACCCGGCGCCGGCGGCGATGATGATGGTCAACCCGCCCATCGTCGGCGTGCCCTCTTTCACGATGTGGATGGCGGGCCCGTCCCGGCGGACCTGCTGGCCGATCCGGCGGTCCGCGAGCGCCCGCAACAGGATCGGCGTCCCGAAGCCCGACACCAACAAGGCGATGGTGCCGGCCATGAAGATCGCGATCATCTCGCCACCCCGCCCGCGCCCGGCGCGCGCCGCCTCGCCGACCGCCGGTTCGCCCGGTCGATCCAGTCGAGCTCGGCGCGCACGACCTCCCGGTCGTCGAATCGCAGGGTCACGTCGGCGAACTGCTGGGTCGTCTCGTGTCCCTTGCCCGCCACGACGACGATGTCACCGGGTCGCGCGGCGCGCAGCGCGCCGGCGATGGCGGTCCGCCGGTTCGGCTCGACGACGACCTTCGCGGGTCCCGCCATCCCGGCACGGATCTCCTCGATGATCGACTCCGGGTCCTCGTTCCGAGGGTTGTCGGTCGTCAACACAACGACGTCGGCAAGCCGCGAGGCGACCGCCCCCATCACCGGCCGCTTGCCGCGGTCGCGGTCCCCGCCGCAACCGAAGACGACGATGACGCCCGGCTTGCCCGGGACGTCCGCCGCGGCCCGGTCGGCGCGCACCGCGGCGAGCACCTGCTCGAGGCCGGCCGGGGTGTGGGCGTAGTCGACGATCGCGGTGACCCCTCCCGCACCCTCCAGGGCCTCGAAGCGCCCGGGGACCCCCGCCGCCTGGCCGAGACCCTCGACGATGGCGTCCGGCTCCACGCCGAGGGCACGCGCCGCGCTCGCCGCGGCGAGCGCGTTCGCCACGTTGAACGCGCCCCCGAGTCGCAGGTGAACCAGCCGCTTGCCGAGCCGGAAGCTCGTCTCGGTCAAGCCGAGCTCGAGCTCGCGCACGTCGTCGAGCGAGTACGACACCGTCGGGATCTCGGCCCGGTCGAGCAGGCGCCGGCCGAACTCGTCGTCGCGGTTCACGACGGCGAAGCGGGCGCGCTCGGGGTTGAAAAGGCGTGCTTTCGCCGCGAAGTAGGCGTCGATCGTCTCGTGGTAGTCGAGGTGGTCCCGCGACAGGTTCGTGAAGACCGCGACGTCGAAGCGGACCCCGTCGACACGGTGCTGGACAAGGGCGTGGGATGTCACCTCGACCGCGGTCGCGACGATCCCGGCGTCGCGCATCTCCGCGAGCGCCCGCTGGAGCTGCGGCGACTCCGGCGTCGTGCGCGCCCCCTCGAGCGTCCCGATCACCCCGGTCGGCCAACCGGCCCGTTCGAGGATCGACCGGAGCAGGTAGGTCGTCGTCGTCTTGCCGTTCGTGCCGGTGATCCCGACGCTGTGGAGCGCGGTCGCGGGATCCCCGTAGAAGGCGCACGCGGCCTTGGCCATCGCGATCCTCGCCGTGCCCGGAGGCACGACGAGCTGGAGCGCGTCGCCGACCTCGGGGCCAAGGGTGTGCTCGCAGATGAACGCGACGGCACCTTTCGCCGCCGCTTCGCCGGCGAAATCGTGCCCGTCGTGGCGGGTGCCGACGAGGCAACAGAACAGCGACCCCGGCCGCGCCTCGCGGTCGTCGAAGACGACGTCGGCGATCTCGATTCCCCGGCGGCTGCCGAGCTCGACGAGCGGCGCGACGCGGTCGATGATCCGCGCGACGACGCGGTCGGCTCCCACGTCGTCCACCGCCGGGCTCGTCACCGCTTCGACGCGGGGCTCACATTCGCGTCGAGTGCCGCGCCCGACGGTGGCGGGATGTCGAAGCGACGGAGTGCATACCGCATGATCTGGGAAAACACGGGGGCGGACACCGTTCCACCGTAGATCGGTGTCGGGTGGTTCAGTACGACGATTCCCGAGAGCTGGGGATCCTCGGTCGGCACGAATCCGACGAAGGTCGCGTTCCAGTCCCCCGCGACGTAGCCGAGCGCACCCGTGTCCGGGACCTGGGCCGTGCCCGTCTTGCCGGCGACCGTGTACCCGGGGATGTGGGCGAGCACGGCCGTCCCGTCCTGCACGACACCTTCCAGCATCGGCACGAGCTCGGCGACGGTCGAGGCGGCCACCGTCCGGACGCCCGACGAGGCCGACACGAGGTGCTCGGCCCCGTCGCCGGTCACGGTGCCGGCGACGAGATGGGGCGGGACGAAGACGCCGTCGTTCGCGATCGTGTTGTACGCGTCGAGGATCTGGAGGGGCGTCACCGCGATGCCGGTGCCGATCGGGACCGCGGCCGCCGCCGAACCGAACCACGTTGCCGGGGAGCCGACGATGCCGGCGGACTCCCCCGGCCAGTCGAGGCCCGTCAGGCGGCCGAAGCCGAGGGCCGACAGGCCGGCGGCGAGCCGGTCGAGCCCGAGCCGTTGCGCGATCTCGATCGTGCCGATGTTCGAGGACTGGGCGAGGATCTGCGCCACCGTGAGCTGCTCGGTCGGGTGGACCTCGGCGTCGGCGAACTGATAGCCGCCGACGCTCAGCGTGTCGGGGACGGTGAGCACCGTCGAGGGCGTGATGATCCCCGCCTGCAACGCCGCCATGATCGTGGCGAGCTTCATCACCGAGCCCGGCTGGTACACGGTCGTCGCCGCGAGGTTCGAGGCCGCCGGCTCGACCTTGCCGTGCGGGCCGGCGACGAGGTTGACCATCGCGAGGATCGCGCCCGTGTGGACGTCCATCACGACGGCGCTGCCGGACCGTGCCCCGGTCGCGACGATCTGCGCCGCGAGGTCCTTCTCCACCTCGACCTGGAGCGGTTCGTCGATCGTGAGGACGAGACCCGTCCCCGCCTTCGACGCGACGACGTCGGTCGGCTTCGTGGGGAGCGCCAACCCGCCCGGGGCGAGGGCGACGAGCTCGCTGCCCGACCTGCCGGCAAGGAGCGAGTTCTCCGCCTCCTCGACGCCCGCGTCACCGACCCCGGCGGCGTTCACGCCGCCGATCAGCGGCTGGAAGTCCTTGCCCCCGGTCGTCACGCGCACGCTGTCGCTCGCGAAGGTCAGGCCGGCGAGGTCGCGACGCTCGATCGGGGCCACCGCGGCGTCCTTCAGGCCCCGGGCGAGCACGACGTAGCCGTTGTGCTCGCTCAGTTCGGCGACGAGACGGGCGACGGGGACCCCGAGGAGCGGGGCGAGCGTGATCGCCTCCGTGCGAGGGGCCGTGATCTGGAAGTCGTCCGCGACGACGTCGGTCCGTGGGACCGAGACGGCGAGGACGTCCCCCGTTTTGTCGTAGATCGCGCCACGTGTCGCGGCGAGGGTCACTTTCTGGATGACCTCTCCCTTTTCGTAGGCCACGTAGCGGGCGCCGTCGGCGACCTGGACGACCGCGAGCCGGACCACGAGACCGAGCGACGCGATGACCATGACCGCGGCGACGACGTGCAACCGGGCCCGGCGGGCGGGCGGTTCCGGGGGGCGGCGGTGGGGAGTTCGCCGCGCCGGCCTCGTCACGTCGCGGTCGTCGGCGCCGAGATCGCGCCGGACCGACTCGGATCGACGGGAACGAGGTAGGTCACGTGGCTCGGCACCACCATCCCGAGCTCCTGTTCGGCGAACGAGAGGATGCGGGTCGGCGATTCGAGCTGCGCCCGCGTGAGCTGGAGGTTCTGATTCTTGGCGACCGACGTCGCGAGCTGCTGTTGCGTCCGGTCGAGGTGGACCTGCTGGGCGGCGACGAACGCCTGACCGGCGGCGACGATCACGAGCGCGACGGCGACGCAGATCGCCGCCGCCGCCCAGACGAACCTCGCCCTGCGCCGCAGGCGCCGGTCCTCGAGCTCGGCGCGACCGAGGACCTCCAGGCGGGCGCGATTGGCGGGGTGGGACGGTGCAACCGGTCGCTCGACAGGGACCGTCGTGGCGAGCCGGGCGGCCCGGGCCGGCGCCATCAGCTCGCCTTCTCCTCGTCGGCCTCGAGGCGCTCGACCGCCCGCAGACGGGCGGCGTCGGCGCGGGGATTGCGCGCAACCTCCGCCGCCGACGGGCGCCGGGCGCCCCGGGTGATGAGGCGCGTGACGGGTCGTGCGCCGCAGACACAGGGCAGCCTCGGAGGACAGGTGCAGCTCCCCGTCGACCACGTCCGGAAACGCTCCTTGATCAGACGGTCCTCCCCCGAGTGGTAGGCGAGGGTGACCAGGCGGCCCCCGGCAACGAGCTGGGCGAGCGCCGCGTCGAGGGCGACGGGCAGCACGTCGAGCTCACCGTTGACGGCGACGCGCAGGGCCTGGAAGACGCGGCCCGCGGGGTTGCCCCGCCGACGGGCGCCGGCCGGAACGGCGTCGGCGACAAGATCCGCGAGCGCGGTCGTCGACGGGATCGGGCGGGCCCGGACGATCGACCGGGCGATGCGGTGGGCGAAGCGCTGCTCGCCGTGGGCGGCGAACAAGCTCGCGAGGTCCTCCTCACCGAGGTTGTTCACGAGGTCCTGCGCGCTCACGGGCCGCGAACGGTCCATACGCATGTCGAGCGGCGCGGCGAACCGGTAGGAGAAACCCCGATCGGGGTCGTCGAGCTGGTGCGAGCTCACCCCGAGGTCGAAAAGAACGGCCGACACCGCGCACGTCCGCACGCCGTGCCGGGGGAGCTGTGCCGCGAGCAGGTCGGCGAGCGCGTCGAAACGGGCGTGGAACACGCGCGCCCGATCGCCGAAGCGAGCGAGGCGCGCCGCTGACTCCGCGACGGCGTCGGCGTCGGCGTCCATCCCGACCACGGCGAGGTCGGGGCGGCTCTCGAGGACAGCGACGGCGTGGCCACCACCGCCGACCGTCGCGTCGACGACGACGCCCGACGGCACGGCCCGCAGCAGCTCGACGACCTCGTCGACCATGACCGGCGTGTGGAAGGTCCCCTGGCTCATCCGCAGCTCCCCGACTTCTGGCCGGGCGAGGGTCGCCCTGCAGAACGGATGGAGATCGGCGGAGAGGGGTTGATGCTGGCCATCCTTGGCCGCAGCCGAGGAGCTGCGGATGAGCCAGGGGACATTCCTCGGGGAGCGAGTCTGACGACACGGGCGCGTCCGGTGCTGACAGGGTCGGAGAAGCGCACGGTCGGTCTCCGTCACGGTCACGCGCCGGTCGTGACGGCCGCGCCCGTCGGGTCGAGCGCCTTGGCGTTCCAGGCCGGCGGGGACCACAGCTCGACGTGGTCCATGACGCCGACGATGACGACCTCGCGTTCGAGGCCCGCGTAGCTCCGCAGGTCCGTCGCGATGAGGATCCGGCCCTGGTTGTCGATCTCGATCTCGTCGATCGCCGAGCACCACTCGCGCACCTGGTTGCGCGTCCAGGTGTCGACGGCGGACTGCTCCCGGGTGTCGATCTCGGCCTGGAAGGTCTCCGGCGTCCAGATCGCGACGCAGCCCTCGAGGTGGGGGGTGAGGAAGCAGCGGGGACCGAGGCGGGAGCGGATACGGGCAGGGAGGATCAGTCGACCCTTCGAGTCGAGTGAGTGGTCATACCTCCCAAAGAAGCTGCTCTCGGGGCCCAACGTGGTTGCCCTTCCTTCTCAAACCACGGGTCGCCGATTGGGTGACTCCGCTCCCCTGCCCTCCATTTCGCGCCACTCTATGTGTCAATCCCTCCACCGTCAACCACAAAGAGTTCCCGGACGCTCGCGGCCTGCCCGAACGCGTGACGTCCCCCACCGTTTCTCACGTGCCGGCGGCGGGACGCGGCCGATTCGCGACCAAAAAAAGGCACGGGCGCCGATTGGGGACCGGATTCGCCCAGTTCGGCACCGCCGCGGCGTCAATGGCCGCGCTCCGGGGACGCGGTGGTGCGATGTGGGGCCGTGTCAGAGAGCGGATGGACGCGGCGGCGCGGCACCCCGGTGGGCACCGGCGCGAGGACGGGGTGCCGCGCTCAGCGCGCGGCGACCCCGGTCGCGGTCCGGCGGGTCGCGGGGTGCCCGCCGGGGCCGTTACGAATGGGTCGGGGTCAGTCCACCCCGACGAGCGTCTTCACCGCGGCGACGATCGCCCGTAGGCCGGCCTGGGCGTCGGCGAAGAACATGCCGGTCTTCGGGTCGTTGTAGAGCTCGTTGTCGATCCCGGCGTAGCCGTGGCCCATCGAGCGCTTGATGACGATGATGCTTTTCGCCTTGTCGACGTCGAGGATCGGCATGCCGGACACGGCGTTGCCCGGCCTGCGGGCCGCCGGGTTCGTCACGTCGTTCGCCCCGATGACGAGGGCGACGTCGGCGCGGGGGAACTCGGGGTTGATCTCCTCCATCGTCTTGAGCTGCTGATAGGGAACCTCGGCCTCGGCGAGCAGGACGTTCATGTGGCCCGGCATCCGTCCGGCGACCGGGTGGATCGCGTAGGAGACCTCGACGCCCCGCTTCTCGAGTAAGTCGGCCAGCTCCTTCACCGCGTACTGGGCGTGCGCCGCCGCGAGCCCGTAGCCCGGGACGATGATCACCTTCTGCGCGTAGGCGAGCTGGATCGCGACGTCGTCGGCTCCCACCGAGCGCACCTGACCGGTCGCACCGGCGCCGATGACGCTCGCCGTGTCGCCCGTGCCGAACCCGCCGGCCACGATGTTGAGGATCGACCGGTTCATCGCGTCGGCCATCAGCTTCGTGAGGATGCTCCCCGAGGCGCCGACGAGCGCGCCGGCGATGATGAGACCGACGCTGTTGATCACGAATCCTGCCATCGCGACGGCCGTGCCAGTGAAGGCGTTGAGGAGCGAGATCACGACCGGCATGTCCGCGCCGCCGATCGGCAGGACCATGATCACGCCCATGATGAGGGCGGCGACCGCGATCCCGATCAGCGTGACGTCACTGTTCGCCCCCGACAGGATGTACCCGGTCCCGGCGCACAGCGCCAGCGCGAGCACGAGGTTCACGATGCGACCAGAGGGGACGACGATCGGCTCGGACGGGATGAATCCCTGCAGTTTGCCCGCCGCGACGACCGAGCCCGAGAGCGTCACGGCGCCGATCACGACGTCGAGAACGCTCGTCACCGAAATGCGCGCCGCGATCGTCGGGGCGTGGAGGATCCCGGCGAGCCGGATGAAATCGGCGATCGCGACGAGCGCCGCCGCCCCGCCGCCGACGGCGTTGAACAGGCTGACGAGCTGCGGCATCGCCGTCATCTCGACGGTCCGGGCGAGGTAGAGCCCGAGACCGGAACCGAGAACCCCGCCCACGGCGAGCATCAGCCAGCCGGTGGTCGAGATCGTCCCGTCGTGGGCGATGAGGGCGAGCGTCGCCCCCACGGCGACCGCCATGCCGAGCGCGGAGAGCCGATTGCCGTGGTTCGCCGTCGGCGGGGCGTTCATGAGATGGAGCCCGATGACGAAGCACGTCGCCGAGGCGAGGTAGATGAGCGCGATGACGTCGTTGAAGGTGCCCATCAGGACTTGCCTCCGTTCTCGGTCGCCTCGCTCCTCGCCGCCGCCGGTCGGCGTTGGAACATCTTCAGCATGCGGTCGGTGACCGTGTAGCCGCCGACGACGTTCATGCCCGCGAATACCGCGGCGACGAAGGCGAGCGTGTAGCCGACTGCGTCGTGCGCCGTCGAGGCGATGAGGAACGCCCCGACGATGACGACGCCGTGGATGGAGTTCGCGGCCGACATCAACGGTGTGTGGAGCGTCTGGGGAACCTTGGAGATCACCTCGAACCCCACGAGAAGACTGAGCACGAAGATCGAGACATCAGTGATCAGACTCGTATCCATCGACTCAAGCTCCGTTCACTAGAGACTTGCTGGCTGCTGGCCCCGCGAGTTCCGCCGTCGCGAGGTTGACCACCTTGCCCCCGTCGGTGATCACGACGCCCACCTGGATCTCGTCGGCGAGGTCGACGACGACCTTGCCGTCCTTCACGAGGTGCGCGAAGAGCGCGCAGATGTTGTGCGAATACGCCGTGGAGGCGGCGTTCGCCATCGTCGAGGCGAGGTTGCCCGCCCCGATGACCGTGACGCCGTTCGCGGTGACGACGGTCTCGTCGGGACGGGACGCCTCGACGTTGCCGCCGAGGTTGCTCGCTGCCATGTCGACGATCACGGAACCGGCACGCATCGCTGACACGGCGTCGGCGGTGACGAGGAGCGGCGGGCGGCGCCCGGGCACCTGCGCCGTCGTGATCACGACGTCGTGCTGCGCGACGTACCCGTTCAGCTCCTCCTGTTGCGCCTTCGTCTCCTCGGCGGTGAGGGCACGTGCGTAACCGCCTTCGCCGACCGCCTCGGCGACCGACTTCAGCTCGACGAAGCGCCCGCCAAGCGACTCGACCTGTTCTTTCGCCTCGGGACGGACGTCATAGCCCCGCACGATCGCACCAAGCCGGTGCGTCGTCGCGATGGCCTGGAGACCGGCGACACCGGCGCCGAGGACGAGCACCTCCGCGGGTCGGACCGTCCCCGCCGCCGTCATGAGGAGCGGGTAGTAGCGCCCGTAGGCGTTCGCCGCGACGAGTGCCGCCTTGTAGCCGGCGATGTTCGCCTGCGAACTGAGGGCGTCCATCGACTGGGCGCGGCTGAGCGTGCGCGGCAGGGTATCGAGGCTCACGGCGGTGACGCCCTGATCGCCGAGCCGCGCGGCGAACCCGGGGTCGACGAGCGGGGCGAGCATGCCGATGACAACCTGGCCCGGCCTCAGCTTCTTCACGTCGGTATCGCTCGGGCGTCCGACGAAGAGCAGTACGTCGGCGCGGGCGAGACACGTCGACCGGTCGACGACCTTCGCCCCGGCCCCGGCGTAGGCGTCGTCGAGGAACCACGCCCGCTTGCCGGCGTCCGCCTCGACGAGGACGTCGAAGCCGGCGGAATGGAGCTTCGCCACGTCCTCGGGTACGAGCGCGACCCGGTGCTCGCCCTCGCCGGTCTCGGCGACGACCGCCACCACCGCTGCCGCGCCGACCGACGGCTTGTCGACCGTCTCTTCTGACGTCGCGGACGGTTCCACCCGATCTGCCATCTCACCCTCCTTGGGTGGCCCGAGTCTCCCAGCCACCCACCTGGTCGGGCCCGGGGCGCACCGCGCGCCCCCGACCCCCGTCTTTCCGATCCGATGCGGTGCCGCGCCGCAGCGGGACCCCTCTAGATCAGCTCCGGCACCATGACGATCGCGCCGCAGGGGCACTCCGCAACGCAGATCCCGCAGCCCTTGCAGTAGTCGTAGTCGAAGGCGTACCGATCTCCGGCTGCGAGCTTAGACACCGCGTTGTCGGGGCAGACTCCGTAGCAATTGTCGCACTCGAAACAGTTGCCGCAGGACATGCACCGGCGAGCTTCAAAGAGCGCGTTCGACTCCGTGAGCCCCCCGACGACCTCTTCGAAACCGGTCTGGCGCCGCACGGCCTCGAGCTCGGGTTGAACCGTGCGTGGGGCGTCCGCGTAGTACCAGGTGTTCAGGTCCTCGAACGGCGCGAGCTCGTGCCTTTCTCCGGCGTGTTCTGGCTTGCCCGCCAGCCAGGCGTCGATCGAGCGGGCCGCCTTCTTGCCGTGACCGATCGCGACGGTGACGGTGCGCTCGGCGCGGACCATGTCGCCCCCGGCGAACACGCCCGGGCACCCCGTCATCATGTGGTCGTCGACGACGACGCCGTCGTTGACCTCGACCCCCGCGAGATCGCCGATCGGCGCGACGTCGGCGTCCTGACCGAGGGCGAGAATGACGGAATCGGCGCCGAGCTCATCGTATTCGCCGGTCGGTTGCGGGAATCCGGCAGCGTCTAGCTCCATTTTCTCGATGACGATCTTGTCCTCGTCGACGCGGGAGATCGTCGAGAGCCACCGCACGCTCACGCCCTCGGCGAGCGCCTCCTCGACCTCGACGTCGTGGGCGGGCATCCGCTCGCGGGTGCGGCGGTAGACGATGACCGCCTCGGCCGCGCCGAGGCGCCGCGCCGAGCGGGCGGCGTCCATTGCCGTGTCGCCGCCCCCGTAAACGACGACGCGCCGCCCGATGGCGGCCGGCTCGGCCCCTTCGCTACTGGCGAGGAACGCCAGGGCGTCGAGGACGCGGGCCGAGTCGGCGGCCGGAATGTAGGCGCGACGGGACAGCTGCGCGCCGAACGCGAGGTAGACCGCGTCGAAATCACCCTCGGCCTTCGCCGCGGCGATGTCGGTGACGGCACGATTGAGCACGAGCCCGACGCCTAGGTCGAAGATCGCGCCGACCTCGGCGTCGAGCACCGCCCGGGGCAGCCGGTAGGCGGGGATGCCGTAGCGCAGCATGCCGCCGGCCGCCGGCGCCGCCTCGTGGATCACGACCTCGTGCCCGAGCCGGGCAAGGTGGTAGGCGGCCGACAGGCCCGCCGGGCCGGAGCCCACGACGAGGATCCGGAACCCCGAAGCCGCCGCGGGCTCGGGCAACCGCCAGCGGCGTGACACTGCGGCGTCGCCGAGGAAGCGCTCGACCGCGTGGATGCCGACCGCCTCGTCGAGACGCGCCCGGTTGCACGCCGTTTCGCACGGGTGGAAGCAGACCCGGCCGCAGGTCGCCGGCAGCGGGTTGTCCTCGACGAGCGACCGCCACGCCGCTTCGTACGACCCGGCCTCCGCGTCGTACAGCCAGTGCTGGACGTTCTCCCCGGCCGGGCAGGCGTCGTTGCAGGGGGGAAGGCGGTCGACGTAGGCCGGCCGTTCGACGCGCCAGGATCCGGTCAGGTTGGCGCGGCTCGACCCGGCCTCGAGCGTGACCGCGAACGGGTGCTCGCTCACCTCTGCCCCCCCTCCTCGTCGGTCCCGAGGAGGCCGAACCGTCGGATGTTCCGGTCCGCGATCCCCTGGATGCGGGCGATGTCGTCGGTGCGCGGCGGGTCACCGAAGAGGTGGGCGAACCGCCTCTGCGGCCTCAGGTACGCCTCGACTGGGACGAGGCGGCGGATCGGCGTCGCGTGGAGGATCTCGCCGTACGCCGCCTCGAACAACGGGAACAGGCCCGTCTCGCAGGCGAGGCGGGCGATACGGATCGTGTCCTCTGGGGCCGTGCCCCAGCCGAGCGGGCACGGGACGAGGACATGGAGATAGCGCGCACCACGCAGCTCCATCGCGCGTCCGACCTTCGCCTCGAGGTCGTGCACGTCGGCGACGGTGGCCGTGGCGACGTAGGGGATCCCGTGCGCGACGGCGAGCAGTGGCAGGCTCTTGCCCTTGCCGAAGGCGTTTCCGGGTTCGCGTCCGACGGCCTCCGTCGTCGCGGTGCGCGCCGCGGCGGGCGTCGCGCCGGAGCGCTGCACGCCGGTGTTCATGTAGGCCTCGTTGTCGTAGCAGACGAAAAGGCAATCGTCGTCGCGTTCGAACATCCCCGACAGACAGCCGAATCCGATGTCCACGGCTCCCCCGTCGCCCGCTACGACGACGACGCGGGTCTTCGTGTCACCGGCCGCCTTCAGCGCCGCGGCGACCCCTGTTCCGACGGCGGCCGCGTTGCCGAACACCGAGTGGATCCAGGGGACCCGCCACGAAGACTCGGGGAACTGCGTCGAAAAAGCGACGAGACACCCGGTCGCGTTGACGACGATCATCTGCCCGTCCGTGGCCGCCATCGCGGCGTCGAGCACGTAACGGGCGCCCAGGGCCTGGCCGCATCCCTGGCACGCCCGGTGACCCGATGTGAGCGAGTTCCAGCGGTTGCGGTCGGACTGCACGGTGCGCTGCTGCGGGTCGACGAGCCGGTTGCCGATCGCGAAACTGCCGACTTGGTAGAACCTGATCGTCTGTTCAGCCATCTCGACCCCCTAGACGATCCGCGCCGTCGGCGCGCGCAGGTCGCCGAACACGCGTGCGACGCTCGGCGGGGTGCTGGCGTCGGCCGCCATCCGGGCGAGCTCCCGGTCGACGGCCTCCCGGTCGAGATCGAGGAAGCTCACCGCGCCGAGCTCGCCGCGGATCGCCTCGCCGAAGACCCGCCGAAGCGATCCCTCGGTGATCGCCCGACCGCCCAGGCCAGCGACGACCGTGAGGGTCCTCGTCCCTCGATTGGTGACCAACGCGTCGACGTCGGCGCCGAGGATGCCCCGGCTGCCGGCGGCGAGCGCCTTCTCGATGACGACGACTCGGTGGGCGCCCTCGAGCGCCTCGGCGAGCGCCGCCTCCGGGAACGGCCGGAACGTCGTGAGGTGGACCACGCCGATCTTCGTGCCCTCCTCGCGCATCTGGTCGACAACATCCTTGGTCGTGCCCACGATCGAGCCCAGCGCGACGACGATCGTCTCGGCGTCCTCGCAACGGTAGGACGAGACGAGGCCCCCGCTCTGACGACCGACGACGCGGCCGAATTCGTCCACGAGCTCAGGGATCCGGGCAAGCGCGCCGAGGTGACGCGCCTGGGCGAGGTAACGGGCTTCGGCGTAGGCCCCCGGTCCGACCACTCCGCCGATCGAGATCGGGTCCGCCGGGTCGAGGATCAGCCGCGGCTCGAACGGCGGAAGAAAGCGGTCGACCTGTTCCTGGGTCGGAATCTCGACCCGTTCCACGGCGTGGGTGAGGGTGAAACCGTCCATGCAGACCATCACGGGCAGGCTGAGTTCCTCGGCGAGACGGAAGGCCTGGATGTGGAGGTCGACGGCGTGCTGGTTCGTCTCGGCGAACAGCTGGATCCAGCCGGCGTCCCGCAACGCCATCGCGTCGGAGTGGTCGTTCCAGGAGTTGACCGGTGCCCCCACGGCCCGGTTGGCGACGGTCATCACGATCGGCAGCCCGAGCCCGGCGGCGTTGAAGACCGCCTCCGTCATGTAGAGCAGTCCTTGGCTCGACGTCGCGGTGTAGGTCCGGGCCCCGGTGGCCGAAGCCCCGATCAGCACGGACATCGCCGCGAATTCGGACTCGACGTTGATGAATTCGCACGGCTTGAGCCGCCCGGACTTTACGAGCGTCCCGACGCCTTCGATGATGTGGGTCTGCGGCGAGATCGGGTAGGCGCACACGACCCGAGGACGACACAAGGCAACCGTTTCCGCGACGGCGCGTGAGCCCTCAATCTGGCGAAGCACCGACGGTCCTCCTTGGACTGGTTTGGTGGGCCACAAGTGCTTCCAGGCCGACGCGCGTCTGGTGGAACGCCTCTGTCACCGCGGCGACGTTCCCGTCGCGCATCGCCCCCGAGAAGCGCTCCTCGACGGCGGCGACGACGGCCGCAAGTGAGACGACGCCGGTCAGCGCGGCAAGACCGCCGAGCATCACCGCGTTCGGCAGCGGCCGACCGAGGTGCGCGATCGCGATCTCGGTCGCCCGGAGCGACAGGACGTGGTTCGCGGGCAGATCCTTCACGATTCCCGCGACACCGAGCTCTTCCAGGGTCTTCGCGGTATTGACGACCACGTAGCCCTGGGGTTTCAGACCTGAGAACAACCCCGGCTCGTGCAGCAGCGTCGCATCCTGGATCACGAGCGCGTCCGGCTCGTCGATCGGCGCGCGCGTCCTGATCTCGCGTTCACTGATCCGGCAGAACGACGCCACCGGCGCACCGCTGCGTTCCGCGCCGAAGCTCGGGAAGGCCTGGGCGTGGCGACCGTCGTTGAACGCCGCGACGGCCAACAGTTCCGCCGCGGTCACCACGCCCTGCCCACCGCGTCCATGGAACCGAACCTGGAACATCCGCAGCCTCGCCGTCCAACTACCGCACGCCTAGCTCGAGCACCGCCCCTCGATCTCGTCGCTCGCCTTGGTCCGATGGTCGCGTTGGCCAGCTGCGTTGACCAGGGCCGATGGTCACATGCCCCGGGGTGCTTTGGCCCGGAATCCCTTCTCAGGAATGGGTCCACCGGCCCTTCCGTGGCGACGAGCCGCGCCCTAACGTGTCGGCGTGCCTTCCCCTGATGGTGTCGTCATCGATCCGGACGGGGTCGACTCGCTCATCACATCGCTTCGGGCCCAGGGCTACCGCGTCGTGGGGCCCGTCGTGTCCAACGGTGCCATCGTCCATCGCGAGATCCAGTCCGTCGCGGATCTCCCGAACGGCTGGCATGACGAACAGCGACCCGGTTCGTACCGCATCAGTCACGGCGGCGACCACGAGCTGTTCGGATGGGCGGTCGGTCCCGAATCGTTCAAGCAATCGGTCTTCCCCTCCCAGGCGGTGCTGTGGCGCGCCCGGCGCGACGGAGGTGAAGTCGCGATCGAGGCGGGAGCCGACGACGCCCCCCGCGAGGCGTTCTTCGGAGCCCGCCCGTGCGAGGTCGCGGCCCTCGACGTCCTCGGCGGCGTGCTCGCCGGGGCGGCCCGCCCCGATCCCGTCTTCACCCGCCGGCGTGACGCGGCGTTCGTCGTCACCGTGGAGTGCGGCGCCCCCGCGGCGACCTGCTTCTGCACCTCGATGGGCTCCGGCCCCGCCGCTGGGGGGAACTTCGACCTCGCGCTCACGGAGCTCACCGGACCCGATCACCGGTTCCTCGTACGCGTGGGATCGGAGCGAGGCGGCGCCGTGCTCGCCGAGATCCCCTCGCGGCCGGCGACCGCCGACGATGCGAAGGCCCGCGACGCGGTCATCGGCCGTGCCGAGTCCGCCATCAGCCGGACGCTCGACGCCGCCGCAGCCCCGGGGCTGCTCGCGCGCAACCTGGAGCACCCGCGCTGGGACGACGTCGCCACCCGCTGTCTCGCCTGCGGGAACTGCACGCTCGTGTGCCCGACCTGCTTCTGCGCCGCCGTCGAGGAGAAGACCGACCTCACCGGCACCGTCGAGCAGACCCGCCGCTGGGACTCGTGCTTCGACCTCGCCCACTCCTATCTGCACGGCGGTTCCGTCCGCGTCTCCACGCGATCCCGCTACCGCCAGTGGATGACCCACAAGCTCTCGACTTGGGTGGACCAGTTCGGGAACTCGGGTTGCATCGGTTGCGGGCGCTGCATCACGTGGTGTCCGGTGGGCATCGACATCACCGAGGAGCTCGCCGCGATCGCGGCGAGCGACGGAGCGGTGAAAAAGGACGAACCCGCTGCGGTTCGGGACAGGTAGGCGTGATGGAAGAGTTGAGCGATCTCATCGCCAAGAACTCGTTGTTCGTCGGTCTCCCCGACTCGACGATCGAGCTCGCCGTCGGGTGCGCGCAGAACGTCGCTTTCGAGCCCGGAGCCCGCATCCTCGTCGAAGGCGAGCCGGCCGACACCTTGTACCTCCTGCGTCGGGGGCGGGTCGCCCTCCAGGTGCAACGTCCGTCCGGAAAGCCGCTCGTCATCGAGACGATCGGCCCGAACAGCGTGCTCGGCTGGTCCTGGCTCGTGCCGCCCTACCGCTGGCAATTCGACGGCGTGGCGATCGATCCGGTCGGCGCCGTCGCCATCGACGGCACGTGCCTGCGGGCCAAGGCCGACGCCGACCCCGTGTTCGGCTACGCGCTCCTGCAGCGCATCAGCGGCGTCCTGCTCTCTCGCCTGCAATCGACACGCGTCCGTCTCCTCGACCTCTACGGGCACAGCCTTGATGACTGAAGCTGCACTGACGAAGCCCGGGCCGTTCGTGCCCTCCCGGTACCGGGTCGTGGACCGCAAGACGGAGACGTTCGACATCACGACACTGTGGCTCGAACCGGTCGATCAGCCGATCGACGCCTTCGAGGCGGGGCAGTTCAACATGCTGACCGTGTTCGGGGTCGGCGAGATCGCCATCTCCATCAGCTCGGCGCCGGGCGCGCCGGGCGCGATCGAGCACACCGTCCGCGACGTGGGCACCGTGAGCCACGCGCTCTCGCAGTCCGCGGTGGGCGACATCGTCGGCGTGCGCGGCCCGTTCGGCACCGACTGGGGTCTCGCGAGCCTCGATGCCGTTGACGTCGTCGTCGTCGCCGGTGGCATCGGCCTCGCGCCGCTGCGCGGCGCCATGCGCTACCTCGCCGAGAACAAGTCGCCCGAGCGCACCGTCGCCCTGCGCGTCGGGGCCCGGCTCCCGGACCAGATCGTGTTCCCCGACGAGATCGCCCGCTGGGGCGAGATGGGCATCGACGTCGCGGTGACGGTCGACGTCGCCGACGCCGGGTGGACCGGCCACGTCGGCGTCGTGACCCAGATCCTCGCCGAGCTCCCCTTCGACGGCGAAGGCGCGGTCGCACTCGTCTGCGGACCCGAGATCATGATGCGCTTCAGCGCGCGCTCGCTCATCGACCTCGGCGTCGCGCCGGAGAACATCCGGGTGTCGCTCGAGCGCAACATGCAGTGCGGCATCGCGATGTGCGGGCACTGTCAACTCGGGCCGTACCTGCTGTGCCGGGACGGACCGGTTGTCCCCTACGCGCCGCTCGCGGCGGAGCTGATCACGGAGAGCGAACGATGACGAGTCGACCGACGCTTGCGGTGTGGAAGTTCGCCTCGTGCGACGGCTGCCAGCTCGGCATCCTCGACTGCGAGGACGAGCTCCTCCAGCTGGCACAGGCCGTTCAGATCGCCAGCTTCACCGAGATGACGAGCGCCGTGATCGAGGGTCCCTACGACGTCTCGCTCGTCGAGGGATCGATCACGACCCCCGACGACGCCGACCGGATCCTCGCGGTGCGCGCCGCCTCGGGGCTCCTCGTGACCATCGGGGCGTGCGCGACAGCCGGCGGGATCCAGGCGCTCCGAAACTACGCGAACGTCGGCGAGTACACCTCGACCGTCTACGCGCATCCGCAGTACATCTCGACCCTCGCCGAGAGCAGCCCGATCTCGTCGTACGTCCAGGTCGACTTCGAACTGCGCGGCTGCCCGATCAACCGCCTCCAGCTCATCGAGGTCGTCACCGCGCTTCTCGCCGGCCGCCGCCCGGTCATCCCCGGCTACAGCGTCTGCGAGGAGTGTAAGACGGTCGGCAATCTCTGCGTCCTCGTCGCCCACGGGACACCGTGCCTCGGCCCGGTGACACGCGCCGGCTGCGGCGCCCTCTGCCCGGCGGTGAATCGCGGCTGCTACGGCTGCTTCGGCCCGGCGAACACGACGAACACCGGGTCGCTTTCGAAGCGGCTCGCCGATCTCGGCCTGTCCGAGCGGGGGGTGTCGCGGATCTTCCGGACCTTCAACTCCGCCGCGACCGAGTTCTCAAAGGAGAGTCTCGAGCATGACGCCTAGCGGACCCAACGCGAACCGCACGATCGACGTCCACGGCCTCGCCCGGGTCGAGGGCGAGGGGTCACTCCACGTCGCGATCCACGACGGGGTCCTCGAACGCGTCGAGCTCGAGATCTTCGAGCCGCCGCGCTTCTTCGAGGCCTTCCTCGTCGGCCGGGGCTACGAGGAGTCACCGGACATCACGGCGCGCATCTGCGGGATCTGCCCCGTCGCCTACCAGATGTCCGCCTGCGCGGCCATCGAGGACGCCTGCGGCGTCACGGTCCCCGAGTCGGTCGGCAAGCTCCGGCGCCTCCTGTACTGCGGCGAATGGATCCAGAGCCACGCCCTCCACATCTACCTGCTCCACGCCCCGGACTTCTTCGGCTGCCGGGATGCCGTCGAGCTGGCCGCGCTGAACCCGGCCGCCGTCGAACGCGGCCTGCGCCTGAAAAAGATCGGCAACCACCTCATGGAACTGGTCGGCGGACGGGCGATCCACCCCGTGAACGTGCGTGTCGGGGGTTTCTACCGCTCCCCCGAACGCGCCGAGATCGCCGCGATGATCGAGCCGCTCCAACGCGCCCGGGAGGAGTCGCTCGAAACGATCGCCTGGGTCGCCGGCTTCGAGTTCCCCGAGATCGAGGCGGATTACCGCTTCGTGGCGCTTTCGCACCCCGACCACTACGCGATCGAAGCGGGCCGGGTCGTGTCCTCCGACGGGATCGACGCCACCCCCGGCGAGTTCGCCGACGTGGCCGTCGAGGAGCACGTCGCGCGCTCGTCGGCGCTCCACTCCCGGCTGCGCGGTCGCGACCCGTACCTCACTGGACCGCTCGCCCGCTACGCGCTCAACGGGTCGAAGCTGCCCAAGGTGGCGCGTGACGCGGCCGCCGAGGCGGGTCTCGGTCCGGTGTGCGCGAACCCGTTCAAAAGCATCATCGTGCGGGCCGTCGAGCTCTACTTCGCCTGCGACGAGGCGCTGCGGCTCGCGACCGAGTACGAACCGCCCGAGCCCGCGGCCGTCCCGGTCCCGCCCCGGGCCCACGCCGGAGCCGGGGCGACCGAGGCCCCCCGCGGCATGCTCCTGCAGCGCTACGAGCTCGACGCCGAGGGGACGATCCTGTCGGCGCGCATCATGCCCCCGACGGCGCAGAACCAGCTGACGATCGAGTCCGACGTCCGCCAGGTCGTCGAGTCCGGCCTCGAGCTCGGCGACACCGAGCTCACGGCCCGCTGTGAGCTCGCCGTGCGCAACCACGACCCGTGCATCTCGTGCGCGGCCCACTTCCTCGACGTGTCGATCGACCGCTCATGACCGCGCGGGTCGTCGTCGCCGGGATCGGCAACGCCTTCCGCCGCGACGACGGTGCCGGGCCCGCCGTCGCCCGGGTCGTCGCCGCTTCCACCGGAGCGGTCGACATCGGCCCGATCGGCGAGCCCCTCGACCTCCTCGGCCGGTGGGACGCGGCGGACCTCGCCGTCCTCGTCGACGCGACCCGCTCCGACGCCGCGGCCGGCACGGTCCGGCTCGTCGACCTCGGCGACGCCGTCTACCGGTCGAGCCAGAGCACGCACGCCATCGGCCTCGACCGCGTCGTCCGGCTCGCGCAGGTGCTGCGGCGCGCGCCGGCGCGAGTCGTCGTCGTCGGCATCGAGGGGGAGGACTTCTCCGACGGGGAGGGCCTCTCCCCCGCCGTCGGCGACGCCGTGCCCGCGGCGGCACGCCGTATCGCCGAGCTCATCGCCGAGGCGTCATGACCGGGGGCCGCCGGTGTGCATGAGCCGCCTCCACCGGGTCGTCTCGGTCACCAACGCCCGCTCGGTGCTCGCCGCGGACATCGACGGGAGCGAACACGCGCTGTCGCTGCTCGCCTACGACGGCGAGGCGCCGCAACCGGGCGACTGGGTGGTGGCGCACAGCGGCTACGCACTCGGCCCCGCCGACCGGGCCGAGGCGGAGGCGGTGCTCGCCGAGTACCGCGCCGCCAGCGCGGCGATTGACGAGAAAAGCAGTCCGAACTAGGAGACGAAGTGGCCAACTCGAACACGACAGCAGGCAAGACCCGCCTTCCCGGACTGTGCGTCGCCGGCGCCACGGCGATCATCAGCGGCATCTCGGTCTTCACCAACAGCTACGGCGTGAGAAGCTTCGCCTCCCCCGCCGTCTACACGACGGCGAAGAACCTCGCGGCGACGCTCGTCATCGCCGCGTTCGTCGTCGTCGCCTGGCTGGCGACCCGCCGGCCGGCCGCGGCGTCGGTCCCCGCGGTCCCGTCCGGGACGGGCCCGCGCCCGCTCGCCGGCCCCGCCCGGCTCGCCGGCTTCGCCTACGTCGCCGCCATCGGCGGCGGCGCGGCGTTCATCTTCTTTTTCGACGGGCTCGCCCGCACCTCGGCGGTGCCGGCGGTCTTCCTCCACGACACGCTCGTCATCTGGGTCGCCCTCGCCGCGCTCCCGCTCCTCGGCGAGCGCGTCGGGCGCTGGAACCTCGCCGCGATCGCCCTGCTCGTCGTCGGTGTCACGCTGACCTCGGGCGGTGTCGGCCACCTCGCCCTCAACTCGGGCAACGCCCTCGTGCTCGGCGCGACGGTGCTCTGGGCGATCGAGACGGTCATCGCCAAGCGGCTGCTCCGCGGCGTCGCGCCGTCGACGCTCGCTCTCGTGCGGATGGGCGGCGGCGCCGTCGTGCTCGTCGGCTACCTCGCGGCGACGGGCCAGTTCCACGCGCTCGTCGGGCTCGATGCCGCCGAACTGCGCTGGGCGCTCGTCACCGGCTGCCTGCTCGGCGGCTACGTGGCGACCTGGATGACCGCGCTCAGCCGGGCCCGCGCCGTCGACGTCACCTCGGTCCTCGTCGCCTCCGCGGCGGTCACGCTCTTCCTCGACGCCGCCGTCCACCACTCCGGAATCGCCTCCGACACCGTCGGGCTCGTGCTGCTCGCCCTCGGCGTCGCCGCCGTCGTGCGGGCCTGGCCCCGAGTCGCCCGCGCGTGACCCTGGGGCCGATCCTTTTCGCCCGGTACGCCTACCCACCGAACGCCCTCGGCTACTGCGGCCCGGCGGACCACGCGGCGCTGCTCGGCGCGGCGAGCGAGGGGAATGACCTCCGGGAGCTCACGCACCTCGCCTCGCGCTTCGAGGGTGCCTGGCCCTACCTCGAGCTCATCGCGGGGTGCAACGGCCTCGACGACCCCCTCGACGAGCGGGTCGTCGAGGCCTACTGGGTCGGCAACCGTCTGCTCGATCGCGTCCCCACCGCTGCGCTCGTCGCCTCGCTCGACGAACGATTCTCCCGCCGCACCGGTCGGGACTTCGAGCCGATCGCGATGGCCGCGCCCCTCGGCGGGGTGGCGCACCACAGTTTCCACGTCTTCGCGGTCTATCCCTGGCTCGGCCTGTTGCGGTCCGGGACGGAGGGTCCGGCGCTCGCCGTCCTCGACCGGTGCCGCATCCGGTGGGGCCGCGTCGTCGCGGTCGAGGGCGACACCGTCGTCGTGCGGAACCGGACGCTCGAGTTCCGCGGCGATCGGCTCATCCTTGGCGCGGCGCGGACCGAGCGGGTCCGCCGCGCCGTCGACGGCGTCGGGATCCTCCGGGACCTGCGCGCCGGGGAGATCGTCTCGCTCCACTGGGACTGGGTCTGCGAGCGGTTGTCGCCGAGCCGCCTCGCCGCGTTGCGGCGGGCGAACGCTCGCAACCTTGCAGCCGTGAACGCCCTCCCCGCGCCCGGTCCCCTCGTCGCCACCAACTCCTGGGGCGGCTAGACACCGGACGGCCCCGGGCCACCCGGGGGGCAGCGGGCCTTAGCCGGGGAAGTGACGCCAGACGCGCCGCGGCACGAGATGGACGAGCGGCATCAGCACCCGGAGCGCCCGGGGAGCCCAGACGACGGCGTCACCCGAACCGAGCGCCCGAACGACGTTCGCCGCGACGGCGTCGGCCGTCGTCGCGAGGGGCAGCGGGCGGCGTCCCGGCGTCATCTTCGTGTGGACGAACCCGGGACGCACGACGATCACGTCGACACCGCTCCCGACGAGTGCCTCGCCGAGCCCCCGGGCGAAAGCGTCGAGGCCCGCCTTGGCGGCGCCGTAGACGAAGTTCGCGCGCCGCACCCGTACCGCCGCCGCCGACGAGAAGACGACGATGCGCCCGCGCTCCTGGCGGCGCAGGACCCGCGCGAAGGCGACCATCGCCGCGGCGAGCCCGGTGAAATTCGTCGAGATCATCTCGGCGGTGTCATCCGCCGTGAGATCGTCGGGCCTGTCGAGGCTGAGGCGCCCGGCGGCGACGATCACGAGGTCGATCGGCCCGATCCGGCGCGCGACCTCGTCGGCGAAGGCCTCGTGCGCGCCCACGTCGCAGGCGTCGAACGTCGCCGTCTCCACGTCATCGACGCCGAGGGCGGTGAGCTCGCGCCCGACCACATCGAGGGCGCTCTGGTGCCGCCCCGCCAGGAGCACCTTCGAAAGGCGCTGCTTGGCGAGTCGTCGCAGCACGGCCGCGGCGAGATCGGACGCCCCTCCGAGGACGACCACCGTCTCGGGCATTGCGGCCACGTCGTCCATCCCGACTCCCCGATGTCGATTCGAACCCGCGCCCGCGAGCGAACGCGCAGGCTGGATCATCGCGCGCCGCGGCGCGGGCGGCCTGCGAATCCGTCACCTGACACGAACTCGCAACCATCGCCCCGTCCGGCCCGCGCCCGGCGCGTCCGCGGATGAGGTGTCAGATGCGATCCGTCGGCGGAGACGCCACAATGCCGGGGTGCGACGTCTCGTCGTTCCGGCCGGGTTTGGGATCGCGCTCGTGGTCGTCGGGAGCTTCACGACCGTCTTCTCGACGGGCTCCGAGGTCGTCACCGCGGTGGCGATCGCGGCGTTCGTCGCGGCGAGCCTCGTCGCCACGCGCCGGCGCTCCACCGCGAGCCGCGCGCCAAAGCCCGCCGACGGCGGGCGGACCGGGCTTCCCAGCACGGCGCTGTCCCCCGGGCGCGGCGTCCTGATCTGGGTCGCCGCGGCCGGTGTCGCGATCGCCTTCGAGCTCTCCAACTACTTCCGGTCACCGCGGTACGCGCACCCGACGGTCAGTTACTTCCTCAGCTCGGCCGCCGGCCACCAGTGGTCACGCGGCATCCTCTTCGCGGCCTGGCTGACCCTCGGCAGCTACCTCGTCAGCCGATGAGCGACCACGCCCTCACGATCGTCGCCTGGATCGCCATCGCCGCGGTGTTCGCCGGGCTCGAGGCGCTCGCGCTGTCGAGCCGGCGTCGTTTCGCCGGGATCGGCGGGACGCTCAGCCGGATCAGCGGGGCGCCGGTCGGGCGCCTAGTCCTCGCGCTCGCCTGGATGTGGCTCGGCTGGCACGTCTTCGCCCGGTGACCAGACGCCGCCGAGACCGGCGGCGAGCGTCCGTTCGAGTTCCGCAGCCGGGCAGCCGGCGACCACCGTTTCCGCCTCGAGCGACGTCTCGATCGCCGCGGCCTCCCCGGCGTCGACGGCGAGGAGCGAGGCCAGCCGGTGCTGTTCGGGCCGGACGAGCGCCATCGTGAAGAACCAGGCTCCGGTGCGGTCGCGCCGCTGGGCGAGCCCGGTCACCTTCCGACCGCTACGCGTCAGCTCCCCCGGCCCGAGTCCCGAGAAACAGATCCGGCGCGACCACGCCGTCGCGACGAGCCCGTCCGTGTGGACGGCGAGCCCCGCCGAAGAGCCCGTCGCGGCAACGAGCGCGTCGCGCCACAACGCGCCGACGAAGGACGAAGCCCGCACGACGTCGTTGTCGAACAGCTGATCCGACGCCGGCACGAAAAGGTCAAGCCAAACCTGCGCGCCGGGCAGCACGACCACCGCCCCGCCGCCGCTCCGCCGCTTCACGAGCTCGAGCCCCGCGCTCACACAGCGGTCGGCATCGAACTCGGCCGATGTCTGCGCGCTTCCGAGCACGACGGCACCGCCACTCGGATGGGCGAGGCAGGCGAGACGGCCGCCGGCGGGGTCGGGGGGGGTCGCGACGAGCGTCGCGGGCGGGCCGTGCCGCTCCAGCAGCCGCCAACCGCCGCGCCAAGCCGGCGCGGGCTCCGGCACGCCGGTGGCGCTAGCCCGCGGCGCGCTCGAAAAGTGGCGCCACGTACGGCTCCCACTCGGCGCGCAGCTCGCCGGAGGCGGCGAGCAGCCAGACGCGCGACCGGGGCGCGTGCGGGGCGCGGTGGAGCGTGAGCCCCGCCTCTTCGAGGAGCCGGTCCTCTTTAAGCGAGTTGCAGCGCCGGCACGCCGCGACCACGTTCTCCCAGATGTGCGCCCCACCGCGGCTGCGCGGCGTGACGTGGTCGATGTTCTCGGCCTGGCCGCCGCAGTACTGGCAGCGGTGCCCGTCGCGGGCGAACACGCTGCGACGCGTGATGGCGATGCGCGCCGTGTACGGCACACGCACGTAGTGCGCCAGGCGCACGACCGACGGCTCGGGGAACGCGACCCGCGCGGCGTGGTAGAGCCGGCCCGTCTCGTGGACGAGCTCGGCCTTCTCCTCGATCACCAGAACGAGCGCCCGGCGCGAGGACACGACGCAGATCGGCTCGTACGTCGCGTTGAGAACGAGGGATCTCCCGTCCACGTCAGACCCGATCGTCCCCGAAAACATTGCGCGCCGGCATCTGCGGCGAGGCTAGCGCGCCACCCGTCTGCGTGAGCGCCATGTCCCTTGCAGCGTGCGCATCTGGCGGGCCCATTCGAGATAATCGGCGAGATCCTCCGCCTTAGGCACCGCGGTCGCGGTTCCGTAGGCGACCTCCATGCGGAAAGCGATCCAGTCCGGGTCCGGCAGCGGGAGGAACGGGCGTCGGCACCACCAGCGCCTCCGAACGAGGCTGAGCCCGAGCCGCGCCGCTGTGGGGAGGAGTCGCGGCCGACGGAAAACGACCGCGGCCATGGAACGGAACTGTGCCGCAAGGGCCGCTCGTTCGGCCCGGTCCACGGCGCTCAGCGCTCGCGGCCGAATCGTGACCGCAGGCGCCGACCGATCATCGACAGCTCCTCGGAAAGCACACGCGGTCTCGCCTTGCGGCCCGACGCGTCGGCCCGCCCGAAAACCAGACGGGCGCTGCGCTCGAAAAGCAGCGCCGCCACAAGCATGACGAGGAACCCGAAGGTCCCGATCAGGGTGGACGAGCGGAACGAGACGAGGAGCACGGCGAACCCGATGAGGAAGATCACCGCCGACCACCACATCGAACGGCCGGCGAGCGAGCGGGAGGGTTTCGTCCGGACGCGACTGGCGAATCCGCGGTCGTGCTCGAACAGCTTCTGTTCCATCTCGTGGAGAATGCGCTGCTCGTCTTCCGAAAGCGGCACCTTCTCCCCTTCTCTCCGCGCCGACCGGGCAGGCGCTGACGGGACCACGGCGGCGGTGTCCCTCCGCCACGCTAATCCCCCGGCAACTCCCCGCCGCGCGCGACCGGCCCGCAGGTCCTCGCGGGAAGCCGCTGGATCGATCTCTAGCGCCCTTGCCGGCCGAGTCGGTCGCCACGTCGCCCCACCCGGCGCCCGGCCGCCGCCGCCGAGGTGATGGCGTCTGGCCCGAAGCGGCGCCGGATCTCGTCCGCCGCCACCTCGACCTCGTCGCTCCGGCCGGGCGGCGCCGCGACGTCCCGACCGGCGGAGGCGTCAGCGAACAGGCCGAGCTGCACGGCGTGCTCGCGGTTCGACTCGCCGAGGTTCGACACCGACACGCCGAGCAGGCGCACCCCGCGGCCGGCATCGACGGCCTCGAGCAACGCCGTCGCGACCTCGGCGATCTCGGCGGCGGACGTCACCGGGCGGTCGAGCGAACGGGAACGGTCGATCGTCTCGAAGTCTCCGAACCGCACCTTCACCGACACCGTCCTCGCGGCGACGCCCCGGGCCCGGCAGCGCGCCGCGACCGAAACGGCGAGCTCGCGGGCCTTGCTGGCGAGCGACGCCGGGTCGTGGTCGTCGACGTCGAACGTCCGCTCGTGGCCGATGGAGCGCAGGACGCGGTCAGTCACCACGCGCCGGTCGTCCCGCCCGACCGCGAGTTCGAAGAGCGCCGCGCCATGCGCCTCCCCGAACATCTCGACGAGTCGTTGGCGCCCGACGAGCGCGAGGTCCCCGACCGTCGTCACGCCGATGCGGCGCAGGCGCTCCGCCGTGGCGGGCCCGATCCCGGGAACGGCCCGGACCGGATGGGCGTGGAGGAAGGAGAGCTCGTCGACGGGGGCGACGAGAACGACGCCGGCGCCCGGGTCGAATCCGCCGGGCCGGACACGGGGTTTCGCCGCCTTCGAGGCGAGCTTGGCGACGAGCTTGGTCCGGCCGATCCCGATCGCGCAGGCGAGCGCGAGCTCGTCGAGCACCCGTCGCCGCAGGTTCGTCGCGATCGTCCAGCTGTCGCCGAACAGCTGGTGCGCTCCGGACACGTCGAGGAATGCCTCGTCGATCGAGATCGGCTCGACGATCGGCGTGACCTCGTGGCAGAGGCCGACGAGGCGCGCGCTCACCTTCTCGTAGACCTCGTGGTGCCCGGCGACGACGACGAGACCCGGACAGCGCCGACGCGCCTCGGCGATCGGCATCGCCGAGCGCACACCGAAGACTCGCGACTCGTACGACGCCGACGACACGACCGAGCGGGGCCCGGAGCCCCCGACGACGACCGGACGGCCCGCGAGCGACGGGTCGGCGCGGACCTCGACCGCGGCGAAGAACGAGTCCATGTCGAGGTGCAGCACGTCGGTCGCGTCGACGGCCGTACCGAGCCGCACCGACGGGACGCCGGATCGAGGGAGGTCGGGCAGGCGGGCTCCCTCGGTCAGGGCCCGAGCCAGACCCGGCGGAACGCCTCGGCGTACTCGACGCCGGCGACGCGGCCCGCCTCGGCGGCGCGCTCCTCCATCACCGGCCGGAACGACTCCCCGGCCTCCCCGAGCTGGCTGACGTGACAGCAAACGGCGTCCGCCTTGCGGCCGACGGTCGCCGTCACCTCGACGTAGACGTTCGGTTCGAGCGAGCCCGACAGCAACGCGAACCCGACGGCGTGCGGGGGCCCCGCGTCGGGGAAGTACAGCGGCGACGCCGCGCCCGGCGCCGCGGCGTCGAGCGCGGCGAAACCGACGACGCGGTGGTCGCGGTGGTTGTAGTAGTGCTCGCCGAAGAACACGGCGAGCGGGTCGGGGCAGACCAGCACCTCCGGGCGCAGCTCGCGCAGCAACCGCACGAGCTCACGACGGAGATCGGGATCGTTCTCGAACTCCCCGTCGGGTCGTCCCAGCCGGTGCACGCCGGACACCCCGAGGACGCGTGCCGCGGCCTCGATCTCGGCGGCACGGGTCGCGACGAGCTCGGCGCGATCCTGCACGGCCTCCCTCGTGCCCTTGTCGCCAGCGGCGCACACGACGAGATCGACCACCGTCCCCGCGTCCGCCCATCGCGCGAGCGTCCCCCCGCACGAGACGTCGGAGTCGTCCGGATGGGCGTAGATGGCGACGGCCCGGCGCGGTGCGTCGCTCAGCAGTTCGACGGACACGACGCGTCAGCCCGGGGCCCGGGTCGTGCGGGCAGCCGGCACGCCCTCGGGCGGGTGGTGCTGCTTCGGCGCCGTCGCCTTCGTCAAAAGCCCCGCTTCCCGCGCGAAGTCGCCGAGGTTCTCGAAACCCTTGTACACGCTGGCAAAGCGGATATAGGCAACGTCGTCGAGGACGCGCAGGCGGTCGAGCACGGCGACACCGATCTGCTCGGTCGTCACGTCGCGACCCGAGTGGGCGAGCTCGTTCTCGACGGCGACGGCGAGCGCCTCGATCGCCTCGGCGTCGACCGGCCGGTTCTTGCAGGCCGCCCGGACCCCAGCCACGACCTTCTCACGACGGAACGGCTCCCGTTCGGCGGACCTTTTCACGACGAAGGTGACCGGACCGCCGAGGCGCTCGAAGGTCGTGAAGCGGTAACCGCAGTTTCGGCACTCGCGGCGCCGACGGATCGACTCGCCGCGGTCGACCTCGCGCGAGTCGATGACGTGGTCATCGCCGGCCGAACACCTCGGACAACGCACCGCGGGAGAGTAGCGCTCCCAGGGCTTCGACCCCGGTGCGTCGGGACACCGCCCGTCAGGACGAGGGGACGGTGAGGACGGTCCCGGGCCGGAGAGCGGCCCCATGGAGCTCGGCGGCGAGGGTCGCGACGACCTCGACCGGGTCGCCCGCCGGGTCGAGCCGCGTGGCGATCGCCCACAGGGTGTCGCCGGGACGAGCGACGTAGACGATCTCGCGACCTCCGGCGCCGGCCGGGGCGTTCTGCGTCGCCCGCAGCGCCCCCGCGCCGATCCAGAGCCCGGCGAACGCCACGAGCGCGGCCAGGGCGCCGCCCACCCGGCGCCGGGTCGCGGCGCGGGGCCTCGGGCCGACGAGAAGAGACGTCGCCCGCCCGTCATCGCCTCCGACGAGCCCGAGGGACGCCTGCCCGGGATGCGGGACAAGACGGACCCTCGCCTCCCGGAGCGAACCGACCACCGCCGCCATATCTGCCTCCGAAGGAAAGGAACCCGCCGGGCGTCCGTACGTACGTTCGGCTGCCCGGCAACCATCGTCGCACGAACGTCTGTTCGGTGTCAACGACCGGGCGAACGGGTGTTCCACGAACGGATGTTTGCATCTGGGTGTGACACGGAGGTAACTTCGAGGTCAGGACGTGGCCGCGGGCCGTTCGCGAAAGGCGGGGCAGATGGCCGAAACCCAACTCTCGGGCAAGCGTCGTCAGATTCTCGAGTTCATCGAACGCGAGGTCCGCGAACGCGGCTACCCGCCGTCGGTGCGCGAGATCGGCGAGGCGGTGGGGCTCACCTCCTCCTCGACCGTCCACGCCCACCTGCAGATCCTCCAGCGCCAGGGCTACCTGCGTCGCGACCCGACGAAGCCGCGCGCGATCGAGGTCTCCTTCGAGCCCTCGTCGGGCGCCGCGATCGGCGCGCGACCCGTCGCCCACGTGCCCCTCGTCGGTGACGTCGCCGCCGGCGTCGGCGTGCTCGCCGAGGAGAACGTCGAGGAGGTCCTACCGGTGCCGGAGGACCTCACCGGACCGGGTGAGTTGTTCATGCTGCGGGTGCGCGGCGACTCGATGATCGGGGCGGGCATCCTCAACGACGACCTCGTCGTCGTGCGTCACCAGCCTGATGCCGAGCCCGGCGACGTCGTCGTCGCCGGCATCCCGGACGGCGAGGCGACGGTGAAGACCTTCCGCCGCCGGCACGGTCACATCGTGCTCGTGCCGGCGAACCCCGACTTCGCCGAGATCGAGCTGCCGCCCGAGGAGGTCACGATCTACGGCAAGGTCGTGACCGTCCTGCGCCGCCTGTAGGCGGCTCAGGCCCCGGCGAGCAACGACCGGAGCACCGAGTACGCCGCCTCGAGTTCCCGGCGGCTGATTCTCTCGTCCGGGTGGTGGCAGAGCATCGGGTCCCCCGGGCCGAAGTTCGCCGCCGGCACGCCCCAAGCGGCAAAGCGCGCGACATCGGTCCACCCGAGCTTGGCGCGGGGTTTCGCCTCGCTCGCCGCGACGAGCGAGGCGAGGACGGGATGGCCGAGGTTCGGAGGCGCCGGATCCGAGACCTCCTCGACCTCGATCACGTCACCGGCCGCAATGTCGAGCGCCGGTCCGAGAAGCGCGCGGATCGAATCGAGGGCCGCCTCGGCGTTCCGGTCAGGTGCGAAGCGGTGGCTGAGGAGCGCCACGGCCCGGTCGGGCACGACGTTCGCCTTCGCGGTTGACCCCCCTTCGGCCCACACCGCCTGGAGTGACTCGTGGTACTCGCAGCCGTCGAGCACGGGCCGGCGGTCGTCGAACTCGCCGACGCGCCCGAGCAGCGCGCCGAGGCGGTGGAGCGCGTTCTTCCCCATCCACGGGCGCGCCGCGTGGGCGGGCGAACCCCGCATCTCCACGATGAGCCGCATCGAGCCCTGGCAACCGGCTTCGACGACCGCACCGGTCGGCTCGAGCAAGAACGCGGCGTCGGCGACGAGCAGGTCGGGGCGCGCCGCCTCGAGGGCGGCGAGGCCCGAGTAGCGCCGCTCGACCTCCTCCCCGCTGTAAAGGACGAAGGTGAGGTCGTAGACCGGCTCGGTGAGCTCGGCGGCGAGCGCGACTAAGACGGCGACTCCGCCTTTCATGTCGACGCTCCCCAGCCCGTGGCAGACATCGCCGTCGAGGCGCGACCCTTCGTTGCCGGCCGGCGGGACGGTGTCGAGGTGGCCGGCGAGAAGGACCCGCTCGGCGCGGCCGAGCGAGGTGTGGGCGACGACGTTGTCGGCGATGCGCGTGACGGCGAGCCCGCGATTACGCCGCAGCTCGGACTCCACGAAAGCGGCGATCGCGGCCTCGTCGTGGCTCACCGACGGAATGCCGACGAGCTCGGCGGTGAGTCCCAACAGGTCGGTCACGGTGTCACGTTCAGGGAGCGACGCCGGCGTCGCGCAGGATCTCGTTCAGCTGCGCCTTGTCGTGGCGCTCCCCCTCGGCGAGGTGCCGGACGACGAGCACGCACGGCAGGAAGAACTCCCCGCCGGGGTACTCGCGCCGACGCGACGCGCCGACGGCGACGGTCCAGGGCGGAACCCTCCCCCGGCTGATCTCCTCGCCCGTTGCCGCCTCAATGACCGGCACGGACCCCGTGAGGATCGAGCCCGCCCCGAGGACGGCGCCCTCGCCGACTCGGGCACCCTCGGCGACGATTGAGCGGCTGCCGATCAGCGCGTCATCCTCGACGACAACCGGAACAGCGTTCAGCGGTTCCAGCACCCCGCCGATGCCGACGCCACCCGACAGGTGGACCCGGGCCCCGATCTGGGCGCACGAGCCGACCGTCGCCCACGTGTCGACGAGCGTGCCGGCACCGACGCGCGCCCCGATGTTCACGTAGCTCGGCATGAGGATCACGCCGCGGTCGAGGAACGCTCCCCAGCGCGCCGAGGCGCCCGGCACCACGCGAACGCCCTTGGCCACGAAGTCCTTCTTCAGCGGGATCTTGTCGGCGTACTCGAAGGGTCCGAGCTCCACGGTCGTGATCCGCGAGAGCGCGAACAACAACAGGATTGCCTCGCGCAGCCACTCGTGTACGACGACATCGCCTCCCGCGGCGATCTCGGCGACGCGGGCGGCTCCGGAGTCGAGCAGCGAGACCGCCTCCATGACCGTTTCGGCGGCTCCGTCGTCGGCCGCGGACAGCTCGCCCCGGTGCTGCCAGAGCTCGTGTACCGAGGCCTCGAGACCGTCCATCACGCCTCCTGCTGCGAGGCTAACGCGACCCGACCCTTCGCCCCGGGTACACGCCGGGCCCGTCCGGCACCGTTCGGACACGGGCACCGGCGGCGCTCACGGCTCGGCACCGTCCCCGGCGGACCCCGCCCCGGCGCCGCGGTCGGTCCGGGTCGTGAACTGGGCGAAGCGGCGCCGGCCGGCCTCATCGAGACGGACCCGGACGGACAGCCCGGACCCGGAGTCGTGCTGGTCGAGCACCTCGCCTCCCCGGTGGAGGGCAGCGATCACGTCGCCCCTCTCGTACGGGACCGAGAGATCGACCGTTCGGTCGTGGGCGCGCAGCGCCTCTCCGATGGCCCCGAGCAGGTCGTCGAGACCCTCGCCCGAAAGCGCCGAGCAGATCACCGAATCCGGATACAACGCGTGGAGCCGGACCGCGGCCCGCCGCCCGCGGTCGCACTTGTTGAAGGCGAAGATCTCGGGCACCGAATCGGCGCCGATCTCGGCGAGCACCGACCTTACGGCGGCGATCTGGCTGTCGGGATCCGCCGCGGCGGCGTCGACGACGTGGACGAGGAGGTCGGAGTCCGCCACCGTCTCGAGCGTCGAGTGGAAGGCCGTGACGAGCTGGTGCGGGAGCTTGCGAACGAATCCGACCGTGTCCGAGCAGAGCACGGTCTCTCCTCCCGGCAGTTCGAGCCGGCGGGTCCTCGGGTCGAGCGTCGCGAAGAGGCGGTTCTCGACGATCACGTCGGCGTCGGTCAAGGCGTTGAGAAGCGTCGACTTCCCGGTGTTCGTGTAGCCAACGAGCGAAACGCTCCGCCGGGATCCGCGCCGACGGGCGCGGCGCTGGGTCTGTCGCGTCGACTCGAGGTTGGTGAGCACGACCTGCAACCGTTGGATCCGCTGCGTGATGCGCCGTCGGTCGACTTCCAGCTGCGTCTCGCCGGGGCCCCGGGTGCCGATCCGACCGGCCTGCTGCGAAAGCGTCATCCCCCGGCCGCGCAGCCGCGGCAGCCGGTACTGCAGCAGCGCCAACTCGACCTGGGCGCGGCCCTCCTCGGTCCGGGCGTTCTGGGCGAAGATGTCGAGGATCACGGCGGTCCGGTCGATCGCCGTGCGCCCGAGGATCCCCTCGAGATTGCGCTGCTGGGCGGGGTTCAGCTCGTCGTCGAAAACGACGGTGTCGGCGTCGACCGACTCGCACAGCAGGTGGAGCTCCTCGGCCTTGCCGCGCCCGATGTACGTCGCCGGGTCGATCGCGTCCCGCGACTGGACGACCCGGGCCACCTCGTCGGCTCCGGCGGTGTCGATGAGCAGACTCAGCTCGTCGAGGCTCGCCTCGACCTCTCCTGGCCCGCGCGGCCGCGTCACGACTCCGACGAGCACGATCCGCTCCCGAAACCGGCGCTCGATGAGCGTCACGCGACGCGGACCTTCTTTGTCGGGACCGGCTCGACGTCGACGACGAGGCGCGCCACGCGACGTGCCGTCCCGACGAGGGTGACCTCGACCCCTCCGTCGGTGGCCACCAGTTCGACGGCGAGATCGCCGCCCGGATTGTGCACGACGACGTTTTCGCCGACAAGGCCGGCCGCGTGGGCGGCCGCGGCGGCTGCGGCGCTCCCGGAGCCGCACGCCAGCGTCAGGCCCGCGCCACGCTCCCAGACGACGAGGTCGATCTCGTCGCTCCCCTTCCGGCAGGCGGCGAGCTCCACGTTCTGGCCGCCGGACACGGCCCGCTCCAGCTCGGGTCCGACGACACCGAGATCGACGCCGTCGAGCGTCGCGCCGAGCAGGACGAGGTGGGGATTGCCGGCATCGACCCGATAGGCCCGCCGCTCCTTCACAGGAGAGGTCGCCAACGGATCCACCCGGACGGCCCCCATCCCCACGCGCACGGTGACCGGGCGGCCGTCTTCGGGGGCGTCGAGCGCGACGGGGGCGTCGCCCGCCTCGGTCTCGACGACGAGCCGACCCGCGGCGACGAGCCCGGCGTCGCGGGCGCAGACGACGGCGCAACGCAGGCCGTTGCCGCTCGTCTCGGCCGGTGTTCCGTCGGCGTTGCGCAGCTCCATCCGCAAAGTGCCGCCGCGCTCGGGGGCCGAGAGGCGGATCAGCCCGTCGGCCCCGACGCCGCGGTGCCGCTCGCAGAGCGACGCGGCGAGCTCGGCGTCGAATCGGCCCGCGCCTGCCCAGTCGACGACGATGAGGAAGTCGTTGCCCAGCGCCTCGTACTTCGCCAGTTCGAGCGATGCCACGGAATCAGTCTCGCGCCCAGGTATCGCCGCGGTCCGCCGCGGCGACGGCGTCGTCGAGCGCGTCGTCGAGGTCCCGGCGCGCCGCGTCCAGCCAGACGATCCTCGGATCACGCCGGAACCACGACTCCTGGCGGCGGGCGAAAGACCGCGTCCGGCGCAGGATCGCCGCCCGAGCCTCGTCGAGCGTTGCGCGCCCCGCGACGTACTCGAGCAGCTCCCGGTAGCCGAGCGCCTGACGGGCGGTGCGCGACAGGCCCGGCGACCGTGCCGCGAGGCCGGTGACCTCGTCGACGAAACCGGCGGAGAACTGGGCCTCGAGCCGGGCCGCGATCCGGCGGTCGAGCTCGCCGCGGTCGAGCGTGAGCCCGACGAGGCAGAAGCGCGTCGGCCCGTAGTGACGGAGGCCCGGCCCCGCCCCACTGAAAGGCCGGCCCGAGCCGAGGACGACCTCGAGCGCCCGGACGAGTCGGCGGCGGTTCGTTGGTTCGATCCGCGCCGCCGCCGCCGGGTCGAGCGCGACGAGGCGGGCGTGGAGCGCGCGCAGCCCGCCCGGGCCGTCGGCCTCGCCTTCGAGCTCGGCGGCGATCTCCGGGTAGCGCCCGGGCAGGTCGAGCTCATCGACGACGGCCCGGTGATAAAGGCCCGTCCCCCCGACGAGGACGGCGCGGTGGCCCCGCGCCTCGATCCCGGCGATCGCAACGTGCGCGTCGGCCTGGAAGCGGGCGACGCTGAACTCCTCGCCGGGATCGCACTCGTCGACGAGGTGCCAGGCGACGCCACGGCGCTCGTCGGGCGTCGGTTTGGCCGTGCCCAAGTCGAGCTCGCGGTAGACGGCAATGGCGTCGACGGAGATGAGCTCGACGCCGCCGTGACGGCGGGCGAAGCGGACGGCGGCGGCGGTCTTGCCGGTCGCGGTCGGCCCGACGAGCGAAACGTGGCGCCGGCCCGGTGCCCGGCCCGCCCCGGCGGTCAGCCGGGAGCGGCTGACCTGGTCTTTGACCCCACACTCGCCCGCGGAGGAGGTGACGCCCCGGATGGCGGCGGTCGGTCGGGACCGACCCGGCGCCACCTTGTAGGGCACGCTTCGCTCCTTCTCCACGCGGCACCGTGCGGTGGCGCGTGGGCGGGGCTTACATCTAAGCCGCACCATGCTCAGCAACCACGGGTTGCCTTACGTGGGTCGTTTCGCCTGCGGCTGGCATCGACTTTCAACCACAGACCCGCTCCCGGCCTTGGACAAGTTTAGGGCGGGTCAGGTCCCCGAGGTCCACGAGCCGAGGTAAGTGCGCTGCGCCTCCGTGAGCACGTCGACCTCGATGCCCATCGAGGCGAGCTTCAGCCGGGCGATCTCCTGGTCGATCTCGGTCGGCACGTCGTAGACGCGCGGCTCGAGCTCGCCCCGATGGGCGAGCACCCACTCGACGGCGAGCGACTGGTTGGCGAACGACATGTCCATCACCGCCGCCGGGTGACCCTCGGCCCCGCCGAGGTTGACGAGGCGACCCTCGGCGACGACGAGGATCCGCTTTGTCCCGCCCGTGGCGGCGGGGACGGCGAACTCCTCGACGTTCGGGCGCACCTCGCGACGCCGACCGTCGGCGAGCTTGGCGAGCGTGACGAGGTCGATCTCCACGTCGAAATGGCCCGAGTTGGCGACGATCGCGCCGTCGGGCATCACCGCGAAGTGCTCGGCGCGCAGCACGTCCCGGTTGCCGGTCACCGTGATGAAGATCTCGCCGTCTTGCGCGGCGACCTCCATCGGCGCCACCCGGAAACCGTCCATCACGGCCTCGAGGGCGCGCAGCGGGTTGATCTCGGTGACCGTGACGATGGCACCGAGCCCGCGCGCCCGCGAGGCGACGCCCTTGCCGCAATAGCCGTAGCCCGCCACGACGACGCGCGATCCCGCGAACAACACGTTCGTCGAGCGGATGATGCCGTCGAGCGTCGACTGTCCCGTGCCGTAGCGGTTGTCGAACATGTGCTTCGTGTCGGCGTCGTTCACGGCGATGATCGGGTAGCCGAGCGCGCCGTCGCGCTCCATCGCGCGCAGCCGGATCACACCCGTCGTCGTCTCCTCGGTCCCGGCGAAGACCTCCCCGACCTGCGCGGGCCGCGACTGGTGCAGACGCGAGACGAGGTCGCACCCGTCGTCCATCGTGACCGTCGGATGGGCGTCGAGCGCCGCGTCGATGTGCTCGTAGTACCGGGCCGAGTCCTCGCCGCGTACGGCGTACGTCTCGATTCTCTCGTCGAGAACGAGCGACGCGGCGACGTCATCCTGGGTCGACAGGGGGTTCGACGCGCACGCGACCACCCGGGCGCCGCCGGCCTTCAGCGTCCGCAACAGGTTCGCCGTCTCGGTCGTGATGTGCAGACACGCCGCGATCGTCACGCCGGCGAGCGGCCGCTCGGCCGCGAACCGCTGCCGAATCGACTCGAGAACGGGCATGTTCGAGCTCGCCCAGGCGATCCTCTGGCGCCCGAGCTCGGCGAGGGAGGCGTCGGCGAAGTCGCCGGGGGTCGCGTGCGGAGGAGTCGTCGAGTTCTTGCCCACGTTGCACCCTTTCCGTCTTCGTGCGGCCGCACGAGCGCGGCCGCACGAGCAATCAAGACCTCGCTCGTGCCGACCATACCGCCGATCGGGACAACATTGTCACCCCGGACGCCGGCGCCGGCCGACCGCGGCCGCGGGCGCGCCTCCCGGCGACTCGTCGATCGCCGGGGCCGGCCCTGGGTCGACGCCCGCGGCCGCGGCGAGTCGCAACGAGACGAACTCCCCCACGACGACGAGGTCGACGAGCTGCGCGAGCGGCCCCGCCCCCTCGGCGCGCACGACCAGCCGGTCGGCGACGACCTCGGCGAGCAGCTCGTCGACGCGCCCGAAGGCCCGGTCCGCCGGCGCCGGTTCGAAGTCCGACCGCAGCTCGACGAGGGTGAGGACCTGGCGCGTGACGTCGCCCGCCTGTCCGAAGGCCGCGATCGTGTCCGCGAGGAGCTCCGGCGCGCTCGCCACCACGGCGAGGGTGCGGGCGTTCGCGGCGATCTCGGACTGCCACCAGCGCGCCGCGGCAGCGCCGAGGCCCGATGCCCCGCAGAGCATGGGGAACGTCCGGCCGATCCGGCGCGCGAGCTCGCCCGCGACACCGCCACCCGCAGCCATGAGCGCGTCGCGACGGTGCGCCGCCTGGTGGCTCGCCGCGACGAGCGCGGCCCCCACCGGTTCGACGAGCCCCGCCCGCTCCAGGCCCACGAGCAACGCGACGACCATGGCGAGCAACGCGCCGCGCGCCCGCGGCGTATCCGGGAGGGAGACGACCGGGGCGCCCGCCTCGGCGGCCAGCCGCCCGAGCCCTCCGCCGCGCGTGATCGCGACGAGGCGGGCTCCGCGCCTCACCGCGTCCCGGGCGGCGGCGCAGGCATCCGGTTCGTCCCCCGTGAACGCCGTGACGAAGACGAGCGAATCCCGGCCGACGAAGCCCGGGAGGTCGCCTCCCGACACCCCGACGAGCGGCACCCGGGCCGTCGCCCCGACGACGGCGCCGACCATCTCGGCCGCGCCCCGCGCCGGCCCGTCACCCAAGGCGACGACGGCGCCGGTCGGCACGGCGTCGAGGCGGCGGAGGCTCGCGACGTCCTCGATCGAGGAGTCGAGGAGCTCGGGAAGCGCCCCCGCCGCGGCGAACATCCCGAGCGAGTCGAGCGGCTGGTCCCCGCCGACCGCGCGGATCACCCTCCCGCGCGCTCCTCCGGTCGCGACGGCCCGGCAGGCCCGCCTCCGGTGACGACCGCCGCACCCTCGCGCGCTGTCAGCCGGGCCGCCTCGGCGTCGTCGACGCTTTCCGCCTCGCCGACGAGGAGCACCGGGATCCCGTCGCGCACCGCGTACCGCCGGCGAAGACGGGGGTTGTAAAGCGTCGACTCGTCGGCGAGGTACCACAGCGGTCCCTTGTCCTCCGGATCGACGAGGATCGACAGCAGGAACGGATCGAGACTCATCGCGTCTCCTCAGTTGTCGTCTCGGCATCCCGGATGAGCGCCTCGACCTCGGCGACGTGGCCGGCGCACGATCCGGCGTCGGCCGCCTCCACGTTCAGCCGCAGCAGGGGCTCGGTGTTCGACGGCCGCAGGTTGAACCACCAGTCCCCGGAGTCGACCGTCAGTCCGTCGAGGTCGTCGGCGGGCCGGCCGAGCCCGGCGTAGTGCTTGGCGATCGAGGCGATGACCCTGGGCGTGTCGGCGACGCGCGTGTTGAGCTCGCCCGAGTCGGCGTAGCGCTCGAACGGCTGTCGCAGCTGGGAAAGGGGCACGTTCGCCCGGCAGAGCGCCTCGAGCACCGTGACCGCGGCGATGATCCCCGAGTCCGCCCCGAAGTTCTCCCGGAAGTAGTAGTGCCCGGAGTGCTCGCCCGCGAAGACGGCTCCCGTCTCGGCCATCCGGGCCTTGATGAACGAGTGCCCGACCCTCGTGCGCACCGCCACCCCG
>Ga0181533_1000162_pt1 | contig 84768 bp, 79 predicted proteins | sample PEATcosm2014_Bin_45_FD_119772 | JGI IMG/M metagenome (GOLD analysis project Ga0181533, IMG submission 119772) | Peatland microbial communities from MTU Mesocosm Facility, Houghton, MI, USA - PEATcosm2014_Bin11_60_metaG | ecosystem: Environmental > Terrestrial > Soil > Wetlands > Peat | place... | reverse complement strand
GCGACGTTCCGGCAACGGACAGTTTCTTCCCATATGTCCAGAAGTTGTATGAGCTTGGAATCACTACCGGCTGCGGTAACGGCGACTACTGCCCTTCCGCAGATGTTACCAGGGACCAAATGGCTGTGTTCCTTGCGAGGGCATTCCTGGGGATGGCCGCAAGTGGAGGTGGTAATGTAACAGGAGGTTCCCCAAGCGTTAGCGTCCTGGCAGGTTCGACTACAGAGGGCAGCCCCGTCGATGGTACTGGTACGGCAGCGGTATTTGATTGGCCCGAAAGCTTGGTTGTGGATGGCGGCGGTAATGTATTTGTGGCAGACGGAGGCTATCTTCGCAAAATTACCCCTGCAGGTATAGTTACCACACTAACCTTGACAGACAGTACGACGGGGACTGCCATCGCTTATCCTAACATTGGTTCTTCCATTGCTTTGGACAGTGCGGGCAATATTTACGCCGTGTCAGGGTATACAATCCAAAGAATCACCCGGGCAGGCGTGATGAGCACATTAGCGGGGTCAGGAGCTCAAGGGTCTGCCGATGGCGTTGGCACTGCTGCATCGTTTGGCCAGATTCAAGGCATCGCGGTGGACGGTAGTGGAAATGTATACGTGAGAGACTATGACGCAAACAAGATTCGCAAGGTCACCCCCGCCGGTATGGTAAGCACTCTGGCTGGTTCTGGTGCATCGGGTAGCACAGACGGCGCTGGCGCTGCGGCTTCATTTAATTTCGGAGGCGCACTCTGTGATGGCATTGCCGTCGACAGCAGCGGCAATGTCTATGTGGTAGAGTGGGCTAACGAGGACGTGAGGAAAATCACCCCATCTGGTGTGGTCAGTACCTTGGCGGGCGGAAGCGGGCGCTTTGGTGAAACCGATGGTGCGGGTACGATAGCATCTTTCGCAAATCCCTATGCAATTACAGTAGACAGTATAGGCAACGTTTATGTGGTAGATGGCACTAATGCTATCCGCATGATTACCATGACCGGCATGGTTAGCACGATATATTCAGGCTCCCTGGGACCGTTCAGTGCCATCGCTATGGATAGCGGCGGCAATTTTTATCTGACGACTTGGGGAAACTCTTGGGAGGTTCTTAAAATTACCTTTATTGATCTCGCCGTGGCATTGTAATTCTGGGGACACCATACTTAATTATTTCTGCTTGTGCACCACAGGATGATTCAAGTGCCTGGATGTGAGGACTCCTTCTATGTTGAGGATCAAATATTTTCGCCCACTTAAAAGTTATGAGCATCGGAACGCGTTATTGATCAGTGAGCATCCTTGAGTCGCATTCCCTCGAACCGCCGTTGACCTAGCTGTTGTCCTGAGTGCTGGCGTCTAAGAGGGAGTTGATTTCCTGGATGCATTCCCTTGGGGGAAGGGGAGAGATCGGGGATGATCTTTATCCGGCTCGCTTCTTTCTTCGGCGTTTTTTCCCTTATGGTCTTCTGGGAGTCCAGAGCCCCTCGTCGGGTCTTGACACAATGCTGGTTCGGCAACCTCTCGATAACCTTTCTCAATAGCCTACAGTTCGCCTAGTTTTCCCAAATCAGGATTATCGACGGTATGGCTGATGGGGTCAAGGAATAAAAAGAAAGTAGTATCCTGTTATGTTATTGTTTTATAAGCACTCAATAACTTATCGCGGGCATCTTGCATCCTCTGCATGGCATCTCCGGCCTTGGCCATCTCTACTTTTATGTCTCCGACCCCAATACCAGGAATCATCTCAATAGATTTGGCAGTCTCATCGTGGATCTTTGCGGCAGCGGTCAATACACTATTCAAAACTTCACTAAAAGCATTTGAAGTAGGGCCAGCGGAAGGTTTCTGCACCTCAGGTGAGCCCGTTATGCCTTGTGTGTTCTGTATACCGTTTACCATTATTTCTTCCATAATATTAGCATACTACATTCAGGCACCCTTAGCTCCATCCGTACTTCGTATCACTTTGAAAAGCTGATGATATTATTACTTCCAATGCGCTGGCAGTGTTTATTGATAAAAAGGGGGTCTTCAGCCTGTCGGCCTCTTCAGCCCGTCGGCCTCATAGCATCCCCCTAACCCTAATTTAATTAATCGCCGTTTTTCATGAAAACTTGAATGCCAAGAATCTTCAGTCACGATCTTTGATTGATTTTGCGGAATTGCAGGGTGGAGTCGGTACAAAACATTGCCTCATACTCGACTTTCAGTCTAATCCTCTGAGATCCTTTATTATCAAAATCAAATTCTTGCCTATGCCAGGCGGTATAGAGTTTGACTTTGATCAGTATGAGGTCGACAGCTATGCTGAAGGGTCCCCCAGCGTCTTCGTGGACCGTAAGACAATCGGAAAATGCTTCAAGTATCTCCCGAGCCATGATTGACTTGAGGATGACAACTGCAAGCAAGGGTTCGATTGGAAATACACGCCGATGTCGGCAGACTGAAACTGAGGGTGTTCTCTAAATGGGTGTCGGTGTTATCAGTATCCATCGCTGAAAATATCGGATAACTTCTCTTGAGGCTGGTATCAATAAAGGTTTCTCCCGGTTCTTGCGTGGACGAGCCTGAGTTATCACTCATCGTTGAACGTCTGCATGATGATTACATAGCAGCAAAAGAAAGTCAATAAGTTAACATCTGTTTTTCCTCTGACATACTTTTGGCTTTCGCAGTTTAGTTTTAAGCTGGCCTTTCATATGCACTACCACTTACTTTTCTCATTTTGGCAGTGTAAAAATAAAATCATTACCACCATGTCTCGCCTCATACCATATGTCGCCACCATGCTGGTTGATTATTTCCTTTGTCATAAACAGACCCATGCCTATGCCATCCTGAACGGTGTCCTCTTCTCGTATGACTCTGCCGAACTTTGTGAATAGTATGCTCCTTTTATCTTCCGGGATAGGGATTCCTGTGTTGTAAACGTTGAATCGGTAATAAGATCCACGGTCTTCGAATCCGAATGCTATTGTACAGCCATAGCCGCCATATTTGATTGCATTGCTGAAAAGGTTTCTGTATACAACCTTCAACCACATTTTGCTGGCGCTGACAGCTATGGTCCCGGTAGGGAGTGCCCCAAGCCTGTTATATACGAAGATGTTCTTCTCGTCTATTTGCATTGCCAGTTCAGCAAGCACTATCTCTATTACTTCACGTCTGAGGTCTATTTCATTCTTCTCTATTTGAAGTTCACTGTCCACTACCTGTGCTTTGGCAAGGCAGTCCTCGGCAAGCCCAAGAATTTGTTCAATCCTGGTAGATAAGTCTTTAACTGTTTGGAATACGCTCGCGTCTAGTTTCCCATATGTGCCACGCAGGAGCAACTTTAAAGTTGCTGATGTTGCTATGAGCGGACTCCTTATGTCATGGGACATGATTCTAAGCATCTTTAATATGTTATTGTTGAGGGTGTTAATCTGATGCCTTGACTCTTCTATCTCTTTCTCCTTCCGTTTCCTGTCGGTGATGTCTCTGCTTGAGATTCTTCTGCCCAGATATTTTCCTTCCTCATTAAACACCGCTTTACAGGCATGCCCTATCCACCGTTCTTCACCACTTTTTGTTATTATGCGGAATTCGATTTCAGGCACATCATCATGACTGTTATAAATTGTATCAAGATGATTACAGTAGCTTTGTATATTACCAGGATGAATAATGCTTCTCAGAAGATCTGGATTTTTTATGAATTCTTCCGGCGAATATCCGCTGATACGCGTACATGAAGGAGAACAGTACAGGATTTCCTTGTTTGGACCTACCCAATACTCCCAGTCATAGGTAAAGTCTGCTATGGTTCTGAACTTCTCCTCACTTTTCCTTAATTCTTCCTCGATATGTTTTCTTTCAATGATATTGCGGTTGTGTTCTTCATCAATGGATTTTCTTTGGAGGCAGTCCTCATGAGTCTTTCGCAGCTCGATTAGTTCTTTCAATAATTCTTCTTTTGATTTAAATTCGTCAGACATAAATCTATTTTAATATAAAAGCCATGCTGATCGCTTGCAATGATTTTCTGATAACTGTTGTCCCCGCTGCTGTAGAAGTTAGTCATATTCTGCGTCTAGAGCAGCGTCCAAAAATAATGGCACGCGGGAATAGCGTATTATTATAAATTACTTTTTTACAGGAGGGGACCGGATAGACTGTGATAGTTATAGCACAGGCAGTCAGATCGATTAATTTTCTTAAAGATTATGGTGACGGTAGCTTCGCACTATGGGAGACAAACAGCGATGGATCTTCTTGAAGGAATTTATAGCCGGCGGAGCGTCAGGCAATATACCGGTCAGCCGGTTGAAAGAGAGCAACTGTTAGAGATCATCAAGGCCGGGACATGGGCGCCGTCCGGTTTGAATAACCAGCCTTGGCGTTTTGTCATTGTGAGAAAAAGGGATGCCCGTTTTCAATTGGCAGAGCTCACTAAATACCGGAAGGTCATTGAGGCCGCCTCAGCGTGTATTGCTGTATTCATTGACAAGAAAGCGGCGTACCATGCCGCCAAAGACCATCAGGCAATGGGAGCATGCATGCAGAACATGTTGCTTGCAGCGCATGCGCTCGGGCTCGGGGCCGTCTGGCTCGGAGAGATATTGAAGAACGCAGAAAGTGTTCGGGTGCTTCTTGAATTGCCACCTGAAATGGAACTCATGGCTGTTGTCGCTATAGGTCATCCGGGTACTGAAAACAGGACTTCGCACCGTAAGGGTATTGGCGACGTTTTACTCAAGGAACTGTAGTTATGCGTTGCAGCATGGGGTTATGCCAGACAAGCCGGAATGACAAAATCGCAAACCCATAAATCTGACGCAGGCCCGGGTAACCCAGAATCCACCACCTAAAACACCGAACCACAGAGAACACAGAGTTTTTCTCTGTGCTCTCAAGGCCTTCAGGAAAAGAGACAAAACTGAACGTAAGCTAGAGAGTGCACAGAGATTAAAGTCATATCTGATGTTATGTCTTCTTAAATCCATGAGTTTCTCTGTGTCCTCTGTGGTTTGATGGTGAATCAGGGGTAACGGCAGTGGCTTGACATATTACGTCTTGACGTGTTAAAAATTACAGGTTTCAGCCTAAAAGGGTGCTTATTTATTATTTGGGCACTTTATCTTCCCGGAACGGAGGTTCTTCTATGTCTCTTGCAACATTTAAAGGAGGAATTCACCCGCCCGACAAGAAAGAACTCTCTAAAAGTAAAGCAATTTCTCAAGCGCCTCCCCCCAAAAAAGTTGTTATTCCCCTCTCACAGCATATCGGAGCCCCGTGCAAACTGAGTGTCGTCATCGGCCAGGAGGTCAAAAAGGGGGAGGTTATTGGCACACCCGAGGGTTTTGTGTCCGCGCCTGTCCATGCATCGGTGTCGGGGAAGGTGGTTGCCATAGGCGATTTTCCAATGCCCACCGGCAAAATGACAAAATGTGTTGTTATAGAAAATAACGGCAAAGAGGAATGGGCTTCACTAAAAGATAATCCTGACTATATAAGGCTTACACCTGAAGAGCTCAAAGGAAAGGTCAAAGACGCCGGCATAGTTGGGATGGGAGGAGCAGCCTTCCCTGCCCACGTAAAGCTGTCTCCGCCAAAAGAAAAACCTATTGATGTCGTTATCCTCAATGGAGCTGAATGTGAGCCATATCTCACCGCTGACTACAGGCTCATGCTGGAGCGTACCGGAGATATTGTTGAGGGGCTGAAAATCCTGATGAAAATATTAAACGTGACCAAAGGCGTTATTGGAATAGAAAACAATAAGCCGGATGCTATAAAGGCAATGGAGCATGCGGTCTCAGGGGAGCCGAACATTAAGGTGTGTGCCCTTGAGGTGAAATACCCGCAGGGCGCTGAAAAAATGCTGATCAAGGCAGCTGCAGGCAGAGAGGTGCCTGCGCGGGGTTTGCCCATGGACGTAGGGGTATTAGTGCATAATATCGGCACCGCTGTTGCTGTTTTTGAGGCGGCCCGGTATGGAAAGCCTCTTATTGAGCGGGTGGTGACCGTAACCGGAGAAGGGATTAAAGAGCCTAAAAATCTTATGGTGAAGATAGGCGCCCTTGTATCAGACTTGATTGCTGATTGCGGGGGATTTACAGCTGAAACTGCGAAGATTATCTCTGGTGGACCGATGATGGGGTTCTCAATCTATTCACTGGATGTCCCGGTAACCAAGGGGACGTCAGGCATTCTCGTCCTGCCAGAAGAAGGGGTCGTGCATTCAGAGGATTTTGGCCCTTGTATCCGCTGCGGCAGATGCATAGACATTTGTCCGATGAGTCTGATGCCTTCCATGTTGAGCGTACTTGCCGAGAGGGGATTTTATGAGGAGGCAAAGGGATATGACCTTTTTGACTGTTTCGAATGCGGCTCATGCACCTATGTCTGCCCGTCAAAGAGGCCTATTGTTCAGTTGATACGGCTTGCTAAATCGCAGGTAAAACCTTAAAAAACAGGTAAAGACATAGGTTAAGGTTAAGGTTGAGGCAACATAAAAGGAAACCAGAGGCAGAGGTAGACAAAATAAAACTAAGGCTTTGCGTTAACCTTAACCTGTCTTAAGTCTAAGGGAGTTTTATGGAAACGGCAAAAAAAGAACACCAACTAATAATATCGGTAAGTCCACATATAAAAAGCGAAGAAACCACCAGCAGGATTATGTGGAGCGTGACTGCTTCGCTCATGCCTGCTGCTGTAATGGGAGTTTATTTTTTCGGCCCCCGCGCTGCTTTTACCCTCGCCCTTACCATCTTCGGGGCACTGGCAGCTGAGTATGCGTTTCAGCGGATGGTCAACAGGAAAAACACACTGGGTGACGGGAGCGCGTTCCTTACAGGCCTCCTGCTCGGAATGAACCTGCCTGCATCGGTACCGTTTTATATCCCGATTATCGGGTCTTTTGTTGCGATACTTATAACCAAGCAGCTCTTCGGGGGGCTCGGGTTCAATGTTTTCAACCCGGCATTAATAGGCAGGGCCTTCCTGCTTATTTCTTTCCCGAAGCTTATGACTATCTGGACAGAGCCTACAGCAGCCTTTGCGGTCTTTGATGCAAAGACCACTGCTACGCCATTGGGCATCCTTAAAGAAGAGGGCTTTGCCAAACTCATGGAGCTTTTCGGAGATAAAACAAATCTTTATACCCAGCTGTTTTTGGGGCACAGGGCAGGCTGCATAGGTGAAACATCTGCAGTCGCCTTGCTCATCGGCGCCGCTTTTCTTCTGTATCGCGGATATATATCCTGGGAAATACCGGTGTCATTTCTGGGAACAGCCGCACTCCTCGCATGGGCGTTCGGAGCAAAAGGCGCGCTCTTTGCGGGGGACCCGCTGGTCCATCTTTTAAGCGGCGGGATGCTTCTCGGAGCTTTTTTTATGGCAACGGATTATGTTACCTGCCCTTCGGTTAAAAGGGGGCAGATTCTCTTCGGCGTCGGCTGCGGTTTCCTGACAATGCTGATAAGGCTTAAAGGAGGTTATCCCGAAGGGGTCATGTTCGCCATCCTGATAATGAACTGTTTCTCCCCGCTTATTGACCGGGGCTTCAGGACCAAAGTCTTCGGCGCACGAAAAGGAACACCGGCAAAGGAGATGAAGAAATGACCGGCAAGGACATTATCAAAATAACATTGAATCTTGTAATTGTATATCTTATAGGAGGGCTTATCCTTGCAGCCGTCTATGCCAAAACTTCACCGATAATATTCAAAAATGACGTGGCCGCAAAACAGGCGGCGCTGAAAAACCTTATCCCCGATGCCGACAAGATTGAAAAGATGGGCGACTTGACGTCACATGAAAAACATGTAGAATATTTTGTTGCCAGAAAGGGCGGCGATATTATCGGGTATATAGTACAGTCGTTCGGCAAGGGGTATTCGAGTTATATCGACACCTTTATAGCAGTCGACAAGAATTTCACGGTCGAAAAAATAAGTATCCTTCATCACGAGGAAACTCCCGGGCTTGGGGATGAAATAGACACCGATTCTTTTCAGCGCCAGTTCAAGGACAAAGACCTCGATCACCTGAAGGTAGTCAAGACTGAAACGAAGGACTACATACAGGCGATATCGGGAGCAACTATTTCGAGCAGGGCGGTCACCGAAGACGCAGTAAAACATGGTGTTGAAGCCCTTATCAAAGCGGTAAAAGGAGGCGAATGGAATGGCGAGCACAAGCAAAGTTAGTTACTGGGAATTAATAAAGAACGGCATTACTAAAGACAACACTATTTTTAAACTTGCCTTGAGCCTTTGCCCGTCTATTGCGGTGACCAACAAGCTCGAAAACGGCGTGCTGATGGGAGTAGCGGTATTGTTTGTTCAGGTAACGGTCAACACGACGATCTCCCTCATGAGAAAAGTGATCCACCCCAGAGTGCGGTTGCCTATTTTCATGCTGGTCATCTCGGGCTGGGTAACTGTCACCTCTATGATGATGAATGCATTTGCGCCTGAGGTATACAAGCAGATGGGCCTCTATATACAATTGATCGTCGCATTCGCCTCCATCCTTGCGCGCGCGGAAATGTTTGCGAGTAAGAACACTGTTCTCCCGTCCATGTTTGACGGCATCGGCATGGGACTCGGCTTCATGTTCGCCCTTACGGTAATCAGTTTCTTCAGAGAACTTTTGGGCAAAGGGTCGTTGTGGGGCATCCCTATCGTCAATGCAAAACCACTGTTAATAATGATATTGCCTGCAGGCGGTTTTTTTGCGGTCGGGCTATTGATGGCGTTTTTCAACTGGATTGACATCCGGTTCTTTAAAAAGAGCCCGTCCGGCTCAGCGCATTAAGGGCAAGGGGGGGTAGATACATGGGAAACGATTTTACAAAGATTTTTGAACTTATCGTATCGGCGTCACTTATAAATAATTTCGTTTTCACCAGGTTCCTGGGTCTCTGTATATTCTTCGGTGTTTCAAAAAAAATGGAAACCTCTATAGGCATGAGCATCACTTTTACCGCTGTTATGATGATCAGTTCCGCAGTCAGCTGGCTGATTTTTCATTATTTAATGATACCCCTGGACATTACATTCCTCAAGATAATTGTCTTTATCGGGGTCATCGCCGGCCTGGTGCAGGCCTCGGATACTATAATGAGAAAGGTGGCTACGGCGCTCTATTATAAACTCGGCATCTATCTCGCTCTCATATCGACCAACTGTATTATCCTTGCCGTGCCCTTGATTAATGCCGATGAAAATTACACTTTTATTCAGAGTCTTGCGTTCGGGCTTGGTTCCGGTCTCGGCTTTGCTCTTGCCCTGATTATAATGGCGAGCATAAGGGAAAAGCTGGAGCTGGCCGATGTCCCGGCGCCTTTCAGGGGATTGCCTATGGCTTTCGTTGTGACCGCCCTGATAGCGCTGGCTTTTACCGGCTTCTCAGGATTGATAACCCTTTAGCCTCGGACGTTTTATTGCGTTACTCAGCTATGGAGTTGTAAAATAACAGAGCCTTGGCCTTTTCTTGTCCACTAAATGAATGTGGGAGGGGCGGGGCGCTGAAAGTAAGTTGTTTTGATGGCTATTTTGGAGGTAGCGTGCCGTGTACGAAGTGCAAAAAATAATCGCTGATATGGCAGGAATATTTCAGTTGGCAGGTATCTCTCATTTTGTCCTGCCCCATGTCGGGGTCGGCGGAGGTGTGGAGGCGGGGGGGCATGTCGATATTGTTCCCTTAATAAAGTTCACGCTGATTTTTTTAGCAGGCGTGAGCACTGTATTCGGTTTAGGCCTTGCTTTTGCCGCAAAGCGTTTTGCCGTTAAAATCGATCCGAGGGTGGAGCAGGTGAAAGACGTCCTGGCTCATGCTCATTGCGGAGCTTGTGGTTTTGCAGGTTGTGAGCAGTACGCCGAGGCTGTCGTCAATAACCCGGATGTTTCACCTAATCTCTGCATTCCCGCCGGAGCAAAGGGAGCAGAGGCAGTGGCATTGATAACCGGAAAAAAGGCTGATATAAGAGAACCCCAATTTTCACGGATTATGTGCCAGGGGGACTGGAGCAAATCGACCAGAAGATTTAAATATGAGGGCGTCCAGGATTGCAGGGCTGCTGTTCTCGCCGGGAGCGGAGACAAGTCGTGCATCTACGGGTGCCTTGGTTACGGGACTTGTGCCAGCGTCTGTCCTTTCGGCGCTATAACAATGGGTGAGAACCACCTGCCCGTTGTCGATATAGTAAAGTGTACCGGATGCCGGAAGTGCGAAACGGCATGTCCCAAAAGGGTCATTGAAGTGCTGCCTGGGTCAAAGGCTGTGCTCGTATCCTGCCATTCAAAGGACAAGGGTGGAGATGTCCGGAAAAATTGTCAGGTCGGATGTATAGCATGCGGAAGATGCGTTAAAGTTTGTCCTTTTGATGCGCCAAAGATCGGGGATAATCTCTCAAGAATTGATATCGGCAGATGCAGGGTATGCGGACTCTGCGCAGGTGTGTGCCCCACCCATGCAATTGTTGATTTTATGCCACACAGGCCCAAGGCGGCTGTTACCGATAAATGTATAGGATGCCAGATATGTGCCAAAGTTTGCCCGGTCGGCGCTGCAAGCGGCGAGCCTAAGAAACAGCACATAATTGCACAGGACAAGTGTATCGGCTGTGGCATATGCACTGCAAAATGCCCTGTGCAGGCGATTGACGGCACCTTTAATGCAGCGGAGGTGTTTGCGGCAGCGGCAGCTAAAAAACAGAAGGCCGCAGCAGCATAATTACTTTATAATGGGCGGAGGTGTGTGAAATGGATGTGGGGCGCCCCAAGACGTCATTCCCGCTTGTCGGGAATCCTTCTTGAAAATAAAGAAAGATTCCGGACAAGCAGGAATGACAAAATTGCAAACCCATAAATCTGACGCAGGCCTATTGGCGGGAGGGTTATTGACATTTATATTTCAGTTAGGTTACAAATATATCCGTATGAAAAGAACTGATTTCTTAGACGGATTGGCATTTTTTTTAATCTTGCTTGTTTTGGGAGCCTCATCGGCCAATGCCGACGTCACAACAGCCCGGACTGCAGGACCGGATAATTTTCAGGAAAACTTCATTGAAAAGACGTCTGCGCTCCCTGCCCAGTTTCCGCTGGGTGCTCAGACTGACCCCAATAAGACATTAGCGGCAACAGAAACGCCGGATGACAAAAATGGCCCTTCTTCTCCTGACCTCAAGCCGGACCATGTGAGCAACGATACCGCAGGGGGAGTTCCGGAGACGACAGTCGACAAGGCTGGCGCATCGGTCCCTGGCAGTTATAATCAGGCCAAGAAGAAAACCCCGCTCAGTGATGATTCCTATGCATCGAATGAGACAGCACTGAAAGCGATAGGAAAAAGTGTCAATCTCTTTAAGGACAAAATAAAAGAGAGGTTTACCGTTTATCTTGAGAGATCGGCGCAGTATATAGAGATAATGAAAGAAGTACTAAGGGGCAAGAACCTTCCTGAAGAGCTTGTGTTTCTGCCGATTGTGGAAAGCGGGTTCAATCCTAATGCATACTCGAGTGCCAGGGCCGTAGGTCCATGGCAGTTTATCGCTTCCACCGGAAAACGTTACGGTCTGGTAATTGATTGGTGGCGTGATGAACGGAAAGACCCCGTAAAGTCAACGGTGGCGGCTGCGGAATATCTGAGAGACCTTTATAAAATGTTCGGTTCCTGGAACCTTGCTCTCGCAGCATATAATGCCGGAGAGGGGAAAATTTCAAAAGCGCTCAGGAAAAGCGATTCGGTCGATTATTGGTCGCTTCTCAACACGAAGCAGATACGAAATGAAACGAAGGAATATGTGCCGCGCTATATCGCTGCTACAATGATCGCCAATACCCCCGAGGAATACGGTTTTAATAACCTGGATTATCACGAACCGCTGGAATATGATGAAGTGACTGTCAGCTCGCCGATTGATATCGACGTTGTAGCAAAGTGTGCCGAGTGCACAGTAAAAGAAATTAGAGAAGCTAACCCTGAACTCAGGAGATGGAGCACGCCTCCAAACGTATCGGAATACACTATAAGAATCCCGGCAGGGAGCAAGGACATCTTCCTGGATAACCTGACTGCGATACCCAAAGAAGAGCGGTTTACCGTTGAGCAGTATACACTGAAAAAAGGCGACACAATAAAGAAAATCGCGAGAAAGACAGGCGTGCCCGGCTCGACTATTGTAGCGATGAACTCCCTGAATGGGTTGGAGCACCTGCAACCCGGCAATCTGATAACACTTCCGCCCAAGGGGAAATTTTCCCCTGACCTTGATGACAGGGCATCATTTGTTCAGAAGGTTGCTTACAAGAAAAAAATGAAGGATGGGCGCCAGCGCAGGAAAGGCCGGAAGGGTCCGTCAAAAAAGGCTGGTAAGGCAAGGGGCAAAAGCAGGGGCAGAAGCAGGGTCAAAACCAAGAGGGCCTAACATTCCGAACTGTCCCACTTCCTGAATAGGTTCATTGTTTTCTTTGTTGTTTTACATGTTGTATGCGGACATAGACGATTATAAGGTATAGTAGTATATGCTGTTCGATAATCTTGGCATTCCTGAGGATGTAATTAAAGGCATTAAAGCCGCCGGGTTCCTGGAGTGTACTCCGGTGCAGGCTGCTACACTGCCTGATGCGCTGATCGGGAAAGATATAGCTGCCCAAGCCCAGACAGGCACGGGTAAGACTGCCGCATTTCTGATTGCCGTTTTCTCGCGCATGCTTATGCAGCAGCCGTCGAAGCCCGGTCCGTCGCCGCGTGCTCTCGTCATTGCCCCAACGCGCGAACTCGTAACGCAGATCCATGCTGAAGCCCTCCTTCTCGGCCAGTTCACCGGATTAAATATAATTCCCATATTCGGAGGCATGGACTATAATAAACAACGCGCTGAACTCAAGCACGGGGCCGACATGGTCATCGGCACTCCGGGCCGTCTTATCGATTACCTGAAACAAGACATTTACAACCTTAAAAAGACCGAATTCCTTGTGATCGACGAAGCCGACCGCATGTTCGACATGGGTTTTATCAAAGATCTCCGCTTCCTGTTAAGAAGGATGTCTCCTTATACGAAGCGGCAGTCCATGCTTTTTTCAGCAACGCTGTCCTACCGTGTTATGGAGATTTGCTATGAATACATGAACCTTCCTGAAAAGGTCTCCATAACGCCTGAACAGATGACTGTGGAAAAAGTCAAACAGGAGCTTTACCACGTGGGGGCGTCGGAAAAGCCGGGTCTTCTGCTGGGCATATTGCGGAGCGAGAAAGACAGCCGCGTCCTGGTCTTTGCAAATATGAAAGTAACTGCCGAGAGGCTGGAGAGACTGCTCAAGGCAAATGGTATAAAAGCAGCCGCCATAACGGGTGACATTCCGCAATGGAAGCGCTCTGATATAGTTTCCCGTTTCAAGGCAGGTACCCTTCCTGTGCTGGTGGCGTCGGATGTTGCCAGCCGGGGACTCCATATTGATGGAGTCACTCATGTAATCAACTATGACCTGCCCCAGGACAGTGAAGACTACGTCCACCGTATCGGCAGGACCGCGAGGGCGGGAGCGGAGGGCAAGGCCATAAGCTTTGCCTGCGAAGACTATGTCTATGCCCTTGAGGACATAGAGAAGTATATCAAAGAGAAGATTCCGGTTGTTCAAGTGGAAGACCACATGGTTGTAAAGGACTACAAGCATCCTGCACCGTACCATCCAGTAAAAAAACATTTCCCGGCGACTTCGGATAAGTCACGTAAAAAATCCACGGGAGATCGTTTCCAGGGAAACAGAAGGGGTCCTTCCGGCAGGGGCAAAAGCTCCACAAAAGGCGTTTAATCTAAAAGGAAGGCAGGAGAGGGGGAGCACTTGTTTTTCGACGCGCTGAAACTACTATCTAGGCAAATTCCAATTTTCCCATAGTAGCGATATCTGAATCAGTTCTCATTTGGGGCTCGGCGTTACTCGCCCCTTTTACAGTAGACCCGTGCATCGCCTCGAAAAACAAGTGCCCCCCTCTCCTGCAATTAATTATATTGCCCCTCCGGTCGCGTCCATATGACTTTACTGATGACCTTGCTGGCTGCCGAGCCCTGAGGCTGCATCATTGACCAGGGGTGATTTTGGAAATTTCGTTATGAGTTCTTTGTATTTGCCTTTGGCCTCTTCGGTTTTGCCCATTGCTTCCAATGTCTTGCCGCTTTGAAACAGCGCCATGTCCTGCAACGGGGCGTCCTTGATGCTTGAAATAATTCCAAAGGTATTCAGGGCGCTGTTCAGGTCACCCTTTTTGATATAGGTCATTGCCATCTTATAATAGGCGAGAGAAGTAATTTTAGGATCGGAGTACTGGTCAGTCAGCTCTTTAAGCGTTTTCAGGGCCTCGTCGAGATTGCCCAGTTCATAGTAGCAGTTTGCCACGTTGAGAAGGGCCGTAGGGCTCTTTTTGGCGGATAGGGAAGCCTTGAACTTTTCGAGGGCATCTTTATAACGGTCCGCAGGTGAAGCATATGGTGTCGCACTTGCGCCGCTGAATATTTTGTACCCCTCATATTCCATCTCCACCGCCTTGGCGGCGCTTGTGCGGTTGTAAACGACGAAAGCACCAACAGTTATTACGATCAGACCAAATATAAGAAGAGCATAAACAAGGGTGCTCTGGCGCTCGTGAAACTTTTTCCGTATATCGGCAACTGTCTCGCCTAAATTGTCATCTCCGTGCGCTTTCCTGGAGATTCTCTTTTTAATTGCTTTGGGCATCTATTTACCTCCTCAGGCTTTAGGTCCGGGGACAAATAACTTGCACATTGATGATGCATCTGAATGCACAAGCAATTTATTCACGAGCCCTTGATATTTTATTGGAAATACTTTTCCTATACTGTCCCATGGTCAAGCGCCTTTTGAACAAGCGCGCGGGCATGGTGAAATATGCGCTCAACTGCTCCCTTTTCAATCCCGGCAGCCAGCAGGACACGTTCAGCAAAATCCTTTGTAACCAGGTCAGACGGCGAATGGGCATCGGTATTTATCGTTAACGGGACACCGGTTTCCATCGCATGCCGCGCTACATATCCGTTTGAAAGACTATGTCCTTTCCTCACCGTTATCTCCAGGGTCATTCCAGTGTCTGCGGCAAGCAGCAGGTCTTCATGAGAGATAATGCCAGGATGTGCGAGAATATCTGCTCCTCCCTCAATCGCTGCCCTGTTTGTGCCTTCCAATACAGGCTCAACTATGGTCTCCCCGTGGACAACCACTATTTGTGCTCCCAATCCCCGGGCCTCTTTTATCATGCCGGGTATTAAGGCCGGCGGCACATGCGTTATTTCAGCGCCCGCCAGTACAGTGATAGGGAGGTAGTCACGCATGCTTGCGATTGCCTTTACTATCCGTGGGACGACCAAATCAATATTCGACTGGTCAACGTGGTCGGTAATAGCGAGGGCGCTGTAGCCCTTAGCAACAGCCCGCCGGATGAGTTCAGCCGGAATAAGTTCGCCGTCGCTGAATATACTGTGCGTATGCAGATCTATCATGGTATGGATTTTAAGAATACCTGAAAAACGCGTAAATGTAAAGGCGAAGTATGGGTAGTGGGAACTAAGGCGGCTTTATCATATCACGGCCAGGCCTTTCCGTGCATAAATGATAAAATAGACCGATGACTTTGCCGATGCTTCGCTATCCTATTGACGATATATTGCACGAACTGAAAGAAGCTGTGCTCAAGAACCCCTCTGTGGTTTTACATGCGCCTCCCGGAGCAGGGAAAACGACGCGTGTTCCCCTTGTCCTGCTCGATGTGCTGGCTCCTGAAAATGGCCGCATCATAGTGCTTGAGCCGCGCCGGATCGCCGCGGTATCTGCCGCACGGTGGATGGCCCGAACACTCGGGCAGGAGGCAGGGGGAACCGTAGGTTATTCGATACGATTTGACAGCCGTGTCTCTTCATCAACGCGCATAGAAGTTGTTACCGAGGGGATTCTGACCCGCCGCATCCAGGCTGATCCCGGTCTTAAAGGGGTGGCGATGGTCATATTCGATGAATTTCATGAGCGTAGCCTTCATACTGACCTTGCGCTCGCGCTCTGCCTCGATATCCGTCGCGGCCTGAGAGAAGACCTGAAATTGCTCGTTATGTCGGCCACGCTGGAATGCGGTCCGGTTTCTGAGCTTCTGGGCGGGGCGCCGGTTATCACTTCGGGCGGCAAGATCTTTCCCGTAGAAGAGAGGTACATTGCCGGCGGTTCGGATAAGCCGCTCACGGAGCGGATTACCGGTGCGGTAAGCGCGGCACTTTCAGAGAATTACGGCGACATCCTTGTTTTTTTGCCGGGCGCCGGCGAAATACGTGCCTGCGCCCGGGCGCTGCAATCCCTTGCGGAACTCAGTCGTAATGATTTTTATATCTGTTCCCTTTATGGCGACTTGCCTTTTGAGGAGCAGGAACGTGCTATTCTCCCTTCGACAAAACGTAAAATAGTGCTCGCCACAAATATAGCCGAGACGAGCCTAACAATAGAGGGCGTGGGGGTGGTTATAGACAGCGGCCTGACCCGCAGGCTCCAATACGACCCGACTACGGGGATGAACAGACTTATGACCGCATCTGTTTCAAAGGCATCTGCCGAACAACGCAAAGGCAGGGCAGGAAGGACCGGTCCAGGAATCTGCTACCGTCTTTACAGCCGTTACGCTTTTCAGTCCATGGTCCCTTTTACACCACCTGAGATACTTGTATCCGACCTTTCAGCGCAAGTTCTCGAACTTGCGGCCTGGGGAGTGAAAGACCCTTCGGAACTCGCATGGCTCGACAAACCGCCTGCTGCGGCATGGGCCGCCGCCACGCATTTGCTTAAAGATATGGGTGCGCTTGATATGTCAGGGTCGGTCACTCCTGCAGGAAGAGCCATGTCCCGGCTGCCGCTCCATCCCCGGCTGGCACGTATGCTGGTCAGGGCAGGAGAACTCGGCCATATTTATACCGGCGCTGATCTTGCAGCTCTACTTTCAGAGAGAGACATACTGAGGCTCAAGACAGTTGATCATAATATGACTGATGTCCGGGAACCGGACATTTCCGAAAGGACCGATATGCTGCAGGCATGGCGTGAGGGAAAAGACGTTGACCCCAAAGCTGACATGTATGCACTCCGTGCTGTGGAGAGGACAGCAACGCATCTTATACGGCTTATGCCTGAAGCGCAAAAGAGTTCTGATCGGGAGCCGGCTGATGCAGAAATGATCGCCCGTCTTCTTCTGTGCGCTTTTCCAGACAGGATCGCCAGGAGGCGTGAGGATGGCGGCGGCCGTTTTGTGCTCGCGCAGGGTAGGGGTGTGAGGTTACCCCCTATGAGCAGGCTGGGCAGGGAGTCTTTTATCATTGCTGTTAGTGCAGATGCAGGTGAGAAGGGGGAAGGTGTGGTGTATCTTGCCGCACTGCTCACCGAAAAACTTATTCGGGAGGAGTGCGCAGAACGCATTGAGACTCTGAGGCGTGTTGAGTGGGACAAAAGAGAAAATAGAATTATGGCCGTTGTCGAGGAACGGGTTGGCGGCGTTGTCCTCTCGTCAAAACCCTTTATCCCTGCTGACGAAGAGGCTGCGCCTTTTCTATGTGAAGCTATCCGGTCTAATCCAGGCATGCTCTTTTTCGGTAAGGAGGCCCGACAGTTCCTGGGGCGCTTGGTCCTCATGCGAAAAGTTTTTCCTGAAGAAACATGGCCTGATATCTCAGACGAGAGCCTCGCATCAAATGTTGAGGGATGGCTCTTGCCCTGGCTTCAAGGCATGCGCAGCAAAGAGGATCTTGCCGGGCTGGACATCCTCCCTGCACTCAAGGCGCATCTGTCCCGGGAACAGACACGACTGACAGAAGAACGCTTGCCTAACGCAATAGTTGTGCCGAGCGGCAGGCGCATAACGCTCGATTATTCCTCAGGAGATATGCCTGTTCTGGCTGTCAAGCTCCAGGAGATGTTCGGCCTTGCTGAGACTCCTGTGATGGCCGGTGGCCGAGTGAAAGTGCTTATTCATCTCCTCTCGCCGGCGGGAAGACCTGTTCAGATTACCCAGGACCTAAAAGGGTTTTGGAACACCGGTTATAAACAGGTGAAAAAGGAATTGAAGGGTCGCTATCCCAAACACCCATGGCCTGACGACCCATGGAACGCCGCTCCTACCAGGCGCACGAAGCCCCGTGGGAGGTGAAATTAATTCGATGGCCGGGTATTTGACACTGCTCAGCCATTGCCTTATGATTTGAATAGGGGTCTTGTATATAGCAATCTATAAACCATGAAACAGAGTCTATCGACATGTCAAACGTGGCGGCGGTACTATGATAACCCTGAAAAAGTCGGCGGCCCTGGAAAAGGGTACAGCACAGAGTAAAAAGGCCAAGCTCGAAATAGTCCTTAAGTGTGATGCTGCGGGAAGCGTGGAGGCTGTGACCGCCAGCCTTGCAGCACTGACAGTGCCTCATGTCTATATCAGTGTTATTCATAGCGGAATCGGGGCCGTCAGCAAATCCGATGTCCTTTTTGCCGAGACTGCAAGCAGGCTCATCATCGGCTTTCAGACCGGCGTTATGCCGTCACTGGATAAAGTATTAAGGGACCATAGGGTCGAGGTGCGCCTTTATGACGTGATTTACAATCTTATAGATGATATTAAGGCTGTTGCCGGGGACCTGGTCCCACATATTCCAGAGGACCAGATAATCGGCGCCGGCAAAATAATAGCTCTTTTCAAAAGCACCCGGAAGGGAGTCATCATTGGATGCGAAGTCCGGGAAGGTGTTTTTGCCGTTGGCGAACGCCTGCGCATCATCTCGGTCATGGGGCCTGTCTATGAAGGCATCATAGAGTCGCTTCATATAAGAGATACATCGGTAAAAAAAGCTGTGGCAGGGCAGCAGGCCGGCATAAGAATAAAGCAGTTCAGCAATGCACAGATAGGGGACCTGGTAGAGAGTTTTCGCCCTCCGCCCCAGGTAAAAGCCCGCACATGGGAGCCAACAGGACAGATTATCAGGAAATAGGTAGTGGGTCCGACCCATACCTATTTCGCGCCTCCGTACTATAAACCTTATCATTAATCACATCATAGGCAGACAGGATACCTGTCATATATGCCCCGGTATCAACGCAGATTATTTTGCCGTGTTTGAAATTAGTGACCTCGCTTCCTGCGGTGTGACCTACCACGAGCGTTTTCTCTCCATCATATGAGAAGTCTCTGTCCCAGAGCAGTTCTTCGGTGGTCGCGGTGCTCAGCTCTTTGCCGCCAGGGATACCGGCGTGCACGAAGATGTGAGTATCGCTTTCATAATAAAGCTGCAGAGATTCTATAAATGGGAGGAGGTATTCTCTCGAATTATTGATGCCGCTGAAGCTGATGATCGTTTCAGTGCCGCCATTTAAACGCCAAAAAATCATTTCTTTCCCCGGGTCAGGGACCGTCAGGGCGGTATAAGCAAGGTCCTCATGGTTCCCTTTGAGGAGGATGACGTTATCAGGGTGTTTTTCTTTCAGCGCGCCTAAATACTGGACGACCTCTTTGGACTTCTTTCCCCTGTCGATGTAATCGCCCATAAATATGAGCATGTCCTCATCTGGCGTGAACCTTATGATTTTTTTGATCAGCGTTTTGAGTAAACCAAAACAGCCGTGTATGTCGCCGACAGCAATCTGTCTTTTCAGCATAATGCCGTAGTATTTTTCCTTTTAACGGATTGTTTCTTTGAGAGCATTTTTATTTTAGCATTTTAGGGGGGCTGACTTTTGGCATGTCTATCAGGTAGTGTATCAGATTTTTAAGGTGCTAGCATGTCCGCGCGCTAATTCCCCGCGTGTCTGACAATATCAAAATTTGTCCTGCCATGTATGCAAGTCAGTCGGGTTGATGCCAAACCTGTTGGAAAAAAAGGAGAAGACGTCTGATAGAGGCGTAACATGTTTGAGAGAGAGAAATTCATTGCTAGAAATAGGGCAGTCTTTAATAGGCTCCTGTGTATTGGAAGATCCAGGCTGTTTTGGATAAAACATGAGGCCGCAACAGCCAAGATTGCTTTGTATTCTTAAGGGTGAGTGATAATCGCATCCTTCAAAAGTGCAGAGTTTCATGTTCCTTTTTCTCCCTCCCCGACTCCAAAAGCTAACAGACAAAAACTGGTGTGACGGCGGAAATGCCGACAGGGTGTTGGTAAAATTACCACTTTCCTGGTTAGAATAGCACCATTACCTTTGCCCGTATCTCTATACGATAAGGCCATTCTTTATACGGCCTGCCACCCATGACGACTCAAATTCCTTAACTGGTTAAGACCTATATGAAATTGACAACCCTCTGAAAAACACGTTGAAAGTCCAAGTTTCTGTTCATCAGGCGCCATCATAATTAAGCGATGGTCCGATCAATTTCGAGATAACCTTTAAACCCGCTTTTCTTTTGTTTCATATATCTACCCTAGACAGAACTAAGAATATGTAATCAAGTTGTATGCCAGACAAAAAGCCCCGTCGCCTTACACTCCGATTATGAATTAAGCAGGTAAATTGACTACAGCTAAGTAATAACATTAGACTACTTCGATAGTTGTCTGATATCAGACAAGGGAGGGCAAATCCTGAATTCCGTATTTTTGTTGATTTTTTTTCTCTACGTCCTTAAAGAGGCGGTCCAATACATAGTCCAATATCTGAACCTCAGGCGGCTGATGAAAGCAGGCACTAAAATACCGCAGGAGTTTGAGGGTAAGGTCGATGAGCGGATGCTCGAACGGGTGCAGGCCTACGAGAGGGACAAGACGGTGTTCGGTTTTATTGCCTCGCTGTTCGGAAATCTTGTTGTCATTGTATTTATCTTTGCCGGCCTGCTGGACCGCTATAATACCTGGATTGCGTCGCTTAATCTGTACTTTATTCTTTCCGGATGGCTCTTTTTCCTGCTTTTATCCTATGCCGATGAGATAGTATCTGCCCCATTCGGCCTCTATACTATTTTCAGCATAGAAAACAGGCATGGATTCAACACCATGACATTGCGTCTCTGGCTGTCCGATTTTATAAAATCCCTGGTCATATCGACAGTCATGCTCTCGCTGGTCATTTTCGCGGGTCTCTCGCTTATTCAGTGGAGCCCCGGCTTCTGGTGGTTCTGGGTATGGGGTTTCCTTTTTATTTTCAGCATGATTGTTATGTATATATCACCGTATGTCATTGAACCGCTGTTTAACAAATTCAGTCCTGTACAGGACGAACTGCTCAAGGATAAAATTGTTGAACTGACAAAAAAGGCTGGTATTAAGGCAAGCAGGATATTGAAGGTCGATGCGTCAAGAAGGAGCAGGCACACGAATGCATACTTTACGGGGATAGGTCGGACAAAAAGGGTAGTGCTTTACGATACATTGCTTGAGCATATGGAAGTCAACGAAATTCTCTCCGTGCTTGCACATGAGCTCGGCCACTGGAAAAAAAAGCATCTTCTCAAGACGCTCGCCGTCTTCGAGATATTCTCATTCCTGGGCATATATGTCTCATATAGAATTATTCAGAGTGATATGCTCCTTCATGTATTTGGCATCGGCGCCGATACTCTTTATGTGAAAATACTTCTGCTGGGTTTTCTAGGGGGCATTCTCCTATTTCCGCTGAAGCCGCTCGTCAACTTTTTCTCAAGGAGGCATGAGCGTCAGGCTGACCTCGCATCATACGAACTCACCGGCGATATAGTGAGCATGCAGAGTGCCCTTATAAAGCTTTCAAAGGAAAACCTCTCCAATTTCTATCCTCATCCATTGTATGTTGCACTGTATTACTCTCACCCCCCGGTGAGCGAGAGAATACGGTATCTGAAAAGCCTGGCGCCTTGACCTGAATAATGCAATTAATCACAGCCAATAGCGATGGTGTCGTAGCGATGGTATTGTAAAAAGTCGTCATTCCCGTGCTTAAGAGCGCCTGCTTAGAGCACCTACTTCTGGTACTGTTGGCGAACGGCTTCCCCGGAAGACGGAGACTTTTTTTGCGACGTCGTAAATGCAGACCCTTACAAGCGTGGACTCAGAGAAATTTTTGGCTGATAGGGGACAATAAGCTCATTCTTGTATTGAGACTCCCTGCGGCAAACCCGCAGGGAGTCTCAATGCTATTCTGGCCAAATAGGGCCGCTATATGGGGAGAAGTGTGGTCCTGTTGTGGCCCCTTTCCAGACAGTGAGGGTGTTATCATAGTAATTTGTGACCCAAACATTGCCCCAGAAATCGATCGAAATTCCTTCCGGATTTTTCCCAACTGTGTATGTACTAAGAAATGCTCCGTTGGTGTTTAATTCTGTAATTGTGTTGCCTGGAGCAGTGGTGGTGCCGAAATTTGTCACCCATACATTACCGGATTTCTCTATGGCAATGCTGTGAGGCCCATATAGTGGCGATGCTGGTGGACTTACTGAATAGGTTGTTGCCCCTGTCGCCGGGTTTATCATAGTGACGGTGTTGCCAGGAGCCGCGTCGCTGCCCGAGTTTGCGACCCACACATTGCCGAATGGGTCTATGGCAATCCCCCGCGGCCCATTGCCGACCGCGTAAGTGTTAAGCAGTATCCCAGCAGGGTTTAACTCTGTGACGTTGTTACTGCCGTAATTTGATACCCATACATTACCTTGGGCGTCAATGGCAACACCGTATGGATTATTACCAACAGGGTAAGAAGCGGCAGGTACGGTCGTCACATCGATATTGGCCGGGTTGAGCGCACTCGACGAGCAAAAAGCATACGTTGGAGTAAACTTTGTAACTGTGGTGCCTGGAGTTGTTGAAGTGCCGTAATTTGTTACCCAGACATTGCCCGAGGCGTCTATTGCCATACCTCGCGGCCCGATCCCAGGGGCGGGAAAACGGTAAATGATCACTGCTGGACTGCTGCCAAGATTCGTGGATTGGGGGCATTTAGTGGGGTCGTTGGCAGGCTGATTAAGGTTTATCACTGCAATAGTATTGGAGTCATAGTTTGCTGTCCAAATGTCCCCCACGTAATCTATGGCAATGCCAAAAGGACTTGCGCTGTTAAATGAATATATGGTAGGCGACGGTATCGGCGACGGCACTACCCCACCTGAGGAGGTCAACGCTGTAGGCAGCATTGTAACGCTGTTGACGCCGAAATTAGTCACCCATACATTACCCGGAGCGTCTATTGCAATGCTGGCTGGAAGAACAGCGACAACAGGCGTAGTATAAGAGAGCGGATTAATTATTGGTGAAGTAATTGTCAGGATAGTAGAACCGGTCAGCCTGCCTAATGTGGCCGTGATCGTTGTCTCCCCGGCGGCTACAGAAGTGGCCTTTCCATTGGAGCCTTGCGTGTTGCTGACAGTGGCGACGGCTGTAGTCGATGAACTCCAGGTAACTGATGCCGTCAGGTTCTGAGTACTGCCGTCAAAATTAGTGCCTGTGGCTATAAACTGCTGGGCAGCGCCAAGTAAGATGGTCGGAGTGGTTGGAGTGACCTGGATGGAGTTAAGTGATGCCGTGCTAACAACAGTCAGGATAGTGGACCCTGTTATTGTCCCCACTGTGGCAGAAATATTAGTCGTACCGAAAGCTAATAAGGTGGCCTTTCCCCCAGCGACGATGGTGGCTACGGCCGTGTCCGATGAACTCCAGGTAACCGATGCAGTAAGGTTCTGAGTGCTATTGTCCGAATAAGTCCCTGTGGCTGTGAACTGCTGGGTCTGGGTAGTCCCAGGCGTGAGAATAATGTTCGGGTTGGCCGGAGTAACAGTAATGGATGTAAGTGTTGCAGAAGAAGAAGTAGTATTGGCAGAAGGGCTGGCACTTTGTGGAGCGTGGCCTCCGCCACACTGTATTAATGCTGCAGAAATTATAAAAGACAGAGATAAAGCCAATACTATTTTCAGTCCCCTCGTCATTGTATTCTCCTATTTTGTTTATTGTCCCATCTAAAAGTCAGGGATATTAAACCATCCTTTTCAACGTCCCAATTTACCACAATATATTAGTCTTGTCAACACGCATAGGAACATGCAGAGGGACACAGACACAAGAAACCATATGCGCAGGCTGAAAGGTCAACTCACCGTGCGTGTAACTCTAACCATATCTTCATCATCATAAGCAAACTTAAATCCGCTTGCCTGCGAAAGGTGCAGCATCTTTGTGTTGGTCTTCAATATCTCCATCCATATGACATTTATTCCCGATTGAGCAGCAACGCCGATACAGTAGTCCATTAGCATGGCGCCGATGCCGTGTCCCTGCCACTCATCGGCCACAAAAATTGCCAGTTCAGCGCTCTCAAGGTCAGGCATCTTTATGATCCTTATGTCCGCAATGATTTTTTCACGGTCAGGAGTTTCCCTGATTACCGCGACAAAGGCCAGTTCCCTGTCATAATCGATCTGGCAATAGCGTACAAGTCGTTCATGCGGCATATCGGTCAGACGCTGACAGAACCTGAACATAATGGTGTCATCGGAAAGCGTTTGAAAGAGCTCATAGATGAGGGGTTCATCCTCGGGCCGAATCGGCCTGATGACCGCTGATTTGCCATCTTCGAGCGCGACCTCTTTGATGTATTTAAAAGGATAGGGACAGATAGAAAGGTGGGGAGGACAAATATCCATATTCATATGGTCATATTCCTGCATTCGGTTATTATTGATTAGCATGTTAGCATCGAGGACCAACCCCTCTTTGCCGGTGACTACGAAGGGATTAATGTCCACTTCTTTTATGCAGGGGAAGTCGACTATGAGATGAGAAAACCGTACCAGTGTTTCTTCGAGCAATCGCAGCATATCCTTATATGCTTCCTGGGTCTGCATATATTTGTAAATTTTGGTTTCCTCCATCATGCGCCTGGCAAGCGTCTGATTGAGCGGGGGAAGGCCTACTGCATAATCTCCGACCGCTTCAAGAAGTTCTCCGCCGGTACCGAAAACAATGACGGAGCCAAAAGTAGGGTCGTTCCTGGCGCCGAATGCCAGTTCAAAGCTCTGCCTTAGGACCATCGGCTGGACGATGACCAGCGCTTCGGGGTCCCCGATGTCAGCGGCAAGTTTCCTGATCTGACTGAAGGCATGCTGCACGGAAGCTCTGTCTTTAAGGTTAAGGATTACGCCTCCCTTCTCCAGCTTATGAGCAATCTTCTCCGAATCTATCTTCAGTACCACAGGATATCCGATCTCTTCGGCTATATGAATTGCCTCCTCTTCGCTCTGCGTCTTTCTGGTGGTGATGAGTGGAATGCCGTAAGTCTGCAGGATCTCTTTTATTTCATTGAGTTGCAGTATGGACCTTTTTTCCTCTGATGCCTTCCTGCAGATTTCCAGTGCCCTGCCTGCATCAGGGGCGAAGTCCTTGAGAATCGCCTCAGGGGTTTCCTGCAGACTCTGCAGATTATAATCATAGCGGTACATATAAATAAAACTTCTCACCGCCTGTTCAGGGGTCACAAAGGTAGGTATCCCTTTCGAATTTAAATATTCCCGTGCGGACCGTACCTGTTCATGACCCATCCAGACGGTAAAGAGCGGAACAGAGGGATTCCCCTGCAATGCTTCCGCCACTGCCCTTGCAATCTCCGTAGGGGCAGTGCCGAAATACGGTACGTGCAGTACCAGCACTCCATCCACGTTAGGGTCTTTCAAACAATGCTTAATTGCCGTCAGGTAGTCTGATGGAGTGGCACTGGTATAGAGGTTGACCGGATTCTGCGCCTGTGTTAGCGAAGGCAATTCCCGCTTTATGCTTCCGGTGGTCTCTTCACTGAGTCTTGCCAGTTCACCCTCAAGGGGCAGCAATGCATCGACTGCAATAACGGCCGGGGCCCCGGCATTTGTAATGATGGCTAACCGTTTCCCGCTCGGACGGGGCTGTTTGGCAAGTGTCTCCACTATATAGAAGAGATCAAGAATTTCATTTATGCGCACTGCTCCAGCCCTTTTGATTGCCGCATCGTATACCTTGTCATCTCCGGCAAGAAACCCTGAATGTGTCTGTGCCACCCTCGCCGATATATCGAATTTGCCTGACTTGACAACGACTATAGGTTTGCTGCGCGCAAAGCTCCTGACAGCGGTAATGAATTTCCGTCCCCGCTGGAGATGTTCGAGGTAAATAACAATGGCCTTTGTCCCAGGGTCGACACCTAAAAAATCGATAAGGTCGGAAAAGCCGAGGTCGATCTTGGTCCCCAGTGAAACAATATAGCTGAAGCCGATATTCTTGCTCACTGCCCTGTCCAGGAGAGCAGTCGCAAGCGTAGCGCTCTGCGAAATAAAAGCGATGTTGCCTTTTTTAGGCATCGTGGGAAAGATGCTCATATTTAAATTTATACCGGGCCTGATAACTCCCAGCGTAGGCGGGCCGAGGACCCTGAAGTCATATTTAACAGAAAGCCGTCTTATCTCAGATTGCAAGGGCTCCAGGTTTTTGACCTTGCTCTCGTAGTCGGAACATACAATGGCAACGCCCTTGACTCTCTTCTTGCCGCACTCTTCCAGAGTGGAGAGGATATTGTCAATATCGACGGTCGTAACCGCCAGATCGACCGGTTCGGTGATTTCGCCAATTGATTTGTATGCTTTTATACCCTGCACCGCCTCCAGTGAAGGATTCACGGGATATACTACTCCCTTGAATCCTTTGCCGATCATGTTCCTGAGAACAAGATTGCCGGTAGCATCGGGGCCCTCGCTTGCTCCGATAACGGCAATCCTTTTGGGATTGAATAGGGATTCAAGATTTCTTATAGACATGATGGACTCCTTATTGTTCGGCAGTTTCTACATGCCCTTAATTCTATGGTATAGTAAAATTGTATTTTTTACTATAAGGGCTCGCGAATAAATAACTTGTGTATTCAGGCGCTCAGATTTGGACCAGCTTTGGCTGATCCGACTGAGGAAAACCGAAGACGTAGCATGCTACGTTCTGCCCCAAAAAATCTAACGATTTCTCGGGGGCGCCTATGAGATGCATCAATGTGCAAGTTATTTATTAGCGAGCCCTAAGGATGGGGTCTTTATGAAATGCAGGAAATGTAAGGGCGGGCTTAGACTTGTTATAGGCTGAAAGTCGGTGATACTGCGCTGCCTGGAATGCGGCGGGAGTTACATGCTTTCAGAGTACATGGATGAAATTGATGACGAAACATGGGGCCTGATTGGGCAACGACCATGCAACCGCGTGTAAAGACCGTGAAACGTAAAGACCGTGAAACGTGAATCGTGAAACGTAAAGTAAAAGTCGAGTTTTTTCTGTTTTTACGATTCACGTCTCACGATTCACGTTTCACGGATTTTGAGAGGGGAGCGCCATTTCCAGCATTATAATTGACGGGTATAATATCATCGGGCTTGTTCACTCCAATATGGAGAAGGCACGCGAGGACCTTATTGACCTCATGATACGGTATAAGCTGATCAAGGCGCATGATATAACCGTTGTATTTGACGGCTATAAGGCAGGCCCGGGCAGTGAGAGCAGGACGGTGCGCGGGGGCGTGGCGGTCATTTATTCGAGGCTCGCGGAGAAGGCTGACGATGTCATAAAGAGGATTATTACCAAAGACCGGAAAGAATGGATCGTTGTCAGTTCGGACAGGGACATTGCTAACCATGCATGGGCTGTAAATTCCATCCCGGTGCCGTCGGATGCCTTTATCAAGATAGTGTCAGGAAAAGCGGCCGGGGATGGCATTCCCCCGGGGGCCGGATATGAGGCGGATATACCTGGGGAAACTGCTGAGTGGAAAGATTCCGGTGAGCATGACGAAGATGCCTGCGCCGGAAAGGGCAACCCTTACAAACTTTCAAAAAAGGAAAAGTCTGTCAGAAGGGCGCTAAGCAAGCTGTGAGATTATGTTATGGCTGCTGAAATTAAGACCCGCAGATTCTCTCAACGTTGTTTTCAGTTTTTTACTGCTTGTTTTGACACTAATTTATTCTGAGGCCATCCCTTTCGCAAGGTATCTTGCCCTTCTATATGCATCCATAATATTTTTTCAGATAGCACTTGTGTATTTTAGCAGGACCAATTCTTTTCTCGCGCTGACGCGCGACATGATTTTCCCTGTGCTCTGTGTGCTTATTATCTTTGACAGCCTGGGAATGATAGTGCATAACATCAATCCACACGATATCGACTACCTCCTTATAAGGATTGACTATCGCATCTTCGGGGTATATCCTACTGTTTTTCTTGAAAAGTTGATCAGCCCGCTTCTTACGGATGTCTTGCAGCTCGCATACTCATCATATTATTTTTTTCCTGTTATCTTTGGAGTCACATTATGGGTAAAAGGAAAAAGGGAAGCATTTGAGAGATCGCTTTTCCTGATACTTCTTTGTTTCTATATTTCATATATAGGGTACCTGCTTTTTCCAGCGGTCGGTCCGCGGTACGCAATGCAACACCTTTATGACAAAGAACTGGATGGTTTTTTAGTTTCAGGGCCGATACAGAATGTGCTCAACCTCCTGGAGGGAGTAAAAAGAGACGCATTTCCGAGCGGACATACCGGGGTTGCGCTTACAGTGCTTCTATTGGCGTACCGTTACGAAAGAAAGCTATTCTGGTGGATGATTGCTCCTGTACTGCTCCTGATTTTTGCCACGGTTTACTGCAGGTACCACTACGTGATTGATGTGGTCTGTGGATTCATGCTCACTATTGTAACCGTCACCGCAGGTGAGGTATATTATAACTTCCTGTTACGAAAAAGGGTCCCCGAAAAGTCGCAGACTTTTAGGGGGTGAGGAAGGCACGATCACAGCTTTTCAACAGGAGATTGCCGCGGACCCCTCGGGTTCCGCAATGACACCTTTTAAAAGGCTATTTCGAGATTTCGGATGGATATCCCCTATAGTAAAACCAGGGATGGTATAATTATAGAAGTTAAAGTTGCCCCCCGGTCTTCAAAGAGGGGAATTGTCGGCGTTATGGACAATATGCTTAAGGTCAAACTTACCGCTCCTCCTGTCGGCGGCGCTGCAAACGAGCAACTTGTGGAGCTTCTGGCAGAGGAGTACGGAGTAAAAAAAAGCGATATAATAATACTGCGGGGCGAGACATCCAGGAGAAAAACAGTGAAGATTATGGGGGCAAAGGTATGATCCAGAGCATGACAGGGTATGGCTCCGCCGAACGTAAGGGGTTTAAGGTTGAGGTGCGGTCTTTAAACCACAGGTATCTTGATGTTAACGTCAGGATGCCTTCTTTCCTGATGGAACATGAAATACCTGTCAGGAATTTGATTAAAGACCAATTTGCCAGGGGAAAGTTCGACGTAACCATCTCTCTGACCGATAAACGGCAATTTAAGGTGCGCGCCAACAAGGAACTGGCGAGAGAGATTTATGACACGGTTTTGGATTTGCAGAAGACACTGTCAATTCCGGGATCTCTTGACATTGGTTTTGTGTCATGGTACCGTGAGTTTTTGATCACCGAAGAGCCCACTTATAGTGCTGATGACCTGTATGACGCGCTGCGTGAAGCTATGACGCGCGTTGATGAAATGCGCAGGAAAGAGGGGGCGGCGCTCAGAAAAGAATTAGAGTTCCATGCCGGTCGCGTAGAGGCGCTCAGGGCTGAAGTGGAAGCGTTTTCTCACGGGATGGCGATTAGCCATAAGGAAGTGCTGTCCAGGAAAGTTGCTGAACTGACCTCTTCTATACCGATTGATGAGACCAGGCTGGCGCAGGAAATTGCCTTGCTGGCTCAGAAAAGTGATATTACAGAGGAATTGGCGCGACTTCGCAGCCATATGCAGCAGTTTAACGCTATCCTCTCCGGCAGTGAGGCTATAGGCAGAAAACTCGATTTTCTTATGCAGGAGATGTACCGGGAGGCAAACACTATTGCATCAAAAGTGGATGACATAAGGATCATTAATCTCACCATTGAAATAAAGACGGGTATTGAAAAGCTCAAAGAACAGGTGCAAAATATACAATAGATGAATATGAAGGGCGTGCTTATACATATAGGATTCGGTAACGTAATACATTCTTCGAGGGTGGTTGCCGTTATAAATCCGGGCTCCTCCCCGATCAGGAAATTGCGGGAAGAAGCACGCGGCAGGGGGAAACTCATTGATGCGACCGAAGGAAGGAAGACCAGGTCGATAATAGTTACCGACAGCGACCACATAATATTGTCCGCCATTCAGGTGGAAACCATAGCACAGCGGGTTGCAGGCGTAAAGGAGGGGGACAAAGCGATTGTTGGTGAAGAGGAAGAAGGGTAGCCTGTTTGTGATATCGGCCCCATCGGGTGCAGGGAAAACCACATTGTGCAATAAACTCTGCGAGTCTGTGCCACGGATGAGGCATTCTGTATCGTATACAACCAGGGCGCCCAGGCCTGGAGAAATAAACGACGTGCACTATACGTTTGTGGACAACGGCACTTTTCAGGCAATGATTGCTGATGGGGTGTTCGTCGAGTGGGCCGAGGTGCATGGTAATTATTACGGTACCTCAAAAAAGAGGATAGAAGAGTTGGTTGATTCCGGGATGGATGTAGTCCTTGATATCGATGTGCAGGGTGCGCGCCAGATAAAACGGGACCTTTCGGATTGCCTTTATATATTCATATTGCCCCCCTCTATGGAGGTGCTCAGAAAGAGACTTGTGGAAAGGATGAGCGATCCTGATGAAGCTATTGGAATAAGGCTTAAGAACGCTGTCATGGAGGTCAGGGAGTACAAAAATTACGATTATGTTATAGTAAACGATATAGTTGAAGATGCGTTCAAAGAACTTATGTCGATTGTTATAGCTGAACGGGCATGTGTAGCTAGAATCGACCAGGAGTGGATACAGAAAAACTTTTTGGAGGAGGAAGTATAAATTGGACATAATATCATTGCCTGTTGAATATGACAAGAAGGAGATTGACAGCAGATACAGGCTGGTGGTGATTGCCGCACAGAGGGCGCGCGAGCTTTCACTGGGTGCTGCATCAAAGATCCAGACGAAGACAAAAAAAGTGACGACTCTGGCGCTTCTTGAGGCCATAGGCAGTCACATTGAATTCCTGACCGGCCCCGATGCTATTGTCGCAAAGGAGAAGTCTGAAAAAATCGATTACAAGAAACTGATCGAGGAGAAGAGGAGGCCTATGGAAGACCTCTCAGAACTCGAGAAAGACCTCAAGGTATACCTCCACGAAAAGGGGTCGCCTGAGAAGGCACTGGAAGATCTGTTCAGTGAAGGAGAGGAAACAGAAGCTGAAGCCGATGCCGATGCCGATGAAAGCGAAGAATAATAGTGCTTAAAGGCAAGTCTATACTTTTAGGAATTACCGGAAGTGTAGCTGCATATAAGGCCATTGATCTCATCAAAATACTGAAACAGGAAGGGGCCTCTGTCAGGGTCATCATGACAGAGGCCTCAAAGCGTTTTGTCACACCTCTTTCAGTTGAACTGGCTGCCGGAGAACGCGTTTACTCTGATATGTTTGAGTTCCCGCTTACTCATGTCAGTCTCCCTTCAAGCTCCGATTTGTTTATAGTTGCCCCTGCGACGGCAAACAGCATAAGTAAATATGCCCAGGGGATGGCTGATGATATGCTCAGTACTGCTCTGCTGGCGTTCAACGGCAAGGTAATCATTGCTCCGGCCATGAACTGGAGGATGTATGACAACCAGATCTTTCAAAAAAATCTTAATTACCTGACTTCTCTCGGCGTAAACGTTATCGGGCCTGAAAGAGGGGCACTGGCTTGCGGTGAGGAAGGCATAGGCAGGATGACAGATAACGGAAAAATTCTGGAATCGGCAATAGCTGCCCTGACTAAACAGGACCTGGCAGGTGAACAGGTGCTGGTAACTGCGGGGCCTACAAGAGAATACCTCGATCCTGTGAGGTATATTACCAACAGGTCATCCGGCAAAATGGGGTATGCCCTTGCGCGTATTGCCAGAAGGAGGGGGGCCGAGGTTGCTCTGATTAGCGGGCCGGTTTCGATCACGCCTCCTGCGGGTGTTGATATGATCTTTGCCGAATCGTCTCAAGAGATGTATACGGTGGTAATGGACAATATACCCATGTCGACATTATTCCTGATGGCTGCTGCAGTGGCGGATTTTACGCCTGCCGAATCGAAAAACAGCAAGATCGAGAAGAAGGACAGATTTTCCCTGAATCTCCTGAAGACTACAGATATCCTTGAAGCTGTGGGAAAACTCAGGCAACGTCCTTTTACCGCCGGCTTTTCTGCGGAAACAGGCCCCAGGATTGACAGGGCCCGCAGGAAGCTTACTGCAAAGAATATCGATATGATTGTTTTTAACGACGTATCAAAGAAAGGCTCCGGCTTTGATGTTGATACCAATGAGGTGGTAATAATAGACAGGGAGCGCGAGCACAAGCTCCCGGTCATGGATAAAGAGGATGTGGCTGGAGCAATATTTGACAGAATAATCGAGTTAAAGTATAACAGTTAGGCTTACAATAAGAGGACAGGGCAGCGATCAATATGGAGAGCAGCACCTATATTAAGAAACTTAGAGAGCGGCTGAGTCAGCAACCCGGCTCAAGACTTTTCCTGTCCCTTGCGGAAGAGTTGAGGAAACGGGACATGGGTGATGAAGCTGTTGAACTCCTTATTGACGGTATCGGGAAGAATCCCGATTTCCTTGCCGCACGGCTTACGCTCGGCAGATGGTATCTCCAGGGCAATAAGTTTGCAGAGGCGCTGGAACAATTTTCAGGGGTGCTCGAAAAAGCTCCCGGCAATAATTTTGCCCGTAAAGGGCTTGCCGAGGCAAGCGGATCGCTCGGTCATATTTCCGTATTCCACCACGCCCCGGCCCCGGCAGGCCACGGACCTGAGACTACTGAGCCTGTATTATTGGAACTGGTTGAAGGTGAGCGACTTATAGCTCTTGGACATTACGCGCCGGCAATGGAACTGTACAAAGAAATGCTGGTAAAAAATCCTGGTGATAAGCGAATACTACAGAGGAAAGAGGAACTGGCGGCGCTTATAAGGTTTTTGGGGAAACATAAAGATAGCATTATAAAGCGATTGAACATATTACTCGAGGGAATAAAAACACAATTTGCCAAAAAAGCGGAGGCAATAGGCAATGGGCTATAGGCTATTGGTAAAGAAAAAAGTCTCGTTCTGTTCCTTTGCTGTATTGCCCATCGCCTATTGCCTATAGCCTATATTTATTATGAGACAGCAGGAAATCAGAATAAAAAGTGTTCAGGATATCCTCAGGAAAAAGAGGATAGATGCTTTATATGTCAGTGCGATAAAAAACGTACGCTACTTGACCGGCTTTACCGGCTCATCAGGCTTTGCAATGATTACAAAAGACAGGGGGTTGTTTTTTACCGATTTCAGGTATAAAGAGCAAGCTGCAGCAGAGGTCAAAGGGTGCGAAACCGGTGATGAAAAAGGAAACAGGATATCACTCCTCCTGCGCCTTGTGAAATCATTGGGCATTAAGAGGCTCGGGTTCGAGACATCGCTCTCCTACGAGTTTTATTCATTGCTCAAAGGATTGCCGGTCACACTGGAGCCAACCCCGAACATGATTGAGAATTTCAGAAAAGTGAAGGATGAGACCGAAATCAGCGCTATAAGGGGAGCCGTAAAAAGAGCGGAAGCAGCCTTCCTGAAAGTCAAACCGTTCATAAAAGTCGGGGCAAGGGAAAGGGCAATCTCTCTCAGACTGGAGGAACAGCTTAAAAGAGAAGGATGTAAAAGTTTGCCATTTGATATAATAGTGGCTTCTGGTGAGAATAGTTCCAAACCCCATGCGCAACCAACTGAAAGGAAAATCGGAAAAGGAGATTTTGTTATAATTGACTGGGGCGGAGAAGCGGAAGGGTATTATTCCGATATGACCAGAACGCTGCTTATGGCAGGCGATAATCTTCATGAAAAGATAAAAATATATACTGTTGTCAATAAAGCGCGCCAAAAAGCGGTGGCCGCAGTTGTGGCAGGGGTCAAGACACAGGATATTGACCGGGCTGCCAGGGAAACAATAAAAAAAGCTGGGTATGAAGCGTTTTTTGGCCACGGGACCGGACATGGGGTTGGCCTGGATGTGCATGAAGCCCCGCGCGTGTCATGGGCCAAAGGAGACAGGGTTTCCGAGGGCTTTGTTTTCACTATAGAGCCCGGTATTTATGTGCCGAAATTGGGCGGTGTGCGCATAGAAGATATGCTGATTTTGAAAGGCCTCAAAGGTAGACTCTTAACGAGCCTCAGCAGAGAACTTGAGATAATAAAATGACAGGTCATAGGTCATAGGTCATAGGTCATAAGGCATTGGGTTATTATCTCTTACCCATGACCTATCTCCTGTTTTTTTACCTATAACCCATCACCTATAACCTATAACCTATTTCTAAGGAGGTGGGCATTGCTTAGTACAAGTGAATTCAGGAAGGGTGCAAAAATAGTATACAAGGGAGACCCGTTTGAGATTGTAGACTTTCAGCATGTCAAGATGGGAAGGGGCGGCGCGGTGATCAGGACAAAGATGAAAAACATGAAGACCGGGAGCGTCCTTGAAGATACATTCAGATCGGGAGAAAAATTCGAGTCTCCGGGTCTTGAAGAGAAGGAAATGCAGTATCTCTATACGCAGGATGACCTGCATTATTTTATGGATACCGGATCGTACGAGCAGGTGCCGTTGACAAACGCACAATTAGGCGATGTAAAGAAATTCATTAAAGAAAACATGACGGTCAAGATTCTGTATTACAAAGAACTGCCCATGACGGTCGAGGCGCCTATGTTTGTCGAGCTTACGGTCATAGAGACTGACCCTGCATTCAGGGGAGATACCGCATCTGGGTCCACAAAGCCTGCGAAGCTCGAAACCGGACTTATGGTGAAAGTGCCTTTTCATATATCGGTGGGGGATGTGCTGAAAATCGATACGAGGACGTCGGAATATATTGAAAAAGTAGGTAATAGGTGATAAACAATAGGTAATGGGTTATAGGGTATAGGTCATAGATATAAAAGCATAAATTTTGTTTTTTTACTGTTACCTATAACCTGTTATCTTTATTGATGGAGGAGAGCCGATGGAGCTTGAGGATTTAAAAGAACTGATGGGTCTTCTGAAAGATACGGACGTAACCGAACTGCAGGTCGAGAAAGACGGCGTTAAAGTTAAAATACGGCGTGAAAAATTCTTCAGTCACCTTGAGATCCCGCAACCGGTCCTGCCTGACAAGAGAGATGTGTACGGGAAAGCGGACCTGACACCGGAACCAGGGCCTGAATTAAAGCTCTTTACAGTCACCTCTCCTATTGTCGGGACCTTTTACAGGTCGTCCTCACCTGAGTCTGAACCTTTTGTCGATACCGGGACAAGGGTGAAAAAGGGACAGATCCTTTGCATCATAGAGGCCATGAAGCTTATGAACGAGATAGAGAGTGAAATTGATGGTTTGGTGGTGAGAATGCTGGTCGAAAACGGGCATCCGGTGGAATATGGCGAGCCGCTTTTCCTGCTTGACCCGGCAGGGTAGATGATTAGGCCGGTTGACGTATGAAACTTTTTAAAAAGATACTTATTGCCAATCGTGGCGAGATTGCCGTACGCGTAATTTGTGCGTGCAAAGAACTCGGCATCAGGACTGTGGCTGTTTTTTCCGATATCGAACGTGAGGCCCTCCATGTAACAGTTGCCGACGAGTCCATCTGTATCGGTCCTGCAAATCCTGCGCATAGCTATTTGAATATACCTGCAATTCTCAGCGCTGCGGAACTTACCGATTCCGAAGCAATCCACCCTGGCTACGGTTTTCTTTCCGAAAACCCGCAGTTCGTCGAAGCCTGTTCCACTTCAGGTATTACTTTTATAGGGCCGACCACCGAGAGCATGAAAATGGGAGGCGATAAGGCAAAGGCACGTCAGGTAATGAAACGGCGCGGCATTCCGGTGGTGCCCGGCAGTGATGGGACCGTGGAATCTGAAGATGCAGCGCTCAAACTGGCGAGGAAGATCGGGTTCCCGTTGATTATCAAGGCGTCTGCAGGAGGCGGTGGCAGGGGCATGAGGATCGTTACAGAAGAAGATGAGATTGCCCCGGCTTTCCATATGGCCCAGCGGGAGGCGCTTGCCGCGTTTGCCAACAGTGAAGTGTATATTGAAAAATACCTGCCTTCGATCCGTCACATAGAGGTCCAAATAGTCTCCGACGGAAAGGGGAATGTGATTCATCTGGGAGAGCGTGACTGCTCGGTGCAGAGAAGGCATCAAAAGCTTATAGAAGAAGCGCCATCGCCGGTTGTGACAGAAAAATTTCGTAAAAGGCTGGGTGAGCTTGCGGTGCGTGCAGCAAAGGCCCTGAAATATAAAAACGTAGGCACGATAGAGTTCATTGTTGATCAGGAGCAAAATATATATTTTATGGAAATTAATACCAGGGTCCAGGTGGAGCATCCTGTGACTGAAGAGCTTACCGGCGTTGATATCATAAAGGAACAGATCAGGATAGCAGCAGGCTTCCCTCTTTCGTACAAACAGAGCCAGATCAAGCCTGCAGGCCATGCCATAGAATGCAGGATAAACGCGGAAGACCCTGAAAAGTTTATCCCTTCTCCTGGCAGGTTGACACTTTTTTCGCCGCCAGGCGGGCCGGGAGTAAGGGTCGATACTGCTGCATATACCGGTTGGGTAGTGCCTTCACATTATGACTCCATGATCGCAAAAGTGGTGGTCCATGCAAAAAACAGGGAGGATGCCATTGCAAAAATGAAAATGGCACTCGACATGTTTATTGTTGAAGGGATTAAAACGACCATTCCCTTTCACAAGAAGGTCTTAAATCATCCTGATTTTATAAAGAATAATTTTGGCACGGACTTTATTGAAAGGATGGTTAATCCGGAGCAGCCTGCGGAGGTGGTGAAAAACGGCAGCATTGAGACATGAGGAAAGAAGTAACTTTGAATTCGCTTCTAATCGTATCTGCTTCATAACAAGTCCATCAGGCATTGGTCCACTCGAAAAAACCGTCCGGATAATCCTTGAGTCTGGTATCAAATGGGTCCAGTACCGGGAGAAGGACAAAACACGGAGAGAGGTCTTTTCCAAAGCGCTCAGACTGAGAGAAATCACAAGGATGTTTAAGGCCTGCCTTATTATCAATGATTATGCCGATATTGCCCTCGCCGTCGATGCTGACGGGGTCCACCTTGGTCAGGATGATATGCCTTTAAGGGAAGCAAAAAGTATTATGGGCGATAGAATAATCGGCATCTCGACCCACTGTGTTGAGGAAGCGCTTGAAGCTGAAAGAGATGGCGCCGATTACATAGGGTTTGGCTCTATCTTTCCTACCGCAACCAAAGAGGTCGGGACTCCAAAGGGGGTGGATGGGTTGAGGCTAATAAAGAATGCGGTAACCATCCCGGTAATAGCAATCGGCGGGATAAGGCCCGATAATGTGATGGCTGTCTTTGAAAGCGGCTGTGAAGGTGTCGCAGTATCTTCCGGGCTCCTGGACGGCGATATAAAAAGGAATGCTCAGCGGTTTCTTGCCTCACTACCTGGACACGGGTCATTGTAACGAGGACACGTCCAGTTTGCCATCCAACGATCATAAGGAAGGGACCTGCAGGGGCAGGCTGTTTGTAGGAACTCTGAAACTGCTTTCATAGCGTCTAAAAACAAGTGTTCCCCTTCTCCTGTCTTCCTGTTCTAAAACAAACTGACAACTACCGCTCCCCTTATTGTGTAGAATTGCCCGGGCCACAACGGTTATAATAATACCTCACTTGGCATGGCTGACAAATACTTTTTTTAAATATAGCTTGGAGATTTGATATGATCAGCACGATAGAATGGAAAGATGACAAGGTTTTTATGCTTGACCAGAGCAGACTGCCTCTTGAAGTGATTTATATAGAATGTGCAGACTACCTGAAAGTTGCGGAGGGTATTAAAAAGCTCTGGATCAGGGGGGCCCCGGCAATCGGTATTGCTGCCGCCATGGGCATAGCACTCGGGGCACAGGATATAAAAGCCGTCACTATAGACGATTTTTCAAAAAAACTGGGACCTGTGATGGATGAACTGCTTGCCACAAGGCCCACTGCCGTGAACATAAAGTGGGCGGTAGAGAGGATCAAGAAATTGCTTGCTGCGAGAAAAGGCGAGCAAGTCAGCGCTGTTAAACAACTGCTCATCGATGAGGCAAAGAAGATACTCGAAGAAGATATAGAGATAAACAAGGCGATTGGCAGATGGGGGGCGGGCTTTATCAGGGACGGAGACACTATCCTGACACATTGCAATGCCGGCAGCCTTGCCACCGGTGGATACGGTACCGCAACTGCCCCTATGATGATGGCAAAGGACCAGGGCAAACGCATACATGTAATTGCTGATGAGACACGACCGGTATTGCAGGGCGCCAGGCTCACAGCTTGGGAACTCATGCAGGCTGACATACCGGTGACGCTGATAACCGATAATACCGCCGGAGCGCTTATGAAACAGGGTGTCATTGACCTTGCAATCGTAGGCACCGACCGGACCACAAGAAACGGAGATGTGGCAAACAAAATCGGCACGTATACTGTTGCAGTCTTGTGCAGGGAGCATGGCATTCCGTTCTATGTGGCAGCGCCGCTAAGCAGTATTGATTTTGCCATGGAGTCCGGGGAGCATATTCCCATCGAGGAACGTCACGCCGATGAGGTAACCACTATTCGTGGACAAAGAGTTGCGCCGTTAGGCGTGAATGTAATAAACCTGGCATTTGATGTAACTCCGTCCAAATATGTTACTTCTTTTTTTACCGAAAAGGGGGCATTCAGGCCTCGGGATATCAGGAAACTGGCGGAAGAGAGTGTTAATATGGAATCTATACGATTGAATCCAGAGAAGTCATGACAGTATATGACAGTGTGCAGGGCGGCAACGCACGACACGTTAATAATTCTATGAATATTAAAGATATTTTTTCACGGTATGCGGAAGAGATGAAGACCGTTGAGCGGCAGCTCCTCGGTATCTTCAGCAGCAACGTCTTTTTGATTCCTATGGTAGGAAAGCATCTCATCAGCGGCGGAGGAAAGCGGATACGTCCGTTATTTCTTCTCCTCAGCGCTGACCTGTGCGGTTATGACGAGGCAAACCGCACGCTGCTTGCAGCAATTATTGAGGCCATTCATACCGCATCATTGCTGCATGACGATGTTATCGACGGTGCCGACACCAGGAGAGGAAAACCTGCTGCACATGCTGTCTGGGGAAACCAGGTCGTTATACTGGTAGGAGACTTTCTATATTCCAAGGCTTTGAAGATTGCAGTTGACCAGAAAAACCAGAAGATAATGGAAGCGCTCTCCGAGGCAACGACCCGAATGACGGAAGGAGAAATCCTGCAGCTTAATAAAGTCGGCGATCCGGAGATAACCAAAGAGGAATATTTCGAGATTGTCGCCGCGAAGACTGGTGTACTGATGTCGGCGGCTTGCAGGATAGGGGGAATTTTAGCCAACCAGCCCGAGGAAAATGAGATGGCGCTCGCGCGCTTTGGGATGAAGACGGGCATCGCATTCCAGCTTGCCGATGATATCCTCGATTATGTCGCCGACCAGAGAAACCTCGGCAAGAAGCTCGGCAAGGACCTTGACGAGGGAAAGATCACGATGCCTCTTATCTATCTTCTTAAAAATGCATCCGAAGTTGAGCAGGAGGAAATCAGGTGCATTATAAAGAGCCGGTCTGAAAACGAAGAGGGCCACCAGAGAATTATGGCGCTGTTTGAACAATACAGTGCAATAGAGGAGTCCCTTAAAATAGCTGAAGCCCTTGTTGAAGAGGGAAAGTCCGAACTTGCATGTTTCCCTCATTCTGAGGGAAAGGAAGCTCTTCTTGCAATGGCTGAATACGCAATGCAGCGAAAGGAGTAGCCATGCACCCGTATGTCGCGCTCGCCAGGAAGGCTATTGAGGAGTACATAACACATAAGAAGATGCTGCCCCCCCCTGAAGAAGTGCCTGACGACATGAAGGAAAAAAAAGGTGTATTTGTCTGCCTGAAAAAAGGCAACCAGCTGCGCGGGTGCGTCGGGACGTTTCTCCCTGCATCAAAGAACCTCTACGAGGAAATAGTAAAAAATGCGGTCTCCGCTGCCACAGAGGACCCCCGGTTTTGTCCATTGCTCGAAACCGACCTGGAAGGGCTCCAGTATTCGGTCGATGTCCTGTCCAGGCCCGAACCAGTAACTGACCTGTCGGAATTGGATCCCAAAAAGTACGGAATTATTGTAATGAAGGGCGCCAGAAGGGGGCTATTGCTTCCCGACCTTGAAGGGGTTGAAACGGTTGAAGAACAATTGAGGATCACAAAAATGAAGGCGTGCATCGATCCTTGTGATGAGGATGTCGAAATACTCAGATTCAGCGTAGAAAGATATAAATAAAGGCAAGGCAATAGGCTATAGGCGATAGGTCATAGCTAAAGGGCGCAGAACTTCCCCTTAGATTATAGCGAGCAGTGCAATCGTTACACTCCTCCACCAAGCACCTTGTAAAGTGTTACCGAATTGATCAGCCGGGAAAGACGAACGGTAATCAGCCCCTGCTGCGCACTGTAAAGGGAGCGTTGCGAGTCCAGCACATTCAGGTAGCTTGCTATTCCATTGCGATAGAGCGCCTGCGATAAGTTGTAGCTTTGGGAGGTGGCATCTGTTAATGATTGCTGGGCCTCCATTTGATCGCCAAGGGTGCCATGTTGCGCCAGAGCATCGGATACTTCACTAAAAGCGCCCTGAATCGCCTTCTCATATTGGGAAAGGAATATCTCACGATCGACTTCCGTCACCTTCAGGTTGGCCCGGTTTCGCCCTGCATCGAAGATCGGCAGGGTAATTTGCGGTGCAAAGCTCCATGCTGTAGCAGCTCCTCCCTTAAAAAGGTCGGACAGCTGAGCGCTCACAGCACCAATGCTCGTCGTGAGCGTAATGCTTGGAAAGAAAGCCGCACGTGCGGCGCCGATGTTAGCGTTGGCAGCTTTGAGGAGGTGTTCTGCCTGCACGATATCGGGACGGCGCTGCAACACATCTGATGGCAAGCCCGCGCTGAGTTCTTTCAACGCGGTAATCATACCAAGCCCGGACGGCAGGAGATCAGTAGGCACTGGCGAGCCAATCACAAGCGCTAGTGCATTTTCGTCCTGGGCCACCTGGCTGGTGAAGCTGGCAATATCCACCCGGGCCGAATCGACACTTGTCTGGGCCTGACGAACATCCAGTTCCGAGGAGGCGCCGGCTTCGAAACGGCGTTTGATAAGGTTGTACGATGCCTGCTGGCTCTCGAACGTGTCTTGTGCTATTTTCAAGTGCTCTTTATCTGCGGCAAGAGTCAGGTAGTCGCCTGCAACCTCGGCCACCAAGCTGATCTGCACACTGCGGCGCGCCTCCTCAGAGGCGAAAAACTCCTCGAGTGCCTGGTCTTTAAGGCTTCGCACACGTCCGAAAAGATCGATCTCGTAGGCGCTAAACCCGAGGCTGACATTGTATACATGCCCCGTCTCAGTCTTTCCCGTGGTAGATAGGACTGCAGGTACCCGTGCTTCGATTCCCGTGCCGGCGGCGTTCACTGTAGGAAAAAGATCGGCGCGCTGGATTCGATACAGCGCCTGCGACCTTTCTATGTTGAGCGCCGCTATCCGCAAGTCGCGGTTGTTATCGAGCGCCAGAGCGATCAGCTGTTGTAGTTTCTTATCGGTAAAAAACTCCTGCCACTTGATCTCGTCAGCGCTGTGGCTGCCCTGCACGGCAGTGTTTTCTCTGTAAGCCGGACCGCTCGGCCATTTAGCAGGAACAGGCGCTTCCGGGCGCGCATATTCCGGAGCCATACTCGCACAGCCTGACAACATAAGAAGCACTATCGAGAAAATTAACGAGGTGCGGATTACATTTATCATATCAGTTCTCCTCTGAAGTCAAAGCGAGGCCTGTATCTTGCTCAGGCTGCGCTACAGGACGCCTGGACATGGACATAAACAGCCGCGACACCTGCACAAAGAAAAATGGAATAAAGATCAGGTCGATAAAGGTGGCCGAAAGCAGCCCGCCGGTGACCGCGGTACCGATTGCGTTTTGGGCTCCGGCTCCCGCGCCCTTGGTCAGCGCGAGAGGCAGCGTGCCAAAAAAGAACGCCAGTGAGGTCATGAGAACCGGTCGTAAACGAATCTTCACCGCAGTCCTGGTGGCTTCTACCAAACTAAGCCCCTGATGCATCTGTGCCTTGATGAACTGGATGATAAGGATGGCGTTCTTCGTCGAAAGACCGACAGTTGTGAGCAGACCGATCTGTAGATAGACGTCGTTGGGGAGACCGCGAAGCTTGACCATCGTGACTGCGCCGACAAGGCCGAGAGGAAGCATCAGCAAATTGACGAAAGGGATGGTCCAGCTCTCATATAACGCGGCCACGGCGAGAAACACTACCAGTAGCGAGATTGCGTAGAGCGCTGGCGCCTGCGCGCCTGCATGCTTCTCCTCATACGAAAGGCCGGTCCATTCGTATCCGATTCCCGGCGGGAGCTGGGCCGCCATCTTCTCCATCTCGTCCATAGCCTCGCCGGTGCTTACACCTGGGGCGGCTTGCCCCAGGAGTTCGACCGATGGGAGGCCGTTATACCGCTCCAGGCGGGGAGAGCCGTACTGCCAGCGGGCGGTGGCAAAGGCCGAAAACGGAACCATCTGACCGTCCTTATTGCTGACATACCAGCTGTTGATGTCCTCCGGCAGCATCCGGTAGCGGGGGTCGGACTGGAGATAGACCTTCTTAACCCGGCCGTTCTGAATGAAGTTGTTGACGTAGGTGCTCCCCCACGCGGTGGAGAGGACGTCGTTGATATTACTCAGCGACACTCCGACAGCACCGGCCCTTACGTCATCGATATCAAGCTGGAACTGGGGAGAATCGTCCTGGCCATTGGGGCGCACCGCAGTCAGTTTCGAGTCCTTCATTGCCATGCCGAACAGTTGATTGCGCGCTTCCATCAGCTTCTCATGGCCTACTCCTCCCCGGTCCTGCAACTGGAAGTCGAAGCCGTTGGCCACCCCGAGCTCGAGGACAGCAGGCGGGGCGAAAGCAAAGGCGAGGCCGTCCCGGATCTGCGAGAACGCCTTCATCGCCCGAGCCGCAATGGCAGGGACTTTCAGGTCCGGGGTTTTGCGCACGTTCCAGTCCTTGAGCTTAACCCATGCGAGCCCCATATTCTGACCACGGCCGGCAAAGCTGAAACCGGCCACGGTTATGATCCCCTCCACCGTCTTTTTCTCGTCCTCCAGGAAGTGCCGCTCCATCTGCTTCACGGACTGCATGGTCCGTTCCAGTGTGGCGCCGGGGGGGAGTTGGATCTGGCAGAGCAGGAATCCCTGGTCCTCGTCTGGCAGGAACGAGGTGGGGAGATGGAGGAATAAGTACCCCATCGCCGTCACGATGGCGCCATAGACCACCAGGTAGCGCACCTGCTTGCCAAAAGAACGGCCGACGATCCCTTCGTATTTGCCACGGCACCAGTCGAATGCCCGGTTGAAATAACGGAAGAACCAGGCAAACCAGCCTGTCTCGCCGGTATGGTGTCCCTTTGCGACCGGCTTCAGAATGGTGGCGCAGAGGGCCGGAGTCAGTATCTGGGCCACCAGAACCGATAGGATCATGGCCGAGATTATCGTGATGGAGAACTGGCGATAGATAACGCCGGTAGAACCGCCGAAGAACGCCATCGGGAGGAAGACCGCGGCCAGAACAGTCGCGATGCCCCAGAGGGCGCTCGTAATCTGGCCCATTGACTTGATTGTGGCGTCACGTGGAGATAAGCCCTCCTCGGACATGATACGCTCGACGTTCTCGACTACGACGATCGCGTCGTCCACCAGAAGGCCGATGACGATGACTAAGGCGAACATGGTCAGAGTGTTGATGGAGAAGCCGCTTGCCGCCAGCACCCCCATGGTCCCCAAGAGAACCACCGGCACCGCGATGGTGGGAATCAATGTTGCCCGGAAGTTCTGGAGGAAGAGGAACATGATTATAAAGACCAGGAGGACCGCTTCCACCAGAGTGTGCACCACCTCTTCGATGGAAATCTTCACAAAGGGGGTGGAGTCGTAGGGATAGACCACCTTCATTCCCGGCGGGAAGTACTTTGAGAGCTCCGCCATCTTTGCCTTAACCCGGTTTGCGGTCTCCAGGGCGTTGGCCCCGGCCGCCAGCCGGATCGCCACCCCCCCCATCGGCTTCCCGTTGTAGAACGACTGAATGTCGTAATTCTCCGTGCCGATCTTGCACTCGGCCACATCTCTTAGCTTCACGGTGGAACCGTCGCTGTTGGTACGCAGGATGATATTGTCAAACTGGTCCGCGGTCTTAAGCAGGGTACGTGCCGTAATCGTGGCGTTCAGCTGCTGCCCTTGGACGGCAGGAGTCCCTCCGAACTGGCCGGCCGATACCTGGACGTTCTGGACCTGAAGAGCCGTGACCACGTCGTTGATGGTCAGGTGGTAGTTGTTCAGCTTCGCCGGGTCGAGCCATATCCTCATGGCGTTCTGGGTGCCAAACACCATCAGTTCACCTACTCCGTCCAGGCGGCTGATGATATCCTGAATATTGGAGACCATGTAGTCGGTCAGGGCGTTGCGGTCCATGGAGCCGTTTTCCGACACCAGGCCCACTATCAGCATATAGTTGCGACCGGACTTGACCACCTGAATCCCCTGCTGCTGCACAATCTGGGGGAGAAGCGGCATAGCCAGCTGCAGCTTATTCTGCACCTGGACTTGGGCGATATTCGGGTCGGTCCCCGCCTTGAAAGTCAGGGCAATGCTCACCGCCCCGGCCGAGTCGCTGGTGGAGGCCATATAGATCATGTTATCGATCCCATTCATTTTCTGTTCGATCACCTGCGTTACAGTATCCTGCGCCGTCTGGGCCGAGGCGCCCGGATAGGTGGCGTTGATAGCGATCTGGGGCGGCGCGATAGGGGGGTACTGAGAGACCGGCAATGTGTTGATCGCCAGGAGGCCTGTCAGCATGGCCATGATGGCGATTACCCAGGCGAAGATAGGACGATTTATAAAGAATCTGGACATGAGCTCTCCCTTACTTCTTGGCTGCCGCTGTTTGGACCGGATCTGGGTTGCTTCCAAAGAGCACGGCTTTCACCTGGGTACCCGGACGCGCCTTTTGCAGGCCTTCGACAATAACACGGTCACCCGGCTTGAGCCCTTCGCTGACCAGCCAGTTGTCGCCGACCGTTCGGGCGACTTTGATGATCTTCTGCTCCACCTTTTCTTCATTCCCGACCACCATGACTGTGGCTTCACCTGCAGGATTCCGCGTTATACCTCTCTGAGGAACGAGAATCGCATGTTCATTTAATCCTTCCTCGACAATAGCGCGGACAAACATACCCGGAAGAAGAACATTGGTTGGGTTTGGGAATACGGCTCTCAGCGTTATGGAGCCGGTGCTTTGGTCTACGGTGACTTCCGAAAACTTCAGGATACCAGACAACGGATATACGCTGCCGTCTTCAAGAAGTAGTTTCACTTTTGCCCGGGCCGCGCCGTTGCTCTTGAGCAGGCCACTGGCCAAGTTCTGCTTCAGGCGCAGTAAATCTGCGCTGGACTGGGTGACATCCACATACATGGAACTGAGCTGTTGGATGGTGGAAAGCGCCGCCGGCTGGCCTGAGGTCACCAGCGCCCCGTCGGTAACGGTCGAACGACCTATCCGACCGGAGATGGGTGCGGTTACCTTGGTATAGGCCAGATTAATGCGGGCGGTCTCAACTGCTGCTTTGGCGGCATCTATGTCTGCTTCTGCCAGCTTTAGTGCTGCGCTTATATCATCGTAATCCTGCTTACTGACCGCATTGATTTTTACAAGTTCCTTATATCGCTCGGCTTTCAGCTTAGCGGGAACGACATTGGCTTCAGCCCTCGCAAGTGAAGCCTTTGCGCTGTTATAGGCTGCCTGGTAGGTGGCCGGATCAATCTGGTAGAGCACCTCGCCGGCCTTGACGTCTGAGCCTTCCGTAAACAGACGTTTCTGAATGATGCCGCTCACTTGCGGTCGCACTTCGGCAATGAGGTGGGCAGAGGTACGTCCAGCGAGTTCAGAGGTAAGCACAACGTGTTGCGTATGTACCACAACAACTCCCACTTCGGGTGGCACGCTCGGCGCCTTTGCGACTGCGGCGCTCTGTTTTGCGCAACCGGCCGCGACAAGGTATCCGGCAAGCATTCCAGCGATAGCAATTATTCCGGCTGTGCTCCTGGTTTGCCTATACATTCCCATAAATGACATGTTCGTTTTCCTCCAAATTTTCAATAATAAGAGTCAATTAGCTTTTGGTTTTTGAATACTAACTCCCAAACGTTATGTTAACAGGAAAAAAGCTACTTCTGTAATCCCCGCAACAATAAGTCGACCAGAGTATGAGCGACAATATCGCTTCTATCTTTCAGGAAATCTGCGCAATATATACTCTTCGCTATTACACCGTGAGATGCTATTCCCAAAGTTTCCACTATTACGTCCACTTCTATCTCCCGCAGTTTCCCGGCGTTAACGCAGTCCTGCACTATCTCTTTGAACACGAAGTAGGTGTTTCGCGCCATAGATTCCTTCTCGACTAATTCCTCCCGGGTCCCGTAAACACTCTTCGTGAAAAAAATCAGTTTATATTGATTAGGGTTCTTAAGCCCGAAATTCATCAAATAAAGAATGGCCTGACGAAGAGTCTCGGCAGGATCTTGAGAGACTGCTCTAATATGATTCAACTGATCAAGAAAATGCCCGAAAAACTCTTCACATATAGCAAAAAGCAAGTCATCCTTGTTCCTGAAATAAAGATAAATCGTAGTCGCCGAATAATCTATTTTTTCGGCAAGCCTGCGCATGGAGAACTTCTCGTAGCCCTCATTTATAAAAAGTTCCCGGGCTGCATCGAGAATCTCCTGGCGGAACTCCTCCCTGTACCTGGTTCTCTTTTCCTTGACCCCCACTAACTCTCCTTAACTATGATAGCTCGTCTTAACATTGTTAATTTAGCCCGTAGCATCTATTTTTGTCAACTTTCAATACACAGTGCAGCGTTGCAGGTGGAGTCAATCACTTGGGCTTCTACTGGTTCATCCAGAAAGAGTGAATCGGCAAACAGAAGTAGTGCTGAAACAAACGCCATCAGGTCTTTCCAGCGGCGTTTTATTCCAGTTGTGACCTTTGTAGAGTTTCAGTTTCCTGAAAGTGAGCACTCGTCGGCGGACCAAACGCCGCTCGAACAGAATCTTTACTACGTGTATCTCCGAATGAAACTTGCACGGTCGGGAACCGGACTTTACTGCACACTGGCTGTAGGGTCAAGTTGAGGCAAGTACATCTTAGCCCATAACCCATAACCTATTGCCTATTGCCTTGCCTTCTAAATTCCCCGCTTTTGCCGCCGCGCTTTTCAAGGAGCATGATATCAGATATCACCATTTCTTTGTCCGCAGATTTGCACATGTCGTAAACAGTTAGTGCGGCAGAGGACACAGCAACCAGCGCCTCCATTTCGACCCCGGTCTGTCCGGTTATTTTTACAGTGGCCTTAATGTCAATCGTCCCCGCGCTCTCATTAAAAGAGAAATCAACCCCTGCGTAAGCTATGTTCAGCGGATGGCACATGGGAATCAATTCAGAGGTTTTTTTTGCTGCCATAATGCCGGCAATCCTCGCCACGCCAAACACATCGCCTTTTTCAATAGAACCCTCTCTGATGAGGCGCATTGTTTCAGGCTTCATGTGCACAGAGCCTGAGGCGACTGCCTCACGGACGGAAGGATTTTTTCCGGAAACGTCCACCATCCGCGCTTTTCCCTCTTTGTCGAAATGCGTAAATTCCATAATAAACCTCCAATTAATACAGGCTATAGGCTATAGGTTATAGGCGATAGGCCATGGGGAAAAGAGAAAAGAATCTTTTTTCTTCTTTTAGGACTTTGACCTATAGCCTATTGCCTATCGCCAATCGCCCGTTTTTTTATAGTGGCGCCCAGCTTGAGTTCAGTGCCTTCATGCTCTTAGGCGTTATCCTCAGCAAACCTTCTCCGTTAATCCTTATTAAGTAAATTCCTTTTGTACCTTCCATGTTCGATGTAAAGGTGAGATATCTGCCGTCAGGGGAAAAAGAAGGGCTTTCGTTGTTTCCTCTATCAGTGAGCTGGGCCTGGCCTGTGCCGTCAGCCTTAATTACACAAACCTGGTTCTTCCCTCCTATCATGCTGGTGTATGCAATTTTGTCGCCCTGAGGAGACCATACCGGAGAGGTGTTGTAGCTGCCCTGAAAGGTCAGCCTCCTTAGTGCATGGCCGTCCCGGTCGGCAATGTATATCTGGGGATTGCCTGATCTGTTGGAGACAAATACGATAGATTTGCCGTCAGGAGAAACCGAGGGGGAAACATCGATCCATGGTGAGGAAATAATCTTCCTGCCGCGGACATTACCAAGATCAGCAATATAGATGCCGGAATTCAGGTCTCTTGACGCTGTGAAAACAAATCCGTAATTGTTGGGGAAAAAATTGCCTGCTATATTCATACCATTTGTCAGCAGCATGTTTCGTTCTTTCATGGTATTAAGATCGAGCAGAAAAACCCCCCACTGGCGTTGCCGCTCTGCGGAATAAAGAAGCTTTGTCTTGTCGGGTGACCAATGCGTAGTCAGTATGATGTCGGAGGTTATTCCGGTCCCCTGCATCCTGTGACCGTCCCAATCCATCAGCTGCAGTTCCTTTTTCCCTCGTTTGTCGGCGATAAACGCGATCTTTGTTTTGAATATCCCCTGCTGTCCGGTAAGGACAGTATAAATATCATTTGCAATGGAATGGGCGAGCGGACGGGTCAGCTCGGTTGTGGACGCATACTCTTTTTTCAGCACTTCCCTCCCATCAGAGACATCATGAGCTGAAACAGTTACCACAAACTTGCCTGCTGCAAAAACCGAAACCCTGCCTTTAACTACAAGCTCGGCCCCCAGCCCCTGCCAGCTTAAGGGACTAAAAGGCTGATCAGGGCGCTCTATCTGGACAGAATCGTCAAGACAATCGAAAAGACCGGTGAAGTTAAGGTCGTCTTTTACGATGTCGGAGATCTCTTTATTCCCTGTAAAATTCTGCACCGCGATAGGCAGCCTTTTAAGACCGGGGGCGGTGATGTCGATATAAACCTTCTCTGCAAAGGCGGGAGAAGGCACAGATAAGACAGGTAGAGGTAGAGGTAAAGCTAAAAGGCAAAAAAGACTTAAAATTATTATTTTTAGTTCATTGCTTTTCATACTGCTTTTGTCTTTCTCCCGTCTTATCTCTATCTCTACCTGTCTTTTTCTGCCGTTACGGCCTGAACCGTAATCCTATTTCCATTTCTTTCAGCGGCGGCGGCAGAGGGCTTGCCATGGTTATGGCCCTCAGGACAGACCGGTCGAAAAGCTGGTTCCCCGATCCCTTTTCAATCTTCTCTATTGTAATGCTGCCGTCCTTTGTTATTCTAATTGAAACAACAGTTTGCAAATCCGTATCAAGCGTGTCCGGATATACCCATTGCTGACGTATCTTTCCTTCAACCAGCGAATAATAATCGCCTCCGCCTGCACTGGCGCCTCCGCTGCCGGTTATATTGTTCCTCGGCCCCGAAGAGTTTTTTGACTGCAGCGCACGCTGCCCGGCCCCTATATCGATAATTTTTCTGAGTGCAGCCAACCTTTCAAGCTTTTGTATGGCCTTGAGTTCCTCGATCCTGTTTTTTACGATGGCGGAGTCTGATTCTTTTTTCCGCCGGGGTTCAGTGTACGATGCCACCCGGGGCTTTTCAGCCGGCTTTGCAATCTCCGCCGTTGCAGCTTCCCGGTCTGCGCCGGACGGGGAGACTTTTTCGGACCCGGCAGTTTGTGACGGATAGACTAGAGATACGGTATAGGGAGTGATCAGCGTATGTGTATAGAAGCCCCTGCCTATTAGAAAAGAGAGAGTGACAATTGAGATATGAAGGAAAAAAGAAAGAGTGATGGCGCTGCAGATGCCTTGCTCTTTCATTTCAGCGAAATTTTGGGCTCGGTTATCATTCCGAGCTTTTCTATCCCTGCCTCCTTTACTTCGCCCATTACCTCTACAACCAAACCGTAAGGGACATCCTTGTCAGCCTTAAGAAACACATTTGGATTCAGCTTGCTTACGGCGGCAAGTTTTTTTGTCAGTTCAGCCATCGACACGTGGTTGTCGTTCAAGAAAATTTCTCCGCCCTTTTTAATCACGATGGACAGCCTCTCCTCCGGAGGCAGGTTTTTACCCTTTGCCTGCGGAAGATTCACATCGACCCCCTGCTGAAGAAGCGGCGCAGTCACCATAAAGATGATGAGGAGGACAAGCATTACGTCGACAAGAGGGGTAACGTTTATCTCCGACATGACGCTTCTGTTTCTTGAAGGTGTCATCGTGAACGGTTACCTGGGGATATAGTCAAAAAGCTCTTCAGAGAAATCTTCCATTTCGATAATCATGCGGTTTGACCTGCTCAAATAATAGTTGAAGGCCACAACCGCAGGAATAGCTGTGGCAAGACCCACGGCGGTCGTAATGAGCGCCTCGGCAATGCCTGGGGCCACCACAGCCAGGGACGCGGAACCTGCACTGCCGATTCCCCTGAAAGCGTTCATTATGCCCCACACCGTACCGAATAATCCGATGAACGGTGAAGTAGAACCTGTTGTGGCCAGAAAGTTCAGATAGCGCTGGAGCTTGGTCGCCTCCAGGGTGGAATATCTTTTCAGCATCCTCTTGAGTTCTTCTTTTTCCGTATAGGTTTTTTCGGAGAACACGGACCTGAACAGACTGGCGAGAGGGCTGACCTCATACTTTCTGGAAGAAGAATAAAGGTCCTTGGGCGCCTTCGATGACTCATAGGCCCGCATAAAAGCATTACTCTCGTTGTCAGCTTTTGAAAAATACCGCCATTTCTGGAATATTATGGTCCACGATACAATGGAGAAAAGGAGAAGAATCGCAAGGACACCCTTTACAACATATCCTGCTTCCAATATTAATTGTAACGCCGATTGCTGCATGATCCTAAAATGTTATCTAATCTAACGATTAAAAGTCAAATAACGCCGCCGCTATTTCTTCTCCACCGCTTTTATCAAGGCATCTGCGTCCATGTATCCCGGCTGCAGCCTGCCGTCAGGAAAGATAATGGCTGGAGTGCCACTGATCCCAAGTTTGCCCGCCAATTTTATATTCTCATCAACAGCCGAAGTAGTGCATTTGGCTGCCGGAATATCTTTCTTTTCAAAGGCAGCTTCAAGAAGCGACAGCGACTTTTCGCAGACTATAGCTTTTGCCTTGTCATAAGAGCCCTTATGCATTGGAAGCGGAAACATTTTTACGAAAAAGACGATATCTTTTCTCTTCTCGATGACCTTCTTCATCTCCTGATGAAGTTTTGCGCAGTATGGTCATTCGGGGTCATCAAAAACAATGACCTTGTATGGGGCGCTTTTATCACCCATGACAATGGCATCCTCCAATGGAATTGTTGAAACATCAACCTTATTGACCTCGGCAAGCCTTTCACGGGTAAGATTCTTCTTGTCCTTAATATCAATTATTTCGCCTGTTACAAGGTAATGCTTTGAGAAATCAATGTACCCCAGCACCTTCTGTCCGCCGGCACTAATCGTAACCTCCCACATAGCTTTAACAGGGCTGGATTTAATATCCAGAACTTTCAAGTCAGGGTTTAAATTCTTCAAAATCTCTGTTGCTTCGTCTTTTGTCAGAGTGTGGCATTTTGCGCAGTCCTCCCCCTTTGTGCTAAACCCGTGAGCGTATGACAAAGGGTACAACAAAAAGGCAGCAAGCAGGAAAAATAGAGCTTTATTCAAGTAAGTTCACCTCCGAGAAATATTTGTATACTAACATAAAATAAAAGGCAAAAAAAAGAAATATGAGGATCGGGAAATAGCTAGTTTTTATTCTTCCTGCTGCCCTCGTACAATTCATACTCAAGCAGCCTGCATTCTATCCCGCCGTTAAAAAATGGGACCCTTCGCTTTGCTCTCAGTCCCACCTTCTTTGCCAGGTCGAAATTCCCCGTAAAAAGGTAACCGGCGTATCCCCTGCACTTCTGCTTAAAGAAATCTCCGATCCCCTTGTAAACACTCTCAAGCTCCAAGATCTTTCCCATCCGTTCTCCATACTCCGGGTTGACTATTACTGTCCCCCTTCCGCCGGACCCGCCATCAGGGATTGGTGTCTCGGAATAATCGCATACAGCGAATTCAACAAGATGCTCCACCCCGGCTGCAGCAGCATTTTTTTTTGCCGCCTCAACCGCCTCTCTGCTGATATCGGTGGCAATAATCCTGCAGTCCAGCGTCTTTTTTGCCGCTTTTTTTGCTTCTAAACGCAGATCCTCCCATAGAGATTCATTAAAGCCCCTGATATGCATAAACCCGAAATTGTCCCGTAACAGTCCGGGAGCCCTGTTCAGTCCTACCAGGGCTGCTTCAATGGCAAGTGTGCCGCTGCCGCACATGGGATTGATGAAATGGCCGCTGCTGTCTTGGCCGGATGTCCGCCCAGACGCCCAGCCTGTTGCCTGTATAACGGCAGCAGCAAGTGTTTCCTGCATGGGCGCCGTCAATGGGATCTTTCTATATCCGCGGCGGGAGAGGGGTTCTCCCGAGGTGTCAATATAAAGGGAGCATCGGTCGTCCTTCCAGTAAAGATTTACCACTGCTCTGTCTTGATCGGGCCCTGAGTCAGGACGCTGCCCGCACTTTTCCTTGATCCTGTCGACAATGGCATCCTTGCACTTTACATTTGCAAAACGTGAATCCCTGATAGTCGGGTTATCAACGCTGGAGGTGACGCAGACATAGCCGTCCGGGGCTATATATTCCTCCCATGCAATCTCAGACACTGCCCGATAGAGAGCATCAGCATCAGGCGCAGCGAATTCCCCGATGAGAAAGAGGACACGATGCGCAGTGCGAAGCAGAAGATTGAGCCGGAGGGTGTCGTCGATAGTACCCTCAGTTGCTATGCAGGCAATGGTTTCGTCGAGCACAGGGAACCCAATTGCAAGGACCTCTTCCCTCAGATACGGCGGTATCCCCTTTGCACATGTAATCAGAATCATGCTTTTTTTCATGCCGTCATTTTCTTTTTTTATCAGAGGGGTCTTTCCGGGCTGTAACAGTGATGACAAAGTTCTCGGGTTTCAGGTCCGGGTCCTTCTCAATTTCCTCAACAAATATAGTTATGGCTTTTCGCATAAAGGCAGCGAATTTTACTCTACCCGGTAATGCAAGAATCCTCTGGCGCGTATCTTCGTCAATCGGTGCAGTGTACTTTGCCATATGCGTATCCATGCCATGTTGTTAAATGTATCAACTTGACATCCCCCTTTATTTGGTTTTAGAAAGTGTTCTTTAAAAAATTGGAACGCCTATCCATGCCCTTTTCGCCATCCGCTATCTCTTGCCTGTAAATTTTTCCCGCGAACTCGGACCAGTCACTACCATTGCCTTCTGACGTTCTTTTCCCCTCAGGTCCCTTTCGACGAAAAGCTTCTCACCTGTAAAAGGGTCTTTCCCAGCATAGTACATCAGCGTAGAATAGGTAGAGGGGAGGGGTGTAAATATCTGCACCTGTTCAGGGCTAATCCTCAGCTCCCGGGCTGTGAATACCCTGAGCTTGTCCATTGCCTGCGCATCGCATCCCGGGTGAGCAGCAATGAGGTAGTAGGTCAGGAACTGTTTTTTGTCCATTTTTTTATTCAGAGCATCGAAGGCTTTCTTAAAGGCCAGCAGATATTTTATTCCCGGCTTTCCCATCCTCCTCAGGACAGCGTCTTCGGTATGCTCCGGCGCGATTTTGAGCTGTCCCGAAACATGATGCTCGACAACATCCTGCAGATACGCCTCGCCGCATACGCTGTCTCGCAGTACCATATCATACCTTATGCCGGATGCGATAAAGGCTTTTTTTATCCCGGGCACATCCCTGAGCGCTTGCAGGAGCGCCCTCTGCCGCGAATGGTCCACCTTCAGTTGCTTGCATTCGGGATGCAGACAGCGTTTGTTTTCGCAACTTCCCTTGCTCAATTTCTTGCTGCATTCGATGCCATACATATTCGCGGTAGGGCCACCCACATCAGCTATGCAGCCCTTGAAGCCGGCAAGCTGTGTTAAAGCTTTCGCTTCCCGCAGGATGGAAGCTGCGCTGCGCGAACTGATTGTTTTTCCCTGGTGAACTGTGATGGAGCAAAAATTACACTCTCCGTAACAGCCCCGGTGGGTGGTGATAGAGAACTTAATGGTGTCCAGCGCGCGTACCGCTCCCTGCTTTTTGTAATAAGGATGCACATCCCGCTCAAAGTGCAGGTCATAGATTGCATCCAGGTCCTTTTCAGAAGGACAGTAGGCCGGCGGGTTCTGTATTAGATAGCGGCTATCCTGCTGCTGGCACAACCCCCGGGCAGTAAGGGGATCATTGTTTGTGTAGAAAAGGTGGAACATTTCGGTAAATTTCGCCTTGCTCTCCTTTACCTCCGCATAAGGCGGCAGCAGAATATGTCCCTCTTTAGGCTCCTTCGCGCTATAGCATATTCCCCGTATATCCTCTATATTCTCGTCATGTGCAAGCCTCCCGGCGATTTCGAGAACTGCCTTTTCTCCCATGCCGTACACGAGGATATCGGCCTTTGCGTCGAACAGCAGTGATCTGCGCACAGCATCATCCCAGTAGTCATAATGAGCGGTCCTGCGCAGGCTTGCCTCGATCCCTCCAAGGACAAGCGGTTTTGTATTCTTGAAGTGTCTCCGTATAAGATTGGCATAGGCTATTGCGGCCCGGTCGGGTCTTCGGGTATTCTCTCCTCCGGGAGTGAAATCATCGCGGTGCCGCCTTTTCTTCAGGGCAGTGTAATTGGCAACCATGGAATCTATGGAACCCGCCGTAATGCCCCAAAAAAGGCGCGGTTCTCCAAGCCTCATGATGTCAGTGCCGCTGTTTGTGTCAGGCTGCGCAATAATTCCGACTTTATATCCGGCGCCGGCGAGGACATTCCCGATAACCGCAACACCGATATGAGGACTGTCGATATAGGTATCACCTGTTACAAGAATTATGTCCAGGCCCTTCCAGCCCCTCTTCTTCATCTCTTCCTGAGTTGTCGGTAAAAACATGACCTCTCTCCCCTTGTCTCCAGGCTGCCCTGTTACTGCAACATGGTCCCGCACCCTTTGCAGCTGCGTCTGTTGATATCGGCGCCCAGATATTTGTCACATGACGGACATCTCCAGTTATAAGCGCTAAAACAGATAAACGCGGCGATAACCACAATCTGGGCTGCAATAGCATTATTCTTTGAGAGTTCTCCAAGCAGATTAGGACGGCTATAGAGCAAAGTGAGGAATAAAAGTAAAAACAGCGTTACTGCTATGGCGAGATGTTGCCGGCCCCGGCGCAAGGCGAAATCCCGCATGATATCTTCATTGCCTCTTTTCTTAATCACCGTATCCCACAATTACTTCCCTGTCAGATAATCTCCAAGAAGTCCTCTGCTGTGCTCGTCATCATGGCAATAGATACAAAGATTCTCCCAGTTAGAGCCGTCGGCAGGGTTGTTCCGGTGATTGCCGTCTTTGTGGTGCACCGTGAGGAGATGACGGTTCTTCGAGTCGAACTCTCTGCCGCATTTGGCGCAGATCAGGCCGTGGATTTTCAGGGATTGTTCCCTGTAATTTGAGGCTGATGAAGCGCTGCCCTCTTTCAACTCTCTAATAATTTCAGCAGCGCTTTTGACCTCCTCGGGCTTTTTAGGCTGGGGCTTTCTGATTTTTGTTCGTTGCCTGCTTCCCATACTCGCCTCCTGAAACAAAAGTACTCATTTATTATAAACCGACCCCGGACAATGATGCTATGAATTTCATATTTCGGTAGCAGGTAAGTTCGATTTTTAATCCTCTTGTTGAATATTCCAAACACTGCTTCGGACCCGATTTATAATGTAAATTTATAGGAAAGGCTCTTTCTCAGCTCATATGAATACCGATCAGCGTTGTCGTTACCCTTGCGCGTCTCTGCCTGTCTGGAATCCACTCCAGGATTACGCTCTTTTTAAATTCTTCAAAACGTGCCTGAAGTTCTTTTATATCGAGATGTTGATTAATGGTAAGAACCGGTTCCTGGTTGTTCCTCGCCCATTCCATGCGCTCGGCAACTTCCATGTCACCTTCCGGATTCCCGCACAATGTAAGAATTCGATGTGCAGGATGCCCACGCTCATCTGCGCAGTGGACCAGGTATCGCGCCCACACCTTTCCCTCATTGCCTACCCTTGATACCTCCCCCGTAAAGCCAGGTTGTTTCGCCTCATTAAGCAAGGCATCAACCAACGGATGACCTATACCGCCCAATTCACTCCCGCGACTTCGCAGTGATAATGAACGATCAAAGCAGACCTTCTCGTAGCGGGGCGCAAGGTGATAATGCCGTTGTAGCATTTCAGGCACATGAAATGTCCAGAACTCGCCATTGGGCATAGCAGTCCCCCCAACGCGCAGTATAATGGCACGTACCCATTGGCCAAGTTCCACCAACGTATGTCGTCCCTCAAGATGACGGTAGTTCTCCAGGTTGAAGCCGGATAAATCCTGAGAAAGAGCGCTTAACGCTTCGTGTGAACGGTTTGCTTCACGGATCATTTTGGCAATATCCTGTTCGGTACGTCCGTAATCCCTGTCAATCAACGCGTGCTTGAACAATTCCTGATAGTCGGGACGACTTCCCAGCAGGCCGAGGATATCACTGCGAAAGTCTTCCCGTGTATGCCCCTGTTCATCAACCTTGCCTATGGAAAGCGCAATTTCCTGCAATTTATGGTCTAGCAGGTCGTAGATACGTTCTTCCACTGTGTCCTCAGCAAAGAGATTGTAAACCTGCACGGTATCCTGTTGTCCATAGCGGTGAATGCGGCCGATACGCTGTTCAACCGCCATAGGGTTCCATGGAAGGTCATAATTGAAAAGGATACGGCCAATCTGCAGGTTAATGCCTTCACCGCCTGCCGATGTGCAAACAAGAAAACGAGCGCCGTCATCTTTCCAGAAAGACTCCATTGCTGAAATCTTGTCTTCCAGCGGCCCTCCCTTGATAGTCGCTATAAAGCGTTGACCGAAAATACCTCCAAGTTCTTCTGCAAGGAACTCAAGCGTGTCCCGGTATTGCGTAAAAATTACGAACCGTTCAGTAGGGTTTCCCCTTGTCAGATCACTGATAGCCCGGACCAACGTCTCAAAGCGGCGGTCAGACCCGGCAGGGACAGTTGCAATCAAATCACGCACTTTTCTTATTTCGTCCGGGATATCAGACTCGGCAAAAACTCCTTCTTCAGCCTCCTCATCACTGTCCAGAGACCACCCGGTCATCTCTCCCTGTTCTTCACGCTTTTGCAAACGTCGGCGGACACGCCCTACATAAGCCTCGGCGTCGCTATTTGTGGCTGAGCCTTCTCCAAGAATGGCCCTCGCCACCGCCAGCATTTCATCCTGAATACGCATGATCTCGTCAGCCAATGTTGCGGCTTTAGCAGAAGCATGCGAGTTGCGTCTCTTTAATTCAAACTCCAACTGCTTTCGCATCAGCAATACCAGCAGTCTCCTTCGTAAGGCCTGCCGGATGGCCCTCGGACTGGACGACATGATCTTCTGGAACGTCGCCATGACAAACCCTATCGCCCTTTGCAGGCTGGTCGTCCTTTTTTGTCCTATTCCAGCGGCGTTGTATCCTTCCCGCAGATACTCGCTTAACTGCTCATAAAAAAGACGCTCGCGTGGCGCAAGCGAAAAACGCTCCGTATGGACCTGACGCCTGAGGAAGATAGGGTTTCCGACAGCATCGGTCACCTCCCTCTTCGTGCGGCGGACCATTACCCTGTTTAATAAACCACGACGGTTGATAACAGCCTCGGGATCTGCAAAGAGTTGATCATCAAGTATTTGTATCAAGGACCAGAACTGAAAAGCATTGCCTTGATGCGGCGTGGCCGAGAGAAAAATCAGGTCCCGCGCATGGTTCCGCAGGGACTCGGCAAGCCTGTAGTTTTGCGTTGTCACAGTCTTCTTGCCGCTCCGTGTGCGCGATACGTGATGCGCCTCATCTATAATCACGATGTCCCATGGCGCCGCTGCAGTCAACCTCTGAAGCCTGCGTTGTTGTTTGAGAGTATCAATGGACACTATCACCTGGTTGTGTCTTTCCCAGGCAGCAGAACCGTGGTCCTGGAAATCCCGTCCGAGGACATCAAAGTGCAGGCGGAAACACTCCTCCAACTCCCTTCGCCAATTCTCCACCAGACCGGCAGGGGTCACGATAAGAATACGCTCCGCATCACCCCGGGCCATCAGCTCCCGAATGAGCATACCCGTTTCAATAGTCTTTCCGAGACCCACCTCATCGGCTATAAGCACCCGGCGAGGAGACCGTACCACCATGTCGTGAACAAGCAATATCTGGTGCGGAAGTAAATCCACACGGCTTGCGCTTAGCTCACCCCCTGTATTTGCGTACATCATATCAAAGGCCATCTGCTTAATGCGATAGTCGGCGGGATCATCAAAGTCGCCGGCAGCCAGCCTCTCCCACTGGTCAGCGGCCTTCTCTAACCACTCAACCGGCAGGTTCTCTATCCGATCTCCTGAGGGAGATACAAAAAGGACTTTGGCCTGATAGACCCCGAAGTCCTGAGACACACGCAGGACCTCTCCCACTCCCCACTCCGGGTGATTCCGCACCCGGACCGTATCATTTGCGGTAATTGTGTATGCAGCAATAGTTTCGCTCATGTCAGATTAAACCCCACTATATAGAATTCATTCCCCGCCTGGTCATCCTGTTTATTCGGAGAGCCAAAGATGCGGCGCAACGAGACGCGCTCATCCCCTACCTCGAACCAGAAGTCTGACGCCTGGATCAATCGTCGCTTAAAAACGATCTGGACCATGCCGCCCATACGCTCAAGCTCATTTGCGCGCGACGCCAGCAAGTCGTGAATATATGAGCACACATCATCACGGTTGCCGCAACGGCATTGGAAGTAGCCTTTTTCCGGCACATTACCTTTTTTCGGATCATACTTATGTTTGCAAGAGGGGCATGCCACTTCGCCTTCCGGCAGCTGACCGCGAAACTGCCACACCGCCTCGCAGGAGGGACATAGTAAAACTGAAAGCTGAACCTTCTTGCGCTCTTTCTTTTTGGCCCAGGGCACTTGAACACGGACATTCTTCTCGCAATGCGGACAGGTCAGCTCGACGTACGTGTCATCACTCTTGCTCTTAGGTTTCAATGGCTCAGGGGCATAAGTCCAAAGCGTTGATGGACGGCCCTCTCCGCCCGAACCACGGGAGCTATTCACCATCATCGCGGAATCGGCAATTAATGAAGCGACATTAACTTCCCAGTCAAAGATTTTCTTGCAGCCGGGACAGGAAGAGTCACGGTAGTATTTCACAGAGATAGTTCTTGCCGCGATAAAGTAGTCTTTGAAAAGAGGCACTTCTTTTTTGCAGGTGGGGTCGGTACAGATTGCATGCTTGACCCAGAATGTATAAATCACGTCAGCATACAAATCCGGTTGAATCTCGGTCTTATAGAGGTCAAGAAGAGTTTCCCGCAAGGGCTTCCCATCGTTCCAGGCCACCGGCTTCGCCGCAAGCCGCTCGAAGGCGGATTTGAGCTCGTCGATCTCTACCGGCTCCACTTCGGTCTTGACGATAAACCAGGCCACCGGGTTTAGGTCAATGCCCACAACTTTGCAGCCGAGGCGCAATGCCTCCACAACTGTAGTGCCGCCACCCATAAACGGATCGAGCACCACCCTGCCTTCAGTATCAGGATCATGGCTGTGATCTTTGTAAAATTCCTCCATCAGGTCAACGGGAGTGCCATCCTCTCTGTAAGCCGGTTTAAGTGCGCCGAGCAAAATAGCGCGGAACACACAGGAAGCCCGCCGCGCAAACCACTTGTGCATCTGATAGATCGGCTTGAAACTGTTGCGCTCCGGTTCGGCAAGGCGGTTTATCTCGACGATCGGGAACCCCATCTCAATTGCGCGGGGCATCAGCTTTGTTTGTCCCTGTGCCGCCGCTATTTGAGATTTACCGTTTCCCATATCGCTTATATACGTAAATCCGTGGGGCAATGGACCGCCACTTCGGTCACCACATGGAATGCTTTATCGCTTGATACTAGCGCATCCGCCTTCAATCGTATCGCCACGGCCAGCACCATCGCATCATTGGTGAGAAGGCCGTATTTTTCCTGCAATCCGAATACTTTCTTTATCAGATCGTCCAGAGTGCAAGCCTCAAACCCAAGACCGAGATTCACCAGCGCTTGCACCTTGGCCCGATAAATGCCTAACTCTTTAATAGCGTCTGGCTTTGCGGCAAGACGACCAGCCGGATTGCCGCCGGAAATGAGCCCTTTCATCATCGCCTCCGAAAGCATAAGCTTGTGCGTCACCTCCTGCCAGACCGTCTGCGGCAAAGTACCTGTCAGTTCTCCGCGCGCACAGCGGCGAAGGAGTCTCTGTGCCTGATCAGAAACACCATGCTCCGCATAGAGCAACACATTAGTGTCTATCACGCAGAGACTGCCGCCGGGTATGTCATCGAGATTTACAGGTCCCATGCGTCTTCTTCGAGCACAGACCTGAACTGTTCAGTACTCAGCTTCATCGGCCGTTCGCAATAAAGCTGATAGGCGGCTTCACGCTTTGCAGGTTCCACCAATCTGTCAGTCAAATAGCTTTCAAGAGCGTCCTGTATAAGGTCGCTCAATGGACGCCCCTCTCCTGCTGCCCGGCGCTTGGCCCTGCGCAAGACATCCTCTTCAATTAGCGTGCCAACTTTCTGTTTCATCTCATTGCCTCCTTTACTGCATTGGCCCCAGCACGATCCACGGAGTGAGCATCTCCATGAGCGTCAAGCCGCCGTGCCGATATACAGATTGAGAGCCCGGTCCCTGAAAGCGGTTGTGACCCCGGCCGGTCATAACTGCCAATCTCCGGCCTGCGTCAATTCTGATGCCGTTTTCCTTCTCAGGCAAAGCTTCAGTAGGTTTGAAAAAAAGGAATCGTTTGCCGTCAAGTACACGGTCCGCGCCCTTTAAACCAGGGTCACTCATGCCGGGCCCGAGAAAAATGTAGCCGTGATCGCTGGTAACAAGTATCGTGCGGTCAGGTGGCACTGCCTGAACTGTGCGTCTCCATACCTGTTCCAACCCGTCCCAGATGCCGTCGAACATAGTCTCATCAAAGGCTGTGCTATCGGTATAACGCTGGTCCGGAAACCGTGACCAGAGAAGAAGCTGATTGTCTCCGTCGTCAATGGTGTGATAATCATTAATATGGCCATAGTAGCAATACCTGATATTCCTCTGCTTCAACTCGCCGCGGCCTGATAGTTGCGACGGCCCCATAGCCTCTAACCCCATTCCGAGACGGTCGGAGATAAAATATTCTGTCTCGCTCGGAATAGCGGCGCGCCCGCATCCGCAATCAAGGACTTGACGGCGGGAATTGCCGGCAAGGGCAAGCAGCCTCGGCATCTCCCGCAGGGAACATCCGTCGAATATGACAACAGCGGCCTTTGAATTGTGATCTAAAAACGATGCAACTGTCCTTGTTTCTGGTAAAGCGGAGGCAAGCTCATTAAACAGCGACGACGCCGATGCCCTAAGAAGATTTTCGCGCTCGTTCACCATCGTCTCCCCCCGGAGTAAATATGCTTGTGGAGAACTGCCGACGGCCTCGAAAGCGGTCTGCGTCCATACTTCGTTCAGAAGCCAATTCTGGATGCCCGGCAGACGCAAGCCCGGCTGCGTGAGACGTTCGATCAGTTCACGGTCCAGTATTGCGGCTTTCATGACCGCTGTGCCCCCTTGTCTTTCGGGTCTTCAGGGGGAATTTCAACACTGAAGTGTGCTGAATAAAAAGCCCCCGAAAGATTCGGCAGTCTTTCACATTGCTGCTCAAGAGCGGCTTTTGGCATCGGTCCGAGCACAGTAATGGCGAGTTGAACGTCGAGATCGCCCTGGCCGGTCAATGCACCACGATAGGCAACGGGCAACGCGGAGAGTTCCAGTCCTCGATAATCCGCAAATACATTAAAACGTGCTGAGTGGATAACAGGCTCATCCACATCCGCAAGCCGTACTGCAACCTGTTGGCGAAGTTCGCCGAGGCTGCGGCAATGGGGAGTGCCTCTTTCCTCGACAATAGCAAGAGGCTGTGCTGGAAGATCAAATTCGCTTTTTCCGCCTTCCAGTGTTGTTGTAGTCCCTGTATGTTCAGGGGATATCGCACTATCAGGAGGACTGAAAAGCGAAGTTTGTGAAGAACGGTCAGGCATTACAGGCCAAGGGGGTGCAAGCACTGCCTGATTGAGTTCTGAATCAGTAAGTGCCCCTCTCTCACCGCAGAATGACTTTCCAAGATATTGCAGACCAAGAATACGATTGCTGTCCTCCGCCAGGGCCATTACAGCATCGCCCACCATGCCCGTCGTTAATGGGACAGGGAATCCCAGGGTGTTGCGATATACGCGATCTACCTGTTCAACACGTTGACCGAACAGATTCGACAGATTTTCGCGCAGATGCTCCTCAAACAGAGATTGAGGATATACCTGAGAAAGGAGATAGTTGCGAACATCATCTTTGCTTGCAGCCTGCCCCAAACTATCTTCTTCGAATTGTGCCTGTGACGGCTGATCTCCCCAGCCGTCGATCCTTATGTATACGTAACCGGATTTCAAAGTGCGTTGAATCTGGCTCAACTGGTCCTTTTCAATCTTTTCAAATTTAGCGCGACGTTCCGCATTTGATGCAGTCCCGGCGAGTTGCCTGGCGGCCTTGAGCCGCTTCGCAAGCGCAAGCAAATCGGGATTCGTAAGATGGTTTGCCCCGCTGTCGCGCGGCTCCAGCAGAATCACCTGGTTACGGAACATTAGCCCCTGATAGAGTGCAAACCGTTCTTCCAGAGATAAACGACGGGGGGCTATGACATAGCGCTGGCCATGCGTAGAGAAGCCCTCAAGGGCAAACCTGGTCTTTTCCAAATCAAGGTAGATGACGGATTGGTGCGTGTCGCGGAATACGTCTTGCAGCCAAATTTGTACGATCTGATCACGCGCGACATCATCATTGTATTTAAGGGCATCGAGTTCAACCTTTGCGTATTCTTTTTCCTCAAGATCAAAGATGTATCGGCCTTCGCGTTCGTGGAAGCGCGTTCCGAATTTTTTAAATGCTTCCAGCCCGGCGTAGAATTGGTTGGGGTCATCACCGGGTTTGACTACATGGCGGACGAGTTCCTCCGGCGACAAACCAGCAGCGCGACCGCCGGGAACCAGACTCGCCAGCAGCACGGATGAAGCAATGACCTCCGAATAAGGCTGAGCGGCAAGGTCACGGTAGTTTGCCAGTGCGGCATTGACCAGTGTCCCGGTAGGGTCGAGATCGAGAAGGCGGTCTGCGCATTGGGTATCGCTGATCCGGCAATTTGCGGCTGTCATTAGATACGCCCCTTCCGATGTTGCATACAGCATAGAGCCAAGCAAGCCTAAAGCACTCCTTGTCCCCTGAAATCCGCCGCTCTCCGTTATGCGTTCAAAGACCAGTTCTATAAGGTCGGGCAGAAACGGAAACGCTGTTTCCATGCGGCTGCCATAAGCATCAGGCGGTTCAACTCCGAAACGCCGCCATGTATTTATGTAAGACTGGATTAGTGACCTTGCGGCTTCTTTATCATAGCTATCGGCATTTTTGAAAAGCCGATGCCTGACAATGGAGGCGCGATCTTCAGCTTTGCGGAAATGCAGCTCTATACGTTGTGTACGCTTTAGCGTAGCGCCTGGTTCCACATTGCCATCATAGACTGCGGCAAACAGCGTAACCCGCGTGTCGCGGGCTGCTTCTTCACTCAACATCTGTAGGAAGCTGATGTTCTGGCTACGACGTGCAGGATCAACAATGTTCTGAATGCCGCGTTCCAATTCATCGAGGATCAAAACAAGATGCCGGTTACTTATTGCAGCCCTGAAGTCGTCCAAATCCGGGGCACGATCTGCACTCCAGTTTTGACCAAGACGGGAGCTGATCAAAAGCCATAGTGCATCATGCGGCATGGACTGATCAGTAAACTTTTGGACGATAATTTCAGTGTCCTCCGGTGGCGACCATTCGTAGCCGGATTTGGCAGTCCACGCTTTTGCTTCGGCTGGGCTTGCAAAAAGGTGATAGCCAAGAAGAAGCGTGTGGGATTTACCGAGTCCTTTAACAGATTGAGCCAGAACTGTCCCAGGTCCTCTTTCTTTGAAGCGGCGGCTGAGTCCCCTGAGAACTTTATGCAGGTCCTCTGAAAGATAAGTCAACTCGAAAAACTTTTGAGCGTTCCGTTCCAGACAATCGGCATGTCCTGAGCGTAACCGTTCAAGATCAATTACTCCATCAAGTGATTCGATTGAGATATAACGTCTTTTAATCATAAATAAAGCATATACCAGAATTCTTGACGTGTCAAGAATAAAATTATATTTAATTATCGACGGGATTTTGCGGTTAAATACACAGTCAGGTAAAATAAAATATGGAGCGTGAGACGAAAGAATCTAAAAATCCATCTGCCTTTTCCGGTAAACTGCTGAAGCTAATGATAAACGGCATGTCTTTCTGGAAAAAAGAGCAAGGCCCCAAATAACGCAATTAACACAGCGGCAGGCTTATCGCCCGGGGTTTTCATCGAGGTATCGGCTTATTTCACTGATGAAATCCTCGCCATAACGTTCGAGCTTTGTATCGCCGACCCCGCCTATTTTCCGCATACTGAATGCTGTTGAAGGGTAGCTCCTGCACATCTCCTGCAGTGTCTTGTCAGAAAATATGATGTAGGGCGGGACCTGCTGCCTGTCCGCCAGCCTTTTCCTGACAACGCGAAGCCTTTCGAAGAGCGCCTCATCATATTCACCGGGGTCCCCTCTCTTTTCCTTCAGGCTCTTTGCCTTCACCTCTTCTTTTCTTAAAGCAGTGATCTTTCCTCTGCCGAACAGGATATCGGACCCCTTTTTAGTAATCTTGAGCACAGGGTAGGGATCGCCTTCCTGCATGACCGCCTCCTGTGCAATGAGTTCATTAACAACAGACCGCCAGTATGTTTTGTCCCTGCCTTTGCCGGCGCCGTAAGTCTTGATATCGTTATGTCTGAGTTCCCGGATGCGCTTCGTATCCGCTCCTGTCACTATATCGATAATATGGCCTGTGCCGAACCTCTGCCCCGTCCTCGACATGGCCGACATCACAATCTGCGCCTCCACCGTTATATCTATCTCTTCGACGGAACCCGAACAGATATCACAGCCGCCGCAGTTGTCGCCAGGATAGTCCTCACCAAAAAAGCCGAGGAGCTGTTTTCTTCTGCATACGTTGTGAGACGCATATCCGACCATCTTATTCAGCTTCTCGATCGCGATAAAGCGTTCTCCATCATCCGCTATACTGTTGATGAAATAACGGATTTTGGGGATATCGCCCCGTCCGAAAAAGAGAAGGCATCGGGCATCGCCTCCGTCCCGTCCTGCCCGGCCGGTCTCCTGGTAATAGCCCTCGATATTTTTGGCAAGGTCGGCGTGGATGACAAAGCGCACATTCGATTTATCGATGCCCATGCCGAAGGCTATGGTTGCAACTATCACCTGCACCTCGTCCCTGTTGAACGCCTCCTGGTTCTTCTCCCGCTCTTCAGATGAAAGCCCTGCATGGTAGGGAAGAGCAGCGGTCCCCTTTGATCTCAGGAAAGCCGCCATTTCCGTTACTGAATCACGGGTTGTCCTGTAGATGATGCCGGACTCGCCCGGATGTTCCCTCAGGAATTCGAGTACTTGTACCTCCACCTTTGACTTCACCTTTACCTCATAAAAGAGGTTAGGACGGTCAAAAGATGCCCGCACAATATGCGGCCTTCTCAGGCCAATCTTATTTATTATATCTTCCTGCACCTTTTGGGTTGCAGTAGCTGTAAACGCAGCAACCGGCACGTCAGGAAACATCTCAGGTATGAGGGAAAGCCCCATGTAATCCGGACGGAAATCATGGCCCCATTCTGATATGCAATGCGCCTCGTCGATAGCAAAGAAAGACACTTCAGAGGTCTTAAGTCTCTCAAGAAAGTGACGCATGGCAAACCTCTCGGGGGCGATATAGAGCAGCTTCAGCTTGTTGTATTGCAACAGGCGATAGACACCGGAAACCTCTTCAGCGTTCATAGAACTATTGATGAAGGCAGCGGAAATCCCGTTCTCAACAGCCGCATCCACCTGGTCTTTCATCAGTGATATGAGAGGGCTTATGACGACAGCGGTCCCGTGCATCACCGTTGCAGGCAACTGGTAACACAAAGATTTCCCGCCGCCCGTCGGCATCACAGCAAAAACATCTCTGCCGTCGAGGATGTTCCTGATAATGGATTCCTGGTCCGGACGGAATGCCTGAAAGCCGAAAACTGTCTTCAGGGCATCAAATATCGAAGCTTCACGGTATCTACGGTATCCATTGTTTTCAGGCATGAGGCCTTATTTTAACATGGTGAGTTTAAACATGGCTATTTTTTGTGCCGTGGGTAAAGTGGCACGGTTTGTTATTGCTAATTATCCTTTCGGTCCCGGCCACCGGAGTGTATTGAAAATACTGGTTGCCTTTGGCCCTTTTGCACATCAACGACCAAAAGAGCTTTCATATCTCATCCACTCCGGGCGCCGCTAAATCTTTTCTAATGCCTGTTCCAGGTCTTGCATTATATCTTCAACATTCTCAATTCCAACCGAGAGCCGCACCAGGTTGTCCGTTATGCCTGCTTTAAGCCTCTCTTCTCTGGTTATGAGTGAATGAGTCATCGACGCAGGGTGCGCAATCAGAGTTTCAACCGATCCAAGACTGACAGCTAGCGTGCACAGCTTCATGGAGTTCATGAGTTTTATTCCGGCCTCCAGTCCTCCTCTTACCTGGAAACACAAAACTCCTCCAAAGGCGCTCATTTGCCTTTTTGCCAATTCATGCTGAGAGTGTGATTTAAGTCCGGGATAATAGACCCTCTCAATTTTCGGATGCCCCTCTAAGAACCCGGCAATCCGTATGGCGTTTTCGTTATGTTTTTCCATTCTGATCGGCAAGGTTTTAATACCGCGCAAAGTAAGCCACGCCTCGAAGGGGCCGAGCGTCGGACCGGTATTTTTAAATATCGGATCAAACGTTTTGAGAAATGACCTGGATCCGACTACGATGCCGCCGATCACATCGCTATGCCCGCTCAGGTATTTGGTCAGGCTATGAATCACTATGTCTGCGCCGAATTCTATTGGCCGCTGAAAACAGGGCGACATGAAGGTGTTGTCAACCACTGTCAGCAAACCAAATTCGGCGGCAATTTTAACCGTCTCCCTAATGTCCGTGAGCTTCAAGGTAGGATTTGACGGGGTCTCAATATAAATCAACCTGGTGTTTTCTCTGACGGCCGCTTTAATGTTTGCGGCATCAGAAGAATCAATGAAGGTGAAATCGATCCCGAATTTCGGCAATATATCCAGAAATAATTTAAGAGTCCCTCCGTACAGGCAGTCGGTTGAAACTACATGGTCGCCTTTTTTAACAATTGACATAAGCGTAGTGTTTATTGCCGCCATTCCGGAGGCACAGGCCCTTGCGTCCTCTCCATTTTCGAGTTCTGCAACGCTTCTTTCCAGTGCTCTTATAGTCGGATTGCCTAAGCGGGTATAAATATATCCTTCTTCTTTTCCGGCAAATCTTGCGGCGCCCTGTTCTGCACTGTCAAAAACAAATGAAGAGGTTTCAAAGATGGGAAAAGCAACAGAGTCTGTTGTCGTGTCGGAATCCTCTCCTGCATGTACCGCTTTCGTCGCAAATTTATAAATACTCTTTTCTTTCGGCTGTCTAAATTTCACTTTTTATTCTCTCTCCAAGTGGGGGCAAGCTGCAATAATGCCTATCAAAAGTATACCACTACCCATAAAATCTTAATAGCTATCGCGATCAATCTGTACTGATACGTTTCCTTATCAAATAAATCCCGTCCCGGATGGTAAGAAACAGTTTTTCAGTCCTGCTGTCCGCGTTCACCAGTTCATTGAAGTCTGCCATTGCCCGGGCTTCGTCGTCTTTCGGATCGAATATCTTCCCGTACCACAGGGCGTTGTCGGCAAGTATCAAGCCGCCGGTCCGCAAAATCCGCATCGATTCCCTGTAATAGGCGCAGTAGTTTTGCTTGTCGGCGTCGATGAAGACAAGGTCCGTCTTTTCATCCGGCAGGGTCTTCAGGATATCCAGGGCGTCGCCAATCCGGAGGTTGATCTTGACTCCGCTGGGGCTTCGGTTGAAGAAATCCTGCGCGATCTTAGCATGGTCCGGATTGTGCTCGATGGTCAGAAGTCTGCCGTCATCGGCCAGGACCTCGGCCATGGCAAGTGCCGAGTAACCTGTAAATGTACCAATGTCGACAATGTAGTGCGCTCCGGACAGTTGGGCAGCCAACTGGAGGAACCGGCCTTCGGCCCGCCCGGTGACCATGCTCGGATAGGGTGTCCTTGTCAGTGTGAAGTGTTCGACCTCCTCGAGTAATTCCGACATGGGCGTTGTATGGTCCCTGGCATACGCTTCAGCCTCCTTGGCCACAATATCCATGAAACAAAAGATGCCGGCTGCGTTATCAGATTGCCTGTCATGACCCCCGGCAAGTTTCCGGTCCATAGCACTAGCCCTCCTTACTATATAGCATCAATCACTTCGCCGGTCATGGAACCTTCCAGCGCCTGTACATAACCGCGAGCGACCACCTCAACAGGAGTTCCGTTAGACGCATCCATATTGAATGCCTTGAGGGTATCAATTACCCAATTGGGACTTACGATGTTTATGCGAATGCCGCGCGGCATTTCTAAAGCAGCTGCACGGCTGAAGCCCTCAAGGGCCGAGTTCACTAAGCTAATCGCAGTAGAACCCTTCATCGGGTTGCGGCTTAATATGCCGCTCGTCAGCGTGAATGATCCATTGTCATTAACGTGATCAATGCCCAGGCGCACCAAGTTCACCTGGCCCATCAGTTTATTGTTGAGGCAAAGCGCAAAGTCTGCGTCCGTCAGGGAAATCATGGGGCCGAACTTCGCGAGTCCCGCCGCAATGATCACGGCATCGACTCGTCCCGTCGCCTCGAACATCTTTGTTATGGATGGCTTATCCGCAATGTCAACCTTGATCATTGATTTACTGAAACTGACCGGAACCACCTCATGGCGGTTACCAATAGCCTGCACGATTGCACTGCCTATTGTCCCTGTTGCTCCGATGACAATGACCTTCATGGCTGGATCCTCCTGTGTAACAATGTAAGGCTGCAAAAAGATTTGTTAAACTAACTTAAATTAAGTATAGCATTGGGCCGCAGGCATTAAACTGTCAATATCTCGAAAACGAGTGTTATCAAACGGCCTTTTTACAAAACCCATTGTTTCCAAAAAAAAATAATGATATAATTTTTCCATTGAAGTTAGCGTTTGTCAACTCATCATTTTGAAGGGGTGAACGACCGTGCAAAAAAAAACAAAGTTCAAAGCGAAGAACGAAGGAGTCCGGACCGCATCACTTGCGAAAGTACCGACCGGAATAAACGGCCTTGACGAGATCACACAAGGCGGGCTTCCAAAGGGGCGCCCCATTCTGGTATGCGGGAGCGCAGGAAGCGGCAAGACGCTTTTGGCTATGGAGTTCCTTGTCCGTGGCGCCCTCGAATATAACGAGCCGGGTGTCTTCATGGCCTTTGAGGAGAACGCTGAAGAGTTGACGAAGAACGTCGCTTCCTTGGGCTTCGACCTTGAAGACCTCTCGAAGAAAAAGAAGATCGTTGTTGATTATGTATATATTGAACGCAGTGAGATCGAGGAGACGGGTGAGTATGACCTGGAAGGGCTTTTCGTCAGGCTTAATCATGCCATACAATCTATCGGCGCCAAGAGGGTGGTGATCGATACTATCGAGACACTCTTTTCAGGGCTGCCGAACATCAACATACTGCGTGCGGAGTTGCGCCGCCTTTTCAGGTGGTTAAAGGAACAGGGAGTCACCGCGATCATTACCGGGGAAAAGGGCGAGGGTACCCTTACCCGCCACGGGCTCGAAGAATACGTGGCCGACTGCGTCATCGTACTCGACCACAGAGTGACACAACAGATATCCACGCGCCGCATAAGGATAGTCAAATACCGGGGCTCTTTGCACGGCACGAACGAATATCCCTTCCTGATTGATGAGACCGGCTTCTCAGTCCTGCCCATAACCTCTATCGGGCTCGACCACAAGGCGACTGACGAACACGTGCCTACCGGCATCCCCAGGCTTGATGCGATGCTCGACGGCAAAGGCTATTACCGCGGCAGCAGCATCCTTGTTTCGGGCACAGCAGGCACAGGAAAGACAAGCCTTGCCATGCACCTTGTCAACGAGTCGTGCAGCCGTGGCGAGCGGTGCCTTTATCTCGCCTCAGAGGAATCTGCGAACCAAATCATCAGAAACGCCAAGTCCATCGGCATAAATCTGGACCCCTGGGTTAAGAAAAGACTTCTGCACTTTAACGTGGCGAGGCCGACATACTCCGGCCTGGAGATGCACCTGGTCACAGTCAATAAGCTGATCAAGGAATTCCGGCCCACCATCGCTATTATCGACCCCTTAACGGGCATGACGAATATCGGGACGGTGGAGGAAGTCAAGGCCATGCTGATGCGGATGATCGACCTGCTGAAATCCGGTTATATAACCACCCTCTGCACGAGCCTAACCCACGGAGGCCACGACCTCGAGCAGACCGAAATCGCGGTGACGTCCCTCATGGATACCTGGCTCCTGGTCCGTGATATCGAGTATAACGGCGAGCGCACCAGGGGCCTTTACGTCCTGAAGTCCAGGGGCATGGCCCATTCCAACCAGATACGGGAGTTCCTGATAACGGACAAGGGCATTGACCTAACGGATGTATACGTGGGCCGGGGGATGGTCCTGACAGGCGCGGCGCGGAAGGTCCAGGAGATGCAGGATGAGGCAGAGGCGCTAGTCCGGCGGGAAGAGCTGGAAAGGGTCAAACGGGAACTGGAGAGAAAGCGGCTGATCATGGAGGCCAAGATAAATGAAATCCGCTCGGAGTACGAGTCTGCCGAAGAAGGATTGCTGGCCAGCTTAAAGGAACAGGAGATGAAGGAAAAGGCCCTTGCCTCAAACCGCAGCGTTATAGCGGGCATGCGCAGGGCGGATGCAGGGTCAGATAAACAGGGACCGAAGAACAAACGGAAATAGCGGGGTGGAAATATGAGTGTGACGTCAAAGACAGCCAGGAAAACATCGCCGAAGACCCCGGCAAAAAACCGGAAGGCATTAAGCAAACCCACAAAAAGAGAGTCTGGGAGCGAAATGTGGAACCTGAAGCTTTACGTGGCCGGACAGACCCCGAAATCGATCCTTGCGTTCTCTAACCTCAAGAAAATCTGTGAAGAGCACGTCACGGGCAAATACAGGATCGAGGTAATAGACCTTTTGAAAAACCCGCAGCTCGCCAAGGGCGACCAGATACTTGCCATCCCGACGCTGGTAAGAAAGCTGCCAGTCCCTATACGGAAGATCATCGGCGACCTCTCCAACACGGAACGGGTACTGGTCGGTCTCGATCTGAAGACGGTGAAATGAGGACCTGATGAAAAAGAAAACTGATGATACAGTCCGCAAACTGGAGAAAAAGGCCAAAGAGGTGAGGCAAGAGAAATACCTCCTGAAACTCTACGTGACCGGAATGACGCCCAGATCGATGAAGGCGGTCACGAACATAAAGGATATATGCGAGGAACATCTGAGCGGCCGCTATGAACTGGAGATCGTCGACATCTTTCAGCAGCCTGTGCTCGCAAAGGGCGAACAGATCATTGCGGCGCCGACACTCTTAAAAAAGCTGCCCTTGCCCCTGCGAAGGTTCATAGGTGACATGTCCGATACCGAAAAGATTCTTATCGGGCTTGATCTGAGACCTAAAAAGAAGTGCTGAAATCAGGACCAGATCGTGGCTAGAAAAAAAGAGAAAAAGAAAGAGGAACTTCTTGGCGACGTATCACAACTTCGGTTGCGCCTGGACGAGGCCGAAGAAACGCTCCGGGCTATCAGGCAGGGCGAAGTAGACGCGCTGGCAGTATCCGGTCCCCGTGGCGATCAGGTTTATGCCCTGCAAGGGGCGGAGCATACATACAGGGTGCTAGTCGAGTCGATGAACGAGGGGGCGCTCACCCTCACGGAAGACGGAACCATCATTTACTGCAATATGGCTTTTGCCGCAATGGCAGATACCCCATGCGGGCAGTTGGTGGGTGTCTTGTTCAGGGATCTGGTATCCGAAAAATACCGTGAGAGGTTCGACCTCCTTTGGAAGAAGGCCCTTGAAGGGACCGGAACTGAAGAGATCGAGCTGAAACTGAATGGCGGCGGGCTTCCGGTTTACCTATCATGCAGTACGCGCGTGCAAGATGAGGTGTTAACGGTCTTTGCCATCGCCACCGACATCTCCGAAAGAAAGAGAGCGGAAGATGAACTTCGGAAGGCCCACTACGAACTTGAAGTCAGGGTTGCCGAACGCACGGCGGCTCTCGAAGCATTAAACAAAGAACTTGCTGCCTTCAGCTATTCGGTTTCCCACGATCTTCGCGCCCCTCTGCGGCACATGTCAGGCTTTATGAAACTGTTGCAACTTAAGCTTGGGGACTACCCTGATCTCGAAACCCGCCATTATATGGACGCGATATCCGACGCCTCAAATAAAATGAGTATGCTCATCGATGATCTCCTGAAGTTTTCGAGCCTTGGCCGTTCGGAGATGCAGAAAACAAAGGTCAATTTAAATACCCTTGTAAAAGAAGTGGTGCGGGAAATGCAGGAAGACCTAAAAGAGCGGGAGATTAGATGGGAGATCGACGAACTACCTGACGTCCTCGGTGACCAGTCATTATTAAGAGTTGTGATTGTCAATCTCGTCTCCAATGCAGTCAAGTTCACAAGTGCTCGCCCACAAGCTGAGATCAAGATCGGCTGCATAGATAACGGAGATAAATTCACTTGTTCCGTCAAAGACAACGGAGTAGGGTTTGACATGAAATATGTGGATAAAATCTTCGGCGTATTCCAGCGTCTCCACACCCAGAATGAATTCGAAGGCACAGGTATTGGACTTTCAATTGTGCAGCGCATCATTGCCCGCCATGGCGGGAGAGTCTGGGCCGAAGGTGCTGTGGGGCAAGGCGCCACGTTTTACTTTACTATGCCAAAGCATAAGGAGGCATGAGCATCTGTAAAGTTCGATAGGGCTGCTAAAGCCTTGTGGTCCGTCTTTTCTCGATCAAATCAAAATTGCCCGCATACTTGCTGCACAGGGATTCAAGAAATATTTGAAGCTCATCAGGCCGAAGCAGCATTTCCGGCGCAATGTCCGGAAACGTACAGGCCTTGATGATTTTTTTAACAAGGTTGATTACACCGTAACTGATCACTTCTTCAGGAAATGATGCAGGGGCACTTTCCATCAGCAAACGCTCTGAATACCAGCCTCCGCTTGTGCGAGCTATGCCCGCACAAGATCCGCTGATGGGCTTTATTTTTACTTCCCGTAAAAGCGCCATTTCCCTGACTCCCATGTTTACCAGTTGAAGCCCCCTCATGGCAGGGTTGGAAGCCAGACCATGCCGCCCTTTAGTAATAGGAAGAAAACGAAATAAATCAGCCCCTGAGCAATAGATGTATTGACCGCCCCCCCCGCTTTTATCAGGTTTTATTTCAAAAAACAGAAAGTCATTTATATACGCATATGATTTCTTGTCCTCTTCAGACTTTAGTATGCTCACTGTTTTATACCTCCTCTCAGGGCCCGCGACCTCTTGATTAGCTTATCTGATTGATATACTCAACAGCAAGCGCAAGAATTGCATCATCACAAATCTATTCGAAACAGTTCAATACTGTCTCCGAGGAATAGAGGCAGAGAGGCAGTAATGGGATTAACATCGAGGGAGAGGCGATCAGCAACAAAAGTCACAGCCCAGAGATACAATAAGCAGGCTCAGAATAAGCTTATTAGATTATCATCTGCAAAAGCAAAGAAGTGATATGTGGAGTAACCTGTAAGTTGAGGTAAGAGCAGGCGGGACATGGCGCCGCAGCGGGCGTCGGCAGCCACGACCGCCACGGATGGCTGAACGGGCTGTCCTCGCCTTCGAGCAAGGCTGGATGCCTTGTGAGATTTAGCCGAGGCACTGTGTCCCGCCTGCTCTTGGCGCCACTACATTGAATGCAAATAAGCAAACAATTTCGAATAGATTTTTACGTGACGCAGCGCAGGCCTGGCAACACATGCATAGCTTCTTTACAATTTATAAGGGACATAATATATCAGGCTACCATGAAATGATAATTTGGTGTAGTATTTAAAAGGTATACATGAGGCCACTTATTCTTGTTACTAACGATGACGGCGTGCACGCCCCCGGCATCATTGCCCTGTTTAAGGCGATGAAAGAACTGGGTGAAGCCTATATCATTGCGCCTGACAGAGAGCGGAGCGCGGTAGGCCATTCGCTTACCCTTCACCGGCCGTTAAAAGTGGAGGAACTGCGGGAAAATGTTTTCAGCGTGAATGGCACGCCGACCGATTGTGTTGCACTTGGCGTTCATAAAATACTGCCCCGGAGACCGCACCTTATAGCTTCAGGTATTAACAGAGGGGCGAATCTGGGGGATGACATCACCTATTCGGGCACTGTTTCCGCTGCCATGGAGGGGACTATTTTAGGCGTCCCATCCTTTGCCCTTTCGGTAATCGGAGAGAGGCCGTTCCATTATGACAGTGCAGTTTATTATGCCATTGAAGTCGGAAGTTACATACTGGACAAGTCGCTGCCCTACGACACTCTGCTCAACGTAAACGTCCCCAATGTGCCGAAGAGGGACACGATAAAAGGAATCAGGATCACCAGGCAGGGCAAGCGGGTTTATGATAATGCTATCCAGGAAGTCTTTTCGCCGTGGGGCGACAAGCATTATTGGATCGGAGGAGGTAAACCCTATTGGGAGCAGGGAGAGGACATGGACATGCAGGCAGTGCTCGACGGCTATGTATCTGTGACGCCTGTTCATCTTGACCTGACTAACTATACGGCTTTGGATTATCTGAAAAAAAGCTGGGGCTATGGACTATAACGTTATAATTGTCGGCGCCGGGCCGGCAGGGATTTTTTGCGCGCTCGAACTGGTTGCTGAAGCGCCGGCTCTTAAAATCCTGATAATCGAACAGGGCAAGGATATTGACCGCCGCCGCTGTCCCATGGATGCCAATGGCAAAGCGTGTATCTCATGCCCGGAATGTGAACTGGTAAGCGGTTGGGGTGGCGCCGGAGCATACAGTGACGGGAAGCTTACCCTCTCGCCTGAGATCGGGGGATTTCTCGGCCGGTATATGGATATGGCTGCTCTTCAACCCCTTATAGATTATGTTGACGGCATTTATGTGAAATATGGCGCTCCATCCGAACTTCATGGCAGCGACAGCAGGGCGGTCAGCAGCATAAGGGACCTTGCAGCCAAAAACGACCTGACCTTTATTCCCTCGAAAATACGGCATATCGGCACTGACAGGTGCCGGGAAGTGCTGACGAAAATGAGAAAAGCTATTGACGGAAAAGTTGACACGATTTTTGAGAAGGATGTACAGACAATAGTTGTTGATAAAAGTAAAGCTGTTGGCGTAAGTCTTAAGGATGGTCTCGAAATTCGCGCTGATTACATAATCCTGGCGCCTGGCAGGGCCTCTTCAAAATGGCTTGAGACAGAAGCAAAAAGGCTCAAACTTACCTTGCTCAAGAACCCTGTCGATATTGGTGTACGGGTTGAGGTGCCCGCGCCTGTGCTGGAACCTCTTACACTGGCTACGTATGAACCCAAAATGATTTTTTACTCAAAAAAATTCGATGATAAAGTCAGAACATTTTGTGTCAATCCATATGGTGAAGTTGTGAAGGAGCATTTAAAGGGCATATGTACGGTAAACGGCCACAGCTATTCTGACAAAAAGACATGCAACACCAATTTTGCCATTCTTTCAAGTACTTTTTTCACAGAGCCCTTTAATGAGCCGATTTCCTACGGCATGTATATAGCAAGGCTTGCCAATTTCCTTGGAGGCGGAGTCATTGTGCAGAGGCTCGGCGATCTTTTCAAGGGCAGGCGGTCCACCCCTGAAAGGATGGCAAGGGGGATTGTAATGCCCACGCTGAGTGATGCAACGCCGGGCGATTTGAGCTTTGTGTTGCCCTACCGTTATTTGTCCAATCTCCTCGAGATGCTCGAAGTTCTTGACAGGATAGCTCCTGGTGTCAACTCCAGGCATACCCTCCTTTATGGCGTGGAAGTGAAGTTTTATTCTATGCAGATCAAGCTGACAAACAGCCTTGAAACCGAGATACAGGACCTGTTTGCCATCGGTGACGGGGCAGGTGTCAGCAGGGGGCTGATACAGGCTTCGGCCTCCGGAGTTATAGCCGCGCGGGAAGTGATAAGAAGGCAAAAGGCAAAAGAAGGCTAATGGCTAATGGCGAAAGGTTTAATAAAAGCAAAAAATAAAAATTAAAAGGCTGTCTATGTTTTGGTCTTTAACCTTTTGCCCTTAGCCTATAGCCTTTTGGCAGTAGTTTAGGGAGGATATTATGGACTATGCGAAACTCAGAGAGAGGATGGTAACTGCGCAGCTTATCTCGCGAGGGATTACCGACATCCGCGTCCTCGATGCCATGACTAAAGTCCCGCGCCACCTTTTCATGCCCGAGGCCTTACTGGAAAGGGCTTATGATGACGTGGCACTCCCCATCGGCGAAGGGCAGACGATATCCCAACCCTATATGGTTGCCGTGATGACAGAACTCCTGGAGCTGGGTGGAGACGAAAAAGTTCTGGAGATTGGTACCGGCTCGGGATATCAGGCGGCCGTGTTGTCTGAGCTTGGACGTGAGGTTTTTACCATAGAAAGAGTTCCGGTGCTTGCCGACGAGTCGCGCGCGCGCCTTGCCAGGCTCGGCTATAATAATGTAACTGTAGTGACAGGGGACGGTTCCAGAGGACTGGAGGATAAGGCGCCTTTTGATAGAATTATCATTACCGCTGCCGCGCCTGAACTGCCTGAAATAATAGTGAAACAGCTCAAGGAGGGCGGGATCATTGTTGCTCCTGTAGGAGAACGGTTCTCGCAGGTTGTGATCAAGGGACGCAAAAAAAAGGGGGTCCTTGCAGAGGAGCTCCATACACCCTGTGTCTTTGTCCCGCTTATCGGTGAGTACGGCTGGAAGGGATAAGGGGCAAGCGACCACGGCACTTTAACTTGATAATGCACTGTCTTGCTGCAGGTTACCTGAGGCCTGTCATTGCCTCGAAAAACCCCCTCACCCCCACCCTCTCCACCAAGGGGAGAGGGATATAATTAAAGTTCCCCTCCCTTCGAGGTCGGTGATATAAGGGGAGGGTGATTTTCATGCCCCTTTGCGGGCCCCAGCTCATGGGGATTCCGGACCAGACAACAGTACCAGAAGTAGGTGCTTTAAGCAAGTGCTCTTAAGCACGGGAATGACGTCTTGGCGTGTCCCCATCCCTGACGAACACTCTTTGTTAACTTTTTTGTAGTCAATATTATAAAATAACAGCAAGTAGAAATTTGCCTATGGTTATTGCGCTTAAGGACAATTTCTTGTGAGTCATGAGGAGGATGAGATTATGAAATATCGACCAATTACGTTGTTCATTACCGGATGTTTATTTTTTTTAATAATTTTTCTGAATGGATGCGCATCCCAAATGACTGTTGATGAACACGGCAGGGAGTGGATAGCAAGACCCTTAACGGAGCTTAAACAGGAAATGAATCGCCCTGATTCATATGCTTCAAAAAAAGGATGGAAAGAGACTACCTACTCGCTTGCCAATGGCAATTATGTATATGTCGAACCAATCTTCGATGATTGTTTAGTGCATTGGGAAGTAAATTCAGGGGGGATAATTATCGGTTATCAGGCCAAAGGAAATGGTTGTGGTCTGGAGGAGCAGTTTCTTGATGACAGGCTTTCCAAACAGAAAAGTCGTGCAGATTATTAAGGGTCCTCCTCATTTCCTCCTATCTGCGGGTTTTTGTCAGGTTGAAGTCGGGATATGCGGTAACATTAACTTCGTTCAGGTCCAGGCCGTCGAATTCTACTTCAGCTGATACCCGGATAGGAATTATTCTATCCAGCAGCTTGAAGAACACGAACATCACGACGAAAACAAAGGCGAAGTTTACGCAAACGCCGATGAGCTCGGCCAAGAACTGCGAAGTGCCGCCATAAAACAGACCCTTTACCGTGCCTGGAACGTTGTTCAGGCCGTCGCCGTACGTGCCGTCAGCGAAAAGTCCGAGTGCTATAAGCCCCCAGGCGCCGCACGTGCCGTGAACAGATATCGCGCCCACGGGGTCGTCGACTTTTAATGTTCTCTCAACAAAAAATATGCTCATACAACAAAGTACCCCTGCAACAAGCCCTATAATTACCGCTCCGACTGTATTCACGAATGCGCACGGCGCCGTGATAGCAACGAGTCCCGCAAGGAGTCCGTTCGCGGACAAGGAAAGATCGGGCTTACCGTAACATATCCACATATACGCCATTGCCGAAAAGGAAGCCGCCACTGATGCCAGCATGGTATTTACCGCTATGACCCCGATCCTCAAATCACCGCCGGCGAGGGTCGAGCCGGAATTGAACCCGAACCAGCCAAAGAAAAGTATTAGGGATCCGATAATAGCCATTGGTATATGATGTCCCGGTATGGCCTTGGGAGTTCCATCGGCCTTGAATTTGCCGACACGAGGACCAAGAACGATTGCTCCGGCCAGGGCCGAAACGCCGCCGACCATATGGACAACCGAGGAACCTGCGAAATCCAGGACCCCATGGCCGAGTCCGAAATTTTTGCCGAGCTGTGACAGCCACCCGCCGCCCCATACCCAGTTTGCATATATAGGGTATGTAAACATGGCGATAAAGAACCCGAAGATCATGAACGATTTAAATGTCCAGCGTTCAGCCATGGCGCCAGTAGGAATTGTTGCTGCGGTATCCATAAAGACCACCTGGAAAAGAAAGAGCGTTATGATCGAAGCATCATAGGTCTGCCCTGAAAGGAAAAAACCTTTTGTGCCGAAGAGGCCGAAAGCCTTTCCGAACAGGCGCATAGTGAATTCACCATTCAACAATCCAGTTCCGCCTGCGAGGGTCCCGGCTCCGACCCCGCCCATCTGGAGCGCGTAGCCGCAAATCCAGTAACCGAGCACCCCAAAAACAAACACCATGAGGTTCATTGCCATGGTATGTGCGGCATTCTTTGCCCTTGTAAAACCGGTCTCTACCATGGCAAAGCCCGCCTGCATGAAAAAGACGAGATAAGCGCAGATCAATGTCCATACAAAATTAATAGCAATCCTGTTATGGCCAACGACATCTGCCAGCTTTACGGCAAGCGGTTCATTTGCCGCCAATTTTTTAAGGTCGTCCGCAGTCGGAGCTCCGGATGTGGCGCCGATTACGTCCCCGGCGCCGCCAGTATTAACGCCGGAGGGATCGGGTTTAATCTCCTGGGCCGGAGCTGGCTGGGCCTGTTCGTCCGCAAGCGCCGGCAAAGAAGACATCAAGTGCCCTATTAGCAAGGCCATTAATAGCAAGAAAGTCCATATCTTTTTCATTTTCGCCCCCTAGGAAAAAAGTAAATCAAAACATGGAAAAAAACAATCTCACCCAAAGACGCAAAGAACGCAAAATAAATCAACTGCCGGGTAGTTATTTTTTTTCTTTGAAAGTCGCTGTCTTTCTTTACGCCCTTTGCGCCTTTGCGCGAAAATTGGCTTTGCTTTCATATTTTGTCCCCGAATTGGATTATCATCGCGCCGCAAACAATTACCATCAACCCGATCCACGTAGAATTTGGTATGCTTTCCCTGAACACGAACCGTCCAAAAAGTATACTTATTACCGCAAAGATTGCGACGTAGACCCCGAGTAATTTTGAAAAATCCCATTTCACTATGTTGACAACTACACCATAACAACCGAGCGTTGCGCATCCTGTCAAAATGATAATTAAGCTGCTTCCGCGAAGTCCTTTGCGAACAACCGCATCACCTCCGACCTCCAGAATTGCCGCACCGACGAAAACAAGCCACGCAAGATAAGTCATTTGTAAACCTCCATAACAAAGATTAGCTAAAACTATGATAAGCTAAAACTATGCCAGGCTGTAACTGTTTGGTTTATAAACAAGTCTTAATAAAAGTATTGTAACAAAATTGTATAATGCTACAACATTGTAGGCAAAAAAAACAGGTAATAGGTCATAGATCATGGGTTATAGGTTATAGACGATAAGCGATAAGTTATAGATTATTAGGTTTTAGAATTTTTTTACCTATGACCCATGACCTATGACCCATGACCTACGTTTTTTTAATGCGAGGGTCCGCGGTGGAGGATAAGAAACAGTAAGAGGAGGAAAACAATAAGGCCCAGAGACAAAGCAAGCACGGTCCAGCGTGTTTTCTTCCAGCCGCTCTCCCACGGGGCCGGCGACTTAAGGCGATCGCATCGCCCGGTCAAATGCACTGCGCCCGGATTGTCCAGGTCGGCCTTCATCGCTGCGGCAGTTGGATAGCGTTTACCGGGATCTCGTTCCATGGCGTGGAGGATGATCTCCTCGACCTCCGGAGAAACTTTAGGATTACGTTTCCGGGGCGCCACAGGGTCTCCGGTCACGCGGGCATTCATGATTACGAACAGATTCTCATTGTCTCCCTCAAAAGGCTTCACGCCAACTGCCATTTCGTAAAGCATTGCGCCGAGACTGTATATGTCGGTCCGTTCGTCCCCGCGTTTCCCCTTGACTTGCTCCGGGGCCATGTAATCGGGTGTGCCAACCGCCGGCGTGAAGCCTGTGAACGTTATTCGCCTCCCCTCCGCGGCTTTAGCGATGCCGAAGTCCATGATCCTGATTGTGCCGTCGTAGCAGATCATGATGTTCTGAGGCTTGAGGTCGCGATGAACAACGCCTTGCTCATGCATGTAAGCCAACGCTTCGCAGACGCGGCCGGCAAGTTTGATCGCGTCTTTTTCCGGCATCGGGCTGATGCTGTTCAGCAGGTGGGCGAGCGTATAACCGTGCAGGTACTCGGTCACGATATATGGCCGGCTGCGGTCTTCCTCCTTCACGGGAAAGAATTTCAGGATGTAGGGATGGTCCAGACGGGACCCGATCTCTTCTTCGCGCTGAAACCGTGAGTAGAAGCCGGGATCGCTCTCAAACTCCATAAACGGCACCTTCAAGGCCACGGTCTCCTTCGTCTTCAGGTCGCTTGCCTTGAATATTGTCGCCATGCCGCTGCGGCTGATGGTCTCGGTGATGAGGAAACGTCCGTCCAGTGTCTGCCCCGGACGCAGTTCGTATCCGGTTGTAGGGTCCGCCGGTTCCTGATACATCGGAACGCCGCGATAATACGCCATTTTCTCTACGTCGTTGATTTGCAGGACCTGCACGGAAAGATTGTCGTCAGTGCCGCGCTGTTCTGCCAGTGCAACGAGTTGGCGGCAGGCCTGGGCCGGAGAAAGGCGGGACACAATGTCGGCGATCTCGCTGTCTGCAACGTAGGCATACAGGCCGTCAGAACAAAGCACGACCCGATCGCCCTTGTACACTGTAGTGGTCTCAACGTCAACCCGGATCACCGGCTCATGCCCTACGCTGCGGGTAAGGATTGAACGGTTTTCGCTGGTCTTGGCGTCCTGTTCGGAAATCAAGCCGAACTTTTGCTGCATGCCTATGTAAGTATGGTCCGTGGACAATTGTTTGCACTCGGCTTTGCGGACTAAATAAACACGCGAATCTCCGACATTGCCGACCACGATTTCGTTGTCGCGTAACACGACGATGGCCAGGGTCGTAGCCATCCGGGACTTGCCGTGGTCCTCCATGCCTTTGTCGTATACCGCAATATTGGCCGCGTTGAACATCTGCGTGAGCAACTGGTTCGGGGTCTTCCCTTCCGGGGCCTCGCGAAATATATTGAGCGCTGTCTCTACCGAGAGGCGGCTGGCAACCTCACCCCGATGCATCCCCCCGACGCCGTCAGCCAGTATCGCCACCGCGCCCCGGCTGCGCTTTTCCTCAATAGTTTCCGGCTGCCAGAAGCCAACGAAATCCTCGTTGTTCTCGCGCGCGGGTCCGGGAGAAGAAAGTTCAGCGTAGGTCAGTTCCATAATTCAGGCATTTTAGCATTTTTCCTCTGAAATTATAAGTGTGAAAGGACAGCCACCCTGACGGGTGGCTGTCCCGCATTGTTCCTGATGAGAAAATATTATTGAAGTTGCGCCTGCTAAACCATAGTTAACGGTTTGCTGCCGAGCAGAACTTCCTTGCCTTTGGCCTTGCTCGATTTCATGAAGTAGATGCCGCCGTAAATGCCCCATATAGCGACGAACCCCAGCGCGATGTATGGTTCCTTCCAGCTCATGCCGCTGACCGTGAACGGCCCGATCAGGTAGAAGAGCATGATCGACAGGTTTGCCAATAAACCGAGAACAGGGATGACCACATGCTTGATGCCGTTAAAGCTGTTGTGTTCCTTGAAGGCCACCATAGCGATCCAGCAGGTGATCATGTATAGCAGGAATGTGCCGAAATTGCTGATCAGCGTCACGATAACAAGCGTATTCGGCATCGTCACGTATGTATGCGGGGAGAAGATCCCGAAGCTGTACCAGAAATTATGCTTGTCTAAGGCCGCGGGATCAGCCGCCTGGCCGCCCATATATAGCGTCACAGTCACAATACCTATGATCACTGAGATAATAGCCAGCGTCCAGATCGCCTTGTGAGGTGAAGCGTGCTTGCCGTGCAAAAGGCCGAAGTGGGACGGGACTTCTTCATCGCGGCCCATTGCATAGGTGACGCGGGCGCCTGTACTGAGACATGACAATGTTGTACCGATCAGCGCCAGAAATACCGTGAATGCCTGGACCAGCATGAATGCCTTGCCTGCAGCATAACTGCCGAACAACCATGTGCCGACAATGACCATCATATCTCCGATGGGCGCGCCTGAAGCCCCAGCCATCGGCATGGTGTAACCGTTGTGCAGGAAATAGTTGGCTGCGAAATACTCTATCAGATAACAGAATGCGCCCTGGATGGCCAGCGACAGCAGCACCGCCCTTGGGATGTCCTTTTTAGGACGTTTAGCCTCCTGACCCATCGCAGTGACCGACTCGAAGCCGACAAGGATCAGAATCGCGATGGCAGCCTGAATAAAGATAAAGTTAAACCCATGAGGAGCGATGACAGATGCAGCGTCTTTGTGGTAGTTGAACGTGGGGTTCCCCTTGTCATCCTTAGTGATCGCTCCGTCGACATAATCGACCGTGAAGGGCGCTGCGAGCTTAGGATCTGTCACAGGTTTGCCGTCCTTGTCAGCCATTACCGGCATGCCCGTTTTTTCATCCGTAGCGTCTACCATAGTGTAGACCGGCTTGTTGTCCTTGTCCACAGTGGGTTTCCCGTTTGCATCCAGTACAGGCACAGGATTCCCCTTATCATCCTTCTGTACCACCTGGGCGACCTGGTAGTTTACAGCGATGCCGCTGGACAGATGGTAACCCACAGAGCCCTGCGGATGCTGGAGGTGATAGCCCAAAGCGATAACTGAGAAGACCAGAAGGGCCGAGATCTGGATGATATTGATTACCACATTGACCGCTGTTGTGCCTGTCACTCCCCGGTAGGCTATATAAGCAACACCGATAGCGAACACAATGCAGAAGATCCACATAAACAGCGGGCTGTTGTATGTGCCGCTGAAGGTGTCCGGCCAGAACTGGTTCATCAACCATCCGCCCAGGATTGCCGTGACCCCGACCATGACACCCGGATATACCCAATAATAAAGGTGACTTGCCCATCCGGTAACGAATTTTGCTACCCTGGCGAACTTGTAATGTTTCGCTTTTGAAAGAAACGCCTGTTCCGCGTACAGATACGACGACCCCGGACCTGGAAACAGCTTTGCGAGTTCCGCATAGCTTATCGCCGTGGCGAAGCACAGCAGTAGTGCGAACAGGATGCCGAACCACATGGAGATGCCAGCCATAGGGGCGCCGTAAAGAGATTGCATCTGGAAAGTCAACCACAGGAACGCGCCGGGTGCAATCAGGGCCATTGCGTTCATCGTGAGGCCTGTCAGGCCGAGGGTCCCTCTGGTAACTGGTTGTTGTTCTGAATTTGCCATAATCATACTCCTTCTTTTAATCAGACTTGGTTATTACTTAGAATGTGTACATCACGCCTAAGGCGACGGTATCCTGGCTCTTTTTGTTCAGACTGCTGCGATGAGAATCAAAAACAGTCTGATCATCCCAGTCATGCCTGTATTCCGGCCTGACTATAAAGTCTTTCACCAACCTGAATTCGGGTGTGAAGGTGATCTCCTTTGCCGTTACACCGGTC